>Ga0302313_10001979_pt1 | contig 14772 bp, 8 predicted proteins | sample III_Palsa_N2_2_FD_200454 | JGI IMG/M metagenome (GOLD analysis project Ga0302313, IMG submission 200454) | Peat permafrost microbial communities from Stordalen Mire near Abisko, Sweden - III_Palsa_N2_2 | ecosystem: Environmental > Terrestrial > Soil > Palsa > Peat permafrost | place: Sweden...
TTGACCTACCCTGGAGTAGCCAGTGACACAAAGTGCCGCGACAAAAATATTGTTTTTTACTTGCCTATCTCTACTTACTGCGCTGAGCACTATCGCTCAGACCGTTTCCGGCACGGCAAAGATTATCGGCACCGTTACGGATCCGACCCATGCAGTTGTTGTCGACGCGCAGGTAGTTCTGACTAACGTGCAGACCAGGGCAGACATCAAGGCCGTCTCGGACAGTCAGGGTGCCTATGTATTTCCGTCGCTGCAGGCAGGCATCTATACCGTCGACGTCAGCGCCAACGGTTTCGCTCCAAGCAATAGCGGGGAGTTGAAAGTCGCCGATGGCCAGACAGTTAGCTCGGACTTTGCTCTCGCACTCGCGGGAACCACCCAGAGCGTGACCGTCTCGGCGGGTTCTTTCGAGAATGCTTACCGCGTGGATAACCTGGCCCCCGCCACGCCCTTCGGCCCGACGCCCATCGTGAACCTTCCCTACACAATTAATGTGATCTCCCGCCAGCTCATCGACGACACAATGGCGAGAAACTTCAAGGAAGCGGCCAAGTACCTGCCGCTGGTCTCCTTCCAAGAGATGCAGGGACCTGAGATTGTGCGACCCGAGACCCGCGGCATGCAGGGAACCAATATGCAGGGCGACCGCATGGATGGAATGGGATTTGCAGTCACCGTGCCGTTCGCGTTGGAGGAGTACGAGCAGATTGAGGTCCTCAGCGGCGTAGGCGGCTCGATGTATGGCCCATCCAACCCCTCCGGCACATTTAACTTCGTCACCAAGGCTCCCACCGAAGAGCCACTGCGCGAGGCCGAGGTGGAGTATGAAGGCCGCAGCGTCGTCAGTGGTCACATGGATCTGGGAGGACGTCTGGGGCCGAACAAGATCCTGGGCTATCGCATCAACGCGCTACTGGGCGACGGCACCGGCTACGTGACCAACAGTCAACTTCGCCGCCGACTAGCCATTGGCGATTTCGATGTCCGCCCCTTCGCGCACACCACGATTGGCGGAAGCTACAGCTACTACAACCTCTACCAGCATGGATATCCTGGTTGGTTCTCCTACAATCCGACGCTCGATCCAACAGCCACCTGCACAACTGCCTACAATGCAGGGTGTTTTTCCAAGCTGCCGGTGGCTGCTCCCGACCCCGCTCGCGAAGGTTATGGACAGCGCTTTTTGGGATCCAATACGAATAATCAAATTGGCGAGTTGCGGGCAACGCACGATTTCAGCCAAAACTGGCATCTCTATCTCGGTGTGTTGCAGCAGATCAGCGTACGCAACCTCACCACACCGGTTAATGCACTCTATGACTCCGCTGGCGATTACCAGTCGGAAGCGGAAAATCTCTTCCAGGGAACGATCGCCGGCCGTTTCCAGGTCAAAAGCGACCTGGGATATCTGACCGGCAACTTCAAGACCGGAGCGATATCCCACGAGATGGTTTTTGGAAGCACCGGCTACAGATTTGCTACGTGGGGTCCCAAAAACAGTCTCCCCGGCGCTTTCTTGTGCGAGCTTGACGACCCGATCGTTTGCCACACTAACATCGATCACCCACTCATCGCTGCAGACCCCGGCGACACTCCCTACACCGGAAAATACAGCCTCTACGTCACCAGCATCATTCATCAGCAGGGATTCAACTTCGGCGATACCATCACGCTGACTCCGCGGTGGCTGCTGCGAGTGGCCGCCAGCCAGGACTGGACCTGGACCAACAACTACAAGCTTAGCGGTACATACCCTGACCAGGTTCAGGTCGGAAGTGCCGGCAATTACACATCCCAGGGCGTAAGCCCCTCCGGCAGCGTGATGTATAAGCCAGCCAGGAACCAGACCGCCTACGTAACCTTCGCGGATAGCATTCAGGCCCCTGACACAGCCCCCGCGAGTTCCGCCACCGTCATCGTCGCTAACGCCAGCCAGCCGCTTCCACCTTACCGCAGCGTGGAGTGGGAGGCTGGTTACAAGTTGGAATCGAGAAGACTGAACTTCACAGCTGATATCTTCCGCATCCGGCGCCCCTTCGCCGATGTTGAGGAAACCTCGACCACTACCGGTTACAACTGCGGCGGCACCATCCTCACCGCGGGACAGATCTGCGAAAACGACCAGATCATCGGTCAGCAGATCAACCATGGCGCGGAAGCCACGCTCTCGGGCAATCTCACCGACCGCTTGAGGGTCATAGGTGGAATCACGGCACTGAACCCTATTCTGACGGACACGTTTGTCCTTCTACCGGCTGGCAATCCGAATGTTTCGCTCAGTTGCACAGATCCCGCCGGTGTTGCCGCCAGCGCGTTGGTTTGTCCCAGCTACGTGACCAACAACAAAAACCTGGTTGGCATCCCTGATTACAAGTCCAATATTCTTGCCGAGTATCGCGTGCCTCTTTTGACCGGAGCTTTCTTCACCTTCGACTGGCAACATGTCGGGCGTCGCGCCGTCGACGACAGGAACAGCTACTGGGTGCCGCAGTACAACACCTTCGATCTTGGCGGACGCTATAGCGCCAAGGTCTTTGGCAGAGTGACGACCTGGCTGTTGACCGTCAACAACGTCTCCAATGTTCACTATTGGTCTACGCTGGGCCCAGGCAGCATCACAGGTCAGAGTTCAGCCGATCTCGCACATCTGGGTGAACCGCGCCTGATTACGGCGTCCATGCACTACGACTTCTAGGACAGAAGTCCATCATCGCGTCTTCATTTCAGAGATGCGTATACAAAAGCTTCCCAGAATGCCACTGCCCGTTCGTCGAAAGGGATTGAACATGTCGAAAATGATTGGGTTTCACAGATGCGCCCGTTCGCTTGCTTTGCCGCTGTTCGGACTACTCCTGGCGGTGTCTATGCACGCGCAGACGCCCGCATGCGTGGCGCCATCAAACCAGAAGCTGACTGTCTACCACGCCGGCAGCCTCTCTGCGGCGTTTAAGCCTCTGTTCGCAGCTTTCACCTGTCGCACGGGCATTCAGATCACGGAGGTTCTTGGCTCAAGTGTGGGGTTGGCGCGACAATGCGTAGCCGCAGCTACGCATTGCGACCTGTACGCCACAGCCGACTACACCAATATCGACCTCTTCCTAAAGCCCAAAGGCTTTGCAGATTTCAACATCGTGTTTGCCAAGGGCAGAATGGTGCTGGCGTATTCGGCCAAAGACACGGCCGCGAAAAACCTGGCTATTGCCGACCCCAACAGCGGCCCGTTCCATCCTCCGGACTCCATCCCCAAAGCCTCCGTGGACTGGTACAAGATTTTGACGTCACCCGGTGTTGCCATCGGCGGTGCGCTCCCGTTCATGGACCCTGGCGGCTACCGCTCGTATCTCATCTTTCAGCTTGCGCAGGAGTACTACAAGCAGCCTCTGCTCTACGACAAACTGATGAGCCACGTAGTGGTCCCCGGACCGAATGTGCCCCATTCGGTCTCGCAACTGGGCACACTCTATGATTTCCAACTCACCTACGAGCACAATGCCCGCGCCACAGCCCAAAATGATCCCGATTACCGGTATGTGGATCTTCCTGCCGAGATCAATCTCTCCGACCCCGCCAAGGATCCCTACTATACGAAGAATGCAGTGGTTGTTCTTCCTGGCTTGGAATCACCCGGCAGCGTGCAGACCGTCCCCGTTTATGGGGCGAACGTGGCATGGGGGATTACCTTGCTGAAGGATGCTCCGGACCGGGACAATGGGATAAAGTTCCTGCAAATGCTTCTCGGCCCTGCCGGCACTGCGGCGCTCAATGAGAATGGTCCAGCACCTATCTCACCAGCCCAGGTAACTCCTGAAGACTTCGGCAAACTTCCCGCTCCCTTGCGCTCGCTTGTCAAAGACAATTTGAACTGATGACTATTGGCCCGGAGATGTCTTTAGCGGATCAAACCAGCCGTTCGCCGGCGGTGCGCATATCGTAACCGGTGCAGGCTTCCATTTCGCGGCGGAAGGAAGCTCGCCCCAGCGTTTCGAGCAGTGTCCTGACGGGCGGCAGTTCAAGATCCGTGCGGCGAATGACAAGGTGGTAGGGTTTGCGATTCAGCGCGATGAAGTCCAGTCCCAACGAGCGCGCGCCGACCTCGATCCCTATGCAGCAATCCACTTCACCCGCGTAAACCTTGCGCACCGCAGGGAGATGCCCCAAGGCGACCTCTTCGTAGCCGCGCACCTTATTGCGGGCGATGCGAAGTTTGGATAGTTGTTTGTCGAGCAGCTGGCGGCAGCCCGATCCGGACTCGCGATTCACGATCATGATGTCCTTGCGCACAAGATCACGAATTCCGGATATCTTCTTCGGGTTTCCCCGCGCAACGACAATGCCTTCTTCCCAAATCGCATAGGAGAAAATCGCAATGGAATTGCGTGGAAACATTTTGGTGATAGGGAGTAAATCGGTCTTGCTGGTGGCCTCGTCGAGCAGGTGCGTTCCGGCTATATGAACCAATTTGTCACCGAGCAAATTCAGGGAGCGGGCACTGCTCTGGTAGAAGATGACCATTTCGCAACCTTGCTGTTCCAGTGCACCAGCAAGGATCGGCGCGCTGGGGTCACAACCCGAAATAAGAATCCGCCCCGGATTGTTCCAGCTTTCTCTGTGGATTTCGATGGCGGCGTTCACGTTGCGCTTTGTGTCAAGGATGGGCGCAAGCAAGATGGCGTCTGTGGATACCAACCCCCAGTTTCCCGAGTCGGGCGCGACAGCGATCACCTGCCCATTGACGTTGCAGAGGTGCAGGGGATTCCTTGGCAGCGTCAACCCTAGGTCGCCAAGAAAGATGGCTTCCATCATTCTCGGAGAAACCTCTTCCTTCGCCGCGATCTGGAAGATATCCTCAACTGTGACATCAAGTGCCTTGGCCAGGCGGAGGCTGACGGTGGTGTTGGGCACATACGAGCCCGCCTCGATGGCATAGATGGTCTGCCTGCCGACGCCAACTTCAGCTGCCAACTGAGAGGCGGCGAGCCCCCTCTTCAGACGCAACTTCTCCAGATTGTTCTTTACTGCTGTAACTCGTTTCCGTGCTTCGCCAGCAGACACAGTTTTCCTCGAACCACTAAAAGACCACACACCCAGATCATCATATCTGTCCGGTCGCCGCCAGTAGGCTACGCTGGCGCAAGGCATTCCGACCGACTGACAGATCGGCCATGAGCAAACGCGAACAATTTCAAGAATCTCCGCCTGACCTTGCAGAGTCAGGACAAACCGCGGGTTCGCCTTTCGCTTTATGCAAAATCGCCAATGCACTCATTCACATGGAATTGGTAACGGAAGTCGGCTTCTCGCACTCAATCTCTGGGCTGTGCGCATACATGAACATCTCGTTAGCACCCCCATCGTATAGCCGAAGCTGCAAGTCTCGGTAGAGCGATGATTAATTAATTGACAGATATGGCGATCTGCGACCTCTGCCACGCCACGGTAAAGGCGTAACCTTGAGCAGATTATGGTCTCCAGCTCCATGGAGGCATGTCCGGAGGAGCAACGGCATTTAGCCTGCTCAAATACCGGAAAAGCGATACCCTCAGTGATCAAATACAGCCTCTCGCTGACGATGTTGTCCTGATTCTGCGTGCCGACGCGCTCCCCAGCCGTCAGGCAAGTTCTTAGAATTGACATGTAATGACCGCGAAGATATCTGTGTGGTTCGGCTTCCGCCATCTTGATCGATTTTTGGCGCAGGACTATGACGCGATGATCAAAGATTGCTGTCATCGAATTTGACCTACTCAGCGTCACTCGTCAGAATTTAATTCTCTGGGTCACCCGACCCAGGTGACGAGGATGTCTTTCCATGGCGGAACCCTCTGATTACGTGCTGGAGCTGCTCCGCGAAGGTGCGGAATTCTCTCTTTACCGCGGACGACAGCTTAGCAACGCATCGCCGGTCCTGGCGTTGGCGCTCGCCGCACAACAGCCGTCGCCCGAGAGTTTCCGGCGGCTGGAGCACGAATACTCCCTCGCAGCCCAACTCGATCCCGGATGGGCAGCCAAGCCACTTGCGCTGACGCGCCATGAGGGGCGCACGCTCTTGATACTGAGCGACCCAGGTGGTGAACCACTGGATCGGGTTCTGGAGCGGAACGTCCATAAGCGGAACGTTCTTGAGCGCAAACAAGGGCAGGCGCTCGATTTGGCATGTCGTCTGCGCATCGCCGTGGGTTTAGCGAAGGCACTTGGTCACGCGCATGGACAGGGCCTCATCCACAAGGACATCAAGCCCGCAAATGTGTTGGTGAATGACGACGGCGACGCCTGGCTGACGGGCTTCGGAATTGCGACTCAGCTTCCGCTTGGCCGCCAGGCGCCGGTGCCTCCGGAGATCATTGCGGGCACACTCGCGTATATGGCGCCTGAGCAGACTGGCCGGATGAATCGCTCCATAGACAGCCGCAGCGATCTCTACTCTTTGGGCGTCACCTTGTACCAGATGCTTACCGGAGTCCTGCCGTTCGCTGCCGCCGATCCTCTGGAGTGGGTTCACTGCCATATTGCGCGCCAGCCAGTACCTCCTGGCGATCTTGCCACCATCCCTGAGCCGCTGTCTTCACTCATCATGAAGCTGCTCGCCAAGAACGCCGAGGAGCGCTACCAGACTGCTTTCGGCATTGAAGCCGATTTGCGGACGTGCCTGGCTGAATGGGAGTTATACGGCCACATCGATGAGTTCCAGCTTGGCGCGCACGACTCACCGGAACAATTGCTGATACCTGAAAAGCTGTATGGACGAGAGGGGGAGGTGGAGACCCTGCTCGCGGCCTTCGAGAGGGTGATGGCCAATGGTGTGCCGGAGCTCGTCTTGGTATCCGGCTACTCCGGCGTTGGCAAATCTTCTGTCGTGAACGAATTGCACAAGGCGCTGGTGCCGCGGGGGCTTTTCGCCGCAGGCAAGTTCGACCAATACAAGCGCGACATCCCATACGCAACCCTTGCCCAGGCCTTCCAGGCCCTGGTCCGGCAGATCCTGGTCAAGAACGAATCAGAGGTTGAGCAGTGGCGCGACACGCTGCGGGAGGCGGTGGGTCCAAACGGACAACTGATCGTTGGCCTGATCCCGGAGGTCGAGTTCATCCTCGGGAAACAACCGCCCGTTCCAGAACTGCCGCCGCGCGATGCGCAGAACCGCTTCCAGCTGGTGTTTCAGCGATTCCTCTGTGCATTCGCGACACCGGAGCACCCGCTGGCGCTGTTCCTCGACGATCTGCAATGGCTAGATGTGGCGACTCTTGAACTTCTGGAGTTTCTCATTACTGATCCGGACGTCGGCCACCTGCTTCTGGTGGGGGCCTATCGCGACAACGAAGTGAGTTCGTCTCACCCGCTCATGCGGACGTTGCGCGCAATCCGCAAAGCCGGAGCGCGGGTCGAGGAGATTGTGCTGACGCCTCTCGGCCTCGACGACGTCACCAGGCTGGTCGCCGACGCAGTGCACAGTGCTCCGGAATTTAGCAGCCCTCTGGCGCAGTTGGTTCACGAGAAGACCAGCGGGAATCCCTTCTTCACCATCCAGTTCCTCAAGGCGTTGGCCGAGGAAGGGTTACTCCGATTCGACCGGGATGCGGACACCTGGAGTTGGGACCTGTCGGGTATCCGCGCGAAGGGCTACACCGACAACGTAGTGTCTCTGATGGTTGGGAAACTAAAGCGATTGTCCAATGCGACGCAGATCGCACTCCAGCAGCTGGCTTGCCTCGGGAACGTGGTCGACTTTGCGACCCTGGTTCTGGTCTATGGAAGATCCGAAGAGGAGATCCACGCTGCGCTCTGGGAGGCGGCCCTCACTGGACTGGTCCTCCGCCTCGATAGTTCCTATACGTTCCTCCACGACCGCGTTCAAGAGGCAGCCTATGCGCTCATCCCCGAGAGCGAGCGGGCGGTGGCGCACCTTCGGATTGGCCGAGCGCTCGCGTCACGCACAGCGCCGGACCAGATCGAGGAAAGCATCTTCGAGATCGTGAACCAGCTGGATCGCGGCGCCACGCTGATCGATGGGCGGAAGGAACGCGAGCGCGTCGCGGAGTTCAATCTCATTGCTGGCAAACGGGCCAAGACTTCGATGGCTTATGCCGCCGCGCTGAAATACCTCGCTGCCGGCCTCGAGCTGCTGGCGGAGGACAGTTGGGAGCGGCGCTACGAACTCACCTTTGAGCTTAACTACCACCGGGCCGAATGCGAGTTGCGCGGCGCGGACCTCGCGGAAGCGGAAGCTCGTCTCACAATGCTTTCCCAGCGCACCGTGAACCCCGTCGATGCTGCCGCCGTGGCTTGCCTGCGCATGACCCTTTACACCACGTTGGATCGGAGCGACCGCGGTATAGAAGTGTGCCTCGACTACCTGCGAGACACAGGCACCTGCTGGTCGCCGCATCCCACGGATGACGCAGTCAAGCAGGAATACGAACAAATATGGCGCTTGCTTGGCGGTCGTTCGATCGAGGAACTGGTCGACTTGCCATTGATGAACGATCCGGAGATCCAAGCGACCCTCAATGTGCTGACCGAGGTGGTTACGCCCGCATTGTTCACCGACAAGAACTTGCTCTCTCTCGCGATTTGCCGGATGGTCAACCTCAGCCTTGAACATGGCAACAGCGACGGGTCGTGCTTTGCTTATGTCTGGCTCGGTATGATTCTCGGACCGCACTTTGGCGACTACAAGGCCGAGTTCCGATTCGGCAGACTCGGCTACGATTTGGTTGAGAAGCGCGGTCTGCATCGCTACCAGGCGCGCGCCTATATGTCCTTCGGGAACCTCGTCATGCCCTGGACGAAACACGTCCAAATAGGCCGAACCTTGGTTCGTCGCGCCTTCGATGCCGCAAACAGAGGCGGCGACCTCACCTTTGCGGCTTATAGCTGTAACAACCTGAACACGAATCTTCTCGCAGCCGGCGATCCGCTGGCCGAGGTGCAGCGCGAGGCCGAGAACGGGCTCGAATTCGCGCGGAAAGCACGGTTTGGTTTGGTGATCGACATTATTACCGCCCAGCTTGGACTGGTGCGGACACTGCGTGACCTGACGCCCAAGTTCGGCTCTTTCAATGAGGGTCGGTTCGAAGAGAGCTGGTTCGAAGATCATCTTCACAGCGATCCACATTTGGCCCTTCCCGAATGCTGGTATTGGATCCGCAAGCTGCAAGCGCTCGTCTACGCAAACGATTGGCCTTCTGCCCTGGAGGCGGCGTCGCGGGCGCAACAGCTTCTTTGGACGTCGCCGTCCTTCTTTGAAGTGGCTGAATACCACTTCTATGATGGGCTCGCGCACGCAGCGCAATACGATGCAGCATCGACCAGCGAACGGACCCAGCATCTGGAGGCTCTGGTATCGCACCATAGGCGAATCGAGGCGTGGGCGGAAAATTGCCCCGAGAATTTTGCCAACCGTGCCGCGCTGCTCGCCGCCGAGATTGCTCGCATCGAGGACCGTGCACTCGATGCGATGCACTTGTACAAGGAGGCCATCCGGTCAGCCGAGGAGCATGGCTTCGTGCAGAACGAGGGTTTAGCCCATGAGGTGGCTGCGCGGTTCTACCTGGCCCGAGGCTTCGATACAATCGCCCACACCTACATCCGCAACGCGCGGAGTTGCTACGACCGCTGGGGCGCGAGTGGCAAGGTAAAACATCTCGATGCGCTCTACCCGCAGCTGCGGCAGGAACACATTCCTGTATCGCCCGCCGCCACCATCGGCACCGCCATCGGGCAGCTGGACCTGCAGACTGTGGTCAAGTCCTCACAGGCACTCTCGAGCGAAATTGTTCTACCCAGACTGATCGAAAAGCTCATGCACATCGTGGTGGAGCACGCGGGGGCCGAGCGGGGCTTGCTTATTCTTGTCCGTGACGACAAGCCACAGATCGAGGCGGAGTCCAACATCATCGGCGGCGGTATCCATGTCACCGTTCGACAAACCGCTGTCACGCCATTCGATCTCCCCCTGTCTGCACTTCATTATGTGATTCGCACGCAGGAGCGCCTGGTACTTGATGATGCGCTGGTCGGGACTATGTATTCGGAGGACGAATATGTCAGGCGGAAACGCCCGCGGTCCGTTTTATGTCTGCCCATCCTTAAGCAAGCGAAGCTCGTCGGCGCGCTGTATCTAGAGAATAATTTGACTCCGTGCGCCTTTACGTTGGACCGGGTGACAGTGCTGGAGTTGCTTGCGGCGCAGGCAGCCATTTCGCTGGAGAATGCCCGCCTCTATTCGGATATGCAACGCAGCGAGGCTTACCTGGCGCAAGGGCAAAGCATAAGCCACACGGGAAGCTTCGGCTGGAACATTGGCAGCGGCGAGATCTTCTGGTCGGAGGAAACGTACAACATCTTTGAACATGATCGATCAGACAGGCCAAGTATGGAGTGGATCTATGGGCGAATGCATCCCGACGATAGAGGATGGGTGCAGCAAAGTCTTGAGCGCGCGATCGACGCCAGGACAGGTTTCGATATCGAGCATCGTTTGCAAATGCCGGATGGCAGAGTCAAGCATGTTCGAGCGTTGGCTCGCTCGTTGGAGCCTTCCCCGGGCGACCTCGAACTTGTGGGTGCTCTGACAGACATCACCGACCGCAAACGCGCCGAGGAGGCCCTGCGCCGCAGCGAAGCGTACCTGGCGGAAGGGCAGAAGCTAAGCCAGACGGGCACCTGGGCATGCAATATTTCCACCCGAGAAATGATCCATTCGTCGCAGGAACACCGTCACTTGTTTGGTCTCGCTCCAGATAAAGTCGGGATACCTCCGTTCGAGGAGTTCTTTCAGCGCATTCATCCAGACGATCAAGGCCCGACCGCGGAAGATCTTGACAGAGCGATAAGCGCGAGAAGAAATGTAGAGGCACATTTCCGGATTGTTCTGCCCGAAGGAACCACGAGATACATGTACGGAATCGGTCGCCCTCTCATCAAACCGTCCGACGACGCTGGCGAATATGTGGGGGCTGTGATGGACGTCACCACGACAAAGCAGTCTGAGATGAAGCTTCGAGAGAGCGAGGCGTACTTAGCAGAAGCGCAGAGGCTCAGCCGTACCGGCAGTTGGGCATGGAGCCCCACCACAGGCGAAAACAGGTACTGGTCGGATGAGTGCTTCCGCCTGCTGGGTTTTGATCCGGCAGATGGGATGCCGCCACGCGAATCATTTATTCAACGTATTCATCCGGAGGATCGACCCATCGTTGCGGAAAAGCTGGAGCGAGCATCGCGCGAGCGCGGAGAGTATGAGGTGGACTATCGAATCATTCATCCCGGCGGCGAAATCAGAAATATCCATGCGATAGGACACCCGGTTCTTGGCCCAACTGGCGATCTCGTTGAACTCGTCGGCAGCGCAATCGATGTCACCGAGCGTAGGCAGGCGGAGGAAGAACGTGAGAGATTGCGTCAAGCGCAAGCGGACCTTGCGCACGCAAATCGGGTGACCACCATGGGGGAGCTGACTGCCTCGGTCGCACACGAGGTAAGTCAGCCGATTGCAGCCTCCCTCACCAATGCCAAGACTTGCCTACGCTGGCTTACTGGAGATAATCCCAATCTCGAAGAAGCGCGTGAGGCCACTATGAGAATTGTTCAGGACCAAATGCGCGCGGGCGAGATCATCAGCAGGATCCGACTTCTCTTCAAGAAGACCACTTCCCAGCGGGAGTTGGTGGATATCAACGAAGTCATCCGGGAAACGATCATTCTCCTCCAGGGGGAGACAGCTCGATACCTCATCTCCTTTGCAACGGATCTAGGGGCGGACCTTCCGCAGGTCATGGGCGATCGTGTGCAATTGCAGCAGGTGATGATGAATCTCATGATGAATGGCATCGATGCAATGGCCGGCGTTGAGGGAGCTCGCGAGCTGGCCATCAGCACGCAGCGAATCAAAGAACGAGAGCTTTTGGTATCGGTCAGCGATGCCGGTGTCGGGTTGCCCCCAGTGCAGGCCAACCGCATCTTCGATGCTTTCTTCACGACCAAACCTCATGGCACCGGCATGGGCCTACGGATCAGCCGCTCCATTGTTGAATCACATGGAGGCCGCCTATGGGCGGACGAGAATGTCACGCGCGGCGCGAGGTTTCACTTCACGCTACCCACAGTCGAGGCGTAATTTCACCGGTTCTAACGCATTAATACCAACGTATGATTGCGGCGTCTCGAGCGAAGGCGCATCCTCCAAACATGGGTCCCCAACAACACAACAAATTTGTAGCACTGGTCGACGACGATGACTTGGTCCGCACCGCGATCCAAGGTCTTCTGAAGTCGGTTGGACTGCCGGCTCGGGCATACACATCCGGTGAGGAATTCCTGGGCTCTGGAGAGCAACATCTGACTGCATGCCTAATCGCCGACATCAGGATGCCGGGAATGTCTGGCCTGGATTTGCAGGCCAGACTAAACGCTGACCGTTGCCCGATTCCGACGATCTTCATCACGGCGCATGGCGATGAAGCGATGCGGCTGCAGGCGATGAGAGCGGGCGCGGTGGAGTTTCTCCCCAAGCCCTTCGACGACGAGCTTCTCATCGATAGTGTTCGCGCAGCTCTTGAGCGTTGAACAGGTCAAGCAGATTCATGAAAGGAACGCAGGAGGATCATCTTGAGGACCTTCGAAAATTCCGAGCGGTACGATCAGGTCTCCTCGCCGCGCAGATTCGAACAGCTGATCGGCAATAGTCTCGCGCTCGAGACGGCGCTCGAACACGTAAAACGCGTAGCGCCCACCAGCTCTACCGTGTTGATCCAGGGAGAAACGGGAACTGGCAAGGAATTGATCGCGCGCGCGATCCACAACATGAGTCCACGGTGCGGACGCCCGTTCGTCAAGCTGAACTGCGCCGCCATCCCTTTGGACCTGCTGGAGAGTGAGCTCTTTGGCCACGAAAAGGGCGCGTTCACAGGAGCCATTGCTCAAAAACTTGGCCGATTTGAGTTGGCCGATCAAGGCACACTCTTTCTGGATGAGGTAGGCGATATTCCGCAGGCACTGCAGCCGAAGCTTTTACGTGTCCTGCAAGAACAAGAGTTCGAACGCCTGGGAGGCAGCAGGACTCACCAGGTGAACGTGAGGCTTGTAGCGGCAACCCACCGCAATCTCCTGGAGATGACAAAGCGGGGCGAGTTTCGCAGCGATCTTTATTACCGCCTGAACGTATTTCCAATCTCGGTGCCATCGTTGCGCGCAAGGCGCGACGACATTCCATTGCTGGTCGAACATTTTGTTGACCTATTCAGCCGCCGCACGGGCAGGCAAATTGACATTATTCCGCAAGAGACGATGGATGCGCTCGGGTCGTACCCTTGGCCAGGCAATATTCGCGAGCTGCAAAACCTGATCGAGCGCGCCGTGATTCTCTCCGAAGACGGCGTGCTTCCCAACCCTTTGCCAACTCAGGAGATTGGAGATGTATCAATCTCAAAATCGCCATCGACTCTAAAAGAGATCGAACGCGATCTGATTCTTCAAGCTCTGGAAGACCACGGATGGACGGTCGGCGGCTCGAATGGAGCTGCCGCACAGCTGGGCGTGAAGCGCACAACGCTGATCGCAAAGATGCAGAAGTTCGGGCTCTCGCGACCTCTCGCAAACTAAAGCGTACCGGCGAGAAGGAACGCAATGGCTTGTTACTGTCCCAATGGCAGGCAGCACCTCGTTCTACACGGCTCGTATCACCTGAACTTAAATTCGTCCCCAATGTTCTCCACTTCCTCGTTCGTCGATCCAGTCGCATCGTGGAGTGGTTCTACGAGACAAAGCCTTGATTGCGAAGGAAAAGAGGGTACCATGACAACTCGGAAGCCAAGCATCTTGATCGCCGAGGATGACGATCAAATTCGCATTCTGCTTTCCACTATTCTTGAGCAATCTGGATATAGCGTCCGGATTGCGCACGACGGCGTTGCCGCCCTGGAGGAGTTGCGAATCGAGATTCCCGACATCCTTCTGTCGGACCTCCATATGCCTCGCATGACCGGGTTCGAATTGTTGCCCATCGTGCGGCAGGAGTTCCCGGAGACTCGCGTTGTGGCGATGAGCAGCGCATTCCCGGAAAACGAGGTCCCGGCCGGAGTTGCCGCCGATGCATTCTATCCAAAAGCTTCTAACGTTGGTGGTTTGTTAGAGATCATCCAAACGATGGCCTGTCTTGGTGCGACGTGCTCGCGCTATTCCCACCCCGCATATGCGCTAGAGTTATGACGTGCGGCGGGGCAACTAAGCGGTACGCGCCCTGACCGTGACGGCCAGGACGCGCCTTGTACTTCTATTCCTCATGTAGCTTCTTCGCGCGCATCCTTCCACAAATCGACTGCCCCGTCCTCGGCGTACCTATCAATTTCTTTCAACTCCAACTCCGTGAACTGAAGCTTGTTTGTCGCGTCGAGTGAATTATCCAGCTGCTCCACGCTGTGCGCTCCAATCAGCGCGGAGGTCACCTTCTTGTCGCGCAGCACCCACGCGATCGCCATCTGGGCAAGAGACTGTCCGCGTCCCTTGGCTATCTCGTTGAGAGCCTGGACTCGCTTGAGATTTTCCGCGCTGAGGAACTCTTTATCAAACCACACCCCCGATTTGGCACGGGAATTTTCCGGCACCCCATTCAGGTACTTATCAGTCAGCAGCCCCTGGGCCAGCGGCGAGAATGCAATGCATCCCACGCCCAGTTCGTCCAGAGTGCCAAGCAGATCTTTCTCTACCCAGCGGTTCAGCATCGAGTAGGAGGGCTGATGAATGAACAATGGAACGCCTTCGCTCTTCAGTATCCGGGCC
>Ga0302313_10001985_pt1 | contig 14737 bp, 15 predicted proteins | sample III_Palsa_N2_2_FD_200454 | JGI IMG/M metagenome (GOLD analysis project Ga0302313, IMG submission 200454) | Peat permafrost microbial communities from Stordalen Mire near Abisko, Sweden - III_Palsa_N2_2 | ecosystem: Environmental > Terrestrial > Soil > Palsa > Peat permafrost | place: Sweden...
GCGCAGCGTGCGCTGGAGGTTGTTGACGATCAGCTTAGGAAGAGACGCTTCATCGCTAGCGATGACTACACCATCGCCGACATGGCCCTTTTTGCCTACAGCACCTGCGCCGAAAGCGTCGGCGTTCCGCTGAAGTGCTACCCGCATTTTTCTGCGTGGATCAGGCGCGTTGAAGCGCAACCCGGTTTTATCGCCGCGCCGGCCTAGTTCGCCCGCCTGAATGGACCTTTCGGCACAAGCCGTCGCAAACCCCGCAATGCCATACTCTCCGTTTGCATTTCGCTTTGTCCGGAGTCTGCATGCGTCTGCGTTCCCTATTTGCCGTTGCGGTTTCTACGTTGCCGCTGGCTGCCATGGCGGCCGAACCTTACTCTTACGCGCAGCCGGATCAGGTTCGCGTCACGCATCTGGATCTCGATCTGACGATCGACTTTGCGCAGCGTGAGTTGAGCGGCCAGGCGACGCTGAAACTGGACTGGAAAAATCCGAAGGCGACGTCGCTGGTGCTGGACACGCGGGATCTGAAAATCGCCTCGATCGCGTCGGTATCGGCCGATGGCAAAACGGCGCCGCTGAACTATGTGCTGGCGCCGCGCGACAAGGCGCTCGGCAGCAAACTCACCATCGCCACGCCGACGCACCCGACGCAGGTGCGCATCGTCTACGCCACCTCGCCCGGCGCGGCCGGCCTGCAGTGGCTGACGCCGGCGCAGACCGCGGGCAAAAAGCTGCCTTTCATGTTTTCCCAGTCCGAGTCGATCAACGCGCGCTCGTGGGTGCCGATCCAGGATTCGCCGGCGATCCGGATCACCTACGACGCCCATATCACGTCGCCCAGCGACGTGCGCGTGGTGATGAGTGCGCTCAACGACGCCAAGCACCCGCTCAACGGCGACTACTCGTTCGACCAGCCGCATCCGATTCCGTCCTACCTGCTGGCCATTGCCGCGGGCGACATCGCCGCCGAAGCGACCGGCCCGCGCAGCGCCGTGTATGCCGAGCCCTCGATGGTGCAAAAGGCGGCGCACGAGTTCGAGGACACCGAAAAGATGATCGCCACGGCCGAGCAACTCTACGGCCCGTATCGCTGGGGCCGCTACGACCTGATCGTGCTGCCGCCGTCGTTCCCGTTCGGCGGCATGGAAAACGCCAATATGACCTTCGCCACACCGACCATCGTGGTGGGCGACAAGAGTCTGGCATCGGTGATCTCGCACGAGCTGGCACATTCGTGGTCAGGCAACCTGGTGACCAACGCCACCTGGCGCGATGGCTGGCTCAATGAGGGCTTTACCACCTACGTGCAGGGGCGCATCACCGAAGCCGTCTACGGCAAGTCGCTGGCCGACGAAGAGGCGCTGCTGTCGGCGCGCGCGCTGGAAAAGAGCATCGGCAGCATGCCGGCCAACGTGCAGAAACTGACGCCCGACCTGCGCGGCGTCGACGCGGACGACGCGCTATCCAACGTTTCCTACGACAAGGGCTCGTGGTTTTTGCGCACGCTGGAGCAGCGCTTCGGCAGGGCCGACTTCGATGCCTATCTGCGCAGCTACTTCGACCACTTCGCGTTTCAGAGCATCACCACCGAACAGATGCTGGCCTACATGAAGCCCAATCTGATCGACAAATACCCGGGCAAAATGCGCTGGGCCGACGTGCAGGAATGGGTCTACGGCACCGGCATTCCGAAAGACGCGCCGTTGCCCGACTCGCCGCGCTTCGACACGATCGACAAGGAAAGCGCTGCGTTTATTGCCGGCACGCTGAGCGCCGACAAACTCGACGCGAAAGGCTGGAATACACAGGAGTGGATGTACTTCCTCAACCGGTTGCCCGATGCGCCAAAACTTGACCAGATGAAAGCACTGGATGACGCCTGGCACCTCACCGGCACACCGAACGCCGAGATCGGCATGCGCTGGTACATCCATGCGATTGCTGCCGGCGACAAGGCCGTCTGGCCGGCGGCCGGCGAGCACATGACCCGCATCGGCCGCATGTATCTCACGTTGCCTCTGTACAAAGCGTTCGCCAGGACTCCCGAGGGCCTCGCTTATGCTCAGCAGGTTTATGCCAAGGCAAAACCGGGTTATCACCCGCTGACGCAGCAGGCTGTCGAGGGAATTCTGGCAAAAGCAACATCTGCTAAAAAGTGACTGGCGGCGTGCCCGTACCCATCAGGGAGCGGGCGGTCACACTCGTACTTACTGACAAACCTCAAAGAATCCGATCATGGCTTTAACTCCATCTACCACGCCGACCTCTCGCCCGCTCTGGCAACGCCTTCTGTTGCGCCGGCTGAAATTCCTCGGCTGGATCGTGGCGATTCTGGTCGTCGTGCTGGGCGGCAGCTACCTGTTCGCGCCGCAGTGGCTGATGAAGGCTAACTTCACGCGGCTGGCGATGGCGGCGAATCTGGAGAAGCACTCGGCGCAGGCCGGCGACACCCACTGGGTGTATTACGAAGGCGGCCAGGGCCAGACCATCGTGCTGCTGCACGGCTTCGGCGACAGCAAGGAGACGTGGCTCGGCGTCGCCAAGCTGATGACGCCGCATTTTCATTTGATCATCCCCGACTTGCCCGGCTGGGGCGAATCCAGCCGCGTGCCGGATGCCAGCTATAACGTCAATGCCCAAGCCGCTCGTCTGCAGACGTTCGTGCAAACGCTGCAGCTGCAGCGGTTCATTCTGGTCGGCCACTCACTCGGTGGCGCGATAGCCGGCGTTTACGCGGCCGAGCATCCCGAGCATGTCGGCGAACTGGCGCTTATCGATTCGTTTGGCCTGAAGTCCAAGGAAAATGCCTTCTCCCGCGATGTCTTGGCGGGCAAAGACCCGTTTATCTTTGACGATCGCGCGGGCTTTGCCCGTATGACATCCTTGGCACTGGAAAAGCCGCTGGATCTTCCCGGCCGCTTTGTCGATGTACTGATCAAGCGCAATCAGGATAATCGGGCTTTTATCGAACAAAACATCAAGGAGCTGCGCGAGCCGTCGCAATATCTCGCCGTACAAAACCGGTTGGCTGACCTGACCATGCCCGTGCTCGGCCTGTGGTGCCGCGACGACAAGATCGTCGATCTCAGCGCGATGGATAGCCTGCGTGATGGCCTGAGCCACTCGGCCGCCATCAGCAGCAGCACCCTGAACGGTTGCAATCACGTACCGATGATGGAAAAGCCCGATGCCACGGCGCAGATCCTTACGGGATTTGCCTTGTCCCACTAGGTTTGACGGCCACCGACGGGGGCGTTCACATTCCCAGTCAGGTCGCGCTGGTTATCGTTGAGTCAGCGGGCGATCACTCACGATTGTGATTTGCGCACAGCAACATGTGACAATGTACTTATAGATCGGAGGCATGCGTGTGTATTTGCAAGAAGACCCAGTGGTGCGGCAGCCGGTGACGCGGAGCCTGTGGCAGTCCTTTGTGGACGCTGTGATGCGGATGTCGTCGACGCGGGCCAATTACTGGGCCGAAGTCGCCGTGGATGGCGTACTGGCCGTGCTGCTATTTGTTGAAGGCTGGCGACATCTTGCCGGCGGCCTGATGCTGGGTGTGCTGGCGATCGTGATCGGCCTGTTTGCCTTCAGCTTTGTGGAATATTTTTTCCACCGCTGGATGTTCCACACGCGTATCCCGCTGTTTGCGCAGGGCCATCAGCTGCACCATGAAAAGCCGCTGGGCTACGACTCGCTGCCGTTCTTCCTGCCGCCCGCTATTCTTATCATTCTTACGGGAATGCTGATGATCGTGCTGCCACTCGGGTTCACCTTCCTGATCATGGGCGCGGTGACCTTGGGCTACATCGCTTACGGGCTAAGCCACTTCACCATCCATCATGTGCGCTTCAAGCATCCGCTGATGCGCCGCTGGGCCGGCTCGCACCACGTGCACCACTATCATCCAGACAGCAACTTCGGCGTCACGACCCCGCTATGGGATGTGCTGCTGGGCACGCGCTATGTGCGTGAAGCGCGCAAGCTTTAGTCGATACTGAATCTACTTCCGGCGAATGCGCTGGATAGCTAAAGCACGCCCGGGATCAGCGCCTTGACCCGCTGCATGTAATCGCCGTAAGCCGGCCCGAAGTATTCGCTGAGCCAGGTTTCTTCCAGCCGCAGCTTGCGCCAGAACGAGACGAACATGATCACGAAGCCCAGCACGGCGCGCCACTCGCCAAGCAGCAGCGCCGTGCCGACCAGGGCCAGCAGCAAGCCCGTATAAATCGGATGGCGCACGTAGCGGTAGGGGCCGCGCTCGATCAGCTCATGATCCTGCTTGACCTGCACCACCGCGCTCCAGTTGCTGCCCAGAATGGAGCGCGCCCAGCAGGCGAACAGCAGGCCGGCCACGGCCAGTAGCAGGCCCAGCGCGGCCAGCCATAAAACGTCGGGAATAAAGCGTTCGCCCAGCAGGGTCCCCTCGTACAACGAGGTCGGGAACATCAGCGCCAAGTTCACGATGATCGGCAGCCAGTATTTGAAAAAACGTGACCAAGCGGGCTCGCCGCGAGCCGAACTCTTGACCCGCCGCGCGCTCCACAGCCAGTAAAACAGAAACAGTAGCCACGCCGCGGCGGCCAATGTCGTGATCGGATGTTGCATGGTCAGTCCCTGCGGGCATGGCCGACATAGCGGCGTTCGCTGCGGATGGTGCGCGGAACGGGTTTCGAAGGCAACGGTGCCGCGGTCACGCAGCAACGGCCGGCTCAGTCGGCGACGTCAGCCACCAGGCGGTCGAGCTCGGCCTTCAGCATGCCGCCGTTGACGCGCAGCCAGTCGCGCTGTTCCTGCCAGTCGGGGTAGAGGTTGCTCACCTGCGCCCAGAACCGCGACGAATGGTTGCGCACCTTAAGATGGCAAAGCTCGTGGACCAGCACGTAACGCAGGGCCGCCGAGGGCGCAAGGGCCAGTGCAAGGTCCAGGTTGATGCGATCGCGCGTATCCAGACTGCCCCACAGGCTCTTCATGGGACGGATTTTCAGCGCGGTCGGCGCCAGGCCCAGCAGGGGCACGTAGGTGGCCAGCCAGCGCGAGACGTCGCGGCGCATCTGCCCTTCCAGATAGGACGCCAGCAGCCCGCGGGCAATCGGCAGCGCGCGCGTATGCGGACGAGGGATCACCAGAGTCAGGCCGGTCACGCTGGGCTCGATGCGCGGATACGGGCCTTCGGCCCAGTCCAGCGTCATGCTTTCGCCGCGCAGGGGGAACTCGGTGGCGTAACCGAGCCGGAGCGGCGGAGTCGGGTCGACGATCAGGTTGAGCTCGGCGAGCTTTTTCTCCAGCCATTCCGCGTGGCTGCGCAGAAAGGCATTGACCTGGGCCGGATGGGTGCCGTGCGGATACGACACCCTTGCGCCCTTGGGGGTCACGGTGAGGCGCAGCCGCCGCGCGCGCGGGTGGGCGGCCTTCAGCACCATGATGCTGTTGCCGCTGACCGTCGCCAGTTCCAGCCAATCGCCTTCGAGATGTTGCGTCATACGGCTGCCCGTTTGAACCTCGTCGTGCCTTTGTCGCGGAGATGTTTTCGCCAATACCGCGAGCACACCGGACAGCCAGTATGCCGCTTTGGCCGTCCAAATGGGGCGGATTTTTTGTTCAGCCATCAGCGGGGCGCGGCAGCCCAAACCACTCCTCGAGTTTGCCCAGCAAACGCTCCAGTTCCAGCGTCAAAAGGGCGAAGCTCGCGTCCATTTCGGCGTGTGCGTCCTGCTGGCTGTCGCCCAGCTCATCCATCACCACGTCGAGAAATTTCAGCTTGCGAATGATCAGATCCTCGCCCAGCACGAAGCTGATGCGATCGTCGAAGGTCAGGCCGAGCAGAAACACCTGCTTGCCGTTGCGCAGGTGCTCCTTCACTTCCTCGGCGTCCAGATCCTGCCGGCGGCACTTGGCGATGGCGCCGGTGGCCGTGGCCGGATCGCGCAGCTCGCACTCGTCGCCAAGGGTAAGGCCAGCCGGCAGATTGCCGTTGGCCAGCCAGTCGGTCATCAACACGCGCGGGCCTTCTTCGGGCGCCAGCGGCACGGCGGGAAAGCTGCCCAGCGCCTCGCGGATTTGAGTCAGCGCGTTTTCGGCGGACTTGCGGCTGGACGTATCCAGCACCAGCCAGCCGTTTTTCATGTCGACATAGCTGGACATGCGCGAGGTGCGCACGAAAGCGCGCGGCAGTAGCTCGTTCAGCAGGTCTTCCTTGATCCGCTTGCGTTCGCGGCCGCCGACCTTGCGGCCTTCTTCCTCGGCGATTTTCTGCACCTTGCGCGAGAGCTCTTCGTTGATCACCTGCGCAGGCAACAGCTTGTCCTCACCGCCGACGGTCATCAGCGTGCACTGCTTCACCACGTGCGTCAGCGGCGCCTCGTCACCGCGCCCGACTGGCGGAACGAAGCCCTTGGTGAACATTTCCATCGGCCCGCAGGGGCGCAGGCGGTGTTCGGCCAGCACCTCATCAAGGCGCTTCAGATCGGTGGCAACGGCGGGAGAAAAACGGAACAGCGTGAGATTGCGAAAGAACATGAGTATCCGAATGGTGGTCGCCCGAGGGCAGAAATGGGTGCGCCGCCACCCGGGCGATCTCGAAGATCACCGACGGATGGCGAACGGAAGACTTCAGCGGCTGACGGTAGCGACGGCTGCGGCCACGGTTTCCAGATTGTCGCGATTGAGCGCCGCCACGCAGATGCGGCCGCTGTCCAGCGCGTAGATGGCGAACTCGTCGCGCAAGCGATGGACCTGGGCCTTGCTCAGGCCGGAATAGGAAAACATGCCGGCCTGGCTCTGGATAAAGGCAAACTGCGTGGCGCCGTGCGCGGCCAGCCGCTCGACCATGCCGGCACGCATCGCGTGGATGCGCTCGCGCATCTCGCCCAGCTCCTGCTCCCACTGCGCGCGCAACTCGGCGCTGCCGAGCACGCCGGCCACCAGCGCCGCACCGTGGGTCGACGGACTGGAGTAATTCGCGCGAATGGTCTGCTTGATCTTGGACAGCACGCGCGCCGCCTCGTCGCGGCTGGCTGCGACCATCGACAGCGCGCCCACGCGCTCGCCGTAGAGCGAAAACGATTTGGAATACGAGTTGGCCACCACGAACGCCTCGATGCCGGAGGCGGCCAGCAGGCGCACCGCCGTCGCATCCGCATCCAGGCCCTGGTCGAAGCCCTGATAGGCCAGGTCGACGAACGGCAGCAGCTGGCGCTCCTTCAGCAAGTCGATCGTTTGCGCCCACTGCGCCGCGTCGAGGTCGACGCCGGTCGGGTTGTGGCAGCAGGCGTGCAGCAGCACGACCGTGCCAGGCTCCAGCTTGCCCAGATCTTCCAGCATGCCGGCGAAATCCAGGCCATGGCTGGCGTCGTCGTAATAGCGGTAGTCGAGCAGCTCGAAACCGGCGGTGCGGAAAATCACGTGGTGGTTGCCCCAGCTCGGGTTGCTGATGGCGACTTTGCCGCTGGCGCCGCTGACCTGCTTGAGCAAATCGGCCGCCACGCGCAGCGCGCCGCTGCCGCCCACAGTCTGCGCGGTGACCACGCGCCCGGCTTCCAGCACGGGCGATCCCGCGCCGAACAGCTGCTGCTGGGTCAGTTTGTCGTACGCGGCCATCCCGTCGATCGGCAGATAGCCGCGCGGCTTGGCCGCTGAGGCCAGCGCCTTTTCCACCTCATAGACCGAGCGCAACAGCGGCACACGGCCCTGTTCGTCGACATAGATACCGACGCCCAGATTGATCTTGCCCGGGCGCGCGTCAGCCACGAAGGTTTCGGTCAGGCCCAGGATCGGATCGCCGGGGGCCATTTCAACGGATGCAAAAAAAGACACGGTGCGTACTCTACTCAGGAAATGGGGGTCGGTCGGGGATGCGGCAGCGCCCAAGCTTACGAGAATGCCGTCTCATCCGCCGCGTCGACGTTCCACGCGGACGAAACCACAGCATGCATGTGCTGGCCGGAAAAATCGAACAGTTCGCGATCGGCCAGATGCGAGGGCGATACGCGGCCCAAGGCGCGAAAAACGTTCTCGCTGCGGCCGGGCTGCAGCGTTTCCCATTCGTCCAGCATCCGCTGCACGGCCTTGCGCTGCAGGTTTTCCTGCGAGCCGCAGAGGTTGCACGGAATGATCGGGAACTGCTGATGCGCGGCGTACTCCGCAATATCGTTCTCGCGGCAGTACGCCAGCGGGCGGATCACCACATGGCGGCCATCGTCCGAACGCAGCTTGGGCGGCATCGCCTTCAGCTGCGCCTGATAGAACATGTTCAGAAATAACGTGGCGAGAATGTCGTCGCGATGATGGCCCAGCGCGATCTTGCTGATGCCGTTGGCCGCTGCCCAGGTATAAAGCGCGCCACGCCGCAGGCGCGAGCACAGGCTGCACATGGTCTTGCCGGCCGGAATCACTCGCGTCACCGTGCTGTAGGTGTCCTGTTCGATGATATGGAACGGCACGCTGCGGGTGCGCAGATAATCCGGCAATACGTGCGCGGGGAAATCCGGCTGCTTCTGGTCCAGGTTCACCGCGATCAGTTCGAAGCGCACCGGGGCTTTGGCCTGCAGCTGCAGCAGCATCTCCAGCAGGGTGTACGAGTCCTTGCCACCGGACAGGCAGACCATCACCTTGTCACCGTCTTCGATCATGTTGAAATCGCCGATCGCCTGACCAACCTGGCGCCGCAGGCGGCGGTCCAGCTTGTCGGACTCGGCGGTGGGCGGGCGAGAGCTGTGGGGTTGAGCGGACATGGGGACCAGTTAAGCGAATACCGACGCCAAGATTAACCTCATTGTAGCGGGCCGCCGTTTGCGGCCTCGTCACGACGAACAGCGTCAAGATCGGCGCTAGACTAGGAGACTTATTCCCCAGCCGTTGCCAGTTGCCATGCAGGTCAAGGATCACGCCGCCATTGTTCACCTGTTGGCCGAACTACGGGTGGAACATCGCGACCTCGATACGGCGATTCACCAACTGGCAGCAGGCCTCAGCCGCGACGAGCTGCAGCTCACCCGGATGAAAAAGCGCAAGCTGTTGCTGAAAGACAGCATTGCCCGCCTGGAAAGCAAGCTGATTCCCGACCTGGATGCCTGACCCGCGGAGTTGTTTCCGCACCCCACGCGCCGCTTATCCCACCGGAATACCAATGCCGCCACTCGCACCGATCACGCTGCAGGACGATCACGTCGCGCTGGAGCCGCTCAGTCTCGATCACGTCAACGCACTCGAAGCGGCGGCCGCCGATGGCGAGCTGTGGAATCTGTGGTTCACCAGCGCGCCAGCGCCGGGAAAGGCGAAGGCTTATGTCGAAGCAGCACTCAAAGGGCACGCCGATGGCCTGATGCTGCCGTTCGCCATCCGGGAAAAAACTGGCGGCGCGATCGTCGGCACCAGCCGCTACTATGACATCGTGCCCGAGCTGCCAAGGTTAGCCATCGGTTACACCTGGTACGCCAAAAGCTGGCAGAAAAGCCACCTCAATACCGCCTGCAAACGCCTGCTGCTGCGCCATGCGTTCGAAACGGTCAACTGCGTGGCGGTGGAGTTTCACACCGACCATCGCAACCTCGACTCGCAGCGTGCCATCGAACGCCTGGGCGCACAGCGCGACGGCGTGCTTCGCGCGCACAAGCGCCGCCCCGACGGAACCTTGCGCAACACCGTCTGCTACAGCATCCTCGCCGACGAATGGCCTGACGTGAATCGCTGGCTCGAAATGCGTCTGGGTCGCTTGGTTGCTGCGCGAGCAGGCTGAGCGCAATCCTCGTTACATAATGCGGTTGACCAGCCGATCGAGCCGCGTGCGGTTGAGCCGCTTCAGATTCTTCCGCACTTCGATCGGATAACTGCGCGTACTTTCCAGAGCCATGTCATCGGAAAGCCGCACCGCATGCTGCTTCAGCGCTGACCATTCTGCTTCGTGCTTGGCCGTAAGCAAGTGGGCCGGATCGCGCAGCAGCAGGCCGTTTTCCAGATCCAGCGCCCACGCGCGCGGATTGAAATTGTTCCCGGTGATGACGGCCACATCGTCATCGATGAACACGCCCTTGAGGTGAAAGCTGTTGTCGCCGTCGCGCCACAGATAAATATTCAGCTGACCGCTGGCCATCTGCTTGCGATGCGCGCGCGCAAAACGGCGAAGGTTGTTTTCGTACAGGTATGGCAACAGGCCGATGGTACGAAACGGCTGCGGCGGCGGAATATAGAAATCGTTGGCGGTCTTGTCGCCGACCATGATGTGGATCTCGCAGCCGCGGCGCAGCAACTGACCGATCACCAGCCGCACCGGTCGCGGCAGGTTGAAATACGGCGTCAGCAGGATTACCCGCCGGCGCGCACCGCGCAGCAGCGCCAGCAACACGTCGTTGAGCAGGTTGTCCGCACGACCGAACCCCAGCAGCGGCGTCACCGCCACATCCGCGGCGCCCAGCACATCGTGAGGCACGTCGTAGCGGGCACCCTGCAAATCGTCGCGAAACGTGCGGATGGCTGGATACAGGCTGCGCGTGCTCGGCACGTCGGGCACGTTCAACGGGCGCACGGCCTCGCTTTCGACAAAGTGCCGGCGCAGGAAATCGGCCATCGCATCGGCCAGCTCACGATGCAGCAGCCGATGATAGCGATCGAGGCGATAGCGGCCCTGCTTGGCCAGGTAGACGTCGTTGAAGCTGGCGCCGCTGTAGAGCACGGTGTCGTCGATGATCACGCCTTTCAGGTGCAGGACGCCGAACAGCTCACGATTTTGTACCGGCACGCCGTAGATCACCACGCCGGGACCGAGCCGCTCGGCGTACTCGCGGTACATGCCGGCGTTGCCCTCGCTCTTGGCTTTGCCGATCAGCCCACGCTGCGCGCGATGCCAGTCGACGAAGATGGCGATCTCCAACGATGGATTTCTCGCGTACGCCGCGTACAGCGCGTCGAGCACTTCGCGGCCACCGTCGTCGTCCTGCAGATACAGCGCCACGATCAGGATGCGCCGCGTTGCCTGCGCGATCTGCCGCAGCAGGGTCTGCCGGAACGCCGCGGGATCGGGCAGCACCTCGATCGCCTCGGCCGGTACCGCAAATGCCGGCAGCGTGCTCAGCGACGCCTTCGACGCCGCCTTCTGCCGAAACGGCAAGATGCGCTTGGCCAGGCGCTGCGGCGCCTTCATCAGCTTATTCATCGACGCCCGCGCCACCCGCAACGGCGCGGCTCGCTGCAGCGTCTACCCATGGCGATACGACCAAGCGCTTCAGCCGCCGTGGACCGGAAAGGTCTGCGCGTTACCGGCCGGCGAAGGGGCGTTGCTCGGCGCGGCCGGCGGATGCGCTTGCGGATTGATCGGTCGCGAACCGCACTGGTACGCGCCCCACGGCTGCGATCCATCGGTCGGGTCGGCCAGCGGTTTGATGGTGTCGGCGTGCAGCTCGGCCGCTTGATTGCGCGCCAGCACTTCCAGCTCGTCGCGTACGGTGATGTTGTTGCGATCTACGGGGCCGATGTGATCCTGCACGGACACGGTGACCTTGCCCATATCGCGGCAACCCGACACATCGCCACCCCACGCCGTACGCACGTTCTTGGCCGCATCATCCAGCGTGATGCCGTAGGTGCAGGCGCTCAGCAGTACCGGAACGAGCAACAACAGGGTCTTGCGCATGGACGACTCCGCAGCAGTGACTTGAAAGAAGGTACCGACTCCAACCCGGCATCCCCACATCCTAACGCGAGGCGGGGGTGGCGTCCGCAATTGGCCGCCGCCGTCGCTCACGCTGCGAAACCACCGGTGGCATCCGCTGATCAGCCCCAATGGCGCGCTCCGCGGAGCGGACTGCGAATACGGCGCTACGCGCACTGTCCAGCTGTCCGCTGACCGCGGGCAACCGTCCGCGGACAATCCATAGATCATCTGGGCTGCCAAATAAATCTATGAATATCATTTGTTTACGTGGGAAAAGGCGCTTGGCACAGCGATTGCAATCACCCAGTTACTAGAGGTAATTCCACCTCACTGGAGAAACGCCATGAAATTCGAAACCTTTATGCTTCGCGGCCTGTTCGTTGCCTGCTTCGCCGTGTGCGCGCTGATCATGGGTGCCATGTTGAATGCCCGCCCGCAGAGTTTGCAGCACGCCAACGGCAATCAAGTGGCCAGCGCCCTGCTGACGGCACCGACCACGTGCGCGATGAAGCCCGACGGTGTTGTGTGCCCCGCAGTGCACGGTTGAGTCTTTCCGATGCTGCCCAGCCGCGATACGCGCCGGGCTGAGCGATAATGGGCGGATGCTGCACGTCATCCTCTTCCGTCCCGAGATTCCGCCGAACACCGGCAACGTGATTCGCCTGTGTGCGAATACCGGCGCCGAGCTGCATCTGATCCGACCGCTGGGCTTCGAACTGGACGACGCGCGCCTGCGCCGCGCCGGGCTCGACTATCACGAGTACGCCAGCCTCAAGGTGCATGACGACCTCACCAGCTGCCTTGAGTCCATCGGCCAGCCACGCGTGTTTGCCTTCACCACCAAGGGCACGGTCGCCCACGTGGACGCGCGTTTTGCCGCAGGCGATGCCCTGCTGTTCGGCTGCGAAACCGCCGGCCTGCCGGCTGAGGTGCGTGAAGCGATTCCCGCCGAACGACGGTTGCGCCTGCCGATGCGCCCCGATAGCCGCAGCCTCAACCTGTCCAACACCGTGGCCATTGCCGTCTACGAGGCCTGGCGTCAGCTCGGCTTCGCGGGTGCCGCGCAGGTTTGACGCAGGCTTGCCGGCTACAATCGCCGGATGACCGACGCCACTCCCAACTCCTGGCTGCCGCAGCCGCTGCGCCGACTCGCCGGCCGCGCCTTGGAAACCGCGCTGAACCACACGCTGTCGCTGGATCCCGATACCCAGCAGCGGCTGATCGCGCTGAACGGTCGCCGTGTGCTGCTGCATCTGCGCGGGCCGGAAATCGCGCTGGCCATTACCGTGAAAGAGGGGCGACTGGAAGTCGGTCCACCCGACGAAAACGCTTCAGGCAGCCAGCTGCGCGTTGCCGCCACGCCAGGCAGCCTGCTGGCGATGCTGTTCGAACGCGACGATGACGGCATCTCGCCCGGCAAAGTCGAGATTGCCGGTGACGCTGAACTGGCGCGGCGGCTGGAAAAGCTGGCTACGACCTTCGCGCCCGATTTCGAAGAGGCCTTCGCACGCACCTTTGGCGACGTGCTCGGCGTGCCCATCGCCAAAGCCGTGCGCAAGGCGCTCAGCCATGCGAAGGAAACCGCAACCCATCTGGCCGAAGACAGCGCCGACTGGCTGCGCGAAGAGTCGCGTCTCGCGCTGGCACCGGGCGAAGTCGAAGGCTTTCTCGACGGCGTGGATACGCTGCGCGAGCGCAGCGACCGACTGGAATCGCGCGTGCAGCGGCTGGTTCGCCGCCTGCAGGACCACGTCGCATGATGCCGCTGCGCGTGGTGCCGGGACTGCTGCGGGTCATCTCGATTCTGCTGGCCTATCGCGTCGATGAAATGGTCGGCGAGGAAAAGGGCGTCAATCCGCTGAAATTCTTCCGCCCGCTGGCGGCCAAACCGCGGGTGGACGTCGGCCCGCTGTCGCGCGGCGAGCGCCTGCGGCTGGCCATGACCGAGCTGGGACCGATCTTCGTCAAGGCCGGCCAGGTGCTGTCGACGCGACGTGACCTGATTCCAGCGGACATCGCCGACGAGCTGTCGCTGCTGCAGGATCAGGTCGAGCCGTTTCCGGGCAGCGAGGCGCGCGCCATCGTCGAGCGTGAACTCAAGTCGCCGATTGGCCTTCTATACGGCCATTTTGATGAAACGCCGCTGGCCTCGGCGTCGATCGCCCAGGTGCATGCCGCGACGCTGCACGATGGCAGCAAGGTCGTGGTCAAGGTGCTGCGTCCGGGCATCGATCAACGAATCGCGCGCGACGTGCGCCTGCTGCGCTCGCTGGCCGAGCTGGCCCAGCGCTGGCATTCGAAGGCCGACAAGATACGTCCGCTGGAAGTTGTTGCCGAAGTCGAGAAAATGCTCGAGAACGAGCTCGACCTGCAGCGCGAAGGCGCCAGCGCCAGCCTGCTCAAGCGCAACTTCGCCAGCGGGTTCGATCTCTACGTACCGGCCGTGCACTGGGACCTCACCGCCGAGCGCGTGTTGACGCTGGAGCGCGTCTACGGCATCAGCACCGACGATGTCGCCGCGATCGATGCCGCCGGCCTGGATCGCAAGAAGCTGGCGGTCAAGGGCGTGCGGATTTTTTACGAGCAGGTGTTTCGCGACAACTTTTTTCACGCCGACGCGCACCCGGGCAATATCTGGGTCGACCCATCGCGACTGGAAGAGCCGCGCTTCATCGCACTCGATTTCGGCATCATGGGCTCGCTGCCGGAAACCGACCAGTATTTTCTGGCGCAGAATTTCATTGCGCTGTTCGAGCGCGACTACGCGCGCATCGCGCAGCTGCACGTGGAAGCCGGCTGGATGCCGGCACATCTGCGGATCGATGAACTGGAGGCCGCCATTCGCACGGTGTGCGAGCCCTACTTCACCCGGCCGCTGTCGCAGATCTCGCTGGCCGACCTCGTGGTGAAACTTTTCCGCACCGCTCAGCGCTTCGAGCTGACCCTGCAGCCGCAGCTGATCCTGCTGCAGAAGACCCTGCTGAATATTGAAGGCGTCGGCCGCCTGCTCGATCCGGATATCGACATCTGGGCGGTGGCGCATCCGGTGCTCAAGCGCATCCTGCGCGAACGCTATAGCCCGCTGCGTAC
>Ga0302313_10001989_pt1 | contig 14711 bp, 10 predicted proteins | sample III_Palsa_N2_2_FD_200454 | JGI IMG/M metagenome (GOLD analysis project Ga0302313, IMG submission 200454) | Peat permafrost microbial communities from Stordalen Mire near Abisko, Sweden - III_Palsa_N2_2 | ecosystem: Environmental > Terrestrial > Soil > Palsa > Peat permafrost | place: Sweden...
CCTCGCTGTTCATCAGCATGCCGGTGATCCTGTACCAGCTGTGGGCGTTCGTCAGCCCGGGCCTGTACAAGCACGAAAAGCGCCTGGCCCGGCCGCTGCTGGCAGCCGCGCTCGTGCTGTTCTACACCGGTGCGGCGTTTGCTTATTTCCTGGTGCTGCCGGCCGCGTTCCGCTTCCTCATCGCGGTGACGCCACAAGGTGTGGAGATGATGACCGACATCACCCAGTACCTCGATTTTGTGATGCTGATGTTCTTCGCGTTCGGGCTGTGCTTCGAGGTGCCGGTGGCGGTGGTGATCCTCGCTGCGGTGGGCGTGGTGGATCTGGACAAACTGCGCAGCGGCCGGCGTTACGCGATCGTCGGCGCGTTCGCGATTGCCGCGTTGATCACACCGCCGGACATCACCTCGATGATGATGCTTGGTATCCCGATGTGTCTGCTCTTTGAGCTGGGCGTGCTGGCGGTGCGCTGGCTGGTGAAGCCGGGTTCGCTGAGGCGCGACGCAACCTGATACCCGGTGCCGATGAGGGATTCATCGGCGGTCAGTACAGATCGATCGGATCGACGTCCAGCGACCAGCGCACCCGCCGTGCCGACGGTAGCGCGGTCAGCGCCAGCTGCCATGTACGCAGCATCCCGTGCAGCGTGCTGCGGCTGCTGGCTTCCAGCAGCAACTGACCGCGATGACGGCCTGCGCGCAGCGCCATCGGCGCAGGCATCGGACCGGCGATCTGCAACTGATCATTGGTGGGTAACGCGGCGTTTGCGTCGACGAGAAAGGCGTCGACGTGTTCGCGTATCGGTGCCTCGGCGCGCAACAACACCTGATGACTGTAGGGCGGCAGCTGGCTCTGCCGCCGTTCCGCCAGTAGCTCGCGTGCGGCAGCGGCGTAACCTTGCGCCAGCAGACTGCGTAGCAACGGATGTTGCGGCTGGTGCGTCTGCAGCAGTACGCGCCCGGGCTTGCGCGCGCGACCGGCGCGACCGGCCACCTGCACCACCAGTTGGGCCAGCCGCTCGCCAGCGCGGAAATCCACGCTGTGCAGGCCTTCGTCGACACCTACAATCGCCACCAGGGTGAGGTTGGGCAGGTCGTGGCCCTTGGCCAGCATCTGGGTGCCGACCAGAATCGCCGGTTGATCGTCCTTGAGCGTGCCCAGCAGTTGCTCAAACGCGTCGCGTCTACGGGTGGTTTCGCGATCCACCCGCAGCACCGGCACCTGCGGGAACTGTGCGATCAGTGCTTCCTCCAGCCGCTCGGTACCCTGGCCTTGCGGCTTCAGGTCGCCGGCGCCGCAGGTGGGGCAGGCAGCCGGCATGCGGGTCTGGTAATCGCAGTGATGGCAGAGCAGCTGGCGACGCCCCGCATGCAGGGTCAGTGGACGCTCGCAGCGTGGGCATTGCGCATGCCAGCCGCAGCTGTGGCATAGCAGCACCGGCGCGTAACCACGACGGTTGCGGAATACCAGCGCCTGCTCGCCGCGCGCCAACGTGTCGGCGACCGCCGTCAGCAGCGCCGGCGACATGCCGTGCTCCAGCCGTTGCGCGCGCATGTCGATGATCTGCACCTGCGGTGGCCGGATCGCGCCGGGACGGGCTCGCAGATGCAGGGTGCGATAACGGCCGGCCTCGGCGTTCGCCAGTGATTCCAGTGACGGCGTGCCAGAACCCAGCAGCACCGGCACACCCAGTGCGCGTGCGCGCACCAAGGCCAGGTCGCGGGCGTGATAGCGGAAGCCTTCCTGCTGCTTGTAGGCGCTGTCGTGTTCCTCGTCGACGATGATCAGGCCGGCTTGCGGCAGCGGCGTGAACACCGCCGAACGGGTACCCAGGATCACCCGCGCGCTGCCGTTGCGCGCGCGCAGCCAGGCGCGGGCGCGATCGCCTTCGGACAGGTTGGAGTGCAGCACCTCGACGATCACGCCCAGCCGTTCGCGCAGGCGACGCACGGTCTGCGGTGCGAGGCCAATTTCCGGCACCAGCAGCAGTGCCTGTTTGCCCTGTGCCAGCACCTGCTCGATCAGCGCCAGATACACCTCGGTCTTGCCGCTGCCGGTGACGCCATCGAGCAGGAACGGCTGGTACTGGCCGAGGCTGGCGCCGACCGTGCTGACAGCCAGTTGCTGCTCGTCATTCAATTGCGGAGCGAGCGACGCCGGCAACGGGCGGTCGAGCGGCGGCCGTTCGCTGCGTTCGAGCAGGCCGGCTCCGGCCAGCCGGCGGGCCGCCTCGCGCCAGCCGGGCAGGCGTTCGGTCAGCTCCTGCGCGCTCATCGAGCCGGTGGCCAATTGCGCCAGCAATGCCTTGCTGCCACCGCGGCGGCTACCGGCATCGTGGGCACTGAGACCGGCGCTGCTCAGTGACCAGTACTCATCGCCCAGAGCCGGCAGCGGCTTCGCTTCGCGCAGCGCCAGCGGCAATGCATTCGCATACGCCTCGCCCGGTGCACCGAGCCAGTAGTCGGCGGCCCAGGCCAGCGTCTGCATCAGTTCGGCGTCGAGCAGCGGCGCCTCATCGAGCAGCCGGATCACTTGCTTCAGTCGGTTGCCGCCGAGCGTGGTTTCGGCCTCGACCGCTACCACCACGCCGACCTGCTTGCCGCGGCCGAACGGCACCAGCACCCGGCAACCCGCACGCGCCTCTCCAGTCGTGGGCGGCAGGTAGTCGAACAGGGTCGGCAGGGGTACTGGCAGGGCAACGCGAAGGACGGCGGGCATGGCTACCTCGTGAGCGGGCCAGTGTAACTGGGCGGCCCGCGAGGCCTGCATACAGATAGCTGCGTAGTCAGGCAAAGGTTTGCGCATGAGTTGCGCGCACTTTCTCTTCGATTATCGAGAAGCCGGGGGTAAGTAGCTCACCCGGGAAGGTTTTTACGCTTATCCACAAGAGCTGTGGATAAGTCTGTGGATGCAGAGGGGAGCGGGGGCTCCAAAGCGCGTCGTGGCGCCTTTCACGACAGTCTGACGAAGTTTTGGTCAGGCAAAAAATAATCACATTATCAATAAGTTACAAATATCGATCAGCAGACGTTCACACAATTGACAAATGTCCCCCGGTCGCCTTGACAGGCTGATGACGCTGTGCAAAACCCGGTGAGGCAGGCGTTCCCGCTGATCAAGTCAACTGGCTTGGCGGCCTTAAATGCAACGTCCCTCAGTGCGCCAGACCAAGCACGGCGGCGATTACCAGGGCGGCTATCAGTAGCAACATATAACACCAGCCGACGCACCAGAATTTCAGCAGGGTCATCGGCCAACCTTGGCGGTAGACCCGTTTCTGCATTAGCAGCAGGTAGATCGGTGCCCACAACACCAAGATCCGTTCCAGCCAGTTCAACGGATAGGTGGTCCAGAGCGCGTGCGGTTCCAGCCAGCCGGCCAGCAGGGCGAGCAGCGTGCACAGCAGCAGCCAGAGGAACAGGAAGGCATGGCTGTGCAGGGCCACGATCAGGTGTTCCATGTACAGCCGCCGGCGGAATACGTAAAACAGTTTCAGCAATGCGGCGAACAGCGGCATCATCACGAACATGGCCGGCGGCAGTGTGCCGAAGACGCCATTGACCATTCGTTGCCTTGCTTCGGTGCGGGCCGCAGGATCGCCGCCAGCCTGGAAGGCGGCTTGGAAGTTTCTGTTGAGCTGGTGGAACAGTACGGTCAAACGTGCATTGGCCACATCGGGTAGCCAGGAGATACGGACGGGTCGTGATTCCTGCTCCAAGGCTTTGCGCACGGCATCAGGCGGCGAGGCGTCGTCCGGGCTTTTCACCGTAGCGGGATTTTTCACCACCACGGCCGCAAGCGGTGCCGCGAGCGATGCAGCCGACAGCGGGGCCTCGCCGAGTTCGACAAGTCGTTGGCTGGCTTTCCGGCGCAGCTCCTGCTTATCGACATTGATTTGGTCCAGCAGGTTCTGCGGCAGCACCCCGGTGTCCTTGGCGATCTGCAGGCCATCCAGTTGGTCCTGCAGCGCTTCGCGCACTTCGGCCGGGCTGGTGGCTGCCTCGATCGGGCCGAAGTTCACGCTTACCAGCGGATGGCCGTTCGCGGGGATCTTGTCGGCGAACTGGTCGATTGTCAGATGGAACACGAAAAAGGACAGCAGGCACAGCACGAACATCAGTCGGAACGGCGCGATGTAACGCACCCGCCGGCCGGCGAAATATTCCAGCGTGAGGAATCCCGGCTTCAGGAACAGCGGCGGCAGCGTGTGCACGATGCGGCCGTCGATGTGCAACACCGTTTCGACGGTTTCCTCGACCATGTGGTGCATAGGCTTCAGCACGCTGTGGATCGACTGGCCACACTCGTGGCAGAACTCGCCCTGCATGCTTGCGCCGCAGTTGGCGCAGTGCAGTCCCTCGTAAGTGGTCAGCTGCTTCATCGCGGTTTCCGTCCGGTCTGCAGCGAGCGATCTTCGCACAGAGCTATATACAGCGGAGCGTGACGAATGGCTCAGGTAGAATGATCGGCCCTGGAGTCTGCTGTGTCGATGAAACCGTTCCGTCCCGAGCGCGCCCACCTGGCGCACGAGATGCGCGCCACCGTGCGTCTCGCGTTGCCGTTGATCTGCGCCCAGCTGGCGGCGATCGGCAGCAATGTGATTGATGCCGTGCTGGCCGGGCATGTCAGTGCGCACGTGCTCGGCGCGGTAGCGGTGGGTGCCAGCATCTGGTCGCTGGCGATCGTCAGTGGCATCGGCATGATGATGGCGGTGCCGCCGTCGGTGGCGCAGCTCGACGGTGCGGGGCGTCGCCATGAGGTCGGCGCGGTGTTTCGTCAGGCGCTGTGGCTGGCACTGGGGATGGGCGTGGTGCTGTGGTTTGCGGTGCGTCATGCGGCGCCGCTGATCGACCTGATCGGGGTGACGACGTGCAGCGTTTCCTGCTGGCGATCAGCTGGGGCGCGCCGGCGCTGACCTGTTATTTCGCCTTGCGCGGCCTGTCCGAAGGACTGTCGCTGACCCGGCCATCGATGTACTTCAGCCTCGGCGGCCTGGTCCTGCTGGTACCGCTCGGCTACGTGTTGATGTTCGGCAAGCTGGGCATTCCGCCGCAGGGTGCGCACGGCTGCGGCGTGGCCACCGCCATCGTGCTGTGGCTGGAACTGCTGGCATTCGGCATCTATGTGATCTTCCGGCGCAACTATCGCGGGCTGGGTCTGTTCGATCATTTTGAATGGCCGAACCTGCGCCGCATCGGTGCACTGGCGCACATCGGTCTGCCGATGGCGGTGACCCTGCTGGCCGAGGCCGGGCTGTTCGTGGCCACCGCGTTGATCATCGCCACGCTGGGCGAGGACGTGATCGCCAGCCATCAGGTGGCGATCAATATCGCCTCGCTGTTTTTCATGATCCCGCTCGGGCTGGCGATGGCGATCACCGTGCGCGTCGGCAATGCCGTCGGTCGTGGCGACGAGCGCGGCGTGCGCTACGCCGGTTTCTGCGGGATCGGCCTGACCTTGCTGACGCAGGTGTCGTCGGCCGCGCTGATGCTTGGCATGCCGTATTCCATCGCCAGGCTGTATACGCATGATCCCAAGGTGATCGCGCTGGCGGCGCAGCTGATCATGCTGGCCGGCCTGTTCCAGTTTTCCGATGGCATCCAGGTCGCCGCCAACGGTGCGCTGCGCGGCCTCAAGGACACCCGCGTGCCGATGGCGATCACCCTGTTCGCGTACTGGATCGTCGGTATGCCGGTGGGCTGGTGGCTGGCGTTCCATCGCGGCATGGGCGCGCGTGGCATGTGGATGGGTCTGATCGCCGGCCTCACCGTGGCGGCGGTGATGCTGTTCACTCGTTTCTGGCGCAGTGCATGGAAGCAGCGTTGGCGCCGCGGTGCTGCCACTATGTCCGCCACCGCCTGAGCGGCTACGCTAGTTGCCATCACCCTGGAAGAACCACGCATGACACCACCGCTCCCGCCGCCTCGCCGCAATGGCTTCTGGGCCTTCCTGTGCACGCTTGGACGTGGCATCAACATGGTCAGGCTGGTGATCCTCAACCTGGTGTTTTTCAGCCTGCTGCTCGTGCTGTTGCTGCTGTTGACGGCCGGCATGGCCGGCAGCCGGATGCAGCGCACACTGCAGAACGACAGCGTGCTGGTGATCAAGCCGCAAGGCCAGCTGGTCGAGCAGTACAGCATCGATCCGTTGCAGCGTGCGATGGCAAGCCTGTCCGGTGACGAACCGAAGCAGGTGCAGTTGCGCGACCTCGTCCGTGCGATTGATGCTGCAGCAAATGACAAGCGGATCACACGCATCCTGTTGCTGCCGGGTGATCTGCAGGGCGGCGGCTTTGCCGCGTTGCGCGAAGTGGGCACGGCGCTGGATCGCTTCCGCGCTGCGGGCAAGCCGGTGATCGTGTGGGCAGCCAACCTGGATCAGGGCCAGTACTACCTGGCCGCGCATGCCGACCGCCTGCTGGTCGATCCGCAGGGTGGGGTGATGATCACCGGGCTGGCCAACTACCGCCTGTTCTACAAGGATCTGCTCGACAAGCTCGGTGTGGACGTCCATTTGTTCCGCGTCGGCGAATTCAAGAGCGCCGCCGAGCCATACATCCTTGAGCACGCGTCGCCGGAAGCCAAGGAAGCGGACAGTTACTGGATGGGCGGGCTGTGGGACAGTTATCTCACCGAGACCGCCAAGCTGCGCAAGCTGGATCCGGCCGCGCTGCGCGCCGACATCGACAACCTGCCGCAAACCATCGCCAGCACTCAGGGTGATCTGGCCCAGCTGGCTCTGAACGAACACCTCGTCGATGGCTTGGCGACCACGGCCGAGCTGGTCACGATGATGCGCAAGGAAGGCGTGCCCGCTGACGAGAAGGGCCACAGTTTTCGCCAGGTGGACCTGACGCGCTATGTCGCCAGCATCCCGAGCGACGGCAAGCTATTCGCGCCGGGCGTGGCGATCGTGGTGGCCGAGGGCGAGATCGCCAGCGGCAAGCAGTCGCCCGGTTCGATCGGCGGCGAATCCACCGCGGCGCTGATCCGCGCCGCGCGCGAGGACCGCAAGACCAGGGCGTTGGTGTTGCGGGTCAATTCACCCGGTGGCGAAGTGTATGCTGCCGAGCAGATCCGCCGCGAGGTGGAGCTGACCCGCGAAGCCGGTATTCCGGTGGTGGTGTCGATGGGTGACGTGGCAGCCAGTGGCGGCTACTGGATCTCGATGAATGCGAACAGCATCTTCGCCGAGCCGAATACCATCACCGGCTCGATCGGCATCTTCGGCATGTACTACTCGGTGCCGAACACGCTGGCCAAGCTCGGCATCCAGAGCGATGGTATCGGCACCGGGCCGATGGCTGGCGCATTCGACATCACCCGCCCGCTCGATCCGAAAGTCGGCGCGGTGATCCAGGCGATCATCAACAAGGGTTACCGCGACTTTGTCGGCAACGTGGCCAAGGCGCGCGGCAAGAACTTCGATGCGATCGATGCGATTGCGCAGGGTCGCGTGTGGACCGGACAGCAGGCGCTCGATCGTGGTCTGGTCGACCAGTTGGGTGGTCTGGGCGATGCGGTTGCGGACGCCGCCAGCCTGGCCAAGCTGGGCAAGGACTATCCGGTGCGTTACCAGGAAGCCCCGCTGGGTGGTTTCGAGCGATTCCTGATCGGCCTCAACCAAAGCGCCAGCGTGCAGGTGATGCAGTCCTGGGGCATCCGCCTGCCGAGCTGGTTAGCCCAGTTGCCCGCGCTGGCGCCGGAACTGCAGTTGCTGCGCAACGCGAAGGCCGGTACGCCCAATATCTATGCCGATTGCTTGTGCAGCCTGCACTGAGCACCCATCAATAACGTGTAGGAGCCCACCCCCGAACCCGATCCGGGGGTGCGCTCCTACTGCGTCTGCGCCTCGATCTGCTTGCGCTGTTCCTCGGCCTGCTTGTCGACGACCTTCTGCACGTCCTTGGCGCGTTGCTCATCCGCCTTCATCGCGTCCCATGGGGTGGCGACCTGGGCCGGTTGGGCTATGGGTGGCGGCGGCTTGTCGGAGCAGGCAGCAAGGGCCAGGACGCAGAGCAGGATCGGCAGCGGCTTCATGGCGGTACTCGTGCGTGGTGAAGTGCCGAGTGTCTCGCCACACATCAGCACAGGCAAGAACTGCGTCAGCTGATCCGCCGTGCAAGCTATGCGTACCGGCAGGGACGTTTTAAGCTGCGCGGATGAACGCCCGCATCGATGCCTGGCAGCTGCAAGGCCATACCGCCCTGATCACCGGTGCCAGCAAGGGCATCGGCTACGCCACCGCCCGCGAACTGGCCGGGCTGGGCGCCAATCTGCTGCTGGTGGCGCGCGATGAGGACAACCTCGAACAGGTACGCACGGAACTGGCTGATGATTTCGTCGGAATCGAAGTATTGGCGTTCGGCGCGGATCTGACCGAGGCGGAAGAGCGCCTGGCGGTGTTCGACTGGATCGCCGACCTGGGCGCGCCGCTGTCACTGTTGATCAACAACGTCGGCGGCAACCAGCCGAAGGCCACACTCGACTATGCCGAGGACGAATACCGCGCGGTGTTTGAGCAGAACCTGTTCTCGGCGTTCGAGATGTGCCGGCTGGCGCATCCGCAGCTGGTGCAACACGCCAACGCCGCCATCGTCAACGTGGGCTCGGTTTCCGGCGTCACACATGTACGCACCGGTTCGCCATACGGCATGAGCAAGGCCGCGCTACATCAACTCACCCGCAACCTGGCGGCGGAGTGGGCGGTGGACGGCATCCGCGTCAACGCGGTGGCGCCGTGGTACATCCGCACCCAGCGTTCAGAGCCTGCGCTGGCGGATGACGACTATCTGGACGAAGTACTCGATCACACGCCATTGCGGCGGATTGGCGAGCCGGAGGAAGTGGCGGCGGCGATCGCGTTCCTGTGCCTGCCGGCGGCGAGCTATATCACCGGCCAGGTGCTGGCGGTGGATGGCGGATTCCTCAACTACGGCTTCTGAGCGGTTTACGCTTAGCAGTTGGCCAGCTGCGCGCGCAACTCGTCGTCGCGTTGTTGCAGCGGCGGCTGGTCACTCTGGAACGCGCGCTGCAACTTCTCGGCATTCTTTTCGTATTCGTCGCGCAATTCGTGGCAGATCTCCGGCACGCTCAGCGGGCGACATTGGTCCTGCACCTGGACATAGTTGCTGGCGATCAGCCCGGCGGTGACCTTGCCACGACTCACCTCCGGTGCCGAGACGCCGGCGCCGCCCGGCCCATAAGCCTCGGCCAAGGGCGCCTGGATCGTGCCGAGCACACCCATTGGCGCCAGGAACGGTGGTGGATTGCCGTTGCTGCTGACATAGGCGCTGCCGTCGATGGCATGCACACAGCCGTATAACTGGGGCAGCGGTACGTTTGGAATGAATGGCGGCGATGCCGGCGCATCGTCGACCGAGGCGGTCGTACTGGCTGGGGCAGGAACGACAGGCGATGGCGCAGCCGTTCTGTCCGACAATTGCAGGGTCTGCTGCCCTTGCGTCTTTGGACAGGGCGCATCCTGATAAGTCACCTGGCCGGCCGCGCCGCTGCATTTGTAGACCGTGCCGGCGGTGGCCGGCACGGTGATGGCGAGCAACAGCAGCAGGGCAGCCAGGCGGCGCATGGCAGAAGGCTTCCTCAGAACTCGGCGACGTGTTCCTCGGCGGCAAAGCCCAGTGTCACCGCACCTTCGCCCACGTTGACCATACCGGTGATGCTCATCGGCGCCTCCATCAACTCGACGCCGGACTCTTCGCAGGCGGTACGCAGGGCTGCATAGCCGGGCAGATTCGACAGCACCGCCAGATCGCCGCCGTAGCTGACGCTTACCACCGGTACCAGCAGGCCGGCACGTACCCGCTGGGTGGCGTAGCCGAACAGCACCTCTGCGCCATGATCGAAACCGCGCACCTTGCCGACCGGCCCGGTCTCGCCGCGGAAGCAGCGCAGCAGCGGCTTGATGTCCAGCGCCGTGCCGACCATCGCACTGAACAGGCTGACGCTGCGGTCGCCTCTCTTCTTGATGCGGTTGCGCAGGTGAATCAGATCGCGCGGCAACATGTAGCCATAACTGTTGTTGGCGATATGGGTGAGGCGTTCGCGAATCGTGGCTGGTGGTACATCGGCAGCGATCAGCCGCGCTGCCTCGTAAATGGCCGGCACGGTTCCCGCAAAGACATTGCGGGTGTCGATGACGCGCATCATGAAGGGGCCGGGGATGCCGGCCTGTTCGCGCACCTGCCGATAATTTTTGAGGATGGCGAAGCTGGCGCGGTTCACATGCTCGTTGATCGGGCTGCGCGTGGCGGTGATGGTCAGGCAGAACACGCAGTCGTAGTCCAGCACCAGCTTGTCGAGAAACAGCTTCTGCACCTCTTCCACCGGGCACGGTTCGGTTTCCGCCGAGTGGCTGCGGCTGCCGAGCTTCTGGTCGATGAAGCGCTGCAGCTCCTCGGACCGGCGGTCATCCATGAAGGTTTCGCGGTCCACCTTCACGGTGATCGGCATGATTGCGACGTTGTGTTTCTGCAGGAACGCCTGCGACAGGTCGCAGGAAGCATCAATCGCCAGGCCCATCCGCATCACGTTTTCCCCGTCATGAATGGCAAATCCAACATAACACGCAACAAGGGACTGCGGCGTCAACCGAAAGTTGCCTGGACCGCGCCGTTTCGCCGACTGGCTGCCCGTCCCATGGACCGCGAACAGCCACTAATATGAGAGGCGACTATCTGGCATCCAGCCGGCGTGGCGTCGCCGGTAATGCAGCACGAGTACTACCTCCCATATGAAGAGCAAACAGGAAATCGTCTCCAACTGGCTGCCGCGCTACACCGGCACGGCACTCGAACAATTCGGCGAACACATCCTCCTGACCAATTTCGGTCATTACGTGGAGCTGTTCGCGCAATGGCACGGGGTGGAAGTGCAGGGCCGTGACCGGCCGATGCCGAACGCCACGGCCGACGGCATCACCCTGATCAATTTCGGCATGGGCAGCCCCAACGCCGCCACGGTGATGGATCTGCTCAGCGCGATCGAGCCGAAGGCTGCGCTGTTCCTGGGTAAATGCGGCGGCCTCAAGAAGAAAAACCAGCTCGGCGACCTGGTACTGCCGATCGCGGCGATCCGCGGTGAGGGCACCAGCAACGACTACCTGCCGCCGGAAGTGCCGGCGTTGCCGGCGTTCCAGTTGCAGCGCGCGGTCTCCACCATGATCCGTGACCTTGGCCACGACTACTGGACGGGTACGGTCTACATCACCAATCGTCGGGTGTGGGAGCACGACGACACGTTCAAGGAGTATCTGCGGCGTACCCGCTGCATGGCGGTGGACATGGAAACCGCCACCATCTTCGCCGCGGGCTTCGCCAACCGGATTCCCTGCGGCGCGCTGCTGCTGGTGTCCGACCAGCCGATGATCCCTGAAGGAGTGAAGACCGAGGCCAGCGACCGCAGCGTCACCTCACAGTTCGTCGAGGCGCACATCCGGGTCGGCATCGAGGCGCTGAAGCTGGTGCGTCGCAACGGTCGCAGCGTGAAGCACCTGCGCTTTGAAGAGGATGCGGAGGCGGAATAATCCGATCCTGGGGCAATCCTGAATCGCGAATAAGCAGGCGGGAGTCAATAACCGAGGTCGGACCGCAACATCATCCGAGGTTCAAGTACGTCGGGATGGTGTCTCCATCCCGGCGCAATCTTGCGCCTGCCTAGTCGGAAGGCCTTCGACCAGATCATCTGCTTCCATCGGGATCAACCGCCAATACGATTTCATGCCAAGACGCAAGTTCTTGCTTGTACATAATTTGTTGACAATACGTAAAGAAGGCATGATAAAGACGCATTGCGCTTGGAGCTGCTGGGTGGCTGGATGATGGGAATCGACGCCGCGACGCAGCCCAATGTCGAAGATTATGACCGTCACGAGAAGTGTGCTTACTGTTCACCTAACGTTATTTGCCTGTTAGTATCGGCAAAGATCGGGAGTTCGTGGGGCTGAAGTTCGCCGGCCTGGGAGATCGGGCCAAGTCGCAGTTTTTGGGCAGAACGTTTTCTGACCCATGGTAATAATTAATCGGAGGGTGTCTTTATGAAACTTGGGGTCACAAAACTTTCTTCGGCAGTCCGCCTGGCGCTTTCGCTGGGTGCTGTCATTGGTGTTGGCGCATCGGGTACGGCATTTGCCCAGGACACCAGCAGCCAGTCCACAACAACAACCACAACTGATAGCAATCAGCCTGACCAGCAGAAGGCGAAGTCGCTGCAGACGGTCGTGGTCACCGGCTCGCTGATCCGGCGTGTCGATCTGGAGACGTCCAACCCGGTCGTCACCATCGACCGCGCGCAGATCGAGGCCACCGGCAAGATGACGCTGGGTGACTTGGTGCAGCAACTGCCGGCGATGACCGGCGGCAACGTCAATCCGCAGGTCAACAACGGCGGCGGCACCGGCGCATCCAGCATCAACCTGCGCGGCCTCGGCGCGGACCGCACCCTGGTCCTGGTCGACGGCCACCGCGTCATCAACGCATTGGGTGCTGGTTCGCCGGATATCAATGCGATCCCCGCCAGCATGATCGAGCGCATCGAAGTGCTTACCAGCGGTGCTTCGGCGACCTACGGCTCCGATGCGATCGGCGGCGTGGTGAACTTTATCTTGAAAAAGAACTACCAGGGTGCGCAGTTCACCACCAACGTCGGCGAGTCCGATCACAATGACGGCGACCAGGTTGGCTACAGCTTCACTTTCGGACAGACGTCCGACAAGGGAAGCATCATGGGCGGCGTCGAATACAACAAGCAGGACGGTGTGGAAGCGGGCAACCGCAATTTCTCCAAGAACGCGCTGACCCGTTATGGCAACACCAGCACTCCGCCGGCAACCTACGTGGGCGGCTCGTCGTCCTCGGAGTTCGGCCATATCCAGCTGCCCCCGAATCTGGCAGCACAGTTCGGTTGCAACTACGTCGCGCTGAATGGTGCGAGTTCCAATAGCTCGGTGGTGACCACGGCCAACTATCACTGCTATCAGAACAACGGCGCGAAAAGCGACAAGTACAACTATGCGACGGTCAACCTGATCCTGACCCCGCAGGAGCGCACCAATGCGTTCCTCATGGGCACCTACAACCTGAGCGACAACGTTCAGGCCTACATGGATGCCTATGTCAACAAGACCTCGGCGGCGTTCCAGCTCGCGCCGGCCCTGTTGTCGACGCCGCCGTACGCCACGAGCTCGCTGGACATCACGCAAGGCAACTACTGGAACAAGTTCGGGGTGCAGTTCGCCAGTGGCGATAACACCTTTGCCTCGCGTCTGGTGTCGGTCGGCAATCGCGCGACCCAGTTCGGCTCCAACACTGCCCAGATCAATACCGGCATCAAGGGCAACTTCACGGTTCTGAACAAGGACTGGAACTGGGATGTCGGCGTCGACTACGGTCATACGGACGCGGTCACCACGACCATGGGTCTGCCCAATTTCAACGATCTGTACACCGGCGACTCGTACATGACCGCGGCCGGTACGCTGGCCTGCGGCTCGGCGGCGGCTCCGGTGGCTTGCCCCAGTAACGTTTCGCAGGCTTCCCTGCAATTCAACCCGTTCAACCTGAATTCACCGGGTACCGTGGCGGCACTGAAGGCGGCCGCAGCGGCCGCGGTCAGCAACGCCTACTCGATCGAGAAGGTCTGGCATGCCGATGTGAGCGGCGGTCTGTTCGACCTGCCGGCCGGCACCGTGCAGCTGGCCGCCGGCCTCGACTATCGGACCGAGTACACCCATTCGATCGTCGACCCGCTGCTGAATCTGACTCAGGGAGGCGACGGTGCCTACAGTTGCGTGCTGGGCAGCCAATGCACCGCCGGTGTGCAGGGTGGCTACAACGTGAAGGAAGGCTATGCGGAAGCCTTTATTCCGGTGCTCACGGGTCTGCCGTTTGCGCAGTCGCTGAACGTGACCATCGGTGATCGCTATTCCCGCTTCAGCTCGTTCGGCAGCACGAACAACTTCAAGTTTGCGCTGGAGTGGAAGCCGATCGATGATCTGCTGCTGCGCGGCACGCTGGCCAATGTGTTCCGTGCCCCGAACATCGCGGAAATCTACGGTGCGCCGAGTTCGAGTGCCCCGCGCATTTCCAGCGATCCGTGCGACGGTTATACCGGCACCCCGGTCAACCCGGCGTGCGTGGGCGTGAATCCGAACGGCCAGTTCAAGGACGTTGCCGTAGCGCAGAACCTGCAGCTGTCCACGATTGTGTCCGGCTCCAACTATGCAGGTTTCCCGCTCAAGCCGGAACAGGGCAAGACGTTTGACCTGGGCGCGGTATACAGCCCGTCGTGGGCACCGGGCCTGTCGACCTCGGTCGATGTCTGGCATCTGTACCTCAATGACATCATCACCACGGTTGGCGCGCAGAGCGTGCTCAACCTGTGCAGTGCCGGTCAGACCGTATACTGCCAGTTCATTCACCGCTTTGACTCCGGCCCGAACCAGGGTCAGCTGACGTCGTCGTTCCTCCAGCCGACCGGCAACCTCGGCACGGTGAGCACCGGTGGTATCGACTTCTCGGGTAACTACAAGTTGCCAGAGTTCTCCTTCGGCAAGTTCAACGTCGGCCTCAATGCCACCTACCTGAAGTACTACAACCAGCAGACCGCACCGGGTACCTCGTCCAATACCACCTACAACGATGCCGGTCATTTCCTGTCGTTCGGCTCGGCGGAGGAGGCTGCATGCCCGGGCGC
>Ga0302313_10001991_pt1 | contig 14684 bp, 13 predicted proteins | sample III_Palsa_N2_2_FD_200454 | JGI IMG/M metagenome (GOLD analysis project Ga0302313, IMG submission 200454) | Peat permafrost microbial communities from Stordalen Mire near Abisko, Sweden - III_Palsa_N2_2 | ecosystem: Environmental > Terrestrial > Soil > Palsa > Peat permafrost | place: Sweden...
TCCAGAACTTCGTCAATAGTTGCAGCACTCCGTTGCTCGAGACTATCTCGCTTCCGCCGTCGGTCGATCCCACAGTGACGGTCCTTACGTCGAGCCTCAATCCTTCGGTGGTCGGCCAGAGCGTTACCTTTACGGCGACCGCTGCTACGACCGGCGCCTTCATCGGTGTCCCAACCGGTTCGGTCAACTTCTACGATGGGGGAAACTCCATTGGCTCGGGCATCCTGACTAACGGCGTTGCGACGCTGACCACCTCTACGCTTGCCGCCGGGTTGCACCAGATCACCGCGGCGTATCTCGGCAGCACGACGATGGCGCCGAGCACGTCCGTTGCGGTTCCGCAGCAGGTGAATACGTCGCTGGCGTCGGCCGGTACGGGCTTCCTGATGTCGGTGTCGCCGACGGTGTTCTCGGTTGGTCTCGGCAGCAGCACCAGCGTGGTTGTGTCCATCCTGGAGCTGAACAACTTCAATCAGCCTGTCACGCTGAGCTGCAGCGGCCTGCCGGCTGAGGCTACCTGCATCTTTGCCACGCCAACCATTCCTGCGACGGGCGGCTCGACGCCGCTGACGGTCTCTGTCTCAGCGCCTCACAACTGCGCGACAACGGCGTCGCTTGGGGGCAATACCTATCTGCCGATCTTTGCGGCTGTTGTGCTGGCCTTTTTCGCTCGCCGACGCCGCGTGCTCAAGGGTTTGCTGCTGGCCGCGGTGCTGTGCATCCTGCCGGCCATCAGCGGATGCAGCAGTTGCACCGATCTTGGCGTAAAGCCTGGAACGTATACCTTCACGGTCGTAGGAACGGCGGGCTCAGGCGGGGTTACGCCGGTCGCTGTGCCCAGCGGTGGCAGTTCGGCTACTCCCAGCACCACGACGCAATCGCAGACAATGACGATGACGGTAGTGATCTAAGGGCAGGGAATAGGGAGTAGGGAATAGGGAATAGGAAGTAGGAACGGCGGCGATCCTGGAGATCGCCGCCGTTGCCGTTTAAGTTACTTGCTATTTGCTACTCGCTACTTCCTGCTTATGCGTAGATGCCGCGCTGCTTTGCCGTATAGGCTACGCGGTCGATCGCGAGCATGTAGGCGGCGATGCGGTTGTTTACGCTGTGCGTTACGGCGTATTGCATTACGTCGTCGAAGCTGTCGATCATGATGCGTTCCAGGCGCTGGTTGACTTCATCTTCGGTCCAGAAGTAGCCCATGCGATCCTGCACCCACTCAAAGTAGCTGGCGGTTACGCCGCCGGCGTTGGCGAGGATGTCGGGAATGACGAAGACGCCCTTTTCGGCGAGGATCTCATCGGCGACGGAGGTGGTCGGGCCGTTGGCGCCTTCGCACAGGATTCGAGCCTTAATGCGGTCGGCGTTGCGGCTGGTGATGACGTTCTCGGTTGCGGCAGGGATGAGTACGTCGCATTGCATGGTCAGGAGCTCGTCTTTATCGACAGCCTCGGCGCCGGCGAAGCCGTGAATGGTGCCGCGCCTTGCCTTGTGCTCGAGGAGCTCACTGATGTCGATGCCGTCTTTGTTGAAGAGCGCGCCATCAAACTCGCCGATGCCGATGATCTTGTAGCCCTTATCCCAAAGCAGTTTGGCGGAGTTCGAGCCGACGTTGCCGAAGCCCTGCACGATGACGGTGGTGCCCTGCGGCGTCATGTTCAGGAACTTCAACGCCTGGTCGCAGACGATGCTTACGCCGCGGCCGGTAGCTTCCCGGCGTCCACGCGAGCCGCCGAGGTTTACGGGCTTGCCTGTGACTACAGAGGTCACGGTGTTGCGCATGTGCATGGAGTAGGTGTCCATGATCCATGCCATGGTTTGCTCGTTGGTACCCATATCCGGCGCGGGAACATCCTTCTCCGGCCCGATGAACTCGATCAGTTCGGCGGTGTAGCGGCGCGTCATGCGTTCGAGCTCGCCCTGCGACATGCTCTTCGGGTCGCAGATGACGCCGCCCTTTGCGCCGCCGAAAGGGATATTCACCACGGCGCACTTCCAGGTCATCCAGCTCGCGAGCGCGCGTACTTCGTCGAGCGAGACGTCCGGCGCATAGCGGATGCCGCCTTTGCAGGGGCCGCGCGAGATGGAGTGCTGCACGCGGTAGCCGGTAAAGACTTCGATCGAGCCATCATCCATCGCGACCGGGATGTGCACGATGATCTCGCGTGAGGGCGAGCGCAGGACCTTCCATATTCCGGCGTCGAGTTTTAGCCTGCTGGCGGCTTCTTCAAAGCGCGCCGCCTGTGCTTCCCACGGGTTTGTTTCCTGTTCCAGTGTCATTGTTGCTGTGCTTCTCATCGGTGTTTCCATTCTGCTTTCCTGATTTCTGCCCAACGTCGGTACCGCGCTCAGCGCAGCTCCTGTGGGGACTAACCGTTCTCCGGCCATCGCGTGCCTCCTCGTTCCAGCCTCGCAAGTGATTAGACGCTCGCGGGGGCTGTTACGAGTCACAATCTTCTTCGTTCAGCCGGGCCGGTCCGCGACCAAACCCGGCGAGTATAGGCCCCTTTTTCAGCCTTTCGCAAGGTACAGGAGTGCGACTATCGGTACATTGAAAATCGACCGATTTGCCTTGCGCAGGCAACCAAAATTGTGCGCAAGATTTGCCCCATTTTGCGCGAACGATTCGCATCTCAATTTGTAGATCGATCCTGCACTCCACCCCGGGGAAATATTTCAATGACTCGATGCAAAACAGTTGCCGCCATTCTTTTGAGTAGCCTTACGATGCTGGTTTTGAGCGGTTGTCCTCATCATCATGACCGCGATCACTATCCGCCGCCGCCGGAACATCACGATGACAACCACGATCACGACAGCCACTAAATGCCATTGTGCAGGTTGTATTTCAACATTTCATGAACAATCGAGGAGCACGAATGACACGATCCAAACCTCTGCTGGCACTTATTACGTCCGCCGCCATGCTGGCCTTCACCGGCTGCCACACCACGGTTGTGCAGCCGGCGCAGCCCGTCGCTGCTCAACCGGCCCCCCAGCCTCCGCCGCCTCGCTATGACGACCATCACGATGACCACCACCCGCCGCCACCGCCTCCTCCTGACCACCGCGATGATCGTCGCTAGGTAGCGCAAGCTGGGCATCTCCTCGGTATCATGGGGAGATGCCTTACTCACGCACGCTCACGACTCCGCCGCTCCGCGAATTTCAGCGGCTCGCGAAGTCACACTCGCTTGTGCCTGTCACGCGCACCGTGGCGGCTGATTTGGAGACCCCGGTCTCCGCATTTCTGCGCGTAGCCTCCGCCGAGCCTGAGGCCTTTCTGCTGGAGTCGGTCGAAGGCGGCGAGCACATCGGCCGGTACACCTTCATCGGCATACGCCCGTACCGTAAGATGACTGCGCGAGATGGGGTTATCACAGTCACCGAGGGCCGCAAGCGCCGCAGCTACCCGGGGGATATCTTTACCGAACTCAAGACTGCGCTTGAAGGCGAGACCCCCGCGCGACTGCCCGGGCTGCCACCGTTCACTGCCGGTGCTGTCGGTTTCTTCGCTTACGATGTTGTCCGCTCTATTGAGCAGCTTCCCACGCTCGCCGTTGATGAGCTCCACGTGCCCGACGCCCACCTCATGTTCTTCGACGAGGTACTCGCCTTTGACCACGTGAAGAAGGCCATTCACCTCATCGTTACAGTCGGGGCGCGCGGGCCTATCAACGCGGCGGCGTACAAGCAGGCAGGGAATCGCCTGAACCGGTTGGAACGCCTGCTCAGCGCGGCGATTCCCAAGCAGCCACGCTCTACGGCCAAAGGGGCGCTGAAGATCAAGCCGCGCACGAAGGCTGTGGACTTCCTCCGCGCGGTCGAAACCACGAAGGACTACATCACCGCCGGCGACATCTTTCAGTGCGTGCTCTCGCAGCGCTTCGACGTGGTTCCCGGCGTCGATCCCTTTGAGATCTACCGCTCGCTGCGCATCGTCAATCCGTCGCCGTATCTTTACTTTCTGCGCTTTGGTCTGGATGCGAACACCCGGCCCTGCCACATTGTTGGCTCGTCGCCCGAGCTGCTCGTGCGTGTTCACGATGGTCGTGTGGAGTATCGTCCTATCGCTGGCTCGCGCCCTCGCGGTGCGGATGAAGCCGCTGATCGTGCGCTCGAAGCCGATCTTCGCGCCGACGCCAAGGAGGTCTCCGAGCACATTATGCTGGTGGATCTTGGTCGCAACGACGTCGGCCGTGTTTCGGAGTTCGGCTCGGTCAAGGTGAAGGACCTGATGTTCGTCGAGCGCTACTCGCACATCATGCACCTAGTCAGCGCGCTTGAAGGCACGCTGCGTAAAGACCTCGCGCCGCTGGATGCCTTCCGCGCCTGCTTTCCGGCGGGGACGCTCTCGGGCGCGCCGAAGATTCGCGCCATGGAGATCATCGAAGAGCTCGAGCCCACGCGGCGCGGTGTGTATGGTGGGGCGATCTTCTACGCGGACTTCAGTGGCAACCTCGACTCCTGCATCGCCATCCGAACGCTCTTTATGGATGGTGAAAAGGGCTACATCCAGGCTGGTGCCGGGATTGTTGCGGATTCCGTGCCGCAGAAGGAACATGAAGAGTGCGGCAACAAGGCCAAGGCTGTTGTGCGGGCGATTGAGCGCGCTCGCCAACAGTAACCGCGATACAATTTCGCAACGCCTTAGCCCATGCCTCCCAGCACCCCACGAGCCCGAACGACCCTGCATGGCCGAGGCGCCCACGCCCTCGCCATCCTCGCCGCCGCGATTCTATCCGCGTGGCCCGCGCTTCTCAATCGCTATCCGCTGCTTTATGCGGATTCCCTTAGCTACCTCGGCGAAGGTTTGCCGGTGCTCAAGGCATTGGGGCACAGGCCTGTCACCTTCATCGCCATGCGCTCGGAGTTCTATAGCCTTGGCATCTTCGCGTTTCACTGGGGCATAAGCCCGTGGCCTGTCGTGGTGTTGCACGCGCTGCTGACCGCGTACGTTGTGTGGCTCGTCACGCGAGCCTTCGTGGTGCGGCGCCTGGTTGCGAAGTATCTCATTCTCATGGCGCTGCTCAGTGCACTTACGAGCATGAGCTGGTACGTGTCGCTCGTCATGCCCGATATCCTCGGGCCGATTCTTTATCTCTGCATCTGCCTGCAGGTCTTCGCGCCGGATACGCTATCCAAACGCGAGCACTGGGCCGTCGCGGGTATAGCGTGGTTCGGCATCGTGTCTCACTCGACGCATCTTGTCCTGACCCTAGGGATCATCGTCCTCCTCGCCGCGTTGTTGGTGTTCAAGAGCGATCTCATGCAGGGTCGTGGCCGGGCTCTGGGCGAGATCGCGCTCCTTGTCGTGGTCGCGGCTGTTGCTCAGGTGGCGCTCCACACGTATCTCTACCATGAGCCTTCGTTGAACGGTCGGCGTCTGCCGTATCTCTCCGCGCGATTCATTGCAGACGGGCCTGAGAAGTGGTATCTGCAGCGGCACTGCGCGACGGAGCAGTGGGTGCTGTGCGCGAACGTAAAGAACCTCCCCGACAATGATGACGACTTCATCTGGGGCGATAACACCATCTGGACGAAGTCCTCGCCCGCCGACCAGCAGCTAATCCTGAAGCAGGAGACGCCGTTGCTGCTCGCGACAATGCGTACCTACCCACGGCAGCAGATTGCCATCTCGCTCGGCAGCTTCTGGCAGCAACTCAATGATTTTGGCGTGAATGACTTCGACAACAACACCTGGATGGAAGACTCCATCGAAGAGACTATGCCCGGTGCCCACGCCCGCTACGAACGCAGCCTGCAGGCCCGTAGCGTCGTCCCCACCACCTTCTTCACCCAGCTCCAGCGCTGGCCCGTATACGCCGCGATTCTCGTTCTCGCCGCGTCTCTGTCATGGATCTGGCGCAGCCGCCAGATCCGGTTCCTGGGCTTCCTGATTGTCATTATCCCCACGCTCATCGCCAACGCCTTCATCACAGCCGTCGCGTCGGAGGTGGACTCGCGCTTTCAGGCGCGCGTGGTGTGGCTGCTGCCGCTGCTGGCAGGGCTCGTCGTCCTCTGCTGGAAGGATTCGCGACGCGCGCGAATCGCAGGCAGCTAGTCGTCGACGTCTTCCTGGTGCAGCGCCCACCAGACTCCGCCGACGATCTGCGCCACGCCGATAGCGCGCGTCAGCACCGGCCGTTTCGAGAGCGCATGCATCAGGTCGCGCCAGGGCTTTGGTCCGGCCTTCCAAGCGGCTGCGTCCCGCCCCGGGTGCACCAGCGCCATCACGCCATCGCCAATCAGTACCATCGCCGCAAAGTGTTTCGTTCGTGTTGGATTTGTCAGGAACATACAGCATTGGAGTCCGGCGGAACGTCTGCTGTTGCCTCCGGCGCGATACCATAGAAGGATGGTCTTCGTGCTCGACAACTACGACTCCTTCACCTACAACCTCGTCCAGTACATGGGCGAGTTGGGCGCCGAGGTCGTCGTCCGCCGCAACGACGAGATCACGCCGGAAGAGATCGTCGCGATGAATCCGGAGCGCATTTTGCTCTCTCCCGGGCCCTGCACGCCGCAGGAGGCCGGCATCCTCATCCCGCTGGTCAAGCACCTCGCCGCACTGCCCAAGAAGCAGCAGATTCCGCTCCTCGGCGTCTGCCTCGGACACCAGGCTATCGGCGCGGCGTTTGGGGGCGATGTTATCCGCGCCGACAAGCTTATGCACGGCAAGACCAGCGTCGTCGCGCACGACGGCCGCACCATCTTCCGCGGCCTTCCCAAGCCGATGACCTGCACCCGCTACCACTCGCTCATCGTTGCTGAAGAAAACTTCCCGGCTGAGCTGGAGATCTCCGCCCGCGTCGAAGGCGAATCCACGATTATGGCCCTCCGCCACCGCAAGCTCCCCATTGAAGGCGTACAGTTCCACCCCGAAAGCGTCCTCACCGACCACGGCAAGCAGCTCATCGCCAACTTCCTCAAGCAATAACTTGTCGCTCACCTGAATCTTCAACCCGCAGACCCGAGTCAAACCCTAAAGCCATGTCGAACACACTTCCCATCGCCATCTATTACGAGCAGCCGAACTGGTTCAAGCCGCTTTTTGCGGAGCTCGACCGCCGCGGCACGCCCTACGTCAAGCTCTTCGCGCCGGACCACTTTTACTCGCCGGAAGATCATCCGGAAGAGAAGTATTCGATGGTCTTCAACCGCATGAGCCCGTCGGCCTGGAACCGCGACCACGGCGACCAGATCTTCTACACGCTCGGCTTCCTGGAGCACCTGGAGGCTCGCGGGGTCAAAGTCCTCAACGGCTTCAAGGCCTTCAGCTCCGAGCTGAGCAAGGCCGGCCAGCTCGTCCTTATGGACAAACTGAACATCCCTTATCCCAAGGCCCGCGTCATCCATCGCGCTGTGCAGGCGCTCGAAGCCAGCGAAGGCCTGCGCTGGCCCATCGTCGTAAAGCCGAACATCGGCGGCTCCGGCGCGGGCGTCAAACGCTTTGATGGCCTGTCGCAGCTTCGCCACGCTGTGGAAGCCCAACCGGACAGCGAAAATGCCCTCCAATTCGGCCTGGACTCCACCGCGCTCGTGCAGGAGTTCATCCCCGCGCAGGACGCACACATCGTTCGCGTCGAGGTGCTCAATGGCAAGTTTCTCTACGCCATCAAGGTCCACATCACGGGCGAAACCTTCGATCTCTGCCCCGCGGATATCTGCCGGACGACATCCGGCACAGACCTGAACCGTGGCGCCTGCGCCATCGACGCGCCGAAGACCGGCATCACGGTCGAAGCCTTTCAGCCGCCAGCCGAAGCTATCCGCGATGTCGAGACGATCATGCAGCACTCCGGCATCGACATCGGTGGTGTCGAATACATCACCGACGCCCGCGATGGCCAGCGCTACTACTACGACACCAACGCCCTCTCGAACTTCGTAGCCGACGGCCCCAACGTCCTCGGCTTTGATCCCTTCGCCAAGCTAGTCGACTGGCTCGAAGTCGAAGCTGGAGTTACAGCCACGGTCTAAATCCAATCCTCAGAATTGTCATCCTGAGCGTAGCGAAGAACCTGTTTTGTCGTACATCTGGAGAGCTTATGTTGAAGCGGTTAGGCTATGTGGTCGGGTCGCTGATTCTTGGCTTCGCAGCCTTCTGGATTTGGTATTGCATAGCGGCTAACTATGACTATGACGCCTTGGCTGGTACCTACAGCTATAGCAAATCCAACCTAGCTGTAGTTCTCGTTTTGAAAGCCGATCAAACCTTCGCCGAAGAACTGACTACAAATGGACAAAACAAGTATGCGAACGGCACTTGGCGTCGTATCGGAGAAGGCGGCGCGGTATTCTCCGGTGATTTTCTTCGTCTCCCCGGCCAGCGATCCTACGCAGACTCACCAGGATCGGAAGAAGCTTCATGGGAACACCCGGAATTCTCCGGCCACTTTGAAAAAATATGGACTGTGTACCCAAAACTAAGTCTCGATGCCGGCTCCAACGAAATCGTATTGCAGAAGCGGTTCTTCCGCTAACTCGCTGACTTGCTAACTCGCTATCCCAAAGGGCTCCCTTATGCGCTATGGCTTCTGGCTACCCGTCTTCGGCGGCTGGCTTCGCAACATCGATGACGAGCAGATGCCCGCAACCTGGGCTTACACCCGCGAGCTTTGCGAGCAGGCCGAGGCCCTCGGCTACGACCTGACCCTCATCGCCGAGCTCAACCTCAACGACATCAAGGGCGTGGAAGCCGACTCGCTCGACGCCTGGTCCACCGCCGCCGCGCTTGCCGCCGTCACGCGCAAGCTGGAGCTTATGGTCGCCGTCAGGCCAACGTTCCACAATCCCGCGCTGCTGGCCAAGCAGGCTGCCAACATCGACCGCATCGCAGGTGGCCGCCTCACGCTCAACGTCGTCTCCAGCTGGTGGGCGGACGAGGCTAAGAAGTACGGCATTCCCTTCGACGAACACGACGACCGCTACGCCCGCACCAGCGAATGGCTCGACGTGCTCGACAACTGCTGGAGCGCGCAGCACACCAGCCACAACGGCCGTTTCTACAACGTCGAAGACAACATTCTCAGCCCCAAGCCCTCGCCCTCGCGCACCTTCTCTCGCGCACCCGAGGGAGCCACGCGGCCCACGCTCTACGCAGGCGGCGAATCCGAAGCGGCGAAGAACCTCATCGCCGCCAAGTGCGACGCCTATCTTATGCACGGTGATTCGCCGGATACCATCGCGGCCAAAATCGCCGACATGCGCAACCGCCGCGCGCTCCATCCGCATCTTCCGCCCATGGTCTTCGGCGTCACCGGCTACTGCATCGTCCGCGACTCTGAGGCCGAGGCCAGCAGGGAAGTCGACCGCATCACGCAACAGCCAGATCCCACGCAATCGCCCGCCGGCTTCGCCAACTATCAGCAATGGATCACCGGCTCCCAGCTAGAAAAGAAGATCTCCCTGCGCGACTACTCCGTCTCGAACCGCGGTTTGCAGAGCGGCCTCATCGGAACCCCCGAGCAGGTGAAACAGCGCCTCGCCGACTTCGAAGGCGCGGGCTGTTCGCTGGTCCTGCTGCAAAGCTCTCCACAACACACCGAGATGGCCCGCTTCGCCAAACAGGTGATGCAACGGGCGTAATCGTGCGCGGCGGGTTAACCTGTAGAGAGTCCATGCGCCGTCTCGCACTCTTGCTCACGCTCTCCGCCGCCGTCCACGCCCAGCAACCTATGGGCACGGTTGCCACGCACGACGCCCTGGTCAGCGGCGGCCTCGAGGTCCACGCCGAGCGCGCCAGTCTCATCTCCAACGCCAGCGTCACCGCCTACGACCACCCCGCACCCATCGACCTCGCCCGTGGCGGCGAGGTCCTTGTCTGCGCCACCAGCCAGTTCCACCTGCTGCGCTCCGGCACTGGCCCGTCGCTGCTCTTCGCGCTGGATCGCGGCGCCTTCGAGCTTCGCACTCCGTCTGAGCCGCAGGACGTCATACTCACCCCCGATTTGCGCTTCACCCTCACCACACCTGGCCCACTGGATCTGAGCCTCCGCGTCACGCCCAACGGCGATACCTGCGTCGATAACGCCGGCCCCAACGCTCCCACGCTGCAGCTCGCGGACGTCTTCTCCAACGCCACCTACCGCCTCCTGCCCGGCCAGCACGTCCTCTTCGAGCACGGCAGCCTGCGCGAGGTCGTCGATAAGGAAACCTCCTCCTGCGGCTGTCCCGCACCCGTCGAGCCAATCGTCATCGCTGTCGCTACTCCCGGCGAGCCCACCGCACCATCCACAGCCGCGGCCCAGCACCCATTCCCCGCAGCCGTCAGCCAGGGCCTGGCCCCTGCGACGTTGCCGGATAACTCTCCACCCGCCGGTGAAAAGCACACTCAGGTCAGCGCGATCCTGGCTGTAGGCGGCAACCAACCCGACTCCCTCACCGCCGCGCCGCCAACTCCCTCGGCTGCCGCTACGCCGGTTTCCACCACTCCACCGCCTTCGCCACCTGGCGCGCACGATATCTTCCACGCCATCGGCCACTTCTTCAAGAAGCTCTTCCACCCTGGCAGCGACAAACCTAATCCCTAATCCCTACCCCCTAATCCCTGTACTTCGCTACAATCAAAGGATTGAGCTGCACACCACCGCCCGCAATTTTCGCAAAGAATCAGGAGCTTCACTTGTCGATTCCCGCCACACAGATGCGCCCCGGCATGGTCATCAAATTCAAGGACGACCTTCATCTCGTCTTCGCCATCGAGCACCGCACCCCCGGCAACCTCCGCGCCTTTATCCAGGCCAAGCTCAAGAACATCCGCACCGGCGCCATGTACACCGAACGTTTCCGCTCACCTGATCCCATCGACCGCGTCCACGTCGAATCCATCAAGATGGAGTTCCTCTACAACGACGGCGACGACTACTACTTCATGGACCAGAACACCTACGAGCAGACCGCTCTCAAGCACGACACGCTTGGTGACGCCGTCGAATACCTTACACCGAACATCCTCATCGAGGTCAGCTTCCACGACGGCAAGGCCGTCGGCATTGAGCTGCCCACTTCGGTTGAGATGACGGTCGTCCAAACCGAACCCGGCATCAAGTCCGCCACGGCGAGTTCCGTCACCAAGCCAGCCCGGATGGAGACCGGCCTCGTCGTCAACGTTCCTCCCTTCATCAACGAAGGCGAGAAGATCCGCATCGATACCGCCGAAGGCACTTACATGTCCCGTGCATAAGCTCTGGATAAACGACAAGGGCGCAGCCATCGGCTGCGCCCTTGTTATTGCGGCATCACTGCAACAGATCGATCACATCGAGGATGTAGTAAGTCCCCGGGTCATAGACCACGATATAGCCATCGTAATAGCCCATCTGATACCCGGGCGGCGGCGGTGGAATATGACCATACAACGAGACCGGCACAGGTGTCATATAGCCGATATACGCGTACGGAAAGAAGCCTCCAACCGTGAACACCGGGCGATGCAGGCGATTTACGTTCGCCAGAATCCGGAAGTAGTACTGATGCAGATAGCTCCGGTTGGCGGGACGGAAGTTCCAGCTCGGGCGGTTCTGTGGCGGGCGCCCCCAATTCGGCGGTCTGCCTCCGCCATTCCCCGGACTTGGACGACCCGGTTGTGGCCTTGGCGGTTGCGGTCGCGGCGGTTGTGGCCTTCCAGCATTGCCACCACCCGGATTCGGTCTGCCTCCGCCAGGATTTGGAGAACCACCCCCGGGATTCGGTTTCCCGCCACCAGGGTTTGGTCGCCCTCCGCCACCTTGGCCCGGATTCGGTTTTGGCGGTTGCGTTGGCTTGCTGCCTCCACCACCTGGTTGGTCGCCACCATTCGGCGGCGCTCCGCCTTGCTGACCACCCGGAGCGGGGCGCGTACGACCGTTGTCTTGCGCTAACGCAGGCAGTGTCGCCACCAGGCCACACAGCACGATACCTCGAAGCATTGGAACCAATCTGCTGCTCATCGGGTCTCCTGTCGTTCAGCGATAGCTTAGCCCTCCGTCCTTGGAGAGTGCAATGTCATTTTCTCGCTGTCCGAAAGGGTGCCCGGCCTCTATCTCGATCTCTACGGTTTGCATGAGAGCCAATGCTTCAGGTGCATTCCCTTCGTGTTACTGGTTACAATCCTCCTGTCCGCCGGAGTCCCCATGAAGCGTCTTGCCATCGCACTCGTCCTCGTCCTGCCTCTCGCCACCCTCGCCCAGGCCCCGCTTCCTCCTGAGCCCCGCACGCCGCCGCTCCTCCTCGGCGCCGCCTGGTACCCCGAGCAGTGGCCCGAGTCCCGCTGGGACGCCGACCTCGCCCTTATGGAGCAGGCGCACATCCACTTCGTCCGCGTCGGCGAGTTTGCCTGGTCCACCGTGGAACCCTCCGAGGACAACTTCCAGCTCGATTGGCTCGACCACGCCATCCGCGCCGCCGAGCGCCACCACATCGCCGTCGTGCTCGGCACACCCTCCGCGGCCCCGCCAGCGTGGCTGACAACGAAGTACCCCGAAACCCTCCGCACCAACTCCGATGGGAAGAAGGATGGCCACGGAAATCGCCAGCAGTTCGACTGGTCCGACCCCAAATACCGCGAGCTCGCCGCCCGCATCGCCACCAAGATGGCCGAGCGCTTCGGCCACGATCCCAACGTCATCGGCTGGCAGATCGACAACGAGTATGCCAACGAAAGCTACGCCGACGCCGATCGCACGCGCTTCCAGGATTGGCTCCGCGCAAAATACAAGACGCTTGACAACCTCAACACCCGCTGGACCACCGCCTACTGGTCCGAGACCTACCAGGACTGGCGGCAGATCCCCATCCAGAACACCTACGGCAATCCGGGTCTGCTCCTCAACTGGCGGCAGTTCGTCTCCGAAACCTGGCGCAGCTACCAGAAGAACCAGCTTGATGCCATCCGCGTCCACGCCGACCCTCGCCAGCGCATCACCACCAACATGATGGGCTGGTTCGACGCCTACGACCACTACACCGTCTCACAGGACCTCGATTTCGCCTCCTGGGACGACTACGTCGGCACCGGCCAGCTCGACCCCATCCACAACGGCGCCACCCACGATCTCACCCGCGGCTTCCTCCGCAAAAACTTCTGGGTTATGGAAACCCAACCCGGCTTCGTCAACTGGTCCGCCGACAACAATGCCCTCAACAAGGGCGCCGTCCGTGCGATGGCCTGGAACGCCATCGGCCACGGCTCCGAGGCCGTTGAGTACTGGCAGTGGCGCTCGGCCCTCAACGGCCAGGAGCAATACCACGGGACATTAATCGGTGCGGATGGCACCCCCGTCCCGCTCTACACCGAAGTCCAGCAGCTAGGGGTCGACTTCGACAAAGCCGGTCCCGCGCTCGCCGGAACCACCGTCCAATCCGACGTCGCCGTCCTGCAGGACTACAACAGCCGCTGGGCCATCAACTGGCAGCGCCACAACAAGGCCTTCGACCCCGTCGGCTCGCTGATGAGCTACTACAAGCCGCTTCACCAGCTCGCCCGCTCGGTCGATATCGTCTCCGACACCGCCCCACTCTCCCGCTACAAGCTCGTCGTCGCCCCCGCGCTCAACCTCCTCACTCCCGAAGCAGCCGCCAACCTCGAAGCCTACGTCCGCGCCGGCGGCCACCTGGTCCTCGGCCAGCGCTCCGCCATGAAGGACGAAGACAACACCCTGTATCCGCAGCGCCAGCCCGGCCCGCTCGCATCCCTCCTCGGCGCCCGCGTCGAGCAGTGGTACGCCCTCGATGCCGCCGTCCCCGTCTCGGGCGTCTGGGGCAGCGGGCCCACCACCGTCTGGGCTGAGCAACTCGGCATCACCAGCCCCGACACCAAAACCCTGATGACCTATGGCAAATCCAACGGCTGGCTCGACGGCCAACCCGCCGCCGTCACCCGCCAGGTAGGCAAGGGAAGCATCACCTACATCGCCGCCGCCCTCGACGAGCCCACCATGCTCAAAGCCGCCACCTGGATGCTCCAGCAGAGCGGCCTCACCCCAACCCTTCCCAACATCCCCGAGGGCGTCGACGTAGCCCTCCGCTCGGGCGATGGCAAGCAGATACTCATCCTCACCAACTACAACTCCGACCTCCGGACCATCACGCTCCCCAACGCCATGGAAGATGTCCTGACCGGCACAAAATCCTCCACCGTCACCCTCCCGCAGTACGGCGTAGCAATTCTCCGCATGAACTAGCGGTAGACTTAAAGCTCTGATGGTTCTCCACTTCCTCATTCGCGGACGCGTACAGGGCGTCGGCTTCCGCTGGTTCGTCCACCGCGAAGCCGCCGAGCTCGGCCTGCACGGTTGGGTCCGCAACACCGACACCGGCGAAGTAGAAGTCGTAGCCTCCGGCGACCCCGAAGACCTCGCCGACCTCCGCACCGAACTCCACAAAGGCTCCCGCGGCAGCCGCGTCGACTCCATCATCGAACACGAACTAGACGTCTCCGAAGCCACCAACCTCGGCCCCTTCCAAATCGAAGGAGCCTGGTAGCCACCAAAGCGAACACCTTCGCAACTCCGATTCTTGAACCCTAACCCCTGGGCCCTGAGCCCTGGACCCTCTCTCTAAGGAGCTCCACCCAAATCATGTCCCAACCCATCAACTGCGAGCCTCTCAAGCAGCTCATCCGCGCCGTCCCCGACTTCCCCAAGCCCGGCATCCTCTTCTACGACATCACCACGCTGCTCAAGGACAAAACCGGCTTC
>Ga0302313_10001996_pt1 | contig 14660 bp, 16 predicted proteins | sample III_Palsa_N2_2_FD_200454 | JGI IMG/M metagenome (GOLD analysis project Ga0302313, IMG submission 200454) | Peat permafrost microbial communities from Stordalen Mire near Abisko, Sweden - III_Palsa_N2_2 | ecosystem: Environmental > Terrestrial > Soil > Palsa > Peat permafrost | place: Sweden...
TAGGCGACGTCATGCAGGAATCCGCGCAGGCCGCGCTCACTTACATCCGTTCGCGCAGCCATCATCTCGGCCTCGCCAAGGACTTCTACCGCAACATCGACATCCACATCCACGTCCCCGAAGGCGCCATCCCCAAGGATGGTCCCTCGGCAGGCATCACACTCGCCACAGCCTTAGCCTCGGCGCTCACCAAGATCGAAGTCCGCCGCGACATCGCCATGACCGGCGAGATCACCCTCCGCGGCAAGGTCCTTCCCATCGGCGGCCTCAAAGAAAAGCTTCTCGCAGCCCATCGCGCGGGCATCTTTGAAGCAGTCCTGCCCGCCGAAAACAAGAAGGATCTCGCAGACCTTCCCGAGCTCATCAAGACCACGATGAAGCTGCATTGGGTTGAGCAGATGGATGAAGTTCTTGAGATTGCACTCGCGGGCAAACTCCCACACCTCGCGGAAGAAATGCCCGAGGCCCTGGCAGCATCCATGCCTGTGCCTCCCGCCGATCCGGCAACTCATCCGGTCGCACACCAGTAGTCCGATTCGTTATCGAAACATAGAAAGGCCGAGCCAACAGGCTCGGCCTTTCTATGTCTCCCCGAAAACATTACGGAACCCTGGGCCTGCGTCCCTGCACCAGATGCAGGATCAACGACACCACCGCCAGTATCAGCAGAATCTTGATCAGGATTGGCGCAACATGCACGACGACAATACTGATCACCCAAAGAATCGCAAGCAGAATAGCTAAGTATAGAAACATTCACCCTCCTCGCTTTACGACCGGCGTCCGGTTATGAAGTGCAGCACCAGCGAAATCACTGCGAAAATCACCAGCAAGTGAATCAACAGGCCCGCGCTCTTGAACATCACAAAGCCGCCGATCCACAACAGAAACAGAACAATCGCCAAAATGAGAAACATACCAGCCACCTTTGAACCTGGGATCGCGCATAAAGCACGTGTTACGTCCACATGAGAGCGCGAAGTGGCGGAACGGCGTTGCTTGTCATCGAAAAATATTCCGATCCAATGAAGCCGGATAACACGCTGCACCACTTCGGCATCTATTCGCCTGAAACACGATTCTCCGGAGGTACGCTTTGGAACTCATTATCGTTATTATTCTCGTCCTTCTGTTGTTTGGTTCTTTCCCCGTTTACCCGTATTCGCGCGACTGGGGCTATCGTGGCAGCGGCGTACTCGGCACAATCCTGCTGATCGTCGTCATTCTCTGGCTGCTGCACATCGTTTAGTTTTGTCTATCGGGTTAATATGAAAGACGTACCCCCTACAGGAGTGCGTCTTTCTTATGCCCACAGCCACGACCAACGTCACCGATCTCCATCTCAGCGAGCTCGCGCCCACTTTCGTTCAATCCGAGATCCGCGCGATGAACGTTGCCTGCACCGCCGTCAACGGCATCAACATGGCGCAGGGTGTGTGCGACACCGACCCTCCGCACCCGGTCGTCGAGTCCGCCATTGAAGCCATACGCAACGGCTTCAACATCTACACGCGTCTCGACGGCATCACCAGCCTTCGCGAAGCCCTGGCCCACAAGTTCGCCACCTTCAACAACCTCACCGTCGACCCCGCGAACGAAATCCTCGTCACAAGCGGGGCCACCGGCGCGATGTACTGCACGCTGCTCGCGCTTCTCAACCCCGGCGACGAGTGCCTCATCTTCGAGCCCTTCTACGGCTACCACATCCTCACACTGCGCTCGCAGCGCATCAAGCCTGTCACCGTGCCACTCGACGCTCCCAACTGGACACTCGACATCGACCGCCTTCGCGCCGCCGTCACACCGAAGACCCGCGCCATCATCCTCAACACCCCCGCAAACCCCTCGGGCAAAGTCTTCACGCTGCCCGAACTCGAACTCCTCGCCGACTTCGCTATCGAGCACGACCTCTTCGTCTTCACCGACGAGATGTACGAGTACTTCCTCTACGAAGGCGCACGCCATCTCTCCATCGCCGCACTGCCCGGCATGGCCGACCGCACCATCACCATCTCCGGCTTCTCAAAAACCTTCTCCGTCACCGGCTGGCGCCTCGGCTACCTCACAGGCAGCACGAAGTGGATTCCGGCCATCGGCAACTTCCACGACCTCACCTACATCTGCGCGCCCGCGCCGCTCCAGCACGGCGCAGCCACCGGCCTGGCGCAACTCCCCGCCAGCTTCTACACAGACATGGCCCTCGAATACCAGGCCAAGCGCGATATGGTCTGCGCTGCCCTCAGCCGCGCCGGTCTAACGCCATCGATCCCCGAAGGCGCTTATTACATCCTCGCCGACGCAACGAACATCCCCGGCGCAGACGCCAAACAAAAAGCCCGCCGCCTCTTAGCAGACACCGGCATCGCCTCCGTTGCAGGCTCAGCCTTCTTCGGCACAAACGCCGACAACACAAACCGCGGCGACAACCTCCTCCGCTTCTGCTTCGCCAAGAAGGACGCTGAATTAGAAGAAGCCTGCCGCCGCCTCGACGACTATCAGGTGTAATCTTCGAAGCAACCCGCTTTCGGAGATACATCAATGTCCAGAAGAGAAATCGTCCTGCTCGTAAGCCGCGCCATTGCGCTGCTGCAACTCATCACCGCGTTGCTCGACGCGTTCATCACTCTTCCGCAACAGCTCTTTTTCCTCTCACAGCAACTTCGCATGGAGAGCCAGTTTCGCGCCAACAGTAACTTTCCACAGATGCAGCATCACCTCTCACCCATAGCGATGACTGGACTGGCGGTCACGGTCGTGCGCATCGTCGCGCTGCTAATCATCGCTGCCGTGTTCTGGAACTGCGGCCCCACGATTGAACGCTGGCTTCTCCCTACAGGCAATGCTCAGCCGGACGAAATGGTTTAGCCACGCAGAAATGAAAAAGGGGCTGCGAGAATCTCTCGCAGCCCTTTCAACCCTTCGTCTCTAAAAATTCGCCTCTAAAGAATCGAGCCATCGTACGGCAAGGTCAACCACCGCCGCTGCCCACAATGTCCACCAGCAATTGAAGGTATGAGCATCACCTCATCGCCATCCTCAAACTGGTGCGCATCGCCGCCGAGAAACCGAATATCTTCGTCATTCACATAGACGTTGATAAACCGCCGCAGCTTGCCGTTCTCATCCTTCACGTTCTGTGCCAGCGCGGGAAACTTCGTATCGAACTCCGCAATCAGCGCGGGCAGATCCTTCGCTTCCGAATCAAACGCCTTCTGTCCATCCGTATGCCGAGCCAACGCCGTCGGCAACACTATCTTCACGCTCACTTCACTCCTCCAGCCAGTTCCAACTCACTTACAAGAGATGCATCGACCTCTCGAATGTATTCATCAAACGCAGCCAGTTTCGGCTTCACTGCACGCTCCGCCGGATACTGCCCTTCAAGCGCATCGGTAGTCTTCAAGCCGTTGCCCGAAATGATCGACACCGTAATCTGGTCGCGCGAGATGCGTCCCTGCGAGTACAACCGCGCCGTCACTGCCGTCGTTACACCCCCGGCTGTCTCGGTAAACACGCCCTCAGTCTCGGCCAGTTCCTGGATACCCGAAACGATCTCTACGTCCGACACATCCTCGGCCCATCCACCCGTCTCCTGGATCATCTTTGAAGCCGCTGGACCGTCCGCGGGATTGCCAATTGCCAGCGACCGCGCAATCGTATTCGGCCGCTGCGGCTCAATGTAATCCCATCCCTGCTTCACCGCGTGCGAAATCGGGGAGCATCCTGTCGCCTGCGCGCCGAAGAACCGTACATCCTTGTGTTCCACCAGGCCCAGCGCCACCAACTCGCGGAACGCCTTTCTGATCTTGCGAATCATCGAACCGCCGGCCATCGGCACCACTACGTTATCCGGCAGCTTCCACCCAAGCTGTTCGGCAATCTCATACCCAATCGTCTTCGAGCCCTCCGCGTAGTAAGGCCGCAGGTTCACGTTCACGAAGCCCCAGTTGTACTCATCCGCAATCAGCGTGCAAAGGCGGTTCACATGGTCATAGTTGCCATCGATCCGCACCAGCCGCGCGCCATACACCAGCGTGTTCAAAATTTTCGCCGCCTCAAGATCGCTCGGCACCAGAATGCAGGCCCGCAACCCCAGCCGTGCCGCCTGTGCCGCCACGCTGTTCGCCAGGTTTCCCGTCGACGAGCATCCCACAGTCTTGAACCCGAACGCCTGCGCATTCGCCAGCGCCACGCTCACCACGCGGTCCTTGAAGCTCAGCGACGGAAAGCAAACCGCATCGTTCTTCACATAAAGATTGTCCGCGCCAATCCGCTTGCCCAGGTTCTTCGCCCGAAGCAGCGGCGTAAAGCCCACCGGAATATCCGGCTGAAAGCCCTCAGGAATCGGCAACAGCTCTTTGTACCGCCAGATGTTCATCGGCCCCGCGGCAACCGTCTCGCGGGTAAAGCGTCCACGCACCGACTCAAGATCGTACTGGACTTCCAGCGGCGCCAGGCACTCATCGCAGGCCGAAAGCGGCCTGTTGCCGAAGCTCTTGCCGCACTCATTGCAGCGTAGCTCATAAATCGTCTTGCCGCTAACGTACGGCACGGTACAGGAAGACTCCGTCATCTAAAACTCCGATGGCTGCGGGGTCCTGCCGCGTGACGTCACTCTCAATTTTCTGGGGATTGGGTACAGAGAATCGTGAACCGCAGGCTCAACTGGTGGCACTGCGTCCACCGAATCTCATGTTCCCTGTCTCCAGGAGAGAGTTGACACCGGTACTTACAATCTGTCCGGTTGTCGTGGCGTCACAGGGCTCGTCCCTCAACCACTCTGCATGAAATTCGACCCGCTTGCGCGGATGGAATATATCGTTTGTACCATGATCGGCCCGGCATCGCAACAGCAGGCCCGGCAAGCGGGCCAAATCCGCCGGAATCTCAACCCTGGGGATTACTTCTCTCGCGTAAGGCTCGCGATAAATGCCGCCTTCCACGTCCTGCCGCCATCATCCGAATACGATATTTCGAAATGGTGTGAATCCGGCAAAATCTCCGACCACACCCCACGAACCAGGACCACTTTTCCATCGACCGTTTCCTGGGAGTACAGCTCGCCGCGCCCATCCTTGAACTCGCCAATCGAAGGAGTGGATGTCAGCACGCCATCGTTGCTGCCGGCGAACGTCTGGCTCCATTGATGCGACTGAGGATTGTAGAGAAACAGCGTCAAGCCTTCCAGATGCCCGTTCGGGCCATCGGCCTTAATCTCCTCAAGCTGCGCGCGCCCGTCCCATACCTTCCTCACCGTGACGGTTCCATTGAGTTCTATAGATTTATCCGAGCCAGACAGCGGGTCCAACACCCGCCTTATATGTGTATGCCAGACGCCAAAGTTGAAATCGAAATCATGCTGCCCGTCATGCACCGCCTGCGGATGAGTTGCGACCGGCGCATCCTGCGCAGAGGCCTCAACACCCGTCGTAAGAAGCGCAAAACCACCCAGTAAAATCAGAGTCCCTACACGCCTAAATGAATTCATGATTCCCTCCACACCCCGGCGGAGCAATGCTCCCGGCAGCTAAAGAGTCCCACATCTTGTGGTAGCTTCATAGAGCCACTTTTTATGCAATTAGCGATACCACTTTCGCGAACAGGCGAACCACTGTTTCGCCAGGTCTATAGCGGCTTGCGGCAGGCCATCCGCTCCGGAACGCTGTCGGCCAACGATCAACTCCCATCCACACGCGATCTCGCCGAGCAACCACGACCTTTGTTATTTTTGCTCCATCCCAAGAGAAAAACCGCTCTAAGCTACAAATCCTCATCGTCCGATTGACAGCCTCATCCGCGAACCCTATGTTGGGTTCAGACTATGCTGGGTTCAGGCTCCTGCAAACGAACTCCGCAGCACTCCCCTCACGCCTCGCAACCGGACGAACTCCTAAAAGGACAATTTCGATGAAAGCTCTGTTCGCGCTCCTGCTTACCAGCCTGGCCACAACCCCAGCTCTGCTGGCCCAGGCTCCCGCCGCCGCACCACCGCCGCCAGTCGTCACCAACAACCCCGTAGTCTGGAGCGCCCGCCAGATCTACGACCGCCAGTCCAAATATATGGTCGCCGCCGCGGAAGAGATGCCTGCCGACAAGTACAGCTACCACCCCACTCCGGACCAGTGGGCCTTCGCGAAAATCATCTCCCACGTAGCCGGCTCCAACGGCGGCGTCTGCGGTCTGCTCTCTGACAAGCCCGCACCCGACACCGTCAAGGTCCCCGAAACAGCATCCAAAGCCGAACTTATTGCCGCTGTAAAAGCATCGTTCGACTTCTGCAGCACCGTTCTCGACAACCTCCACGACGACAAGCTCGGCGACACCATCACCTACTTCCGTGGTGCCCGTGTGCCCCGCGCCCGCGCCCTCATCGAACTCACCGACGACCTCGAAGACCACTACTCCCAGATGGCCGCCTACCTGCGCCTGAATGGCATGCTGCCACCTTCAGCCGCGCCAAAGAAATAGCTGTTGCCTTTGCCGTTGCTCTGGCCTTTCTTTCTGTCATTCCCCCGCAGGGAATCTGCGGTTGCTGTTGCCGTACTCGGGGGACAAAGCAAGGCACCACCCTTGACACCCGCGATACAATTAACTCGGAAGAAAAACCAACCCGGCAATTTGCCGGGTTGTCGTTTTTAACAAGAAAGGAGAAAAAACGGACTTCCACAAGTCCGAACCTAACCCTCAATTCCTGAAGACTTTAGCCCAAAAAGTACCGGGGGGAGGGGTGGCACGTCCGCAGGCGTTACGATGAAACAATGAGCTACATGCACTTCGTCCTCGCGCACCTCCGCAAAGATCTCCAGATCGAGTGGCGAGCCAAGGATTCCATCAACGGCATGCTCTTCTTCTCGCTGCTGGTGGTCGTCGTGCTGGCAATGGCGTTCGATCCCGGCTCGTATCCCACCCTCACCCGCCAGATCTCCGGTGGGCTCCTCTGGGTTGGCCTGCTCTTTGCCGCAATGACCGCCCTCAACCAATCGTGGTCCCGCGAACTGCGCAATAACGTGCTGGACGCACACCGCCTGGCCCCGGCCCCGGCTTCAGCTCTTTTCGTCGGCAAAGCGGTTGCGAATTTCCTCTTCGTAACCGCCGTCGAATTAGTTCTGGCGCCGATTTTCGTAATCTTTTACAACCTGCATCCGCTGGGAGAAACCTGGAAGCTGCTGATCATCCTGCCTCTGGGCACCTGGGCGCTGGTGGTCAACGGAACATTCTTCGCCGCACTGGGGCTGCGCACACGCAACCGCGAAACACTGCTTCCGCTGGTGCTTTTGCCGATCTCCATGCCCGCATTGCTGGCCATGATCCAGGCCACCACCGACGTCCTTACCGGCGAATTCGAGCCGACGCTCTGGATCAAGGTGCTGGTGGCCTATGTCGTGGTCTTCACCATCGCATGCCTGTTTCTGTTCGAGACCATCCTCAACTCCGATTAACGCACCACTGCCGTGCGATCGCGCGGCGTGAGGCGATAAAATCGGGAGCGTGACAACCATCCGCAAATCGAATGGCCCAATGCCGAAATGGGCTCTCGCTTATCTGGCTCTAACGCTTGTGGCGCTTGCCATTGGCTTTGAAAAGGCCATGACAGCGCCCACTGAAGCCACGATGGGCAACCTCTATCGTGTGTTCTTTTACCATCTGCCGCACGCGATCATCAGCTTTGTCTTCCCGTACCTGAACTGTGTTGCATCGTTCGCCTATCTTTACTGGCGCAACCGGGATGCGGATCGCGCCGCCGCCGCCGATGCCTTCGCTCTGGCCTCAGCCGAAATGACAGTGCTGTACGCCAGCATCGGGCTCGCAACCGGAAGCCTCTGGGGCCGCGCCGCCTGGGGCATCTGGTGGGCATGGGACGCACGTATGACCACCTATCTGCTGCTCTGGCTGCTGTACGTTAGCTATCTGATCCTGCGTGGCGTTTCAGCCACCGGCCAGACCGGGGTCATCTCAGCGGTTCTGGCTATCTTTGCCGCCATCGATGTCCCCATCTGCTTCATGTCCATCCGCTGGTGGCGCACACAACACCCGGCTCCGGTTTTCGGCGACGGCGGCAGTGTTGACCCTGTATTTTTCCCAGCCCTGCTTTGGAACATGGCCGCCTGGGCCATGTGGGGGGCATTCCTGCTGGGAATGCGTTATGCGGTGGAACGCCGTCGGCAACGCCAGGCTGCCGCCTATGCGGTCGGTTTTCTGGGCAGCGACACTGCGGAAGGTCTGGAGGGCGCACGATGATTCCCTTCCACACACTCTCCGAACGTCATCTCGTCTACGCCTACTGCGCAGTCTGGCTGTTGCAGTTCGGTTACGGCATATGGCTTGCTGTGCAGTGGCGCAAATCCTCCGGCCCCTGAGTTGTAGACAAAAAATAACGGAGCCAGCTTACGCCGGCTCCGTTGATCCGAGGAATCATGTGCGCCCGGTAGCTCAATGACTACCGCGTCTCCTTTTCAAACACAGCCTTTCGCCCATGGTTTCGCCGCATACCGTAAAAATATTGCGGTTGCGTTGCAGAGGCCTCACCGGACCCCTACACTTCAAAACAGTGCTCAAAACTGCCAGCTCTCGTAAAACTCTTGCCGCCAGCGCTCTCGCCCTGACGCTGGCCCTCGCTGGCTGTCATCGCAACTCGTTCCCTAGCTATCCCGCGTCCTACCGCGAGTTCGCCTATGTCACCGCTGGAGCGTCCGATACGGTCGCCGTGCTGGACCTCGTCTATCTTCGCCAGGACCGTGTATTGCAGGTCGGCCACAATCCGACAGGCCTAGCAGTAAACCCCGTCCGCAACGAGGTTTATGCGGTCAACAGCGGCAGTGACTCCGTCAGCGTCATCGACACCACCAACAACCGCGTTGATGTGACCATCGGGGTTCACCACCGGCCATACTTCATCGAAGTCGCCCCGGACGGCAAGCGCGCTTATGTTCCGAACTCAGGTTCAAATACCGTAAGTGTCATCGATCTCGACAAACGCCGCGAGGTCGCGGTCGAAGCCACCGGCGAAGGCCCCGGTATCGCTCGCGTCTCGCCTGACAATCACACCCTCGTCGTGAGCAATCGCATAGCCGGTAGCGTCTCCGTTTACTCGATTACGGATTCGACGAAACAACCGCTGCGGTTCCGTGAGGCCTTTTCGGGGTGCCCCGGCGCAACCGATATCGCAATCGCTGCCAACTCTCTTTCTGAACCAACCTCCGGCGCCAAGGCTTTCATCGCGTGCTCCGGCGGGCATCAGGTTATGGATATCTGGCTTGCAGCCGCACCAAACTCCTGGCGCGGCCAGCAAGACGCAACGTTACAGCACGATCAGATGCTTGCGATGCTCGATGTCGGCAAAACCCCCACTCACCTGGCGCTCAAGCCGGATGGCGGCGAAATCTTCTCCACCAACTTCGACTCCAATAGCATCTCCGAAATTTCCACCTGGACCAACGATGTAACCGGAACCTACATCATCGGTGCTAATCCCTCGCGTGCCATCATTAGCCGTGACGACTCCAGCCTCTGGGTCACGAACTTCGGGGCCGATTCCGCAAGCCTTTACAGCATCAATGATGGCCGCCTCATCACCAGCGTTCGCGATGGCAGCCACCCCGATGCCCTGACCTTCTGCGTCTGCAACGGCAAGGACGAACACCTTCTGCTGATCGTCGATTCAGGTTCCGGCGATGTTTCCGTCATCCGCAACCAGAGCAATACGCCGCCTTCGCTGTTCACGATGCTGCCAGCCGGAAGTCATCCCAACGACATCGTCGTAAAAGCCTTCAACGTGAAGTAGGGGCAGCACGCTCACTCTCTCGTGTCTCTCGTAAAGCCTGCCTCGTTGCAGAAACGTATGCGCCGGCCAGCAGAAGCAGCCCCGACAGAAACGCCCACATAATCAGGCTTACCGAAACATCGAACGCGCCGTACACGGAACGGAAATCGAGATGCGGCAGTGCGAGGATGTACAGATACTTCGCCACTGTCCAGAGAATACCCATCACAATGGCTGTCGGCAGTACGGCGCGTACGGGCACCTTCCGGTTAGGAAGTCCCCAATAGACAAGAAAAAATAAACCGATGCTGGCTGCAAGAGCACAAATTTGCAAAAACCCATGTCCGACGAAGTTGAAAACCGGATTGTCGGTATGGCCGAAGAATATCCATTCCATCACCGTGCGCTGCCCCGCCGTGAGCGCAACCGACGCCATCGCCAACATGCCCACCCCGACAGCCAGGCATATGGAAACAATTTGGTTCTGCAAATAAGACCGGTTCTTGCGCACACCCCAAACACTGTTTAGTGCGACTTCTAACGGCAGGAAAACTCCCGTCGTCGTGACCAGAAGCATCACCACGGAGAATATCCTTACGCGGGCATGCGAGAACGCCAAAGCACGCATATTGCGCATCACGAACGCCTGATTATTGGGCAGGAAGTTCGTCATCATCTCTCCCACAACATCTGCCATTTTTGCCGAGTGGAATACCTTTTGCGAAAGCGTGAGCATCAGCACGATGAACGGAAACAATGACAGAATCACTTGCGCCGCTACACTGAATGCGTATGTGTGAACCTCGGTTCGCGTCATGTACGAACCAAGCGCCTTCAACTGCTCCCAGGTTGCACTCTCATCCACGGGCTGCGCAGGCCGGGCCGCCAGATTCGACGAGATTGCTTCCTCGCCGGCATCGGGCGTCGCCACATTGGCAACGTGCAAATCCTCTTTACGAGCAACTATGCTGAGATCATTTTCGCCGGGCATGGTTTCAGTTTACTTCGTACGGCTTTCCAGTTGATGAATAGCCCAGTCGGCAGCCTCGGCCAACACCGCGTCCTCCTCAGCGGCCCACTGTTTCAGCCGAGGCAGGAAACTCTGCTCTCCACTATTGCCCATCGCAATCGCGACATTTCTCCGAATGCGTTTCCGTCGCGTTCGCTCGAGCGGCGAGCCGCGAAACCAGCGGTTAAACGTCGGCCCATCCATCTTTGCAAGCCAGTCGAGCGCAGGATTTACCAGCTCCATACGCGCCGGCAATGCGTTCGACTTCCCTATCGGAGCGCGGCGGTTCCACGGGCAAACATCCTGGCATATATCGCAGCCAAATACCTGCCGCCCCATATCGGCGCGCAACTCTTCGGCTATGCTTCCTTTTTTCTCAATCGTCAGATACGCAATACAACGCGAAGCATCCATTTGACGGGGTGCAATCAATGCATCGGTCGGGCAGGCGTCAATACATCGCGTGCATGAGCCGCAACGATCAGCTGCTGCCACAGTCCAAGCCTCCCGCTCCAGTTCGAGCGACGTGACGATCACACCCAACAACAGCCACGATCCTTGCTGCTGGTTTAAGACACACGTATTCTTGCCAATCCATCCCACGCCTGCGCGTTCTGCATAACCGCGCTCCACAATCGGCCCGGTGTCGACGTAGCAACGCGTCTCGGCATCCTCGCCAAAGCGCTCTTTCAGTTCCCGCTCAACCGCATGCAGCTTCGGCAGCAACACATCGTGATAGTCGCTGCCGCCTTCGCTCTCACCGCGCCCGCTCCATGCATACCGCGCGATCCATCCGGTCGTCGCCGGTGCTGGCTCGATCGATCGCGGTGCTTCTACGTTATAGTTCAGGGCACACACGATCACCGACCGCGCCCACGGCATGGCTCGGCGCAGATCCCCGCGAAGCAGCGAACCATCCTCATCCGCCCGCTTCAAATACTCCATCTCACCGGCGCGTCCGGCACTCACCCACTCCGCATATCGGCGGTCGAACTGAGCGGCGTCCTCGCTTGCAGCCGACGGCACATCGGCAATCCCGGATAGGTCGAACCCCGCCGCCAGCGCTCGGCCTTCCACCCATTCCCGGTCTGCGCGCGTGAGAATTTTGACCATCCAAGTCAAAGTATCACCAGAGCGCGCGTCGCTGTCACTGTGTCGAGATCACTTCCAGCGTGTCCGAGTCGTAGTTGACTAGGTACAACGTAGCGTCGTCTGAGCCTACCGTAATCTCGCGCGGAAACAACCCAGTAGGAATGGTCTGCACTACGCTTGCTGAAGCCGGCACCGCAACATACATAATCGTCGCGTTTGCGATCCCTGTATCGAAGCGATTCGAGTTGGCCACAGCCAAAAGCTGCTGGTTGTGAAAGAGGCGAATGCCTACGGGAGCCGTTCCGCCGGTGCTCGCGTAGCCCAGAAGTGCGTTGTTTGGATCCGCTTCAAGCGCGCCGGTACTGAAAGCCAGCACACGATTGTCGCCGCGAACAGCTACCCACAACGTTGAGCCGTCTGTCGTCTCCGACATGCGAACCGGCGAGCATCCAGCGTCGACGGTAGACACAATTGCGGAGGAACCAAGCGCACTCTCAGCCTTGGCAACGTTGATCACTGTGAGCAGACCGTTAATGTTGGTCGCGCCGCCAGTTTGTTGGACGCAACCGGTGCGCGCGAGTACTGGATTGCTGCTTCCGTAAGCGGTATTGTTCGTTGGAGCAATTTCACTGGTCACGTAGAGACGCGTGCCGTCGGGCGAAAGCGTCATACCTGCGATTGCAGTGCCACCGGTAGATATTTGGCCAAGCAGGGTGCTCCCGGTCGTTACATTTCCGTTGGCGTCGTATTGGAGCGAGACAATACCGATATTGCCCTCTGTAGTTGCGCCGGAAGCGACTCCGTATTCATTGGAAACGAAGGCGAACTTTCCATCAGGCGTGACGACAACTTCCTGTGTGCCCTGGTCGGATGCAATCGTCCCCTGGCTGATGACGTAGCCGGACGCTGTACAAGTTTCCAGAGCGGCAAGATTGAAGAAAATAGCACCTGGCGACCCAATGCCCGCGGCAAGATCGGTACCGTTAGGAAGGAAGCTCAAGTCGGAGACTGCGGCGCCTTCGCCGATCAACGAAGATGACAACACGTTCAAGCAGGTGGGCGCGAGCACACCGTTTTGAGGAGAAAATACCTGCACTCCTGGCTGTGAGCCTGAGACCCCAACGAAAACCAAGCCATTGCTCGATGCGACAGCCTGAAATGGCGCGCCGTCAGTGGGATAAGTGGCATAGGTGGCAGTCACCGTCGGAGTAGATGAGACAGCTGACACCGAAACCGATACCGTTCCAGACGCGCTGTTGTATTCGGTTGCACTGCTCGTGCCAGGCGTATAAGCAGCAGCAAGGGTGTCGCTGCCGACAGCCAACAAGCCAGCGGGGATGCTTACGGTTGCTGAACCATTGGTGAGCGTTGCCGGGAAAGATGCATAGCTGCCACTGGAGAGAGTCACCGAGCCTGCCGGGGTTGTGCTGCTCCCACTGACTGCGACGGTAACCGACAAAATCTGTGCCGTCGTGAGACTCGAAGAAGCCGGCGTCACCGTTACTGAAGGCGTTTGCAACGATAACGTGGGCGGCGGATTGCTGACTGTAGAGCCGCTGCTTCCGCAACCCTGCAACACACCAACCATGCAACCCCAAAGTATCGCCGACACAATTCCCGGCAACATAGTCCGCTTATTCATAGTCACTCCATTAGGGCTTGGGTGCATCATCAGAGGCTCCGCCGAAGAGGCCTTTCAGCAGATCGCCAGGGTTTGCATCCGTGCTTCCAGCCTTGGCTGGAGGAGGTGTCCAGTCGGTCTGGGCGACAGTCAATCGAACGGTATCGACATCGGCGTCGCTTAGCGAAACATCCGTACTATCAGTTCCGTATTTGCGCAGAATTTCCTGCTTGGGAATGCTGATACCAAAGATGCTGCCCGCCGAACCGGTGGTCTTGCCGTCTGCAGCATCCTCAACGTTGAGGGTGTAAGTGACACCGCCGGGAAGATACTCAAAGTGGAAGCTGCCATCGTCGCGGATCGCGGCCTTGAGGTGTAGCGACGGGTTCGACTTGCTGGTCAGCGCCACATCGCCCATGTTGAGTGTGTGGCTATCGGATTTCGCAAACACATGGCCGACGATGTTATGCAACGAGCGAGCAGGCACCGTAATATCTACGCCCATTTTCTCTTCCCCGGCAATAAGGGTGATGGATTTCGCATCGGCACGGCTGAAGGTATTGCCTGTATAGACTGCGAGATTGATACCGCTTCCGCCATCACCAATGTTTGTGGCGCTGATGCCAATAGGTGTCGCGATAAGCGAAGCACGCAATGCATAGTCTCCTGCGGTAAGGCCGGAGATGCGATAGTGGCCGAGATCGTCAGTCTTGGAAATCTGAGCTGCGCCACTCATGGCGAGCGCCTGCGCCATCATGACGCTAGATGCATCTACATCACTGTCCGGCGCGTCGTGCCCGATGACAGATAAAGTCCATCCAGCCGCAGGCGAGCCGTCGTCGTACAAAATGCGGCCGCTGATGGCCGAACCGCGGTCAAGTTGGAGATCGACACGTGCTGAGTCGGTGCCCGTGACAGTGATAGTGGGTATCTGAGCAATACGCGCTCGCATCGCTGGATCGGTGCTGGCGAAATCTTCATCAGAGAATTGGCTAATAGGATCGATATAACCAGCGAAGATAGCGTGCACATAATAAGTGCCGGCTTTCACACCGGCAAAACTGTACGATCCGTCGAGACCGACGGTAGAAGAGTTCAACATATCAGTAGCCTGGTTCATGCCTTTCGCGGCGTTGGCCATGGCGCGCTTCTGCTCCTCGGTCATTGGCTTGGCAGTA
>Ga0302313_10002001_pt1 | contig 14644 bp, 15 predicted proteins | sample III_Palsa_N2_2_FD_200454 | JGI IMG/M metagenome (GOLD analysis project Ga0302313, IMG submission 200454) | Peat permafrost microbial communities from Stordalen Mire near Abisko, Sweden - III_Palsa_N2_2 | ecosystem: Environmental > Terrestrial > Soil > Palsa > Peat permafrost | place: Sweden...
CCGGTGACAGCTCGGTGTGAAGCTCTGGGGACAACGTAGCCGCCGGACATCCGGTACGCCAAGCCGCGAGGCAAGGCGGAATCTGCCAGCACGAAGGCGGAGAGGAGCAAGGGATGAGTGGATACGACCAACGTATGTGAACTTCCGTTAAACGTCGTGAGCTTTAACAAGCCAAACGTGCTGACAGGCTTGAACCAAAACGGTACGCGGTGAGGAGTGGTCTTTGAATACTGGGCCACCATGGACAATCAGCCGCCGGCGAAGAGGAAGGGTCCGCCCCGCTCGGAGATTCATGCGGAACAGGGTAAGCCCATAGTGCTGCCGGCAACGGCAGGCGAACCGCAAGGAACGCTGTCGGCGCTGTGGGTAAAGGAATGCGGAGAAAGCGAATGCCCGGCTGTAATGGTCGGGATACGGGCTGAAACATCGCTCGACGCGAAAGCGGGCAGACTTCCGTGCGGTCATTCATGGCGAGAGAACTTTGACCAATCGTTATACGAGGGAAGGCAGATGACGGCGATCGGCGCGAAAGCGACCGGGGCTGGTGCGCCCTCGCGCGCTGCGCAGATGTGGGATCAGGCAAACTGGTCGCACGTCGAGGCAGATGTGAAACGACTTCAGGTGCGTATCGCCAAGGCAGTTCGGGAAGGCCGATGGGGCAAGGTAAATGCAGTGCAACGTCTGCTAACCCGCTCGCATAGCGGCAAGATGCTGGCCGTGAAGCGGGTGACGGAGAATCGCGGTAAGAGAACGCCGGGGGTGGACGGCAAGATATGGTCATCCCCGGCGGCCAGATGGAGCGGAATGATGTCGCTTCGACATCGCGGTTACCGAGCGATGCCGTTGCGGCGTGTTTACATTCCCAAGAGTAACGGCAAGAAGCGTCCGCTGGGAATTCCCTGTATGCGGTGCCGGGCGATGCAGGCGTTATGGAAGCTCGCGCTGGAACCGTTGGCGGAGACATTGGCGGACCCGAATTCCTATGGGTTCCGGCCCGAACGCTCGACGGCCGATGCTATCGAACATTGCTTCATCACCTTGGCGAAGCGTGCCTCGCCAAGGTGGATTCTGGAAGGTGACATCCGGGGTTGTTTCGACAACTTCAGTCATGCCTGGGTTCTGAAGCACGTGCCGATGGACAAGGCTATCCTGCGGCGGTGGCTTCAGGCGGGATATATCGATGAGGGAACCCTGTTCGAGACGACGGCGGGTACTCCGCAAGGGGGAATCATTTCGCCGGTGATCGCGAACCTGGCGCTGGATGGACTTGAGGCAGCAGTTTATGCGAGCGTGGGATCGTCGAAGCTCTCGCGCAGCAAGGCGCAACTCAACGTCGTCCGCTATGCCGATGACTTTGTTGTGACCGGCGTGTCGAAAGATGTGCTCGAATTCAAAGTGCTTCCGGCGGTCAGGCTGTTTATGGCCGCTCGAGGTCTGGAACTCTCGGAAGAGAAGACCCGGATCACGAACATTGCGGAGGGTTTCGATTTCCTTGGCCAGAACGTGCGCAAGTACGACGGCAAGCTGTTGATCAAGCCGGCAAAGAAGAGTGTTAAGGCGCTCCTCGACAAGGTCAGGGAAATCATCAAAGGCAACGCGAGCGTCACGCAGGAGGCGTTGATACTGAAACTGAACCCGGTCATCCGGGGATGGGCCATGTATCACCGTCACGTCGTGGCGAAAGCGAGCTTCTCATCGATAGACTCGCACATCTGGCAACTGCTCTGGAAATGGGCAATGCGTCGTCATCCCATGAAAGGAGCACGGTGGGTGAAGAACAGGTACTTCCGGGCAGATGCAACCCGGTCCTGGGACTTTGCTACGAAGGGTCCGGCTGGGGGCAGTACCAGCGGGTTTCGGCTCTTCCGCGCAATGACGATCCCGATTACGAGACACGTCAAGGTCCGGGGCCTGGCTAATCCATTTGATCGGGCGTGGACAACTTACTTCGCCCGCCGTCGAACCGCGAAACGTTCCGTCAAGTTGTTCGGTGCCACACCATGGTGCTGAAGAATGGCTTGAGCCGGATGCGGGGTGACCTGCACGTCCGGTTCTCAGGGGGCGGTGGTGCAGTAATGCGCCGCTGCTACCCGACCACCGAGGTCGCGCACGCCAGTCATCAGCCGCGGCTTATCTCAAAAGCCATTTCCCACATATTGATATTTTGCGCTGGCCCGAATTAAGATGACTTCCCTCGATACGCGGCGCGTGTCGAACCGGTAAAGAGTCGCATTTTTGGTATCCGTTCAATGAGTCAGGTTCGGGACGCGACGGCTGACCGTCAGAATCCCGTCAAGGCAGCCCCTAAAAACTTGGGAGACGAAGATGCTGAGCCCTCATGAATTCGCAACGCTGATGCTGGTCAAGGACGCAACGGCGCAACTGGAGGTTGATCGGGCAGATCTCGACGTTCTGCTGGCGCGCCAACTCGTCAGTCTCGAACACGCGGGCTCCGGCGAGGCATTGTCGCGTTTGACCCGTGAGGGCTATTCGTTCCTGAAAGCGGCTGGCCGTATTCACTGATATTGACCCGGAGCGCGGGAACCGCGCCACCACCTGTACGATCCAGAGGAGGTTTCCAGACAACGACAACGTGAGCGGACGTGCCGTTATGGAACCTGAGAGAGCAGTAGCTTAGTTTGTTGTACTTATTTAAAAATGCGAGTCGCCTTAAGGAGATTTTCGCGCAGCAGGCCAGTCCTAACGGTGGGTTTGCCGAACGAATCCAAGCTTGGCAGTATCGCGTGTATGACATTGCAGTGGGCACTCAGACGGGATTCGCAGCGATTGCAGCGGAGCAGTACGAAGCGCACAATCGCCGGGTGCAGGCGCTCTTCGAAGATATGTCGAAGCAGGCGCCGGCGGGTTCCGAAGCGGCTGTCGCTGCGCTGAAAAAGCTGATCGATTCGAGCGGCGCGTTTTACGACAGCGTCAACAAGTCGGTTCGGCAAGCTGTCACCATGGCCGAAGGTGGCTTCGAAGCGGTGCTACCGCGCACATGGAACGCATCGGGCGCAACAACCGGGTGAATGGCCGGGAAGGCTGAACACGCGGTGACCGGACCAGCATCCTCTCACGCGAGGCAGCCGCAATGACAAGCCAGATCGCATTGGTGACGGGTGGAATGGGTGGTATCGGCGAAGCTATTGCGGTCAAGCTGCACGACGCAGGCTATACGACTGTGGTGACGTACTCACCCGCTAACACCGGTGCGCAAGCCTGGCTCGCGCGGATGGAAGCGGCTGGGCGCCGCTTTCCAGCTTACGAAGTAGATGTTGCGGACTACGATGCATGTCAGCGAGGTGCGCAAAAGGTTCAGGCTGAAGTGGGCAATGTCGATGTTCTCGTCAACAACGCCGGCATCACGCGCGACGCCAGCTTCAAGAAGCTCGACAAAGTCAACTGGGACGCAGTCCTGCGCACCAACCTCGATTCGCTTTTCAACATGACGAAACCGGTCTGCGATGGCATGGTGGAGCGAGGTTGGGGGCGCATCGTCAATATCTCGTCCATCATCGGCTCCAAGGGTGGTTTCGGTCAGACGAACTATGCCGCCGCAAAAGCGGGCATGCATGGCTTTACCAAATCCCTGGCACTCGAAGTGGCGAAAAAGGGTGTCACGGTCAATACTGTGTCGCCCGGATTCATCGCCACCAGAATGGTTATGGCGGTGCCGCAAGATGTGCTCGACACGAAGATCATTCCGCAGATCCCGGTGGGACGGCTTGGGCAGCCCGAGGAGGTGGCGGCGCTCGTACTCTATCTATGCTCGCGGGAGGCTGCCTTCATCACCGGCGCCAACATCGCCATCAATGGTGGACAGCACCTGCAATAAACGGGCTCGCCAATCTCCACCAGCATGCCTAAGCATCCGAACAGGCGCGCGTCCCACACTTTGCACTTTCCCCCATAAAACGAGGCTGATTATTTCGGCACGGTCATTTTTTTCGTAGAACAATCTATATTGTTGCAATAGCAAGTGGCAGGCCGTCGGAACGCAGTCCGTCCACAGCCCGGCACGGCAGTTCATTGCGCCGGGATTCAGTCGTCAGGCAAAGCAACAGGGGAAGACATGTCGACCTCACCGCTTATCGATGGTAGCGCCCCGCATGGCAGCGGCGGGCAGGTGGCACAGACCGACGCGCGTCTGTACAACCACGACCTCGCACCGGTTCCGCTCAACAAACGCACGTGGACCGGCTATTGCATCTTTGCCATGTGGATGTCGGATGTGCACAGTGTCGGCGGGTACACGTTTGCAGCGAGCCTGTTTCTGCTCGGCATATCCGGCTGGCAGGTATTGATTGCGCTGACCATCGGCATTCTGATCGTGTACGTGCTGATGAACCTGGTCGGCAAACCCAGTTACGTACACGGCATTCCGTTTCCGGTCATGGCCCGCGTCAGCATGGGCGTGATGGGCGCGAACCTTGCGGCGGTCATCCGCGGTGTGGTGGGCATTGTCTGGTACGGCGTGCAAACCTACTTTGCGTCGAAAGCGGTGGCGACGCTCGTCATTCTGTTCTTTCCAGCGGCCGCGACGCTGCACAACTTTAGCTTCTTGCGCCTTGACGGACTTGGCTGGGTCAGCTTCCTGTTCATGTGGGTGTTTCAACTGATCATCTTCCAACGCGGCATGGAGGCGATCCGCAAATTCATCGATTTCTGCGGGCCGGCCGTGTATGTGGTGATGTTTGCGCTGATGGCCTGGATTCTTTCGCAAGCAGGGCTAAGCAGTCTGAGTCTCACGCTCGGCGGCAAGGTACTGTCCGGTAGCGAGCAGTTCGCCAGCATGGGTAACGCCACGCTGCTGGTAGTGAGTTACTTTGCTGCGCTGCTGCTCAATTTCGGGGATTTCTCGCGCTTCGCCAAGAGCGAGCGTCAGATGAAGGTGGGCAATTTCCTCGGCCTGCCGGTCAATTTCATCGTCTTTGCCATCATCACAGTGGTCGTGACCTCAGGCAGCGCTACCGTGTTTGGCTCGATGATCATGGACCCCGTGGCGATCGTCGCGCACATCCAGAACAAGGTGGCCGTGGTGATCGGCAGCCTGACGTTTATCGTGGCGACAATGGGCATCAACATCGTTGCCAATTTTGTCTCACCTGCCTACGACATCGCGAATCTTTTTCCCAGGCATATCGACTTCAAGAAGGGTGGCCTTGTGGCCTCGATTCTTGCGGTCCTCGTGTGTCCGTGGATTTTCGTCGACAGTCCTAAGGCGATTACCATTTTCGTCAGCGTGTTTGGCTCCGTGCTGGCGCCGCTATATGGCGTGATGATGGCCGACTTCTACCTCATCAAAAAGCAGCAGGTCGAAACGGCCGAGCTTTACAGCATGTCGCCGACCGGACGCTTCTACTACGATGGCGGCTGGAACAAGGTGGGCGTTGCTGCGCTGGTTATTTCCGGCATCATTTCGGTGGGGTGGGAACTCTGCACGCAACTGCTGCACGTCTTGCCCGCCAACAACTTTGGCTGGGTGATCGGTGCAGTGGTGGGTGCAGTGCTTTATGTAGTGATGATGCGGGCGGCGCGGCGCAACTAGCGTGTGGTGTAACGTGGGGAGCTCGTGTTCATTTATGCAGCCGTGCACGCAGGTCGACGGCGGTCGCTGCGCTGACCGGTCTTGCTGCGTCGTCGAGATGGACCGCAACCTTGCGGTAGACGTCGCGGCAAAATTGCATGCCGGCAGGGGTTTCCGGTGTTGCGTCCCGAGCGGGTTCGATTTTCTCCGGATTGGTGAGCGCCGCGTCGACGGCCATCTCATCGGTCGGGTCCGCCTTCATGATGCCGATGCCCTGAATGGTCACCGCGAGGCATGGGTCCGGCATCTGCTTGCCGTGCGTAGCAACGACGTTGAAGTTGATGTTAAGGCGCCAGAATCCTTCGTGAATGTTCTGATGAATGATCACGGCCTTCACCAGTTCCTGATGCGATAACAAGTACTCGCTGTTTGCCATGAATGTGCTCCTCGAACGGAATCGTCTTTCGAGTGCCGTGCCGCGTAGGACGCTGCATCAGCCCGACATGACGTCACATGCCGGATCACATTGTACGAGGCTGAAAATCACAATCAAGACGTGCGCAGCCATCGTGCTGCACGATACGACCTGGACCTGTTTAACAGGCTGGCCGGTGCTGCCTGCGCGCTGTTGAGTTTTATTTTCACTGCCGGTGGTGACGTGGCGGCGACGCCACTTTTGCTTCGAATCCGCCGCTAGCGTGTACGGGGCGAGGTGATGTAGCCGCACCCTTGCGGATAGCCACATGCACCTCTGCCTGAAACGGTGATGTCAGTGAAAGATCAGGTAAAGGATGACGAGGACGATCACCGGTACGCCAAGTAGCCAGCCGAGTAAGTAGGGCATGATAGTTCTCCTCCGGTAGATGGTTGTGGTACGAGAACTCATCAGCATTGGGCGTGCCTGGGCTGTGGCCAAGCCTTTTTATATCGTCCCGGAGTTTGTCGCGGGCCATCGTCAATCCGACGCTGCTCGCAGCGGTGCGAAGGGCAACTCGCCGCTCACGCTTTCTTGATACGCCGTATTTAACCGCGCCATATCCTGCTCGCGATCGCTCGCCTGCACGTTGCTCAGCCCGGGCAAATCCAGCGTGACAGAGTGGCAAAGCGGATAGTCGCGCACCCGTAGTTCAGGCGCGATCGTCGTGAAGAACGCCGTCGTGGGCACGTCGAATCCGGCTGCAATATGCACGGCCGCGGTGTCCGAGGTCAGCACATAGCGCGCGTGTCTGATCCACGTAAGAAAGTGCGCAGTGCCAGGAGATGCTGCTGTCACATCCACATAGTGCGGATGATCGACAGGTCCAAAGCCCAGCACGGGAACACCGAACTGCTCGAACAAGCGGCTCACGAGGGCGCTGCGTACTGGCGTCGCAATGCTGCGGATCGGCGTGCTGGCCGTTGGGCAAAACAGCACGTATGGACGGTTGCGCCACGCCTCGGGCAGTGAAGGCAGCGCCAGTGTCTGGAGCCAGCGGTTGGCCTTGTTCGCGGACGGCACGCTCGCAGGCGGCACACCGAGCGCGTCGAGGAAAAAATCGATCATCGGCAACGACATGAAGCGAGGCCAGAAGAGCTGGTTGCCGAGGTCGATACGCACTTCTTCACGTGGGATATCCGCAAGCGGCCAAGGCAAGCTGCGAGCGCTGGCTATGCGGCCTTCGGCAAGCGCATAGAGCTGTTCGACGTAAGCGGGCGCCAGTTCAGGCCGGTACACGACGAAACGCACGTGCGGGTAGGTCTGCCGGATCGCTGCCAGCGCGGTCAGGCCGATAATCGAATCGCCAAGTGTCACGCCCATGCCGTTGATCACATGAGCAACAGCGATTTTCGAGTAGTCGAGTTCGAATGGCTCGGCGGCCGCGTTAAGGATGCCGGGCTGGCTCGCGAGCGCAACGTGCTCGCCGACCTCGGCGTCGCGCTGCTCGAGATCGTACGGCGCGACGATACGGCCTTCGGTATCAAGCAGGGAGCCTGGGTAGGCGAGTGCTTCGTCTGCACGTAGGCTTTGCAATTCGATTATTCCGTGGATTACGCCGAAGTGTCGAGACCACGCATTTTACGGGGCTTTTTCGCTGGGTGCCGTGAGACTCGCACGCAACTCCTTGCGAATCACCTTGCCGGTTGCGGTCATCGGCAAAGCGTCGACAAAGCGTATCTCGCGTGGATACTCATGTGCGGCAAGGCGTGTCTTGACGTGCTGCTGAATGTCGCGCACCAGATCGTCGCTTGGCACAAAGCCCGCATTCAGCACCACGAATGCCAGCACGATCTCCGTGCGTTGTGCATCCGGCGCGCCGACCACCGCGGCCATGCAGACTGCTGGATGCTGCAGCAGGCAGTCTTCAATCGAAGCCGGCCCGATACGATAACCGGCGCTGGTGATGACGTCATCGTTACGTCCTACGAAGCGTATGAAGCCCTCGTTGTCACGCTGGCCAAGATCGCCCGTTAGCAGATAGCGTCCGCGGAATTTGTCGCGCGTGGCGGCCTCGTTGCGCCAGTAACCGAGAAACATCACCGGATCGGGGCCGGCAATGGCGATGTTGCCAATCGTGCCGTTCGGCAGCGGCCGACCGTCATCGTCGACGATCACCACCTCGTGGCCCGGCACCGCTTTGCCGATAGCGCCAATCTGCGGCGGGTACAGCGTAGCGCACGACGACACCACGACGTTGCACTCCGTTTGCCCATAGAACTCGTTGATAGTCACGCCGAGCGCGGCGCGCCCCCACGCGATCAGTTCTTCTCCAAGCGATTCGCCGCCGCTCGCCACCGCATGCAACGCGAGCTTCCAGCGTTCGGGATGCGCGACTGTACGCATCATTTTCAGCGCGGTAGGCGGCAGGAAGGTATGCGTGACTGCATGGCGCGCCATGAGGTCGAACGCGGCTTCGCCGTCGAACTTTTCGAAGCGGCGCGCAAGGACGGTCACGCCATGATGCCATGCGGGCAATAGCACATCGAAGAGACCGCCGATCCACGCCCAGTCGGCCGGTGTCCAGATCAGTTTCGCCTGAGCCGGAAAGCACGCTTGCGACAGTTCCACGCCAGGCAGATGCCCAAGCAATACGCGCTGTGCGTGCAGCGCGCCTTTCGGCTTGCCCGTGGTGCCGGAAGTGTAAATGATGACCGCGGGATCTTCGGACGAGGTGTCCACTGGCTCGAACACGTCCGACTCTACATTGAGGGCTTGCCAGAACGCGTGCACGTCACTGGCTGCGGCGGCTTGATCGGCATCGATGCAATACACCGCTTTCAGTTCCGGCAGCGTGTGACGTATTTCAGCGAGCTTTTGCAGACCCGCTGCATCGGTGATGAGCGCCGCCGAGGCGCTATCCGCGAGCCGATACTGGATAGCGTCGACGCCGAACAGCGCGAAGAGCGGCACGGCGATGCATCCAGCCTTATATGCAGCCACATGCGCTATCGCGGTTTCGGGCGATTGCGGCAGGAAGATCGCCACGCGGTCGCCTCGCACGACGCCGCTGCGGCGCATGGCGTTGGCAAACTGATTGGAGCGGGCCTTGAGGTCGTCGAAGCTATAGTGCGTGGCGCTGCCGTCGCGATCCTCGTAGATCAGCGCGAGGCGCCCCGAGCCGTCGGCCCATTTGTCGCACACGTCCACGCCAATGTTGTAGCGATCGGGTATCTGCCATGCGAAAGTGGCGGCCAATGTCTCGTACGTTTGCGCTGCTGGAAGCATCGCTTTCTCCACGTGTCCCGATCGATTTGAGTCGGGTTCAAGCTCGGATAGTAAACCACCCGCGCACTCAAAGGACTACGACGTGGCTTTGAATTGCTGCGTCGCATGATAATGCGCTGCAGCATTTCCGATGTCATTTTGACAAAGGGAAAACCCGTAAGCGGTAAAGTGCGGGGTCCTTATTGACTGGTTATTGGCTTGCCCTGATCGGGAAACCCCTAACACCGGGTGAGCATGGTTCGCGCTAGTCTTCTCGTCAGAGGAGGCAAACCATGAGACGCGTATTTAATATTGCAGTACTGATGCTTCTTGCGTATTTGACCGCAGGCCGGGCATTAACCCATGCGCAGGCTGGCGAGGAAGGCTCGATCTCCTGCGCAAAAGGCGCCGAGCTGGTCAGATTGGGCGCAATGGATAAGGGGTTCTCCGATGCCGCCTCGAGCGGACAAGGGCAGAATTTCCTGTCGAGTTGCCTCGTGACAGGCGAGGGACGCGTCAACAACCTCGTTGCACGCGATTAAGCTGACTTAATTGGACGCTGAAAAAGCGCCAATTTTGGGGAATGCATAAGAGGTTCGATCAAAGGGCCGAATGCGTCAAATCTGTTGCATCACAGCAGACACGTTTTAGCATCGACCACATTTCGGCTTGAAATGCTGCACTGCGCTAAAACAAATCCTCGTGCCGGCAATTGACCAGAATCTCGGCGACGCTCGCCGAGTTAGGCATTTCTATCGTGTTGGCAACGAGACGCGCTATGTCCTCCGGTTGCGACATCGCCTCAGGCGGCAGATCTGCAATCCCCGCTGTCATTTCCGTATTGACGAACCCAGGGCATATTGCGGTAGCGCGGATACCGTCGTCCCAACCGGCGCGCCGTACCGCATGATTGAGCGCGATGACCGCGTGCTTCGACATCTGGTAGCCTGCATTGAGGTTCTTCACACGTTTGCCCGACAGCGACGCAATCTGTATGACGCGCGCATTGCCTGCGCGGCGCAAATGCGGCAACGCTGCCTGAATTAGCCGGAACGGCGCCTTGACGTTGATATCGAGAGTCTCTTCGAGCAGTTCGTCCGTGCCGTCTTCCAGACTGATGGGCTTGCAGATTCCAGCATTGCTGATTAGCACGTCAATGCCGCCGAACCGTTCGATGGTGGCGTCGACCCAGCGGCGTCCCGCCTCTGGATCACGCGCTTCGTACCCGAAGACGAGGCTATCGGCGTAGCTGTCGTTTAGCCCCGCGGGATTGCGCACACCCAGCGACAACAGATAACCGCGCCGGTCCAGTTCGTCCGCTATTGCGCGGCCGATACCGCGACTCGCGCCAGAAATCATCGCTACCTTCTGCATATGATCCTCCCTAGAAGCCTGCATCGATGACGATTTTCGTGCCGTCGCTAAAGCGGTTCAAACGGAACGCGTGGGGATTGACCAGTGGCGCATCGTTTGCCACGAGGTCGGCCATCAGCTTTCCCGCCGCCGGACCGATGCCGAAGCCATGACCCGAAAAGCCGGTGCCGATAAACAGCCCCGGCACCTTGTCGACACCTGAGATCACCGGAATGGCGTCGGGCGTGACGTCCATATAGCCCGCCCAACGCTGCGCGATTCGCGCGTGGCTAAAGTGCGGGAACACCTTGATGAACTCGTGCAGTCCCGTGTCGACGTAGCGGACGATGGGTTCTGGATCGAGCGTGCGGACGTGTTCGAACACCGACGGTTGATCGAGCGCCCAATGCCGGGGGCGCCGCAGTTCGTCGAAGAAACGCGCGCCGATGCCGATCCGCAATGCTCCCAGCTGGCTTTTCAATGCTTCGAGGTACTTGAAGAACAGGCGAAAGCAATCGGGCGTGAGGTCGGTGTAGGTACGGAATCCGTAGGCCACGGTATAACCACCGTCTGCCCGTTTGCGAAATGCGAATTGCTTGTTGCTTGCGCTGGTGGTCGGGCCGCCTTCCAGCGGATCGGTTCGTAGTACTGAGGCACGCACCAGCAATTGCGGCACGTCGACGTCCAGATTGCCGCAGAAGAGTCGGGACCACGCTCCGCCAGCCACAACGACGCTTTGGCAGCGGATCGTGCCGTGCTCGGTCACCACTGCGCTGACGCGCCCGCCACTCGTTTCGATACCGCGTGCTGCGCAGGGCGTCAGAATCTTCACGCCGCGCTTGCGTAGAGCGTTGGCGATCGCAGGTGCAGCGCGCTGTGGTTCGGCACGGGCGTCGCCCGGTGTGTATAAGCCGCCTCTAAACGATTTCGCTGCGCCGGGTAGTAACGACGCGACTGTCTTCGAATCGACTTCGCGCGTATCGAACGCATCTCCTGCGAGTGCGTGTGCATTCGCGAGCCATGTGCGATGACCCTCCATGACCTTCTCGTCCTCGGTCATATAGAGAATGCCGCACTGGTTAAAACCGGTTGCGATGCCAAGGGCACGGTCCAGGCCGCGCCATAGTTTCAGGCTTTCAATGCTCAGTTCGAATTCACGCATGTCGCGGTGAGTGACACGCACCCAGCCCCAGTTGCGGCTCGACTGTTCTCCCGCGATATGCCCCTTCTCGCAGAGCGCTACCCGCAATCCCTTGTCACTGAGGTAAAGCGCGGTGCTCACGCCGATAATCCCGCCGCCGATCACGACGACATCGACTTCAGCAGGCGGCGTGGTATCGCTATCGACAGTCTCGACTTGTGGTCCCATATAGGTTGCTGCCCATCAGATAGAGGTTTTGTTTAGTGGCGCGGTTCGGCGATTGCGGCTTCGGCTGCCGAGGCCTGAGCAGCCCTACGTTGCCTTCGCGTAATAAGCGTAATGCCGCGTGCTTTACCGCCTTGCCGTGGATTGGCATGGCGATTGGTCCAGCGGTCGATATGATTGATCGCATGCGTGAGCGGCACCGTGATCAGCAGATACACGACACCGGCCGCGACTAGCGGCGAGAGATTGGCAGTATTGACGGAAGTGTTTTGCCCGATGGTGAACAGATCGCGCTGCGAGGTCAGCAGGCCGAGAAAATAGACGAGGCTCGAGTCCTTGACGATCGAAATGAACTGGTTAGCGAGCGCCGGCAAGATGCGGCGGATGCCTTGCGGCACGATCACATGCCGCATGCTGCTCCAGTACGTCATGCCAAGCGCCTGGCAGGCGGATAGTTGCCCACGCCCCACGCTTTGAATGCCTGAGCGGAAAATCTCTGCAATGTAGGCCGACGAAATCAGGCCGAGCGCAACGATGGCGAGCGGGAAAGGGTTCGGACCGAAGATCGCGAGCCCGATCGGAGCCAGTCCTTGGCCCACCAGCAGGATGACCAGCGCCGCCGGCAGGCCCCGAAACACGTCGATGAAGACCTGCGCTGGCAACATCAGCCAGCGCGTGTGCGACACCGCCATTAGCGCGAGCACCATGCCCGCCATAATGCCCAGCACCGTCGAAAACAGCGACAGCACGAGCGTATTGACGAGCCCGGTGCAGAGTAATGAAGGCAACGACCCGATCAACAACGGCCAGTCGAGAAAGTTCTGCAAAAAGGCGTTCATGGCGCGCTCCTGTTTGAGCGTCGGCGGCGCGTTACACGCCGTCCGGTTGCGTCGCGGCTACGTCCCCCGGCTAACTGCCCGCCTTCATCGCATACGGCGGCAGATTGGCCGGCTTCGGATAGCCCGGATGGAACTGCAGATATAGCTTAAGCCAGGTGCCGTCGGCAACGAGTTCGTCGATGGTCTTGTTCAAGGCTGCTTCGAGCTTGGCGTTACCCTTGCGCACCGGAAATCCGGCGGGCAGATTGACGGCCGAGATGTCGAGCTTGTCCGCGATGTTCATCTGCGGATACTTGCCTTGCAGACCTTCGACGAGCGTCTTGTCGACGAAGTACCCGTCAATATACTTGGAGCGTAGCGACAGGAAGCCCGCATTCAGATTCGGAAAGCGCACGATCTGCGCACCGGGCAGGTAGCTATCCGAATACGTATCCTCGATGGTGCCTTGCACGACGCCGATCCGCTTGTCCTTCACAGAAGCTGGGTCACTCGTGATCGGACTGCCAGGCAACGTGGCGACGCTCAGGAGACCCGTCAGGTAGCCCTCGGAGAAGTCGACCATCTTCAGTCGATCCTTGGTGATCGAAATCGAGCCTGCGGCGAGATCGATCTGCTGGTTCGCCACGCTTGGCAACAGGCCGCTAAAGTCTTGCGCGCGAAAGTCCGCGGTGAGGCCGAGTTTCGCCGCGATGGCGCGCAGCAATTCGACGTCGAAGCCGGTCATTTTGCCGTCGTCGATATAGGAGTAGGGCTTGTTGTTCGCATCTACGCCGGCCACGAGCTTGCCAGGCGCCAGGGTGCCGACATCCTCGGCATGCGCATGGGTGAGCGCCGCAAATGAAAGAGGAACGACTATCGCGATGAAACGCAGAAAGTGGCGAAAGCGCATGATGTTTGCTCCGTCGAAAGGACCACTGATTTAAGAGTATTACAAAGAAGTCGTTGCAATGTCGTGGTGTGCTTCAGGAGAGGGTGGCGCGTGCGCGACCGTTCCAGAGATCGTCGAGCTTGTAGAGCGCGGTGCCAACAGGCACCGCCCAGCGGCTCGCCATGCCCGCTACGCTAAGCGGAAACTCGCCTTCGCCGAACGCGCCTGGGGCGGCGTCGAGGCCAAGGATGTGTCGCGCGGTGCGCTGCCCCAGATAGCTCATCAGCGCGACGCCGTTGCCGTTGCAGCCGAGCGCGTAATGAATGCCGTCGTGCACGCCGATATGCGCGAGTTTGTCGCCGGTCATCGCAACGTAGCCTTTCCATGCATGCGTAATGCGCACGTCGCGCAGCGCCGGCCAGAGTTGAATCATCTTCGCGTATAGGAGCCTCGCGGCGGCGCGCTCGTCCACTTCGCGGATCGCAGGCCGCGAACCGAAGATCATGCGGGTGCCGTCCGGCGAGGGGCGTGTATAGAAAAGGTTTCGCTTTGAATCACTAATCATTCGGCGCCCCGGGTTGAGCGCGTCCATCAGGCCCGCGGGGAGCGTGTCGGTCGCGATCTGATAACTTGCTACGGGCAAGACGCGCCGCGAGAAGAACGGCAGCAGGCGCCCCGTATAGCCGTTCGTGGCTACCAGTACCTGCTTCGCTTCGATCTTGCCGCGTACGGTATGAACGATAAAGTGCGCACCACTGCGTTCGATTCGCTCGACCGCGGCGTGTGAGTGCAGGGTCGCCCCGCGGCGGCGAGCGAGCCCGCGCAGGGCGCGATGATATTTGGCGGTATGAAGCCCGCCGTATTCGTCGACGAGGATGCCGCCGTAGTAGTAGTCTGAGCCAATGATCGCGCGTTGTTCGTCGCGAGACACGAGGTGCACAGTGACGCCGGTTTTCTCGCGCAGCAGGTCACCTTGTTTGCGCAAATGCTCGAAATGCCGCTCTGTGAA
>Ga0302313_10002004_pt1 | contig 14626 bp, 11 predicted proteins | sample III_Palsa_N2_2_FD_200454 | JGI IMG/M metagenome (GOLD analysis project Ga0302313, IMG submission 200454) | Peat permafrost microbial communities from Stordalen Mire near Abisko, Sweden - III_Palsa_N2_2 | ecosystem: Environmental > Terrestrial > Soil > Palsa > Peat permafrost | place: Sweden...
GCGGAGTCGGTGAAGCGGGTGAGGGCGTTGGTGGAAGAGCTGCGTGGCGATGGGATGGATATTCGGTTCCTCGACGCTGGTGGTGGGTTTGGCGTGGAGTATGGGACGGCGGAGTTCGATGCAGCGGCGCGAGTGGCGGAGTATGCGGCGGCGTTGATGAAGGTGCTCGATGGGGCGAAGGTGCATCTGCTGCTGGAGCCGGGACGGTTCCTGGTGGCGCAGGCGGGGGCGCTGGTGACTCGGGTGCTCTATACGAAGGTGAATGGGGCGAAGAAGTTTGTGATTCCCGATGCTGGGATGAACGATCTGATTCGGCCGGCGCTTTACCAGGCGCATCATGAGATTTTGCCGGTGGTGCGTTCGGAGAGAGAGAAGGAGACGGCGGATATTGTGGGGCCGGTTTGTGAGAGTGGGGACTTCTTTGCACATGATCGCTCGATGGCCGAGGTTAGGGCCGGGGAGTTGGTGGCGATTCTGGATGCCGGGGCCTATGGGATGTCGCTGGCTTCGAATTACAACTCGCGGGTTAGGCCGGCGGAGGTGCTGGTGGTTGGTGGGTCGGCTAGGTTGGTGCGGCGGCGGGAGACGTTGGATGATTTGATGGTGGCGGAGATTTTGTAGGGTAGGAAATAGGAAGTAGGTGGTGCCCCACCCTCCCCTCCCTGACTTTTCGGGGTAAAGTCTTCATGCTGCTTGGCTTAAGGGTGGACTTGTTGAAGTCTGGTGGTGCCTCGTGCCGCTGGTGTGAAGATGTGGGTTTGAACCTATCTCCATTATAGAGATTTGATGGAGTAACTACGCCAAGCCTATCTGCTTTGATATGAGTTACTTGGGTGAATTTGGGGCTTGACGGATTTGCTATGTGTCGAGCCTTTAGCCCTCTGCTGCACGCCTAGGCCTTCGGCCTAGGCTGTAATGTGGCCGCGCTGTTGGCGCTAAACAAAGGCAGACGCAGATCCCCTTCGGGGATGACAAACAAGAGAAGGAAGCTAGCGGCCCATCCAGCCGCCGTCTACGGTTAGGACTGTGCCGGTGACGTAGTTGCTGGCGGGGCTGGAGAGGTAGAGGGCGGCGCCGGCTAGGTCTTGCGGTTGGCCCCAGCGGGCGGCGGGGATGCGTTCGAGGATTTGGCGGTTGCGGGTTTCGTCGGCTTGGAGGGCTTCGGTGTTGGTGGTGGCGAAGTAGCCGGGAGCGATGGCGTTGACCTGGATGTTTTGGGGAGCCCACTCGTTGGCCAGGGCCTTGGTGAGCTGGGCTACGCCGCCTTTAGAGGCTGCGTAGGCGGGGACTCGGATGCCGCCCTGGAAGCTGAGGAGGCTGGCGATGTTGACGATTTTTCCGGGTTTTTCGCGGGAAATAAGGTCGCGGGCGACGAATTGGGAGAGCTGGAAGACGCTGGTTAGGTTGACCTGGAGGACTTGTTGCCAGGAGTCGAGGGTGGTGTCTACGGCGGCGTCGCGGTGGATGGTTCCGGCGTTGTTGATTAGGATGTCGATGTGGTTGAAGTGGGATTTTACGGCGGAGAACAGGGCTTCCGGGCCTTTGGTTTCAGAGAGATCGGCCTGAAAGGCGGCGGCGCGGCCGCCTATGGCGGCGGCTGTTTCATCGGCTGCGCGGCGGTTGCCGTGGACGGCTACGACGGCTCCGGCTTCGGCTAGCGCGGTGGCTATTGCGGCTCCGAGGCCGCTGGCGGCTCCTGTGATGAGGGCAACTTTGCCATCGAGGCGGAAGAGGTCGAGGATGTTCGTCTTGGACATAGGGACAACTTTACCCGGTGGGAGGGTGTGGGGCAAAGTTGTCTGGTGGGATCAGGAGTTTCTGTGGTGAGGAGCGGAGTCTGTGGACGGAGGACGCTGGGCTTCGTTGGCGCTTTTGGAGACGCCGGCGCGGATTCTTCTTGCCCGACGCTCCGGGCCTTCATAGGCGGAGATGTCGAGGACTGCGGGGGGCGAACTGGGGTCGCGATCTGTGAGGCGCTCGCCGCGGGATTTGAAGAGAGTGCGGAATCGGCAAACAGGGCATTTCCATGGATAGTAGCCAAGGAGGGGATAGACATGTTTTTCCATGAAGGTTTTACGACTTGTACGTCGAAATTCCCCGCGAGAGCACTCTGGACATTCCATAAAAATTGCCGCGAACAATACTAAACCTCGATCTGTTAGATGCGCAGTATGGGTGAAACTTTTTAGGAGGTGGGAATGTTTTTTGAGCTCTGAGTTTTGAATATGGCCCGGAGAATGAGGCTTTGTGGCGATTTTACATTGGGTTTTCCAGCCCTATTGTGCATTGTGTGTGCCTTGAAGGGCAGGACTTCGCCGTACCCTTCAAAGCACCAGTTGTGCAGGGTTTGTTAGACCTTTGCGGTGCCGGTGGTGGAGATGAGGTAGAAGGTGACGCTGGATTCGGTGGTGCGCTTGTGGGGGGTGCCGCGGGGGATGACGAGCATGTCGCCCTTTTTGAGGGTTAGTGTGGTCGCGCCCTGGGATGCGGGGGCCAGCCATTCGCCGGACTTGGTGTTGTGCGCGTCCTGGGGTGTGCCGCCGAGCTCGTAGAGGGTGGTGCCTTCGACGATTTGCAGGATGTGGTCGCGGCCTTCGTGCCACTCGAACTCTTTGGCAGCTTTTTTCTCTTCAGTGGTGAGAACGATGGCTACGGGGAGTGCGGCGGGGGTGAAGAGATTGTTGTTGCCGGGGTGGGCCTGGAGCTGCTTGGTGGCGTCCGAGAGCGCGGCGGCTGTGAAGAGTTGGAAGTGTTCGGGTTGTAGGGTGTTTTGCGCGAAGAGGGTGGTTTCGGTGAGGGTGAGGCCGGCTGCGGCGGCGAGGGGTGCGGAACGTAGGAAGGTGCGGCGGGAGCGATCTTTGAACATGTCGAAGTGGAGCATATTTGGGGGGATTTTGCCAGAGCGCATTGCGGGATGGGATTGCTTATGTGGTGAATAAGGTTGCAAGGTAACTGCAAACGCGGCGTTCGCGGAGTACGCGGTGTTTCGCAGTGCATGTAAGAAGCGGGCTGGCGATGGCTATACTGGGGACGCGAGTTTTGGAGGATTGATGAAGATTGTGCAGATGGCGGATGCGGTGCGGTATCCGCGGATGACTACGGCGGAGTTGCGGGAGACGTTCTTGTTGCAGGGGTTGTTTGCGCCGGGTTCGGTGACGATGAATTATGTGGATCTGGATCGCGCGGTGATTGGCGGGGCCGTGCCACTGGGATCTGCGTTGACGCTGGAGACGCATCCTGAGCTGCGGTCGGAGTTCTTTTGCGAGCGGCGGGAGATTGGGATTCTGAATGTGGGCGGCGCGGGGATGGTGACCGTGGATGGGCAGAAGTTTGCGCTTGGTAAGCTGGATGTTGCTTATGCGGGGCGTGGATCGAAGGTGGTGACGTTTGAGAGCGACGATGCGGGGAATCCGGCGGCGTTTTATCTGCTGAGCTATCCGGCGCATGGGGAGTTTCCGGCGAAGATGGTGACGTTTGCCGAGCTGCAGGCTGGGGCGGTGCATCTGGGATCGGTAGAGACCTGCAATAAGCGGTCGATCTATAAGGCGATTCATTTGGACGGGATCAGAAGCTGCCAGTTGGTGATGGGCTTTACGCTGCTGGAGGCGGGGTCGAACTGGAACACGATGCCTCCGCATACGCATATGCGGCGGAGTGAGGTTTATTTTTACTTCGATGTGGATGCTTCGCAGCGGGTGATGCACCTGATGGGGCCGGCGGATGAGACGCGGCACCTGGTGATGAGCGATCGCGAGGTTGTGGTGTCGCCGGGATGGAGTATCCATGCAGGTGTGGGGACGAAGAGCTATGGGTTCTGCTGGGGTATGGGCGGAGAGAACCAGCGGTATGACGACATGGATCCGGTGGCGATTGCTGAATTGCAGTGAATAGTGAGTAGTGAATAAAGGCGCGAGGGGCTTGTGAGTGAGGCGGATCAGTTGATTGATGGGGCTGCGGACTTTGGTGGGTTGCCGATGCGTGATCCTGTGCTTTGTGAGTTTGATTTGGTGTCGCTGGGTGAGGTGATGCTGCGGTTCGATCCGGGTGAGGGGCGGATTGTGGGGGCGCGTGGGTTCAAGGTTTGGGAGGGTGGCGGCGAGTACAACGTGGCTCGTGGGCTGAGGCGGTGCTTTGGGCTGCGGTCTGGGATTGTTACGGCGCTGGTGGATAACCCGGTGGGGCGGCTGGTGGAAGATCTGATGCTGCAGGGTGGGGTTGATCTGTCGCATGTGCAGTGGCGGGAGTTCGATGGTGTGGGGCGCGAGGCTCGGAATGGGATCTACTTTCTGGAGCGCGGGTTTGGGGTGCGCGGCGGGATGGGGATGATGGATCGCGGGCTGACGGCGATCTCGCAGATGAAGCCGGGGGATGTGGATTGGGATGAGATCTTTGGGGATGAGGGGGTGCGGTGGTTCCATACCGGCGGCGTGATGGCGGCGTTGAGTGAGAACTCTACGGCGCTGGTGCGCGAGGCGATGGAGGCGGCGAAGAGGCATGGGACGATTGTTAGTTTTGATTGCAACTATCGGGCATCGCTTTGGAAGACGCGTGGTGGGCGGCAGGGTTCGATTGATGTGAACCGCTCGCTGATGCCGCTGGTGGATGTGCTGTTTGGGCATGAGGGCGATGTGGCCGCGGTGATGGGGACGTCGTCGCATGGGCCGGTATGGCATACGCTGGAGAGTTTTGAGGAGATGGCTCGAAGGGTGACGGCGGAGTTTAAGAACCTGAAGGTGATTGCTAGCACCGTGAGGCGGACGCATACGGCCAGCAGCAATGGGTGGAGCGCGTTTGGGTTTGCGGAAGGTGCGGCTTATGAAGGGTTGAAGTTTGAGGCGCTGGAGATTCTGGATCGTGTGGGTGGTGGGGACTCGTTTGCGTCGGGGTTGATTTATGGTTTGTTGCAGGGCAAGGGGATGAAGTGGGCTCTGGATTGTGGTGTGGCGCATGGTGCGCTTGCGATGACGACGGCGGGGGATTCGTCGATGGCTACGGTGGGTGAGGTGGAGAGGTTGATGGCGGGTGGTGGGGCGGGAACGGTAAGGTAGAGCGAGGGTCCAGGGCTCAGGGCTCAGGGTTCAGAAAGCAAGGATGGAGTGATGGCTTTGACGAAGATTGAAGTGTTGGCGGAGATTCGGAAGATTGGGTTGGTGCCGGTGTTGCGGGCGGAGAGTGAAGAGCAGGCTATGGCGCTGGCGGGGGCGATTGCTGATGGTGGCGTCACTGTGATGGAGGTGACGATGACCGTTCCGGGGGCTGTGCGGGTGATTGCGCGGTTGAAGAAGGAACGACCGGAGATTTTGCTGGGGGCGGGGACGGTGCTCGATGCAGAGACGGCGCATGCCTGCATTGAAGAGGGTGCGGAGTTTGTGGTGAGTCCGGCGTTCAATCGTGGGACGGTGGAGATGTGTCAGAAGCATGGGAAGGCTGTGCTGCCGGGAGCGTTGACGCCTACGGAGGTGCTGACGGCTTGGCAGGCGGGCGCGGATGTGGTGAAGATCTTTCCGGCGAGCGCGATGGGTGGGGCGAAGTATCTGAAGAGTTTGAAAGCTCCGCTGCCGCAGATTGAGATGATTCCTACGGGTGGGGTTTCGCTGGATACGGCGAGGGAGTTTCTTGAGGCTGGGGCTTATGCTCTGGGCGTGGGGTCGGACCTGGTGGATACGAAGGCGATCGCCGCGGGGCATGGGTGGAAGATTACGGAGAATGCGCGGAAGTATCTGGAGATTGTGAAGGGGTTTCAGGGGCGGGCGTGATCTGGGGGAGCGGCGGTTTTCTGCCGGGTGGAGCATTGCTGGTCTCAGCGAAATACGGAGATCCTTCGCTGCGCTCAGGATGAAGGCGTTAATTATTGCGCGATGAAGGCGCAAATTGTTGTTCTCAGGATGACGGCGTTAAGTTAATTGGAGTGGGCTTCGACGGCTTGGGGCTGTAGGCCGTTGAGGAGGATTGGGGCCATTTCTGAGGCGGGGATCGGCTTCGAGAAGAGGAAGCCCTGAACGATGTCGCAGCCAAGATGGCGCAGGCAGGCCCATTGCTCATAGCTTTCAACGCCTTCGGCGACGACGGTGAGGCCGAGGCTGTGGCCGATAGAGACGATAGCATTGACGATGGAGTAGGTGCCGCCGGAGTTGCAGACGCGATCGACGAAGGTGCGGTCGATCTTGAGGCTTTGGACGGGGAGCTTGTCGAGTTGGCCGAGGGACGAGTAACCGGTTCCAAAGTCGTCGATGGAAAACGCTATGCCGATCTTTGCGAGCAGGTCGATCTGGCGGGAGGCTTCGGCGAGGTTGCGCATCATGGCGGTCTCGGTGATCTCCATGCCGAGGAGGTGGGGATTGATGTTGTGAGCGGCTAGGGCCTCGAGGATGTGGGTGGAGAAGTCGGGGCGGGTGATCTGGAGTGGGGAGATGTTGATGTCGATGCGGACGGGTGGGAGGCCTTGCTGCAGCCAGCGGGCGGATTGTGCGCAGACCTCGTTGAGGACCCAGTGACCGAGGGGGACGATGAGGCCGCGCTCTTCGGCGACGGTGATGAATGAGGTGGGAGGGATGAGGCCGCGCTCGGGATGGCGGAGGCGGACGAGGGCTTCAAGGGCGTGGAGATCGCCGCCGATGGTGTAGAGAGGCTGATAGTGCAGCTCGAAGCTGCCGTCGCGGAGAGACTGGCGTATGAATAGCTCCATCTCGTTGGCTTCGGAGGTGGATTGGCTGATCTCGGGGGACATGCAGAGGTATTGATTGCCGCCGGCGCGCTTGGCGCGGTACATGGCGGAGTCTGCGTTGCGCCAGAGAGTGGCGTCGTCGGAGCCGTGGTCGGGAAAGACGGCGATGCCGACGCTGGCGGTGAGTTCGAGGGAGTAGCCGTGAGCGAGGACGGGCTTGCTCAGAGCGACGAGAATGTCTGAGGCGATTTGTTCGGCTTGTTCTGTGCCAGTGATGCCGCAGAGGATGAGACCGAATTCTTCGCCGCCGACGCGAGCCGCCGCATGAGGGGTGGAAATGAGGGAGGCGAGGCGGCGGGCGACCTCTTGCAGGCAGATGTCTCCGACGTTGTGGCCGTAGGTGTCGTTGATGTGCTTGAAGCGGTCTATATCGAGGCAAAGGAGGGCGTGCTGCCGGGTGGAGTTGGTCGGTTGATTGAGGACTTTGCGGAGGGTGGCTTCGAGCCAGGCACGGTTGGGGAGACCGGTGAGCTTATCGTGGTTGGCTTGATGGCTGGCGGTGAGGATCTCTTCTTCGAGCAGGATGAGGATCATGCCGAAGGCGACGAAGTATTTGGGGACGTTCCAGAACTCAGGGCTGATGCGGCTGATGAGACCAAGATGGGCGCAGAATGCGGCTGCGGGGAAGACGGCCATCCAGGCGAAGAGACCGAAGACTACAGTGAGGGTGCCACCAGAGAGACGGCGGAAGGTTCCGGCATAGACGAGGGCGACGACCAGGTAGATCTGCGTGAGGATGGCTAAGGGTGCGATGTCGAGGCGCGAGTGATCGATGCACCAAAGAAGCCAATAGGTTGTGGCGATGGTGGAGAGGATGAGCGCGCTGCGAATGCTATTAGGGATGCGGGGAAGCCGAAGGCAGTAGCCCAGCCAGCAGAGTGTGATTCCGAGTGTGCAGAGGTAGTAGGGCAGCGGTTTGCTGATATTCGAGATGAGAAGGCTGATGAAGACGATGCCGCCGATGGCGGCGATGATCGGCAGGGCGAGGTTGTCTTTGCGGTCGGCTTCGCGATAGGCGGTGGCGAGAAGAAAGACGATTCCACAGGCGATGAGAGCGGCGAGGCTGAGGACTGAAAGGGTGTTCTGGGCGAGAGTGTTCAGTGGATGGAAGAGCAGCGCGGTGAAGTGGACCAGTATGAGCAGCCAGCCGAGGGTCCAGGAACGAACCATCGGCGTAGCACGCTTCCTGTAGGTGGAAGCGAAGAGGAGCACCAGGCAACCGATGATCGTGATATCTAACAGCTCATTTTGCATGCGCGCGTTGAGCTCCAGGCAACGTTAGCTGCCAGATTCTAGGGTACTGAGATGCAAATAACGCGGGAATAGAGCTTTAGTTGTAGGGTTTTTGGGGTGTCGAAGCTGTTTTTGTTGAGTTTAGGCCAAATGGGTGGGTTCGAGTAGGTCTTCGATGCGGATAGGGAGGCTGCGGACACGGATTCCGGTGGCGTGGTGGACGGCGTTGCCGATGGCGGCGGCGATGCCGGCGAGGCCGATTTCTCCGACGCCGCGGGCGCCGAGGGCGTTGAGGTTGAAGTCGGGGTGGTCGAGGAAGGTGACGTCGATGGAGGGGGTGTCGGCGTTGACGGCAACGACGTAGTCGGCGAGGTTGTTGTTGAGGGGCGCGGCGGTACGTGGGTCGTACATGGTTTCTTCGAAGAGAGCCATGCCGATACCCATGACTACGGCGCCTTCGATTTGATTGCGGGCGGCGCGAGGGTTGATCATGCGGCCGGCATCGATGACGGTGACGACGCGGCTGATGCGGAGGCGGGCGATCTCTGGCTGCCAGGTGACCTCGGCGAACTGGGCGCCGTAGGAGTGAAAGGAGAGCTTGGGTTTGGGGCCCATGGTGGTGTCGGATTTGCCGGTGCCGGAGACGGAGCTGATGTTGGCGGCGCGGAGGATATCGGACATGGAGACGGCGGTGTTTGGCTGGCCTTTGAGGCGGACGGTGGCGTCTGCGAATTCGAGGTCTTCGGGCTTCTTGCCTTTGAAGGGAGAGCCTTCGGAGGTGGCGGCGGCCTGCACGAGGAGCTTGGTGGCGTTGCGGGCGGCTTCGAGAACTGAAGGTGTGACGGAGGCGGTGACCCAGGAGCCGCCGGATATGGGGCCGGCGGGGAGAGCGGAGTCGCCGAGGACTACATCGATTTTGCTAACGGGGATGCCGGTTTCGTGGGAGACGATCTGGGCGAGGACGGTGTAGGTGCCGCCGCCGATATCCTGCGTGCCGCAGGCGATGCGGGCGGAGCCGTCCTGGCGGAGTTCGACGGAGGACTCGGTTTCGGAACGTGCGGCTAGCCAGGAACAGGCGGCCATGCCCCAGCCGAGGGTTAGGCCGGCTTGATCGCCGGTGCCTTTCATTGAGCCGGGGGTTGGGGTGTAGCGGGGCCAGCCGAACTTTTCGGCGCCGGTGGTGAGGCACTCGGTGAGGTGGCGTGAGGAGAATGGGATGTTGAGGGACTCGTCGAGGGCGGGTTCGTTGAGGAGGCGGAGCTGGACGGGGTCGATCTTTAGCTTGATGGCTAGCTCGTCCATTGCGGACTCGAGCGCGTAGAGGCCGGGGACTGCGCCGGGGCCGCGCATGGCGGTCGGGTTACCGACATTGCGGCGAGCGAGGCCGGCGGTGACGAGGAGGTTGGGTGTGGAGTAGAGGAAGGGTGTGATTTCGCCGCAGCCTTCGTCGTAGTCGTCGAGGATGGAGGTGTGGTTGACGTAGTCCTGCTGGATGGCGGTTAGCTTGCCGTTGGGTTCCGCAGCTAGTTGGATGCGTTGGTCGATGGCGGGGCGATGGCCGACGGACTGGAACATCATCTGGCGGCTGACTACGAGCTTTACAGGGCGCTTGAGGTTGCGGGCGCAGGCGGCGGCGATGAGTGCCTGCGGCCAGGGCCAGAGCTTGCCGCCGAAGCCGGAGCCGAGGAAGCGGGTGATGACCTGAACCTTCTCGGGTGGAACGCCGAGCATGGCGGCCATGACGTCGCGGTGGTTCATGACGGCCTGGGAGGTTTCGTAGAGGGTGAATTTTTGACCATCGTATACGGCGACGGAGGCGTGAAGTTCGATGGGGTTGTGGGTTTCGGTGGGGAGCTTGTAGATGGCGTCGTGCTTGATGGGTGCGGAGGCGAGGGCGGCTGCGGTGTCGCCGCGTTTGGATTTTTCGCTGGGTTTGGGTGTGGAGATTGGTGTGCCGAGGAGCTTTGAGTCAATGGAAACGGGGGTTTTGGCGTAGGTGACCTTGATGGACTCGGCGGCGGCGCGGGCCTGCTCGACGGTTTGGGCGACGACTACGGCAACGTACTGGCCATAGTAGCGGATAGTGTCGTCTTCAAAGGGCGGGCGCTTCTCGTCGATGATCATGGTGAAGCCGGTGGCCGGGGGAACGCGGAAGAGGTTGCCGATGTTGGCGCGGTGATAGACGGCGATGACGCCGGACATGGATTCGGCGGCTGCGGTGTCGATTGCGGTGATGGCGCCGCTGGCGATGGTGGCGGTGACGGGCCACGCGTAGAGCAGTCCGGGGAAGTGGTGGTCGGAGGCGTACATGGCAACGCCGCTGACTTTTAGGGGGCCGTCGATGCGGGGGGTGGCGACGCCGATGATTTTGGACTCGGTGATGTTTTCCATGAGGGCCTCCTTATGCGAGCGTGCTGGCCTGGGTGAGGGCGTGGGTGAGGCAGCGTTTGGCTAGTTCGATCTTGAAGCCGTTTTGCGATTGAGGCTTGGCGGCGTGGAGTGCGGCTTCGGCGGCGGCTCGGAAGGTGATGGGAGTTGCGGGCTTGCCTTGCAGGGAGCGTTCGGCTTCGAGGGAGCGCCAGGGTTTTGTGCCTACGCCGCCGAGGGCTATGCGGGCGTGGGTGATGCGGTTGGAGGCGTCGAGTTGGAGGACGATGGCGGCGGAGGCCAGGGCGAACTCGTAGGAGGCGCGGTCGCGGAGTTTTAGATAGATGGACTTGGAGTTCGGAGGTGGGGGTGGGAGCGTGATGTGGGTGATGAGGTCGCCGGGTTCGAGGATGGTTTCGCGCTGGGGCGTGTTGCCGGGGATGAGGTAAAAATCGGCGATAGGGATAGCGCGGGGGCCTTTGGCTCCTTCGACGTGGATAGTGGCTTCGAGGGCGGTAAGGGCGACGTTCTGGTCGGAGGGGTTGGTGGCGATGCAGTGCTCGGAGGTGCCGAGGATGGCCAACATGCGGTTGTAGCCGCCGATGGCGGAGCAGCCGGTGCCGGGTTCGCGCTTGTTGCAGGGCGAGGCGGTGTCGCGGAAGTAGACGCAGCGGGTCTTCTGGAGGAGGTTGCCGGCGGTGGTCGCCATGTTGCGGAGTTGTGGGGACGCGCCGGCGAGGATGGCTTCGGAGAGGACGGCGTATTGGGCCCTGATGGTGGGGTGGTTAGCTACGTCGGAGTTGCGGGTGAGGGCGCCGAGCTTGAGGCCGCCTTCGGGGGTGGGCTCGATGGTGGTGAGGGGGAGGGTGTTGATGTCGACGAGCTGGCCGGGGCGCTCGACGTTGAGCTTCATGTAGTCGATGAGGTTGGTGCCACCGGCGATGAAGCGGACGCTGGCGCCGTTCTGCGCGGTGGGTGATAAGGATTGCGCTTTGATGGCGTCGGGGATGGAGCGGGGTGTGATGAGCTCGAAGAGTTCCATGGGAGGACCTTTCTAGGCCAGCCGGCGGACGGCTTGAACGGCGGCGACGATGTTGGGGTAGGCACCGCAGCGGCAGATGTTGCCGGACATGGCTTCCTGGACGTCGCGATCGGTTGCGCCCCAGGGTTCTTTGGTCATGGCGACGGCGGACATGATCTGGCCGGAGGTGCAGTAGCCGCACTGGTAGCTGTCGTGCTCGACGAAGGCGGCTTGCATGGGGTGTAGGTTGCCGGGCTGGCCTAGGCCTTCTATGGTGGTGATCTCGGCCTGCTGGTGCATGGCGGCGAAGGTTAGGCAGCTATTGATGCGGCGACCGTTGAGGTGGACGGTGCAGGCTCCGCACTGGCCGTGGTCGCAGCCCTTTTTAGTACCGGTGAGGTGGAGGGTTTCGCGGAGGGTGTCGAGGAGGGTGGCGCGGGGATCGATGGCGAGGGTGTGGGTTTCGCCGTTGATCTTTAGGGTGATGGGGATGGTTCCGGGGATGGTGGGTGGGGCGGCTTCAGCGGTTGCAGCTAGTTGCTGCGTGGCTGCTGAGGCGGCTAAGGGAGCGACGGCTGTGGCTACTCCGGCGGCTCCTATGTGCGAGAGGAAGGAACGGCGGCTGAGCTTTTCCAGTGATGTGGATGGGGGTTTGGTGGGTGGTTCGTCGGTGGCCATGGGATGCCCTCCTTACGTGGGTCTTAGTGTATGCGAAAGATACTTGTGGGAGTAGGCCGGGGTTCCAGTAAGCTCAGGCTGATGGTTTTAGGGGGTGGGTGTGAGTTCGCATAGTTTGGCGTTGTTGGCGATGACGGTGGGAGCGATTGCGATTCTGATTTTGTTGATCAGCGTGGTGAAGCTGCATCCGTTTGTGTCGCTGGTGGTGGTGAGTTTGGGGTTGGGGCTGGCGGTGGGGATGAAGCCGGCGATGCTGGTGCAGACGTTTGAAGAGGGTGTGGGGTACACGCTGGGGCATGTGGCGGTGGTGATTGCGCTGGGGACGATCCTGGGGAAGATGATGGCCGAGAGCGGCGGCGCGGATGAGATTGCCCGGACGCTGATTGGGGTGGCAGGGAAGCGGGGGATTCCGTGGGCGATGCTGGTGGTGGGGATTGTGACGGGGCTGCCGGTGTTTTTTGAGGTGGGGTTTGTGCTGATGATTCCGATTGCGTTTACGGTGGCGCGAAGGACGGGCAGCTCGATTGTGCTGGTGGCGCTGCCCCTGGTGGCGGGCCTTTCGGTGGTGCATGCGTTTGTGCCGCCGCATCCGGCGGCGATGGCGGCGGTGATTTTGTACCAGGCGAACATTGGGCGGACGCTGGGGTATGCGTTGCTGATCGGGGTTCCGGCGGCGGTGCTGGCTGGACCGGTGTTCGCGAAGTTTATTGCGCCGCGGATTGGGGTGGTGGAAGATAACCAGCTTGCGGTGCAGTTTGCGGAGCGCGAGGTGGGGGTGAGGGCTCCGAGCTTTGGGTTGACGGTGGGGACGATTCTTCTGCCGGTGGTGTTGATGCTGGTGGGGGGATGGGCTGATTCGTTTACTGCTGTTGGCAGCAGAGTGAATACGGTGTTGCACTTTGTGGGTGGGGCGGATGTGGCGTTGCTGATTGGGGTGTTGGTGGGGTTCGTTACGTTTGGGTTGATGCAGGGGATCTCGCGAGTGCGGTTGGCGCAGATGGCTAGTGAGGGATTGCCGGCGACGGCGGGGGCGATTTTGCTGATTGGGGCTGGCGGAGGGTTTGGGAGGATTCTGCAGAACAGCGGGGTTTCCGGGGCGGTGCTGGAGGTGGCGCAACATGCGCATCTGTCGCTGCTGGTGATGGCTTGGTTGATTGCGGCGTTGCTGAGGGTTTCGATTGGGTCTAGTACGGTGGCGATGACTACGGCGGCGAGTATTGTGGCGCCGTTGGCGCTGCATACTCCGGGTGCGAGTGCGGAGCTGCTTGTGATTGCGACCGGGGCGGGGAGCATTATCTTCTCGCATGTGAACGATGGCGGGTTCTGGTTGATGAAGAGCTACCTGAACCTGAGTGTGCCGCAGACGCTGAAGAGCTGGTCTGTTTGCGAGACGATACTTTCGGTTGTGGGGTTGGTGGGGGTGCTGGTGGTGGCGGGGGTGCGGTAGGGGGTTGTGGAGGGATGAGAGCTTGAGGGGTGAGACTTGAGGAAGAATAGGCAACTGCAAAAGCCAATACAGGGGTCTCTCCACTTCGCTGCGCTTCGGTCGAGATGACAGTTTTTGTGGCGGTGGAGGAGAGCGGTCGCTGCGCGATACCCTACCCTTTCACAAAGAGCGTGAAAGGGTAGGGCCCCCGGAGTGGTGGTTAATCTTTGGAGGCGCTGGCTGGGGGGATAATGGCGTTCATGCGGAGGTATTCAACGGCCTGGCCGTACTCGTCTTCTGCGTGGGCGATGCCGGCGGCGAAGAGGGTGGCGCGGGTTTGCATGCCGCGGACGCTTTCGAAGGCGTTGGCAGGCGTGACGTTGGCGACGGCTTTGTGAGAGAAGGCGAAGGTGGCGGAGAGGGCTTTGAGGATGTCCTCCTTCGACTTGAGATCGCCGATGGTTTTGACGTCGATCTCGGGCTTGATGCCGCCGATGGTGCCGAAGAAGAAGTAGTTGGCCTGGATGGTGTGGGTGATGAGTTGGGCAAAGGTGCGAACACCGTCGTACTTGACTTTCTGGCCGGGGACGAAGATGGCGGCGCTGGGGGCAAAGTCGTACTTGTCGGCGGGCATGGCTTCGGCGGCGTTGGTGATGAGCTTTTCGAGCTGGGTGACGGAGGCGTCCATGGACTTTGCGGGGTCGATGACGGTTCCGGGGGCGATCTTCGGGGCGCCTGCGCCCATCTGGGCGTTGGCGGCGGCGACGGTGCAGAGAGCGAGGGTTAGGACTGCGGCGAGACGCTTGAAAGCCATGATTTTCTCCTGGTTGGAACAGAATCAGCGTAGCAGACGTAGGAATTTATCGGGCCGTGAAAAATTTTGGTGGGGGATGCAATATCGGGCGCTGTGATCCGTTAACACTTCAGGACGCAGGAAGCGCTGCCTGCAACCGTACGATGGGAGAACGATGCCGGGCAAAGAGTTGACGATCGACGAACAAAACCAACTCCTTGCCGAGACGATGAAGCGTGACGCTCCGAAGCTGCGCAGCTTTGTGCGAAAGCGGGTACTGGATGCCGCGGATGCCGAAGATGTTTTGCAGGATGTGTTTTATGAGCTGATACAGGCGTATCGGTTATTCAAGCCGGCGGAGGAGATGACGGCGTGGCTGTATCG
>Ga0302313_10002005_pt1 | contig 14621 bp, 16 predicted proteins | sample III_Palsa_N2_2_FD_200454 | JGI IMG/M metagenome (GOLD analysis project Ga0302313, IMG submission 200454) | Peat permafrost microbial communities from Stordalen Mire near Abisko, Sweden - III_Palsa_N2_2 | ecosystem: Environmental > Terrestrial > Soil > Palsa > Peat permafrost | place: Sweden...
TGATCGTCGACTTCTCTACGCCCGCGGGCTCGGTCGCCTTGGCCAGGGCCGCGGCGGCGCACGGCGGCCCGGCGCTGGTGATCGCCTCGACCGGCGCCTCCGACGAGGACGCCCGGGCCATAGAGGCGGCGGCGGAAAAGGTCGCCATGGTCCGCTCGGGCAACTTCTCCCTCGGCGTCAATCTGCTGGCCGGCCTGGTGGCGCGGGCGGCCAAGACCCTGGGCCCCGAGGATTGGGACATCGAGATCGTCGAGGCGCACCATCGTCGCAAGGTCGACGCGCCTTCGGGCACCGCCCTGATGCTGGGCGAGGCGGCCGCCAAGGGGCGCGGCGTCAAGCTGCGGTCGGTGGAAGAGCGGGCGCGCGATGGCCTCACCGGTCCGCGCGGCCCCGCCGCGATCGGCTTTTCGGTGCTGCGCGGCGGCGGCATCGTCGGCGAGCACAGCGTGGTGTTCGCCGCCGAGGACGAGATCATCACCCTGGCGCACTCGGCGCGGGATCGCGCCCTGTTCGCGCGCGGCGCCGTGGCGGCGGCGCTGTGGGTCGCCGACAAGCCGCCGGGCCTCTACGACATGATGGACGTGCTGGGGTTCAAGGCCGATGCCTGAGCGCACCCTATTCGACGCCACCGCCCATCTCCAGGCGTTGGAGTCCAAGCGGATCGGGGCGGTGGAACTGCTGGACGCCGCCGTCGCCCGCTACCAGGCGCTCAATCCCAAGATCAATGCGGTGACCGTCACCGACCTGGAGCGCGCCCGCACCCGCGCGGCGGCGATCGACGAGCTGCGGACCAAGGATGTTCCGCTGGGTCCCCTCGCCGGCCTGCCGATGACGATCAAGGACAGCCTGGACGTCGAGGGCATGCCGGCCTCGTCGGGGCTGGAGGCGCTGCTGAAACGCCCGGCCAGTGACGCCGCCGCGGTCGCCAAGGCGCGCCAGGCCGGTGCGGTGATCTGGGGCAAGACCAACCTGCCGGTGATGACCGGCGACTGGCAGAGCTATAATTCGCTGTACGGGACCACCAACAATCCCTGGGACCTGTCGCGCGGACCGGGCGGCTCCTCCGGTGGCGCGGCCGCGGCGCTGGCGACCGGGATCACCACCCTGGAGATCGGCTCCGACATTGGCGGGTCCTTGCGCGTGCCCGCCTCCTTCTGCGGCGTCTACGCCCACAAGCCGACCCACGGCCTGGTGTCGCAGCGCGGCCACGTGCCGCCGGCGCCGGGAATCCTCGCCGAGGGCGATCTGAATGTCGTCGGGCCGATGGCGCGGTCGGTCCGCGATCTGCGCCTGCTGCTCTCGATCATCGCCGACGGCCCATTCGGAGCCAAGGCGCCGCCCGCCGAGCTGAAAGGCCTGAAGGTCGGTGTCTGGGCGCAGGAGGATGATTTTCCGCTGGATCCAGAATGCGCCGCCGCCATTGGCGCCCTCGCCGTCGCCCTGGGCGAGCGAGGCGCCGAGGTTCGGCCGATCAAGCCGACAGAGACAGGCCCGCTGATGCAGGCCTACACCGTCCTGCTGCTGTCTCTCCTGGGTCGCGGCCAGCCGCCGAAGACCCAGCGGGCGATGCGGCGTCTGCGGGGTCTGGTCCAGCTCATGCGCGGCGTGGGCCTCGGCGATCCGTCCTGGGCGGCCCAGGTCATGGCCTCCACGGCGACCCATGGCGAGTGGCTGGAGGCCAATGAGGCGCGCGTGCGCATCGGCGAGCGGATGAAGACGGTGTTCGAGCAGGTCGACGTCATCATCGCGCCGGCGACGCCGGTCTGCGCCTTTCCGCACGACCACGGCCCGTTCAACCGCCGCACGCTCACCCTGTCTGACGGGACCCGGATTCCCTACCGGTCGATGCTCAACTGGATCGCGCTGGCGACGGCCTGCGGCCTGCCGGCGACGGCGATCCCCATCGGGCCGCTGGCCAACGGCCTGCCATTCGGCGTTCAGATCATCGGGCCGAAGGGCGGCGATTCGAAAACCCTGGCCGTGGCCGAATCCCTGGAAAACGCGTTCGGCGGCTTCGTCGCGCCGCCGATCCTGTCGGCCTGACCTTACGGCATTGCCGGCAAGCGGGCGTTGGCGATGACATTGATGGATGGAAGGCAGCCTAGCCGAGCGACGCGGCTCGGAGCGAAGCTAGTGCCGCCTCGTCGAACCATCCCCTCAACACAAATCCGACCTTACGGCCATCTTGCCGAATGATGATCGCCGGAATAAGCGGCACGTCGCCAGCCATGCCGTCGCCAATCTCAGCGCCACGTCGTGTTGTGCGCCAGACAACCCAGCCGTAGCGCTTGAACGTTATATATTCGTCCTCGATCAGAAGCCTCGCTGTGAAATTGTAGCCAACCAAGAGCATCGCGCCCCCGATTAGCGCCATAGCCGTAGGCCACTGCGCCGGGTTCAGGACAAGATCGACCGCTCCGAGGACGGCGATGGGCAGGCCGATAACCGCCAGGATCATCCATGCGCTCGTGCGGGACTTGAACGTCTTCATAGCAGAACCTTAGACTGCACCCGGAACGTTCGCTATGGTCGCAAGCGGACCTACTTACTTCCTGACCGCTACCTCACCCGCCCACACCTAAAGGCGTGGGGCTGGTTCCCTCTCCTTCCAGGAGAGGTGTAGGCGGTTTAGGCGTCCACGGTCGCGGCGGCTTCGGCGTCGCATTTGACGATGAACTCCCGGACGCGGGGGTAGATCTCTTCCCGGAACCGTTTGCCGTTGAAGACGCCATAGTGGCCGACCTTGGGCTGGACGTAGTCGACCTTCATATCCTCGGGCAGTCCGCTGCAGAGGCCGTGCGCGGCCTGAGTCTGGCCGATGCCGGAAATGTCGTCGTTCTCGCCTTCCACGGTCATCAGGCCGATGTCCTTGACCAGCTCGGGCCGCACGGCGCGGCCGCGATGGGTCAGCTCGCCCTTGGGCAGCAGGTACTGCTGGAACACGATGTCGATGGTCTGGAGGTAGAATTCCTCGGTCAGGTCCAGGACCGACAGATATTCATTGTAGAATTCCAGGTGCTTGTCGGCGCTGTCGCCGTCGCCCTTCACCAGGTCGTTGAAGTATTGCAGGTGGGCGTCCTGGTGGCGCTCCAGGTTCATCGACATGAAGCTGTAGAGCTGCACGAAGCCCGGATAGACGCGCCGCAGCGCGCCCGGATAGGGGGCGGGGACGGTGTAGATCATCTGCTTCTGGAACCAGGTGAAGGGCCGCTCCTCGGCCAGCTTGTTGGTCACCGTGGGCGAGAGGCGCGCGTCGATCGGCGAGCCCATGAAGGTCATCGAGGCCGGACGGCTGATCTCGTTGTCCTCGGCCATCAGGCTGGCGGCGGCCAGGACGGGCGGACCCGGCTGGCAGACGGCGACCACATGTGGCCGGGGTCCGAGCGCCCGCAGCATGAAGCGGATGTGGTCGATATAGTCGTGGAAGTCGAACCGGCCTTCCAGCATCGGCACGTCGCGGGCGTTGGACCAGTCGCTGATGTAGACGTCGTGGTCCTGCAGGAAAGCTTCGACCGTGCCCCGCAGCAGCGAGGCGTGGTGGCCGGACAGGGGCGCGACGATCAGCACCGCCGGCTCGATCGAACGACGGCCCGCACGGCGCAGGTCGGACTGGTCGCGGCTGAACTGGACAAGTTTGACCCACGGCGAGGCCCACACCGTTTGGGGACGCACCCGCACCAGATGGCCGTTGATGGCCACGCTATCGATGTTCCAGTCGGGCTTGCCATAGCGGCGCGTGACATTGGCGAACAGGTCGTTGGAGGCGTAGAGACGCCGTCCGATCGCGGTGTCGGCGCCGGGGTTTAGCGGCGAGCTCCAGAAGTCGCGCGCCATCCGCGCCGCTTCCCGCAAGGGGGTCGAGGCGTAGTAGGCGGCTTCGTGCAGGGCGTAGAGCATATCGGTCGGTCCAGCGCGCCAATGCGCATTGTGCGGCGCAGCATAACATGCCGCCGGTTACCAGAGTCCACCCTGCGCCTTAGGGTTCCGCAAAAGCGCCCTAACTATGGGCGCTTTGATCCTGCATCGCCTTGACGATGCTGTCCTTGGCCTGGTCGGGCGTGAGGCCATAGGGGATGACGGTGTCGAACTGTCCCTTGGGGTCCATCAGATAGATGGCCGAGGAGTGGTCCACCGAATAGGCGTCGCCGGTTCCAGCCTTTTGGAAATAGACCTTGTAGGCCTGGGCGACCTTGGCGATCTGGGCGTCGCTGCCGGTCAGGCCGATCACGCCGCGGGGAAATTCGGCGCTCGACAGGTAATTCTTCATTTGCGCCGGCGTGTCCCGGTGCGGATCGACGGTGATGAAGACAACCTGGAAGTCCTTGGCGCGCGGGCCCATCCGGTCGATGGCGCCGCCCAGGGTCGTCAGTGTCGTCGGGCAGACATCGGGACAATAGGTATAGCCGAAATAGACCGCCGACCATTTGCCCTTCAGCACCGACTGGTCGACCGGCTTGCCGGAGGTGTCGACCAACTGGAACGGTCCGCCGACCGCGCCGCCTGATCCCGTGGTGACGTTCGTCCCCGTCCGGAAGGCGATCGCCACCAGCAGCACGAGGCTGGCCACCCCCACCGCGATCCAGGGCGCAAATCTTCTGATCATCGGACTTATGGCCTCCATGCGCGGGTGCTAGGGTCCGGTGGTGGAACCCTCGCAGAAGCTCCCTTCGCGACTGGCGATCCTGGATAGGCCGGGGTCGGCGCCTGCGCAAGCCGGCGCGGCCGGCGATGGCGCGGGCCTTGTCCTGGATGGATCGCCCGCCTCCGGCCGGTTCGGCGCCGGGCTGCTGATCCGACTGCGTTGGCTGATCCTGGGCGCTCAACTCGCCCTGCTCCTGGCGGCCGGGCCGCTCCTCGGCTTAAAGTTTCCCCTTGCCGCCTGCGTGTCCGTGGTCGGCCTGTCGGCGGCGGCCAATCTCGCCTTCGGCTACGCGCCGATGGCCTGGGCGCGCGCTTCGGACAGCGCCCTCGCCATGCAACTGGTCTTCAGCATCGTCCAGATGTCCGCCCTGCTGATCCTTACCGGCGGCGCCGCCAACCCCTTCTGCCTTTTGCTGATCGCGCCAGCGAGCCTGGCCGCGGCGACCTTGAAGAACCGCCGGGCGCTGGCGGTCGTGCTTCTGGCGGTCGGGGCGGTCGTGGTGATGACGGTCTGGTCCTGGCCACTACCCTGGCCGGACGGCCTGGCTCCGCGTCCGCCCTTGGCGTTCAAACTGGCGTCCGCCGCCGCCGTCCTGGTCGGCATGGGCTTTACCTGTGGCTACGCCTGGCGGGTCGCGGTGCAGGCGGCGCGGATGGAGCTGGCGCTGAACTACACCCAGACGGTGCTGGCCCGCGAACAGCGGCTATCCGCCCTTGGCGGTCTGGCGGCGGCGGCGGCGCACGAACTGGGGACGCCGTTGGCGACCATCTCCATCGTCGCCAAGGAGATGGTGCGGGAAATCGGCGCCGGCGCCCTGCGCGACGATGCGGAACTGCTGGTCTCCCAGGCCGAACGGTGCCGGGAAATCCTGCGGCGTCTGACGGAAGAGCCGGACACCGACGACGCCGTCCACGCCCGCATGACCCTGCTCCAACTGGTCAATGAGGTGATCGAGCCCCACCTGGAGACCCCGGTGCGGGTCGAGGCGGTGGTGGCCGGGCCGCCCGGTGCGCGCCAGCCCGAAATCCGCCGCATGCCCGAGGTGCTCCACGCCATGACCTCGCTCGTCGAAAACGCCGTCGACTTCGCCCGCTCCGAGGTGCTGGTGAGCGTTCGCTTCGACGAGGGCTTTCTTGCGATCGAGGTGAGGGACGACGGGCCAGGCTTCTCCCCCGACATCCTCACGCGGCTCGGCCAGCCCTATGTGACCAGCCGTCCGGGCGCGGAGGGATCCAGGTCAGGCCATGTCGGCATGGGACTGGGCTTCTTTATCGCCAAGACCTTGCTGGAACGAACCGGCGCCGTCGTCGCTTTTCATAATGGCAAGCGTGGCGGCGCCATCATCGCCGCTCGCTGGCCGCGTGAGGCGATCGAAGCCCCGCCAATCCCCGGCGGTTTCGAGCTTGGCGCGTTCGAGTCGCAACCGTCCGCCACTTAGGCGTGAAAACCACTTGAAGCGTCCCCCAAAGGGGCGACAACATGTCGCTGGCGGCGCGCCGAAAAACGATGCGTGCGGAAGAGTGAGGAATGGCGAATGGACGATGTCCAGGACGTGGTCGGCGCCCTGCCGGATAAGACGTTGCTGCTGCTTGACGACGATGTCGCGCTGCGCACCCGCCTGGGGCGGGCGCTGGAGTCGCGTGGCTTCGAGCCGGTGCTGGTGGGTGGCGTCGCCGAGGCCTTGGCGGCGGTGAAGGCCAAGCCGCCCGCCTTTGCGGTTCTGGACATGCGGCTTGAAGACGGCAACGGCTTGCAGGTGGTTGAAGCGCTGCGCGCCGCTCGGCCGGATGCGCGAGCCATCATGCTGACGGGATATGGCGCGATCGCCACGGCGGTGGCGGCGGTGAAGGCCGGCGCTGTGGACTATCTGCCCAAGCCGGCGGACGCCGACGACGTGGTCCGCGCCCTTTTGGCCCGCAAGGACATGCCCGCCGCCCCGCCGGAAAACCCCATGAGCGCCGACCGGGTGCGCTGGGAGCATATCCAGCGGGTCTATGAGCTGTGCAACCACAACGTCTCGGAAACGGCCCGCCGGCTCAACATGCACCGTCGGACCTTGCAACGGATCCTGGCCAAGCGCGCACCGCGGTAGGCTTCCGCGAAGCGGCCGAAATAGAATTCACCACCAAGCACACGAAGAACACCAAGGGGCCGGTTCTTCGTGCGGAACCTTTGTCGCCAGCCTGAATGATTGAGGGCGTGCCGCCTTAGGAAGATCGCCGCCGAGCGGCATGCAGGCCGTCCAGCGCCAGCCCCTTGGTGTTCTTCGTGTGCTTGGTGGTGAAATGACTTCGGCGGCCAGAGCCACCGCGCGCCTCAGCCGAACCGGTCGCCGAGGTAGACGCGGCGGACGTCCGGGTCGGCCAGGATTTCGTCCGGCGCGCCTTCGAACAGAACTTCGCCGGCGTGGATGATCGACGCCCGGTCGATGATGTCCAGGGTCTCGCGAACATTGTGGTCGGTGATCAGAATGCCGATCCCACGCCCCTTCAGATAGGCGATCACGTCACGGATGTCGGCGATGGCCAGGGGGTCGATGCCGGCGAAGGGCTCGTCCAGCAGCATGAAGTCGGGTTCGCTGGCCAGGGCGCGGGCGATCTCCACCCGCCGCCGCTCGCCGCCCGACAGCGACACCGCCGGCGCGCTCTTCAGGTGGTCGATGCGCAATTCCTCAAGCAGGCGATTGACGGTCTCGGTCGCCTTCTTGTCGTCCTTCTCGGCCAGCTCGACCACGGCCATGACGTTCTGCTCGACGCTCATGCCCCGGAAGATCGAGGCTTCCTGCGGCAGATAGCCCACGCCCATGCGCGCGCGCTGGTACATGGGTTGGCCGGTGATGTCGGCGCCGTCGAGATAGATGGTTCCATAATCCACCGGGATCAGGCCGGTGATCATGTAGAAGCAGGTGGTCTTGCCGGCGCCGTTAGGACCCAACAGGCCCGCGACCTCGCCCCGGTCGAGCTTTAGCGACACGTTCGCCACAACCGCGCGGCCACGGAAGGACTTGCCGATCGAGTCGGCGCGGAGCCCCTGTTTGGTGGAGGCCTCGGCGATGGGGACCATCTTCATCGGCTGGAAATCGCGGGCAAGGGCGGGATCAGCCCGTCTGCGGCCGCGCCGGCGGCGGCACGGGGGCCTTCAGGCCGCCAGCGGGCTCGCTGGACTTGCCCTCACTGTTCTTGGATGCCGCGCCGGATTGGCTCTGGTTGGGATAGACCACCGTGCGCACCCGCCCGGACTTGCCGCGGCCGGTGACGTTGGAGGCCATGGTCGCCACGCCGGTATCGGTATTGATCACCAGCTTGGTGCCGGCGGTGACATTCTTGCCCTGAGCCACCACCACATCGCCGGTGACGATGATGGTCTTGTCGTCGGCGTTGTAGACCGCGTGGTCGCCTTTGACGACCTGACTGGGCGTCACATAGTAGACCTGACCGTCGGCCTCCATGCGATCGAGCTGGCCGCAATTCTGGCTTCCGGGCTGGCCCGAGGCGTTCTGCGCGCCGCTGCGGGGCGGGAGGATTTTGTTGTAGATGGTGATCGTGTTGGCGCGCAGGCGGCTGGTGTCCTGCAGCGCCTCGGCGTCGCCCGTGTAGACCGCCATGCACTTCTGGTTCTGCACATCGAGCTGGTCGGCGGTGATGTCCACCGGCGCGCCCGATTGCGGGGACAGTTGAGCCACAGCCGCGCCGGCGCCGCCCAGCGCGCAAGCGCCAAGCAGCAGACCAAAGGCAAGAGGGGCGGCCGGGCGTCTCATTGGTTCAGCATCCATGCGCCATTTGGGGGCCCGAATCGAGCTTGTCCATTGGGCCGGCGAGTATTTCCTTTAGCCACGTTTGAGCACCGAGTGAACATTGCCACGAAACACCACCCTCTGGCCCTGGTTGAAGACGGTGAAGGACTGGGCCGTAATCGAGCCGGTCGGTCCCGTTCCCGTCACCCGCCCTTGGCCGGCGATGGTGCCGTGAACGGTGTCAACGATGGCTTGTTCGGTTTTGAAGTCGTCTCCGGACGGATCCAGCAATGACACATGTCCACGCAGGCTAAGGATGCGTGTGTCCTTCCGGTACACGCCCTGATCGGCGAAAATGTGGCTGTCTTTTTCATTCTCGGAGTCGAACAGCATGCGAGGTTCGACGAGATAGAAACGATTCTGGTCGAAATCGTCGCGGCTGGCCTCCTTGGCGTCCACCACATAGGCCCGATCCTGGTCGTCACGACCGTGGAACTGGGCGTTGGTCATGTGGATGGCGCCGGCCAACCGGCCGCGCAGATCGCCGATCCGCGCCAGCAGGCCCCGCGCCAGCACCCAGCCGGCCATCAGCACCAGGATGGCGGCGATGGCGGCCGGCAGCGCCTTGCGCATGAAGTGGATGAGCCGTGAGCGCCGCCGCCATTTCTCCAGCCGCTCGCGCCGTCGCACATCCAGGGCGGCGAGATCGACGGGGAGGGGGCTGATGGAGGCCAAGGGCTGTTCCCGACCCGTCAGCTGTGGGCGAAGATGTCGACGTCTTCCCAGCCGGCGAGGTCGAGCCGCGCCCGCCAGGGCAGGAAGTCGAAACAGGCCTGGGCCAGTTCCATCCGACCCTCCCGCACCAGCATGGTGTCCAGGCGCTCGCGCAGCCGGTGCAGGTTGAGCACATCGCTGGCGGCGTAGGCCAGTTGTTCGGGGCTCAAGGTCGCCGCGCCCCAGTCGGAGCTCTGCTGCGCCTTGGAGAGGTCGACGCCGAGCAGTTCGCGGCTGACGTCCTTCAGCCCATGCCGATCGGTATAGGTGCGGGCGATCTTGGACGCGATCTTGGTGCAATAGACCGGCGCGGTAGTCACCCCAAGATGCAGGGCGAACATGGCGATGTCGAACCGGCCGAAGTGGAAGATTTTCAGCACATCCGGATCGGTCAGCACCCGCTTCAGATTCGGCGCGTCGTAGCCGGGCCTGTTCAGTCGCACCACGTGGGCGTTGCCGTCCCCGGCCGAGAGTTGGACCACGCAAAGTGGGTCGCGGCCCAGCCGCAGACCCATGGTCTCCGAATCGACGGCCACCGAGCCGGTGAACGTCACGTCGTCGGGCAAGTCGCCCTCATGGAGATAATTTGTCACGGGAAGGATGTAGCTCCGATCCTGCCCAATGATAAGGGGAGCTCCGCCTTGGAACGAAGCGGCTATAGCGCCGTCATTTCAAGGCGGTGGTGCCCAGGAGAGGACTCGAACCTCCACGACCGTTAAGCCACTGGCACCTGAAGCCAGCGCGTCTACCAATTCCGCCACCTGGGCCTGCTCTCCCGGCTGACGGGCGCAAGGCCGGGACGGATAGGTGGAATGGCGATGCTAGTCAATGGACGGAATTGCGCTTTTGTCAGGCCCGCGCGGAACGGCCGCTCGAAGCCAGCCGGATCACCGTCTTAGGCGTGGGCCAGGGCGGGGTTGAAACGGAAGATCATGACGCAGTCGCCGCCGGTGGCTGACCCGTCTTCGCTCGTTGGCCGGGCAAAGGTCATGGTCAGTTCGTCGTCCTCGATGGGGCTGACCTTGGCAAGGTCCTCCAGCCAGTCGCCGTCGGTCTGCGAAGACGAGACAACCCGGCATATGCAGTCGGCGTTGATGGCCGGCGTATCGATCTTCTGAACCTGACCGCCGACGATGCGGGCGCCATAGCGGGCCTTGGCGTCGTCATCGTCGCCAGCGCCGGCCGTGAAGATGGCCACGCTCCAGCGGCGTGCGTTGGCCGAAGCCGTCTCCATCGAGGCGGTGATGTGCATGGTGCAGCCGGCGGGCAGGTTGAAGTCGGGCATCGGGTGATCCTTGAATGGCTTGAGCGGGCGTCGCCGTGGCAGGCGACGGGCGGAGGCGATCGGAGCAGGTGTCAGGACGTTGGCGTGTGGCCGCGGGGGGCGAAGGGGATGGGCCCCTCAGGAGGCGTGTCCGGTTGGTTGGCCTGGTGCTCGCTCAGGGCCGCCTCGCCCGCCTCGGTAATGTCCCAGCCGCTGCGGGTGCGCAGGGCCAGGCCCAGGTCGGCGAGCGCGCGCGCCTGGGCGATGGCCACCCAGCCGACCGTATCGCCGGCCTTCTTGCGCGCCAGGTTGGACAAGGCCTCCGCCTCGGCTGGAGACAGCAGGGCCACTAGGCCTTGCCCTTATAGGTCCCGCGCAAAGCCTGGATATTCGGACGCGACAACGGCTTGACCGCGCCTGTCGAGCGGGGGTCGTGCAGCCCCCGCGGGCTGTTTGCAATTGGTTGGATGAACCTGGACATGACGTCCTTTCGCGCCGAACGGACGCGCGAAGCACATCGACGAACAGACAGGTCATCATACGCCGAAACGGTCGCGATAGCTCGCGAATTGCGGCGGGGCGCCGATCCGCCCTACCGCAGCTCCACCGGAATGGCGTTGTAGAGGCTCGCCGGCGCGATGTTCAGACGACGGCGGGCGGCCTCGAGCGGCTCGTTCATCAAGGCGGTGAAGTCCTCGCCCGGCAGCCATTTGGCCGCCTTGCCGCGCTGGTAGCCCTGCCAGATGGCGCGGGCGTGGGGCCTTGAGCCGGCTTGCAGCGCCCGCCAGCTGGCGCCGGCGGCGATCAGGGCCCAGCCCAGAGCGCGGGTCTGGGCGTAGGAGAAGGCCACCAGACAGGCCTCGCCCAGGCCGTCGCGGTGATAGCCGGACAGGATGTGCCAGATGTCGTGGCTGTCGCGGATGCGGCGGCCGAACCAGGCGTAGGGGTGCTGCTCCTCGACCTTCGACAGGGTCTGGCGGCTGATCTCGGCCAGGCCGTCGGCGGACAGGTTCTCGCTGCGGATGAAGTCGCGATAGGCCGCGCCCACGGTGCCGGGGGCGAAGCTGTCCAGCCAGACGTCGTCCATCAGCCGCTGCGCCAACTCTACCCGCTCGTAGGCCAGGCGGCCGCCCTGGGCCGTTCCCAGCAGCTGTCGGTAGTTCTTCACATTGGCGTCGCCGTTCAGCGCCCGCATGATCTCGAACACCTGACCGGTGTCCTCCTTGTCGGACAACAGGCGCCCCAGCGCCTTCAGCGCCGCCCCCCAATCGCGGCGGGGGCGGATCAGAGGCTCGTCGCTCATCGGGGCGCGGAAGGTTTCGGTCATGGCCATGGATCAATCTCCTTTGGCGGGCAGGTCGGGATGGGCGGCGAGCGCCGCCGGCGTGAAGAGGGTGTTGCGGATCATGTCGCGGATCACCGGGCCGACGCCGCCCAGGTCCGCATCGCCGCGCAGGGTGGCCGACAGGGTCAGGCCTTGGAACAGGGCGATCAGCACCTGGGCGACCGCCTCTGAATCGAGCTCGGGGCGAATCTGGCCGGCGGCCTGGCCCCGCGCCAGCAGGCGGGCGATTTCCTGGCGGACGGAGGCGATATTCTTGGTGATGTTGTCGTGAATCACCGGGTTGCGCAGCGCCTCGGCCCAGCCCTGGACGCCGATCCGGCGCGCATCCATCCGCTGGGGATCGACCAGCGACTCGCCATGCAGCTCCAACAGCAGCGACAGCCCTTCGATCGGATCCTGCTCGCTCTGCGCCAGGGCGCCGACATAGGCCTCGGCCTGGTGACGGTCGTCGGCCAGGGCCAGGATGATGTCATCCTTGGTGGTGAAGTAGAGGTAGAGCGTGCCCTGGCTGACCCCGGACTCACGGACGATGTCGGCGGTGGTGGTGTTATGGAACCCGTCCCGGGCAAAGCACCGCCGCGCCGCCTCGAGGATCTGCTGGCGGCGGCTTTCGCGCTGAAGGTCGGTGATCTTGGGCATGGGCTCGATAAAAACTGACTGTCCAGTCATTTTTAAAACGCCATAATGCGAAAGTCAAGTTGACGATCTCGCGGCCGTTCACGCGATAGCGAGTCGCCAGCCGGAAAAGTCCGACGTATCTTTCTCTTGTTCAGACTAGGGCCCGTGTTTTGATTTGGGGAAAGCCATGTCGGTCGAGATCATCCATCCCCTGCGCCAGGCGCGTTCCGTGGACCTGCGCCGTACGGACGCCCATCCGGACCATTGGTATCCCGTGGCCTGGTCGCGGGAGCTGAAGCCGGGCGCCATGCTGGCGCGGAAATATGCCGGCGAGCCCATCGCCGTGGTGCGGGCCAAGACCGGCGAGCTGTTCGCCCTGGAAGACCGCTGCGCCCACCGTCAGGTGCCGCTGACCCATGGCGTGGTCCAGGGCTGCACCGTCAAGTGCGGCTATCACGGCTGGGCCTACAATGCCGAAGGCCACTGTATCGACGTGCCCTATCTGGGCTCCAAGACCCTGCCCAACGGGGTCAAGGCCTACCCCTGCCGCGAGGTCGATGGCCTGATCTTCATCTTCCCCGGCGATCCGGCCCTGGCCGAGGCGCGGTTCCCGACCTCGCTCGGCTCCAAGGCCGACCCGGCCTACAAGACCCGCGAGCTGAACCGCGAGGTCGCCGCCCACTACACCTTCATGCACGAAAACCTGTTCGACATGAATCACCAGTTCCTGCACCGCAAGCAGATGGGCACGATCAAGGCCCGCTGCCTCGGCCGCCGCCACGGCGATGACTGGGCCGAGGTCGACTATACCTTCAGCCGCACCGAAGGCTCCGCCACCGTCGGCGAAGGCGCCATCGTCGGCCTGGTCCGCAAGCGCGGCGACGGCGACAACACCGACCTGATGACCATCCGCACCGAATATCCGCGCCAGACGCTGCGGGTCTGGGTCGGCGACGGCGAGCCGGTGCTCAGCGTCTGGCTGGGCTACACCCCGCTGGACAAGGAACAGCGCACCAACCGCACCTTTGGCTATCTGTCGGTCAAGCGCCCGAAAATCCCCGGCCTGATCGATATGGTCTGGCCCTTCGTGACCATGTTCACCGAGAAGATCTTCATGGAGGACAAGGAGATCGTCGAGATGGAACAGGCCGCCCACGACGCCCAGGGCGAGGACTGGAACAACGAAGTCTTCCCGCCGATCAAGGACCTGCGCGTGGTCCTCGCCAACTGCGGCGTGCCCGCGGCGGTGTGAGGCGGCGCGCTCGAGAGTCAATCGTTCCGCCGGCGCGCGCCCCCTCCGTCGCTTCGCGCCACCTCCCCCGCGACTTCGTCGCAAGGGAGGAGAATAGATTGCGCTGACCTTCTCCTTCCATGCGAGGCCAGCGGTGCGGGGGAGGTGGCGCGGCGCTGGAGCATAGCGGAAGCGACGTGACGGAGGGGGCGAGCGCCGGCCGTCGGCTGACCCCCGAATCTAACCCGTCACCGCCAACACGGACCGCCGGTGCGAATAGGCGAAGTAGAACAGGCCCGCCGCCGCCAGCCAACCCGCGAACATCAGGTGGGTGATCCAGGGCAGGCTGACGATCAGATAGAGGCAGGCCGCCACGCTCGCCGCCGGCAGCACCGGATAGAAGGGCGCCTTGTAGAGCCGCGGCAGGTCCGGCCGCGTGCGCCTAAGAACGATCACCCCGCCCGACACCACCGCGAACGCCGCCAGCGTCCCCAGGCTGGTCAGGTTGGTCAGGATGTCCAGCGGCACGAAGGCGGCCAACAGCGCGATCACCCCTGAGACGATCACCGTATTCCAGGTGGGCGTCTTGGTGGTCGGGTTCACCTGCTGGAACAGTTTGGGCAGCAGGCCGTCCCGGCTCATGGCGAACAATATGCGGGTCTGGCCATAGATGATCACCAGGGTGACGCTGAAGATCGAGATCACCGCCCCCAGCGACAGCAGCTCCGAAGGCCAGGCCTGGCCGGTGATGTTGCGCAGGATCACCGCCAGCCCCGCGTCCTGGCCGGCGAATTCCGTCCACGGCTGAGCCCCCACGGCGGCCACGGCCACCACCACATAGGCGCCGGTGACGATCAGCAGCGCCAATATGATCCCCCGCGGCAGGGTGCGTTGCGGATCGCGCGCCTCGTCGCCGGCGGTCGAGACCACGTCCAGGCCGATGTAGGAGAAGAAGATGGTGGAGGCCGCCGAACTGATCCCGCCGATCCCCTTAGGCGCGAACGGGCGCAGGTG
>Ga0302313_10002009_pt1 | contig 14597 bp, 12 predicted proteins | sample III_Palsa_N2_2_FD_200454 | JGI IMG/M metagenome (GOLD analysis project Ga0302313, IMG submission 200454) | Peat permafrost microbial communities from Stordalen Mire near Abisko, Sweden - III_Palsa_N2_2 | ecosystem: Environmental > Terrestrial > Soil > Palsa > Peat permafrost | place: Sweden...
CGCAGGTGGTGATTGCGGAGACGCCGCGTCGGTTGGCGGCTGTGTTGGATGGGTTGAGTGCGGAGGCTGCAGAGGTTGCGCCGGCTCCGGGGAAGTGGTGTGTGCGTGAGGTGATGGCGCATCTTGCAGACTGTGAGATTGTGTGGGGCTGGCGGTTACGGCAGGTGTATGGCGAAGACCATGCGCGGATACAGCCGTTTGAGCAGGATGCGTGGGCTCGGGCGTATGGGTCTTACTCGCTGGCTGAGGCGAGGGCTTGCTTTATGGCGTTGCGGGCCTGGAATGTGGCGTTTGTGCGTGGGTTGAGTGAGGTAGATAAGCGGAAGGTGTTGACGCATCCGGAGCGGGGGGAAGAGACGCTTTGGACGATTGTTGAAATCATGGGTGGGCATGATCTGCATCATTTGGCGACGTTGGAGGCTTAGGTTTTTGTTTGCTTTGGTGAAGAGGAAAGGCCAGGGCTAAACCGGCAAGAGCAACGGCCTTGACGCAAAGGTCGCAAAGTTTAAGTGCGAAGTTTCGCGAAGTAAGACAAAGGCAAATGCTTGCTTGGTGGAGGGTCTACTTTCCCGCTCATGACGATGGAACTGTCATGAACGGGGCACCCTGAGGGTTGTGGGTTGGTTGAGGAGAGCGGTCGGGCATTCGCCCGATGCCCGGGTCCGAATCGACCAGCGATTCGATCAAGAGATTAGTGGTGGCATCCGCAAATACAGGGGTCCTTCACTGCGTTCAGGATGACGAGATTTGTTTAACTGCTTGCATCTACTTCGTTGCGGCGGCTTGCTCTTTTTGTAGCGCGGTTTCAAATGTCTGCTGATACTCGTCGACGAACTGCTTGTAGCCTACGGGGTCGACGAAGACCACAGGGCCTTCTGCCTGCAGGCGGGGTAGCTTGGCGAGTAGGTCGAAGTAGCTGCCGTGTTCGCCGAGGAAGATGTCGCAGGGAAGCGCGTGGAGCGTGCGGAAGGTTTGTGCGAAGTCCTGCGCGATGCCGGGGTAGCTGGCGGGATGGCCGGGGCGGTCGACGAAGTGGAAGTCGGACCAAAAGCTGACGCCGCCGACGATGACGACGTTGCGTAGCTTGCCGGCGGGTTCGCCGGGAAGATGGACGGGGAACGTCCAGGTGGTGCAGCCGCGGGTGTGGCCGGCGGTCTTGTGCGCGGTGAGGGTGAAGCCGCCGAGGGTGACGGTGTCGCCGTCGTGCAGGACGCGATCGACGTGTGCGGGAGGGTAGGTTTGCAGTGAGCCGGTGGCGGCGAGGAAGTCGGTGCGGCCGCCGGATTCGACGACGCCTACGTCGCTATCCATGACCATGTTGCGGGCGTGGGTCTCGCGGAGGACTTCGGCGGCGCCGGCCATGTGGTCGAAGTGGGCCTGGCCGTTGAGCAGGATCTTGATGTCGGTGTATTTGAAGCCGAGCTTCTCGATGCTGGCGCGAATCTGCGGCGGCGAGGTTTCGAGGTTGGCGTTGATGAGGATATCGCCGTTCGGCGTGACGATGAGATAGCTGGCGAGGTCGCGGCTGCCGACGTAGTAGAGATGGTCGGCGATCTGGAAGGGTGGGAGCGGTGTGCTCCAGTCAGGGTTTGTCTGGGCGTGGGCTGCGAGGCAGATGAGAGGGAGAAGGAGATTGCGGAGGAGGCGCATGTTTTGGTGATAGCAGATTTGCTGGTGGGGAAGGTTGTGGAGGGTGTTGGCGGAGTTGGTTCGTGGGTGGTGGCTGGTTGGGGAGAACGGTCGGGCTTTGCCCGACACCCCACCCTGCCGCGATTTAGAGGGGTGGTGGGGTGTTGAGAGATGGGGCGCGGCGAGGATGGGGCACTCAGTGTTGGGGTTATTCGAGAGCTTCGTTTACGTCGCGGACGAGGTTGCGGATGTAGCTGCGACGGTTGAGGAGGGAGACCATCGCTTGCTTGGCGGAGTCTTTGGCGGTGGGGTCGTCGGCGGTTATGGCGGCGTCCCATTTGGTCCAGAGGGCTTCCAGCTGCTGCTGAGATTCGGTGAGCATGGCGGTGAAGTGCTGCTGGGCTTGTTCGAGATCCTTGCGGGTTTGAGGGTCGTCTTCGCCCATTTTTTTGGCCATGCGCATCTCCTCGAGAGCCATGTTGAGTTCGAAGGCTTCTTCGAGGAGGTCGGGTGGGGCGATTTGTTTCTTCTCGGTGCCGGAGGCTTTGGCGGCGTCGGTGGCGGCGCGGGATTGCTCTTCGAGCTGGATGCCTTCGAGGGAGAGGAGGTATTCGGTGCGGGCGATGGGTGCGCGGAGGGTGCGGTAGGCGTCGTTGAGCTGTGAGGAGGCGGCGAGAGCGGCGTCCTGCTCGGCCTGCGGTTTGGCGGCGAAGCGGTCAGGGTGCAGCTTGCGGGACTGGGTGTAGAAGTTTTTTTCGAGCGCGGCGAGATCGAGATTGAGGTGACGCGGGAGCGAAAAGAGGCTGAAGAAATCCATAGCTTGATTCTAACGATGTGACTATGATCGGGGATGCCGTAATGCCCGAAGGGGCTTGCAAATGAAGCCGATATCCGTCCATTATTCGTATGGCCTTATGGCCGTTTCTGTCGTCATCTCGATGATTGCGGCTTATGCTGCGTTTTCGCTGGCGGACAGGATGCGGCAGGCGACGAATGCGACGACGCGGCGGTGGTGGCTGCTGGGTGGGTCGGTTGCGATGGGCATCGGGATCTGGTCGATGCACTATCTGGGGATGCTGGCGGTGGAGTTGCCGGTGGAGGTGGCTTACTTTGTGCCGACGGTGGCGTTGTCGCTGTTGATGGCGGTGATTGCGTCTGCGGTTGTGCTTTCCGTGGTGAGCGCGGATGAGCTGGGATGGAAGCAGTTGGTGGGTGGTGGACTGCTGATGGGAGCAGGCATCGGCGGGATGCACTATACGGGAATGGCTGCGATGCGGATGTCGGCGATGCATCATTACGATCCGTCGGTTGTGGCTCTCTCGCTGGTGGTGGCTGCCGGGTTTTCGTGGATGGCGTTGTGGATCGGGTTTTCGTTGCGCGACCGCTTGAAGGGTGGAGCGTGGTTGCGGGTGGCCGGTGGTGCGGTGATGGGGTTGGGCATTGCGGCGATGCATTACACGGCGATGGCCGGGGTGACGTATACGCCGGATGCGATGGTGTACTCCACGGCGTGGACGATCGAGGTGCATTGGCTGGGGAAAGCGGCGGTGGCGGTTGTTACGGCGTTGGTGTTGGCGGTTGCGTTGGGAAGTGCGGCGTTGGCGAAGCGGAAATATCGGGATCTGGAAGCGAGCCAGCAGGTGTTGTTGGAATCACAAGTACGATTGCTCGAAACCAATGAGATGCTCAGCGAGCTTTCGATTCGAGACGGATTGACGGGGCTGTATAACCGGCGGCACTTCGATTCGGTGTTCGATACGGAGTGGCGGCGTGCAGCGCGCGGTGGGCTGCCGTTAGCTTTGCTGATGATGGATGTTGATTTCTTTAAAGCGTTCAACGATACGTATGGGCATCAGCATGGGGATGACTGTCTATGTGAGATTGCGCGGGTGTTGGAGGATGAACCGCGGCGTCGGCATGATTGTGTGGCAAGGTATGGGGGTGAGGAGTTTGTCATGATTCTGCCGGGAGCAACGGGTGAGGCGGCGATGAAGATTGGGGAGTCGATACGAGAAGCGGTGCTGGCGTTGCGGATGGAGCATGAGGGTTCGAGCGTCAACGATTTTGTGACGGTGAGCATTGGAGTCTGCAGCCGGAAGCCGGAGATTGGCGAAGGGCCGGAAGCGATGCTGCGGGACGCGGATACAGCGCTGTATGTGGCGAAGAGTACAGGGCGAAATCGCGTGATGATGGCCGGACAGATGCCGGTGCAGGTGTAGCGCGAGACGTGACTGGTTGGCTTCGCGGTGGCGGTTTGATGCGTCGGTGTTAGGTGGGCGCTTTACACTGCAAGTATGAAGAGGCCTCTTTCGCTGCTGTTGTCGGTGTCGTTGTTTTGCTCGCCGTTGTTGTTTGCTGTGCCTGTGGTGGGTGTTGCCCAGAAGGCTGAGACGTCGGCGTGGCAGCAGGATCTGGAGAAGCGGCGTGCGGAGCTGAGTGAACGCAATGGGCCGGGCACGGATACGGTGACGCGGGACCAGTTGCTGGCGATGGGGGCGCAGGATCAGGACGCGCGCGGCATTGTGAAGGGTGCGGCGAAGGACAAGAGCCGGGTGCAGATTGCAACGAATATGCGAGAGATTGATGCATCGCTGACGGCACAGTTGAAGGCGATTGTGGCGGCGAAGGGATGGCCGACGATTGCGCTGGTGGGGATGGATGCGTCGAATGCGGCGATGCTGGTGCTGACGCATACGCAAGACCATGCGTGGCAGCTATCGTTGCTGCCGCGGCTGGAGACGCTGGCGGATCAGGGAAAGATCGATGGGTCGGGGCTGGCGATTGTGATCGATAAAGAGCTGGTGAGCGAAGGCAAGCTGCAACGCTATGGGACGCAGTTCAAAGCGGTCGATGGCGGGATGGCGATGTTTGGGGTGGAGAATCCCGGAGAGCTCGATGCCGAGCGGGCGAAGGTGGGTTTGCCGCCGATGGATGTGTACAAGCAACAGCTTGCGGCGATGTATCACTTGAAGGCTACGGGGAAGGTTGTGATGGCGAGTGCGCCTGTGGCTGTGCAGTAGCTGTATATGTGGTGTCTCAAGAGGGTTTTGCTTCCGGATAGGAGAGCGTACCCCAGGTGCTGAAGCTCTATTCGCTGGCTGGTTTGAATGCCAAGGCTGAAGCCTTGGCTTACCTAGAAGCAAAGGCACGTGCCGCAGCAGATTCCCTGCGGGAATGACAGCAAGAAAAGCAAAAGCAAGAGCAAAAGCAAATGCAAAAGCCTTGACGCAAAGTTCGCAAAGTAGAAGCGCGAAGTTTCGCAAAGTAAGGCAAAGGCAAGTGCAAAAACAACCGCAAAGACAGAAGCAGATCCCTACGGGATGACAACTAGAAAAGCAAAAGCAAAAGCAACAGCAACAGCTTGTGTTTTGTGGGCGGTAGCTGAGTAAGAGCTTCGTGTGAGTGGGGTTAGCTTTGGGTTTCGAAGTTGGTTTCGGTGAGGTCTAGTTCGCGTTCCAGGCGGCGGAGGACTTCGTCGCCGATGGAGCCGTCTTCGCGGAGTTGGTTCAGGCTGCGGCGTTCTACGGCGAGGGTGTTGAGGATCAGGGCGCGGAGGCGTTGCTGCCTGGTGGAGATTTCGGTGGGGGAGTGCGGCGTTGTTGTGGAGTCAGGGTTGGGTTCTTTTTCCGCGACTGCTTCGAGGCGATGGCGGTAGCGATGCAGCAGGTCTTCGATGTCGTGGGCTTCATCTTCGGTTGCGGTATCACGCTGGTGTTCGAGAGAGGCGATAGCTTGCGTGAGGATGGCGCAACGGGCGATGCGCTCTTCCTGCTCGGATTCGCGGTTGCCAGCTAAGCCGAGCAGGCGGATGAGGGGAGGAAGGCTTAGACCCTGGCCTACGAGGGTGACGAGGATGATGGAAAAGGTGAGGAAGAGGATGAGGTTGCGCTGGGCGAAGGGGCGGCCGTCGCTTAGGGTTTGCGGAAGGCTGAAGGCAGCGGCCAGAGCGAGAACGCCTCTCATGCCGGCCCAGCTAACGACGAAGATGGACTTTACGTCGGGGGTGATGACGTGTTGGCGGAGGAGTTTGCGGCGAATCCAGACGGAGACGTAGGCTCCGGGGAAGACCCAGATCATGCGCAGGGCGATGAGGATGAGGCTGAAGGTGAGGCCGTAGAGGAGAAGCGTCCAGAAGCTGTACTCGTGAATGCCGGCGAGGATGTAGGGCAACTGGAGGCCGATGAGGAGGAAGACGACGCCGTTGAGGACGAAGTCCAGTGCCTTCCATGCGCTGAGAAGCTCGAGCCGTGCGGGGGCGGAAAGAAAGGTGGCGCTTTGGCGGCTGAGGTAGAGTCCGCAAGCGACGACGGCGAGGACGCCGGAGGCATGAAGCTGCTCGGCGGTGAGGTATGCGACGTAGGGGACGATGAGGCTGACGGCCATTTCAAGCGGGCCTTCTTCGATCCAACGCTCGAGGATGCCGACGAGCCAACCGAGCAGGAGTCCGGAACCGAGACCACCGGCGATGAGCCAAAGGAGGCGGAGTACGCTTTCGCCGATGGAGGGTGTGTGGCTGCTGAAGATGAGGGCGATGCCGAACTCGAGGGCAAGCAGGCCGGTGGCGTCGTTGAGCATGCTTTCGCCTTCGAGGATGGAGGTCGTGCGCGGCGAGAGGCCGAGAGTGCTGGCGATGGAGCTGGCGGCGACGGCGTCGGTGGCGGCTACGACGGCTCCGAGGAGAAAGCCGCTGCGGAAATCGAGGGTGGTGATGAAACGGTCGGCAAAGAAAGCCACTCCCAGCACGGTGAAGACGACGAGGCCGGTGGCGAGCATGGTGATGGAGACGATGTTGAGGCGGAAGTCTCGCCAGTTGGTTTGCCATGCGCTGGCGTAGAGCAGCGGCGGAAGGAAGATGAGGAAGACGAGATCGGGACTGAGGGGAATGCGAGGGACGTGCGGGATGAACGAGATGCCGAGACCCGCGAGAACCAACAGGATGGGATAGGGGATGGCAAGACGTTTTGCGAGAGCGGCGAAGAGGACGACGACGATCAGCAGGAAGAGGCAGAGCATCTCGAGGGTTTGGGTTTCCATCGGGGCTCTCCTTGGAACAGTTATACCGCTGCGAAGGAAAGCAGATCCTTCACTACGTTCAGGATGACAATTCTAGAGTAGGTCTAAAGCAGGGAGGTGTTTATGCGGAGAAGCTAGAGCCGCAGCCGCAGCTCTTGGTGGAGTTGGGGTTGATGAAGTTGAAGCCCTGGCGCATGAGGGTCTCTTCGAAGTCGAGGACCATGCCGGCGAGGTAGAGGAACGACTTGGGGTCTACGAAGAGGCGGACGGGCTTCGCTCCGCTGGGGTCGTTGGGGGTTTCGAGGCCGGCGCCGAAGGTGAAGGTGCGGTCGCGCTCGCGGGGCTGGGTGTCGAAACGGATGTTGTAGCTGAGGCCGGAGCAGCCGCCGCCCTGGATGCCTACGCGGAGACCGCCCTGATCGGGTGAGACGCCTTCTTTGGCCATGGCAACGCGGATGCGTTTGAGGGCGTTCCTGGTGATCTCGATGGCGGCCTTGGCGCGGGGTTGCTGGCCTTCGGCGACGATAAGGGTCATGCCGGCGAGCGGGTCTTTGTTGGTATCGGGCGCAGGGGCGCTCATCGATTGGGAGGTGCTGGTCGAGATGGAGACTGTGGACATAATGGCTTCAGTAAAAGCGGGAACGCAAAGGGCGCAAAGGAAGAGCGCCAAGGTTCGCAGAGTAAAGCGCCCCATCTTCTCTGCGGTGGATTGCGGAGAAGATGGGGCTTCGGTTGCTAAGACTTAGTGAGCGGCTACGGCTACGCCAGCTTCTTCGGCTACGTTGTTCTTCTTCTTCCAGTCGCCGATGGCTGCACGGATCGCGTCTTCTGCGAGGACTGAGCAGTGAATCTTGACGGGAGGAAGAGCAAGCTCTTTGACGATGTCGGTGTTGGAGATCGTCAACGCTTCCGCGACGGTCTTGCCCTTGACCCACTCGGTGGCGAGTGAGCTGGAGGCGATGGCCGAACCGCAGCCAAAGGTCTTGAACTTCGCGTCCTCAATGACCTGAGTCACGGGATTTACCTTGATTTGGAGGCGCATGACGTCGCCGCACTCGGGTGCGCCGACCAGGCCTGTGCCAACTTCGTCACTGCTCTTGTCGAGCGTGCCGACGTTACGGGGGTTTTCGTAGTGGTCAACTACCTTGTCGCTATATGCCATGATTCTGTACCTCGTCTCGTTTGATGATACTCCGATGGGGGAAGATGCGACAAGATTGGTCGGGATTGGGGTCGGGGGAACAACGGAAAAACTTTGAACGCAAAGGGCGGGAAGGGAGCGAAGTTTCGCAACGGTAGGTGTGAGGGAGTACCTGACGGATCGTTTTGCTCTCATATCTGTGGTGCGGCAGGAAAAAGACCGTACCTCAGGGGCTGAAGCCCCAAGAACTTTGAGCTTTTTGCGGCATGGGTAAACCCGTGCCCTTAACAAAACTCGCTCTATTTCGACTTATTTAGGCACTACTTAGGGGTGGGAGCGGTGGTTTGGGTGTTGGTGGTGGTCGGAGAGGTTTCGGTGGGTGGGTTGTCGCCGGAGCCGTCGCCGTAGGTGGGGTAGGGTAGGGGGTCGGTGCTGGTGGGCATGGATTGCAGGGTGGTTAGGTCTTTTTGGAGGGTTTCCCAGGCGGCGGGGTCTTTTTTGGTGGAAAAGGGGAGGTCGAGGTTGGCGTAGTAGGCGAGGATGTCGCGCTTGATGCCGGGAGGGATGGGGTTGGTGGGGGTTTGGGTGAGGCGGTGGAGGAGGGTGGCGTAGGTGTCGTCGGTGAGGCGGTAGCCGCTGGGTTGGACGGGTGAGCCGGTGTCGAGATCGCGGTTGACGAGGGGATGGCGAGGGTCAGTTAGCTGGTGGGCTGCGGCTGAGAAGGGTAGGGGCTTGGCGGGGACGGTGTCGGAGGGTGCGGGGGCGGCTTGGCTGTCGGCTGCGGCGGCGATGGCAGCGGTGGGACTGGGTGGGGGTGGTGGAGTGAAGCGGCGGAGCGCATAGGTGAGTGCGTCGGTGGAGGCAAGGACGGAGTGGATGTAGTCGGCGTTGGTTTGCTGGGTGGGGCCTTTGACGGCGACTAGCTTGATGGGGCCGATTTTGGGGAGGATGTAGAGCAAGCCAGCGAGGGTGTAGGTGCCGATGCCGGGCTTGTGGCGGTAGGCGGCCCAGTCGTTGGTGGCGGCGACCTTGGCGATTTCGGCGGTGAGGCGTTGGAGGTCGGGGCTGTCGAGGTCTTTGGGCTCGTGTTTGCGATGCAGCAGGGTGGTGGCGTAGGCGACGCGGGGGATGAAGCCGTGGACGGCGAAGCGGTAAGCGCGGACGTTGATGCGGCTGTGGCGGGTGTCGGTGAAGTCTTCGCGGAGTCCGTAGGTTTGGTAGAAGGCGAGGGCGAGCTGCTTGGTGGGGAGCTGGAGGCCGACGTGGCGGAGGTAGTGGACGGGAGCGAAGCGGCCCTGGGCGATCTCGTCGATGTCGAAGGCGAACTCGGTTTGGACGTGCTGGTGTTCGCCTTCGGCGTAGTTGACGTTGGAGCCGTATTTGGCGGCGAGCTTGGGGAACTGGACGGGGACGGCGAGATTGGTGGCTTCGGCGTGACCGATGGAGTCGCCGATGTAGTGCGAGAGAGCGCCGACGGCGAAGGCTAGCTCGTCGGCGTTGCCGGCGTTGCGGAAGAGGTTTACGACGAAGTCGCCGGTGCGGACGTAGTGGGTGAGGTTGGAGAAGAAGGGGTCGCCGAAGGGGTAGTAACCGATGTCCTGGATGACGCAGCCGCCGTAGGCGTAAGCACGGGCGTGCTCGATTTCAGCGGGCGTGAGAGTGGGGTAGCGGCTGAGGAGCAGAGGGACGATGGAGGACTGCCAGGTGAGGTCGATGAGCTGCTCGTGGGTAAGCAGGGAGTAGGCACCGGCGGGTGGGGCGGGAGTGAGGAAGCAGAAGACGAGGAGGACGAGGACGAGACGTGCGCGGGTTGACATCAATCTTTGGTGAGAGGTCGGTGTGGGCTGTTTGGTTGCTACTCGACTATGAGGAGGAGTAGTTTCTGTGCCTGTAGTTTTTCTGAGCATAGGGGCTATTGCAGATGCGGACACAGAAATTTGTAGCGAGCTTGGGCGTGGTAATGGCATTGGTGCTGACAACCATAGCATCTGCGGGGTGGGCGCAGGCGGTGCCGGCGGAGAAGGCTAACGAGGCTCGGATCGACCAACTACTGGCGAAGATGACGCTGGAAGAGAAGATGAATTTGATTCGCGGCGGCGTAGAGCCGACGGCGGAGTATCAAGGGCAGGCGGGGTATCTGCCGGGAGTTCCGCGGCTGCATGTGCCTTCGCTGCGTTTTGCGGATGGGCCTCCGGGATTGTTGACGCGCGTGCCAGCGCAGGCGGAGACCGCAACGATGGGCGTGGCGGCGACGTTCAGCGTGCGCGATGCGGAGGAGAATGGCGTGGTGATTGGCCGTGAAGCACGGTCGTTGGGGATTGATGTGGTGTTGCAACCGTTTATCAATATCGATCGCGACCTGACGTTTGCGCGGTCGTACAACACGTTTGGCGAAGATCCGTTTTTGAGTGGGCAGATGGGAGCGGCGGAGATTCGTGGAGCGCAGGCGCAGGGGGTGATGGCGCAGGCCAAGCACTATGTGGGGTATGACTCGAACTCGTACAACACGGTTATTGGGCAACAGGCGTTGCATGAGGTGTATGTGGCTCCGTTTGTGGCGGCGGTGGATGCGGGCGTGTCTTCGGTGATGTGCTCGTATAACCGCGTCAATGGGCCGTTTGCTTGTGGCAATGCGGATACGTTGAATGGGATTCTGAAGGGTGAGCTTGGGTTCAAGGGATTTGTGACGTCGGACTGGGGTGGGGTGCATAGTGTGACGTTTATCAACGACGGCCTGGATATGGAGATGCCGGGAGCAACGATGCCGGGGAGCCCGTTTGCTGCGTTCATGCAGAACTTCTTTACGACGATTCCGCCTGCGACGGCGAAGGCAGAGAAGCCGGATATGGCGGCTCTTTCAGGGTTGTTGGGTGGAAGCATACCGGAAGAGCCGCAGGTGGACTTCATGGATATGGGAGCGTTTCCGCGGGACACAGACCACTCGACGATGGAGGAGGCTCTGAAGAGTGGGACGGTGACGGAAGCGACGATTACCGCAGCGGCGCGGCGCGTGTTGTATGAGATGGACCGCTTTGGGTATCTCGATGGAAAGCAGAAGCACGATGTGACGGCGCAGGATATTGAAGCCAACGCGAAGGTGATTGAGAAGACCGCGGAAGATGCGGCGGTGCTGCTGAAGAACGATGGCGGCTTATTGCCGCTGACGAGCGATGAGCTGGCGTCTGTTGCGTTGATTGGGCCGACGGCGGGACAGGTGGCGGCGATTGGGACGTTTGGCGAGCGGTCGCCGGGGTTGCCGGAGCGTCAGGTGAGTCCGCTGGCTGCGCTGGGCAAGCTTGCTCCGGAGGCGAAGATTTCGTTTGCTGTGGATGACGATATGACCGGGACGCCTGTGCCTGCGTCGGTGTTGTCGCATGAGGGCAAGCCGGGGTTGCTGCGTGATGGCGGAAGCGTGGATGCGACGCTGGACTTTACGCAGACCAATGGGCAATCGCTTGCGGCGAACAGTACGACTTCGTGGAAGGGTGAGCTTTCGGTTGCGAAGGCCGGGGATTACTGGCTGTATCTACAGGCCTTAGGGACGCGGGCGAAGTTTAGTTTGGATGGCAAGGAAGTTGGACAGACTGGAGCTGCGTTAGGCACAGTGCATGGCGATATTCAACAGGCGGCGCAGGACAATGGGTTGCCGACGACGGATGGATTGGATAACGTGCGGCGGTCGGTGTATTTGACGGCGGGTAAGCATCGGCTGGAGGTGGAGGTTTCGCCGGATACGTCGAATGCGCCGGTGCAGGTGAGGCTGAACTGGATGACTCCGGCGGCTCGTGAAGAGGCTCATGCAGCGGCGATAGCGGCGGCGAAGAAGTCGAAGACTGCCGTGGTGTTTTTGTGGACGCGTGGCAAGCCTGCGTTTGGTTTGCCGGGTGAGCAGAACAAGTTGGTGGAAGAGATTGCGGCGGTGAATCCGAACGTGATTGTGGTGTTGAATACGAGCCAGCCGGTGGCGATGCCTTGGCTGCCGAAGGTGAAGGCCGTGCTTGAGATGTGGTGGCCGGGCGATGAAGGTGGATGGTCGACGGCGAAGCTGTTGCTGGGACAAGCGAACCCGGCGGGACGTTTGCCGGTGAGCTGGGGCAAGAAGCTGACGGACTATGCGGCGAATGATCCGGCGCATCCGGAGCGGTCGGATAAGGGTGTTGATGGGAAGACGACTTATTCGGAGGGCGTGCTGGTTGGGTATCGGTGGTTCGATGCGCAGAAGACGGAGCCGCTGTTTCCGTTTGGGTATGGGTTGTCGTATACGAAGTTTGCTTACTCGGATATGAAGGTGAAGACGGATGCGGATGGCAGTGCGATGGTGTCGGTGAAGGTGAAGAATACCGGCTCGGTTGCCGGGGATGAGGTGCCGCAGGTTTATCTGGACGCGCCGGCGGAGACGATTGCCGGAGTGCAGTTTGCGCCGCGAACGCTGGCTGCGTTTGATCGTTTGATGCTTGCTCCGGGAGCGGAGAAGACGGTGACGATGAAGGTGGCACCGAGGGCGTTTGAGTATTGGTCTACCGCCGATGGGAAGTGGGAGACGCCAGCGGGTGCGCGGACATTGTGGGTGGGGGCGAGCTCGCGGGATCTGAGGTTGAGTGCGGCTACGAAGTAGAGAGTGCGGCTTGCGGCGATGGTTGGATGATTGCCGCAAGCCTACAATCTGGGCCGTATGGGGCCGTAGGCAGCTCAGTCTGCGGCGCGGGTTGTGGCATTTTGGAGCGGGCCTTCAGCCCTTTGGTTTCGTGGTGTTGCTCACCCAGCCCTTTGGGCTGGGCTGGGATATGGCCGCGCCGTTGGCGCTAAACAAAGCTGCTGTCAAAGTAATTAGTGACTCGCGTCCCTCAGACTTCTACTTCCATCAAGCTTCTATAGGGCATATCGTCTAGTGTCCGGGGTGTCCGGAGAACGCTTTGTAGAACATGTAGAGAGCGCCAGCGATGACGATCCAGAAAACGATCTGGGCGGGGATGCTCTTCTTCTTGACGATCTTTTCGTCGAGGCTTTCGTTGCGGTTTTCGCGGGGGTTTTCGTTGCTCACGTCTGATTGGCTCCTGGGTCTTTCGTGTTGGATGCAGGATTGAGCCTTGGCGCAGAGGATTGTTAGAGGCCGCTGTCTGCTTTGTGCCATTTGTAGAGCGCGAAGAGCCACGTCACGGTAGCGCCGAAGATGGCGCCTTCTACGGCTTCGGGGAGCTGGCTCCAGGTGGTGACGCCGTGGAGGAGCCAGGCGAGAACCATGTCGAGGGCTGTGTAGGCGATGAGCCAGATGAGCCAGAGTCCCCAGGATGGTTTGTTTTTTATCATGTCGTTGTTTGTTGCTTTGGCTTTGAGTTACTGGGCTAAAGCCCTTCGGGCATTTTTAAGACTCTTTGTTTGATTCGCATGGCTACATAGAAGCCGAGTACTGCGATGCCACCGCCGGCTATGGGTGCGACGGCGTGGCGCAGCCAGGTTTTGAGGGTGCCGTGGCTGGTGTAGTCGACGATCGTTACTGCTACGAGCATGGCTAGCAGGACGAAGAGGCCTCGGAGGAAACGGGTTTTATCGCTGATGACTGTGCGTTCCATGAGGCCTCCTTTGTTGGACTGAGTATACGGCGAAAGGGTGGATGTATTGCTTGCGGGGAGATGGGCGGGAGCGGTCGCGCTAGACGCGCGATGCCCACCGTATCCACCCCAACGAGCAAAAGCGCTCGTCGGGGACCCCGGCTAACGACGATGAAGCCGTCGCGAGGATGGGGCACCCGGGTTGTGCGGGCTTGAGCGAAGAACGGGAGACAGCAGGTTCGCTCGCTGCGCTCGGAATGACAACTAGAAAAGCAAACACAAAGGGCACGACCGGAGTCGTGCCCTTTGGTGGTGGAGTTACTTGAAGCTTAGTGAGCAGCCCACTCGATCTTGGTGAGATCGATGCCTTCTTTGACCATCTCGTAGAGCGGGGAGAGCTCGCGGAGGTGGAGGACTACCGAGATGAGCTTGTCAGAGACGTAATCGACTTCTGCCTTGGTGTTGAAGCGGCCGAGACCGAAGCGGATGGAGGAGTGTGCGACGTCGTCGCCGAGGCCTAGGGCCTTGAGGACGAAGCTGGGTTCGAGGGTGGCTGATGTGCAGGCCGAGCCGGACGAGACAGCGATGTCGTTGATGCCCATGAGGAGGGACTCGCCTTCCACGTAGACGAAGCTCATGTTGAGGTTGCCGGGGAGATGGTGGTCCATGTTGCCGTTGACCTCGGTGTAGTCGAGGGCCTTTTCGAGCTTGGCGCGGAGGTAGTCGCGGAGCTCGATTTCGCGGGCGGCTTCAGCTTCCATTTCGTTCATGCAAAGCTCGCAGGCTGCGCCGAGACCGACGATGCCCGGGACGTTCAGCGTGCCGGAACGCATGCCGCGTTCGTGGCCGCCGCCGTTGATCTGCTCGGAGATCTGGACGCGAGGGTTGCGACGGCGAACGTAAAGAGCACCAACGCCCTTGGGGCCGTAGATTTTGTGGCCGCTGAGGGAGAGCACGTCGATGTTGTCAGTGATGACGTTGACGGGGATCTTGCCGACGGCCTGGACGGCGTCGGTGTGGAAGAGCACACCCTTTTCATGACAGAGCTTGCCGATTTCCCGGATGGGCTGGATGACGCCGATTTCGTTGTTGGCGTACATGATGGAGACGAGGATGGTCTGGTCGTCCATGGCGCGCTTGAGGTCTTCGATGTCGACGAGGCCGTCAGCCTGCACGGGCAGGTAGGTGATGCGGTAGCCGGACTTTTCGAGACGCTTGCAGGTGTCGAGGACAGCCTTGTGCTCGGTGACCTGGGTGATGATGTG
>Ga0302313_10002012_pt1 | contig 14591 bp, 7 predicted proteins | sample III_Palsa_N2_2_FD_200454 | JGI IMG/M metagenome (GOLD analysis project Ga0302313, IMG submission 200454) | Peat permafrost microbial communities from Stordalen Mire near Abisko, Sweden - III_Palsa_N2_2 | ecosystem: Environmental > Terrestrial > Soil > Palsa > Peat permafrost | place: Sweden...
CATTGCCGATACGAATCGGCTGCGCAACATGGCCAGCCTCGCGAAGAGGCACATTCGGCGAGCGAGTGTGGTTCGCATCCCGAATACTTGCGTACTCCCCAATCATCGATCCGCTGCCAATCGTTATCCCAGCCATCGCGACCAGATGGACGCCACGAGAAACCACGACATCATCTCCGATGGAAATTCTGGCGGCATCCTGAGTTTCGAGATGAAGATCCGGATATAAGTAACAATCGTCGCCAATTTCGATGGCACCAGTGCCGTCTACAAATACTCGCCCGAGTACAACAACCGACTTTGGCAAGTTAGCAGCCAGTTGAGCGGCAAGATATGCGTGGGAATAAAGGCGCCGCATAGGTTCGCGCAGCTTCGACGTTGCAGCGAACCAGATGCGGAAGGGAAACATCAAGATCGTCTTAGACCAATATGTTCTGGATGGCTTCATGTTCACCATGGTCTCGGCGGCGAGACTTCGCCTCCGTGGGTGTCTCTCCAGGCCTGATTCATAAGGGCGATCAGAGTCCGATATCGACGTCCGCGCTCTTTCCGCAATGGATCACGACTAACACTATTCCGTAATACGGTAATGCTAGCCAAAGTATTTTCTAACCACTTTGCGAGATAAACCTGTAAGCCGTGATGCTTCCGGTAGTACAGCAAGGTACTCCGCATCCTCCACATCACTACTTGCGCTGCCTGGGAGGAGAACTCCAGAGTCTTGAGCTGCCGAGAGGATTCGCCGCCGATATGCACAATGGCAATATCGGGCCAATACCAGATGCTATAGCCAGCTTCTTTGATACGAAGGCAAAGATCTACTTCTTCGTAGTACAAGAAAAACGCCGGGTCGAAGAGACCGGCTTTTTCGAGGGCGGCCGGTCGAATAATACTGAAAGCTCCAGGCACCCAATCGACGGGAGCTGCTTGATTTATATCTGCCCAGGTGCGATCAAAGCTTCCGAATAGTTTTGACTTAGGAAACTTAGCAGCCAATCCTGTTAGTACGATGAGATCTCCCAATACGGAGTGAAACGATCTTGCAGAAGGCTGCCATGAGCCATCGCGGCTTACAAGAAGCCCTCCACCGAGCCCGCAATCGGGAGTTTCATCCATGTGCTTGATCGCGCGTTCGAGTGCCGATGGCTGGAAGAAGGCGTCTGAATTCAGCAGTACAAAATAGCGGCCCCGAGCGCGTTTGAGCGCCACATTATTTGCAGCACCAAAGCCAAGATTAATCTCACTGCGGATCAGCTGGACATCCGGGAACTCTTGCTCAACCATCTCAGCGGACCCATCTGCGGAGTGGTTATCTACTATGAGAATTTCGACTCGCAAGTTCGCCGACTCGCGGATGACGGACTCAAGGCATTCCTTCAAAATTGCACGAGTGTTGAAGGAAACAATGATGATGGACGCATCGTATTGCGAGCTGCCGATCCCTGTCTGTTCCACGTTGGCTACAGTATAGCGCCTTGTTTCTTGGCATTCCGGACTCAAATGGAAGCGGGCCTGCCGGATCTCTGGAGAACATCGTTCCGACGCAGCCGTGTCGTGCCCATGCGTTCTCCCGATGCTGCCGATTCGACAGCTGCAAGCGACTCGCTTACAAGGTTTGCGGTAACCCGTAAGTTATTTCCCCGGAACATTGTTTCGTGATCCCCAGGAGCCCATAACACATCCACACCTTGTTCAGCTACGATTTCCCATCCACACGTAAGCGCGCCTCCTTCGAGGTGAAGAGAGTCGATCGCACGAACGAGCGTCAGGTGGACGGGGATGCTTTCCGTGCGGAATTCTCTCATGGCCGCGAAAGTCTGCAAGGTAGTGTTATGCATGAATTGCGGGAGGGGAATATGCAGGCGCGCTGAAAGAGCGTTCATCTGCGCCCAATGCTTGATATAAAACTCATCCCTGGCTCGCTTGAGCAGACGCCTGGTGACGTACCACATGTAGTTCATTCTCCCAGCGAACGAGAGGTCTTCTATCTTTGCTTTGTGGCGGCCTATTTTATTTCTCAGTATTTTTGAATAAGACTTACTTCTCTCCAGCTTTGCAAGGCCTTCAGCATAGCCAGGAAGCCATGAATCGAACAGCAGCAACATAGCCACTTCTTCTTTGGCGAGCGTTAGCTGGCGCGCAATCTCTACAGCCAGCGGGCCGGCTGCACACCAGCCTGCGATCCGGTATGGACCATGTTGCTGAATTCTCCTCATATCGGCGACATAGCACCGAGCTCTTTCCTCAATCGAGAGATCGCCATCCTGTTCCAGCTCCCGCAAACCGTAGAAGGGTTGTTCATTTCCTAATGCGCTGGATAATCCGTGATACAGCAAATAGGAGTGAGCCATGAAAAGGGGCGGCTTATTTCCAGCCGTTTGCACTGGAACCAGCGATGACATGCGCACCTTTTCTTTCAGGACTTTCGCCAAGGCAGAAAGAGTCTGTGCGTCGAAGATTGTAGTAATCGGTAGACTTGAGGCGAACTCTTTGTTGATTCGCGCGAACAGGACAATGAGCAGCAAAGAGTGGCCGCCCAGATCAAAAAAATTATCGTCCCTGCCGACCGATTGCACTCCAAGCACATCCTGCCAGATTTTCGCGAGCCTTTGCTCTTCTTCGGTCAACGGCAAGCTTGAGACTTCCCGCGTTGCAGTAGGATCGTTGGGTAAAGGCAGCGCCTTGCGGTCCATCTTTCCGTTTGAGGTAAGTGGCATCGCTTCAAGGACGGTAAAGTCCGATGGAATCATGTACTCCGGCAGGCGGTCTTTAAGAAAATCGCGAAGCTGTGAAATGTCAGGAAGCGATCCGTTCTTTCCCACGAGATAAGCACTCATGCGATTTCCGCCGACCGAATCTTCCCATATCCTTGCGGCAGCTGAGGCTATCTGCGGATGTGCATTGAGGTGCAGCTCCACTTCTTCGAGCTCGATGCGATGACCGCGAATCTTAACCTGATTGTCTGCTCTTCCCTGACACTCGATTGTTCCGGCGGCTCGATACACCGCATAGTCTCCCGTACGGTAAACACGCTCGCCGTTCGTGATGGCAGGCGTAACAAATTTTTGCGCGGTCAATGCGGGTTGGCCGCGATAGCCCTTCGCAAGCCCCATGCCTCCGATGTACAACTCACCGGCGACTCCAATGGGAACAGGCTTCTGGTTGCTATCGAGGATGTAGGTCGTCGTATTTGCGATTGGCCTTCCGACAGGCACGGTTCCCGTGCTGGAGTGCACACGTTCTACCGTCGACCAGATAGTTGTCTCGGTAGGACCATATACGTTCCATAGTTCGAGATTTCGTGCGAGTAGTTTTTCAGCGAGATCGCGTGTGAGCGCTTCTCCTCCGCAAAGAACTTTCATGCCGGGATGCCCCTGCCAATCAATCGCCATCAAAGCGCGCCAGGTTGCCGGCGTTGCCTGCATGACTGTGCAGCCTGCACTCTCTATTAGAGACGCGAGTTTGTAAGGGTCCTGTGTAACATCACGGCTTGCTATGACGACGCAGCCGCCTGTGATCAGCGGCAGGAACAGCTCAAGCACCGCAATGTCAAAGGAAACAGTCGTCACGGCAACCAGCGTGTCCGCAGCGGTAAAGCCCGGCTCTCGCTGCATCGAGAACAAAAGGTTGACGACCGAGCCATGCCCGAGTTCTACCGCCTTGGGCCGCCCGGTACTGCCGGAGGTGTGGATGATATAGGCAGTGTCTTTAGGTCCAACAGAACTGCCGGCAGTCTGATTCTCTACATCAGGGGCTACGTGATTGCCGGCGATATCTTCCAACAATAGAACCGTTGCGCCAACAGGCGGGAGATCGTTAGCCACCGACCGCTGTGTCAACACAACAACCGGCTGTGCATCCTCCAGGCACAATGTAATGCGCGAGTGCGGAGTTGCGGGATCGAGTGGAAGATAGGCAGCACCGGTTTTCAGAATCGCCAACAATCCCGCGATGAGCATCTCCGATCGATCGATGCAGATTGCGACGAGGGTCTTTGGTCCTGCACCGACATGGCGTAGATGCGTGGCAAGGCCCTCCGCCTGACGATTCAGCTCAGCATAGGTCCATGTAAGATTTTCAAATTTGACGGCCACATCATTCGGTGTACGACGAACCTGTTCTTCAACGAGGCCGTGCATGGTTGTTGCCGGGACAGGTGCGGCTTGATCGTTCCAGCGAACCAGCATTAACTCCTGCTCTTCGGCGGTCAGCAACGGTAGATCAGCGAGACTGCATTCTGGATTACTGCACACACCTTCGAGCAATGTGTTCCAGTGGCCGAACATACGCTGAATGGTTTCGCGATTGAAAAGGTCTGTGCTGTAGATAAAGCAAGCTGCGGTATGTGTCGGAAGTTCCTCGACCTCGAGATAGATATCGAACTTCGTCGCTCCGCCATTTATGTCTTTGGCTTTTATCTCCCAACCCGGTGCCAGGTTTTCGGCGGGCGCCAGAAACGAGAGGAACGTTTGGAAGATGGGATGATGGCTTAAATCACGTTTGATGCCAGCCGCCTGCACAACCCGGTCGAACGGAACTTCTGCCGCATTCAGTGCTCCAAGCACCGATCGTTTCACTTGCTGAAGGAAATCAGAAAACTTAAGCGTAGCTGAAGGGTGCGTGCGTACGGCAAACGTATCGAGGATGTAACCCATCATGCCGCGCAGCTCAGGCCGCCTGCGGCCATCCGCACCGCCGCCGACGATAACGTCTTCCTGTTCGCTGTATCGAAACAACAGCACTTTGAATGCAGCCAGCAACGTCATGTAAAGTGTGGCGCCGTGTGCCTGGCTCAACTCGCGTAATGAATCCGTTAACTCGCGGGAGATGGCGAAAGTTTCTATATCGCCCCGCTGACTGATGGCCGCCGGCCGCGGCCGGTCCGTCGGCAGACGCAGTACCGGCAAGTCTCCTGCGAGCTGTGCTTGCCAGTATTCAATGTGGCGTTCCATCGCAGGCGCAGCTACCTGGTCTTGCCGCCATGCCGAGTAATCGCAGTACTGCAGTGTGCGCGGGGATAGCGAAGGTTCGACACCCGCGGAAAACGCGGCGTAAATAGCCGCAAGCTCAGGAATGAATGTCTCCTGAATAGATAGCCCGTCGAAGACGATATGGTGCAGCACCATGTACAAGCGATATTCATCAACCGCCGCACGCACCACCGTTGCACGAAACAGAGGCGGCTCATCAAGTTCTATGGGGCGGGTCGCCTGTTCGGTCGCGAGATTTTTTGCCTTAGCCTCGCGTTCTTGTGCGGGAAGATGGCTGAGATCGAACAACTTCAGATCTACCGTCACCTCCGGCTGAACGACTTGGAACACTTCGCCGTTCTGCATGGTGAAGGCAGTGCGCCATGCATCATGCCGGCTGAGAAAATAGTTCAGGCTGGACGTAAGGATGGAGATGTCCAACTCACCGCGATATGTAATCGTGATCGGCTCGTTATAGATCGGCAGATCCGGGTGCATGGAAGTGTGGAGCCAGATGCGGTACTGATCGACCGAGACAGGCGTCGGGCCATCGGACGTACGTGGCTTTATCTGCCTTGCTTCCTGCGTCGAGGTGGAGATGCCTTTCAGACGCTGCGCCAAGAGGGCACGCTTTGTCTCTGACATCGCACCGGCGGATGGGGTCGTCTTATTGGACATTACTCCGCTCCATCCGCACAGCTTGGGCTAGTTTCGAATCAAACTCGACCTGCAGCGATACAATTCCGCGCAGTGCGGCCATCCCTCGCCATTGTGGCTGTTTTGTTGTGAGGGTCAACGACGGCAGGCGCCGAAGCAGCGCGGTAAATGCAGCCTGGCCTGTCAACCGGGAAAGCGGAGCCCCGATGCAGTAGTGTGATGCCCAGCCGAAGGAAAGATGTCGATTGTCAGCTCTCGTTAAGTTCAGCGTGTCCGGGTCTTCGAATCTCAAGGGATCGCGGTTCGCCGCCGCGAGGACAATCGTGACCAGATCGCCTTTGCGGATTTGCTTTTCGCCCAGTACGGTGTCTTCGGGCGTCAGACGTCCCGTGTGCTGCGTTGGAGATTCAAACCGTATCAGCTCTTCTATAGCTGTTTGCATGATCTCCGGATGAGCCGTCAATTGCGCCAGCTGTTCAGGTCTTTGCAGCAGCGAAAACAGGCCACAACCGATGAGGTTCGAAGGCTCTTCTAACCCGCCCGAACACATCAGGATGGCGTTGGCGACAATCTCCTGCTCTGTAAGTCGAACGCCATTTACCTGAGCAGCGAGTAACACGGAAAGCACGCCTTCGCATGGCGTCGATCGTTGCTCCTCAACCTTCGCTTCGAGATAAGCCCGCAGGTGCTCCAGACTGGCCATGAGTTGTTTGATGCGGTCGGGATCATGTTCGAAGTTGCCGAGAAGTTCAGCAACGTCGCTGCCCCACTTCTTCAACAGATCACAATCAGAATCGGGAAACCCCATCAGAGCAGCCAATACGCGTGCGGGAAATGGCGCGGCGAAGTCGGCAATGGCATCCATACTCCCGCGCTCAATCACGCGATCGAGCAACTCATTGGCGATTTCCGCGGTTCTTTCTCGCAAGGCTTCCATGCGTCTTGGTGTAAACGCGCTCGCGCACATCGCCCGCATGCTTGTGTGCATTGGCGGATCCATAAATAGAATCTGCTTCAACATGAGCCTGGCATAGGGCGCCAAAACGGAAAGGCCCATTGCATCCAGATACTCGGGGGTGGGCGTGCGCGCAGCTTTGTACTTCGATAAAGCGGTCACACATTCCGCATAGCTGGTGACTACCCAACTGTGCATGAAGGGATCCCAGCGCACTGGCTCATGCTCTCTTATCTTTCGATAGAACGGATATGGGTTGGCCATTACCTCCGGCTTAAGTTGCTGGAAGAGGCTGTACTCCGCTTCATTCTTTCTTGTCGATTGCCTGAGAGTCGTCATGCGTTGTTGTCCGAGGCCATACGAGCAGCTTCTTCCTCGCTCATCGCATTTACTTCCTCAAAAATCAGTTCTTCAATACGAGCTGCCAGCCCGGCTACAGTTCCCGCCTCAAAAAGATCGCGGAGTGTGAGCATCACGCCGAAGCGTTCGCGCGCGCGCAAAACCAGTTGAGTTCCCAACAGCGAATGGCCGCCGATCAGGAAGAAATCATCTTCCACGTTCACGTCATTGGTCTTCAGCAACTCTCGCACGAGGGCGAGCAGAGTTTCTTCAAGCTCGGAGTTCGGCTCGCGAGATGCAAGCTCAGGCAACATGTTGTCTTCAGAAGGCTCCGGCAATGCGCTCCTGTCGACCTTTCCATTGGCGGAAAGCGGCAGTGCGGCAAGGCGCACAAATTTTGACGGAATCATGTAGCTCGGCAGCGCCAGCGCTGCGAATTCCTGAAGCTCTTTAGAACTCGGCGAAGCATCTTCCGCGATGAGCACATAGGCGATCAAATGTTTTTCCTGCCCAGAGTCAGCGCTCGCGATGACAACATTAAATGAAATGCTATCGTGCCGGTTGAGCACGTTCACGATCTCATCAAGTTCGATCCTGTTGCCGCGAATCTTCTCCTGGCTATCGAAGCGGCCAAGGAAAGCGATCTGGCCGTCAGGCAGAAGCCTGGCCATATCACCGGTCCGGTACATCTTCCCGCCGGTCGCGCTAAACGGATCGGCAAGAAAACTCTTCTCTGTCTGCTCGGGCAGGTTACGGTAGCCGCGTCCAACGCCATCGCCGCCGAGATACATCTCGCCGACATCTCCGTCAGCTACCGGCTGTTGCTGCTCATCCAACAGATAAACCGTCGTACCCTTGATCGCCTTCCCGATTGAAGGCAAGCCTTCTATTCCGGGTTTCACTTCTCCTGAAGTTGCAACGACAGTGCACTCCGTGGGCCCGTAGTTGTTGACCAGCGTGAAAGGCAGCCCGTTCCGGGGCGCGGCATGCAACGTGTCACCGCCGGTCAGTAGGAAGCGCAGCCGTGTGCTCTCCGGCCAATCCATCGTGAGCAGCGGCTCGGCAACGGGTGTCGGCACGAACGAAATCGTGGCGCCGATCTCGATAATCCATCGCTGCAAAGAGGCAGGATCGATACGCACCATTTCATCAGCCAGGGAGATCGATGCGCCGATAGAAAGGTACGGCCATATCTCCCACACAGCGGCATCGAACCCGAGTCCGGCGACGTGTGTTGCGTGGTCGGCGGTAGTTACATCGAAGGCTTCCAGATGCCACCGGATAAGGTGGTTCAGGTTCGCATGCGTGATCTCGACGCCCTTGGGAACGCCCGTGGAACCCGATGTGTAAATGACATACGCCAGATCGGTTGGGGCGATGTGTGCGCCTGCACTCGCGGAGCCAGCCAAGGCATCCGGACCCGAATCCGGCCATGATGAAACATCCAGCGAGACGGCGCCGACAGTAAGACGGCTGGAAAGACTGGAGGGCGCGATGAAAACGGAGGCGGCACAATCGGTAACAATATGCTGGACTCGCTCGTCCGGCCACGCGGGATCTATCGGAACAAACGCGGCGCCTGCTCGCAGGGTAGCGAGCTCCGCAATGATCTGTTCGAAGGACCGTGATAAGCAAATGGCGACTGTGCTTCCCGGTTGAACTCCGAGGGATTTGAGATGCTCCGCGAGACGGTCCGCTCGGCGATTGAGATCTCCATAGGTGAGCACACGGGTGGAGTCTCGTAGTGCGATCAAATCAGGGGCAATCGCACGTATTTTTTCGGTGACAGCTAACTCATCCGACATCGCTTGAGACCCGCCTGAGAATCATCAAAGGCCCAAGAATCTCAAAGAGCCCAGAATCCAATAATTTTGTACCTTATAAGTGCTTTTATTGTACTGGGGTGGTGTACTTCCATCCCACTTTCTAATCATTTGCGATCACACGTAGTTATCATTTGGAGTTCAGGTGGCGTCTCCGCTATCTTTCAGAGCAACTTCCCTGCGCGAAAGTTGGCTGGCGGTCTAAAGTGATGAAGCAGGGTCAAAACTTATATCGACCGAAGCATAGCAATCATTAGCAAGCAATCTCAAGAGGATTCCGAAAGTAATGACGTCCATCCGTTCTTCTGTTTCGCGGTTCCTAACGCTTCCGGAGTCCAACTATGCCCACTGAGCCACAAAACACTGCTTTCGAAGTCATCCTGATTGCTCCCAATGTGTCCGAGCAGATGGGCGGCGAGGCCATCAAGGCACTCCAAATCTATCTTGAGCTGGACAAGCAGGGAGTTCGCGTTCATCAGATCACACACGAGCGAGCCCGGCTTGAGTTGGAACGCAACTTTCCGCAGATGAGCGTCTCCTACATTCCCGATACGCTGCTGGAAAAGCTTCTCTATCGCGCCAAGCTCTTCGAGCAGCTACTCAACTTCATCTTTATGCGATCCGCGGCAAAGGAAGCACAGAAACTTCTCAAACAGAATCCCGGCGCAATCGTTCACTTCACATCGCCAGTTTCGCCGATCCTTCCCTATCCCAAAGTGCCGGGCGCTCGCGTTGTCATTGGCCCAATCAACGGAAATATCCATTACCCGCCGGCTTTTCGGCATCGCGAAAAGCTGGCCTACAAAATTCGGCGATGGCTGCATCCGATGTCGCAGTTCCTGCATAAATTCAGTTACTCCGGCAAGCGTAAAGCGAGTGCCCTGCTGGTCGCCGGCGGCGAGCGCACATACGAATCCCTGCGCATGGCGGGTTGCCGCGACGAACAGTTTGTCGACTCCATCGACAGCGGCGTGCTCAACCGGCTCAATGATTTGCCCCGCATCACACACTCAGGAAAGAATCTGCGGTTCTACCATAATGGCCGTCTGGTCGAGCACAAAGGCACCGACCTGATCATCAAGAGCCTCACCCGCACCAGGAACCCCATTGAGCTCGACATCATCGGCCGCGGCCCGGAGCTCCCGAACCTGCGGTCGCTGGTGGCCAGCCTGCATCTTGAAGATCGCGTCAAGTTCATTGAATGGGTTCCCGACCACACTGCGCTCGCTCGGATGCTCAGCCAGTATCGGGCTTTTGTTTTCCCCAGTCTCGCTGAAGCGAACGGAATCGTCGTTCAGGAAGCCATGATCCAGGGTCTACCGGTAATTGCCTGCGACTGGGGTGGGCCGTCGCTACTCGTCACACCGGAAACCGGCATTCTGATTGCGCCAACCAGTGAGGAGTACGTCATTGATGAACTCGCAGCCTCCATGGACCTGCTAGCGGAAAACGGAGAGATGGCCGAGCAAATGTCCGTGAACGCCCGAGCTCGCGCTCTCAGCAAAGGCTTCCTCTGGTCGGATATTATTCGCGATTGGCGCAAGGTATATGCCAGAGTTGCCGCTACGGGTAAAGCCATCTGACACGTTGAATGTTTGAGTGCACCTCAATCGTCAGCTTTGTACAGCAGAAGTGGTAGTGTGATCCCCTAACTAACATCCATCCACTTCGACAGCATATGCGTACACTCAGTACAGACCCTCTCTCTTCATGGAAACGCAACTAGAACCGAGCCCGGAGCCCGCACCCAAGGAAGCCCGGCCACTTCTGCGCGCTCTTGAGACCAAAGCTCTTAACGCAGCTTTCTGGTCCATTCTCGAATATGGCTCCAGCACAGGCCTGCGTATGATCAGCAGCCTGGTGCTCACGCGCCTGCTGCTTCCCGCTTACTTTGGCGAAATGATTCTCCTCACGACGATGATCGCGGGAATCAATCTGCTCTCCGACATTGGCCTTGTCCCCAGCGTCATACAGTCACCGCGCGGCGACGATCCGCTCTTTCTGAACACGGCATTTTCGCTGCAGGCAATTCGCGGCGTCGCTCTGTGGATCATCGCACTCGTCATCAGCTGGCCGATTGCGATCTTCTACCACGACCCACCGCTGAAGGTGCTTCTACCGGTGCTCGGTCTCTGCACCTTGTTGAGCGGCTTCAACAGCACGAATCTGCTGACGCTTTCACGTCACATGGGCGTCAAGCGGCTCTTTGCGATTGATGGCACGACGTCGGTCGTCTCGCTCATCGTAACGATCATCTGGGCTTACTTTTATCCCTCGGTATGGTCCATCATCGGCGGACAGATCGCCGGCACCATCTACCGCTTCACCCTAAGCCATATCCCATCGGTGACACCGGGGCCGCGCAGCCAGTTCTGCTGGGACAAGCAAGCCGTCCACAGCATTGTCCATTTCGGTAAATGGATCATGCTGGGCACGGCGTTCTTCTTCTTCGCCTCGCAGGCCGACCGGTTGGTTCTTGGCCATCTCATTCCACTCGCGCTGCTCGGCGTCTACGGGATCGCTTATCAGCTCTCCGATATGCCGCGCCAGATCATCCTTGCTCTCGGCCAGCGGGTTTTCTACCCATTCATCGCCAAGATTATCAATCTCCCGCTGGATGAGTTCCGTTCGAATTACCTACGCTACCGCTTCATGGTGCTTCTGGTGGGCGCCGCGCTGCTGAGCATCATGGTTACGTGGGGCAACCTGCTGGTGCTCAAGCTTTACGACCATCGCTACTCCGAGGGCGCCTGGATGATCCCGATCCTGTCACTGGGCCTGTGGGACACGCTGCTTCACCAGACGAGCGCACCTGTGCTCTTCTCACTCGGCAAGCCGAAGTACAACGCAATCGGCAATGCCTTTTGGTGCGTCGGCATCGTCATTGGAATCCAGGCCGCGTTTGCCTTCTACGGAATGAAGGGAGCGGTCATAGCCATCGCTTTCGGTGACCTGCCGCTCTATGCGGTCATCCAATATGGGGCCACTCGCGAGCGTGTCCGGCCATTACTCCAGGATCTCCTGCTGACATGCATCTTCGCCGCAATGATCGGAGTGTGTTTCTCCTTGAAACATCTTTTCGCCGGTTTTCACTTCTAGCGAATCTCCGCGCGTAAAAGTTACCTCAACAGCAGCTCAAGATACTGTTCCGTTATCGCGTTCGAGTCAAAACGCGCAAGCCACTCTTTGTCTGTGGGTTTCCTCGCACCGGCAAGCACTCTCAGAATCGCCTCCGCAAGCGCAGGGCTATCGTTCATGGGTACGAGATCTCCATATTTGCCCCGATCCAGCACCTCGGCCGGTCCACTCGGGCAATCTGTCGAGACTACGGGAATACCCAGCGCAAGTGCTTCGATGAGCGCCACGGGCATGCCCTCCCACGAAGAAGACATGGCAAATACGGCCGAGTGAGCCATGTAGGCCGCCGGATTTCCCACAAAGCCAGGCAGCGAAACATCATCGTTCAGGCCCAGTTCTGCTATCAGCGAAGTAAGATGCTCCCGTTCTGAACCTTCGCCCAGGATAATCAACCGGGCGCGCGTTTTCTTTCTAACTTCGACAAGTGCGCGAAGAAGGTTCGGAAAGTTCTTCTGTACTTCCAAACGTCCAATCGCCAGGATGACAGGTGGCTCTCCTGCAGCGAACCATGGTTCTTCGAGTGGCTCGCTGGCCATCACCCCCAGATTCCTGAAGTCAATTGGATTGTAGATCGTCCGCACACGCTTCCGTGCAAGCCCACTTACCCGGCACATATCGTCGGCGACTCCGTCCGATACAGCCACTACAGAATCCGCCAGCGGATAGATCCACCTTGTCGTCAACGCGAGAATCCGTGGCCGCATCTGACCAGCCGAATCCACAATATCCGCTGACAGGTTTGTATGTTCTGTAAGAACGAGCCTTGTATCGGACCTGGTGAGTAATTTCGCAACGCAGGCAATTTCATTTGCAAAGTGAGTTGCAGATAAAACAGCATCAGGACGCTCGCTGCGCAGATAACTCGCAAACTTAGGAAGCCGCTGTGCCGTGGTAGCATCCAGCTTTACCAGCCGTACGCCTGCGGGCAGAAGCTTCTCAAACGGCGAGTAACGCAGGAAATCCAGCACCAGATCAACGGCGATTCCGCGATCGAGAAACCCTTGAATAAGGTTGAACATGACTCGTTCAACCCCGCCGTTATACAAGGAGTGCATATAAATCGCTATACGGGCCGGAGTCGATTTCTTTGTCATGCAGGCTTATTGATCTTTCGCGGTTGTCTTTTGGGATTATAGGTTGCTAACTATAAACCCGAATGCCGTACGTCTCGTTCTTCATAGCTGGGGTTTCACGATTTCGTATCTCATTGAGGCCCATTGGCGTCTCCCGAATTGCCTGCGCCCATCCAAACAATAGAAACAGCAGGTCGTAACTTTGGTCTCCAAGAAATACGGTGCTGATCGTGAAAGCTACTCCAACAACAAGCCCTAGCATAGTAAGGATGAAATGGCGTTCACGAACGGTATGGGCCTTCGCCGATTGAAGGATGAGGGCGACTACCGTTTCGCCAATAAGAAAAATCAACGCAATCACCCCAACAGATCCCTGAACAACCCAGCAATAGAGATACTCGTTGTCGATAGAGTTCTGGCCATCAATGATCGGAAACTTCGCTCCCCAACCCCACGCTCCACCCTCTTCGGCGACTGGAATATAGTTCGTGAACAATTCCGCCCGATATTGTGCAGTTTCTTTTTCGCTCCCGTAATCTTTTCTCGGCCCGCTCAGGTAATCTTTTCCAAAAATATAAAGCGGCATTCCAATCATAAAGAAACACGTCACTACAATGATTGCTCTTCTCAGGGGATATTTCGATAGACCAATCGCAGCAACAACCATCGCGAGAATCCCGCCAATCCATGGCCCTCTGGCTTGTGTCATATAAAAAGCTACGAGCAGTATCGCAATATGAACTTTTCCACGCTTTATTAGCGGAGGAGGAGGCACTCTCGATGCCTTCTCCTGATAGTTACTCCGTCCCAGCCAGAGTGACATCAACAAGGCTGTAAACACCATCATCCCCGCTAGTTCAGACTGAGAAAATGGTCCAGCAACGCGTCCAAATCCCCAGCGAATCTGCGTTATCCATGCAGCCCACTGGCCATGATAAAAAGGGGTCCAAAAGTAGCTATAGGGATTTACTCTGAAGAAAAATTCGTATGCCGAAATGAAAGACGATACGGAAAGCAGCCACACATAAATCTTGAATACCTTGATGCGGCTGCCGGTTTGCTCAATAAGAAGCTTACCCGCCATGTAGGGAACAAGGCCGGCGCAGAGATTCGCAAAGAGCGAAAACACTGCATCGGTAGTTCGCCCAAGATGATAATCCGAGTAGCAACAGCTCAAGATCCACATCAGCACCCATATATCTGTCCGCGTGAACTTCCACCGGTAGGAGTCCAAAAACACCATTCCCACGCCGAGAGGAATTACCGCGGCCATCAAAAAATTTATCGAGGGCAGTGGACGGAATGTCCAAACAAAATAGGTTGGGAAGAGGAGCAGAACAGGAAGGAAAACATACTGGAAGGCATACGCCGTTCCCGAACGAACGATTGCGATGATACAAAGCACAGCCGGAATGAGAGTGATAAGTTCCATGGTTGGCGTGCCTCTGTTGCGGTCTGGCCGTTCCAGCGGCGGCGAATTGCTTGCCAGCAGGCAGTACCGTTCGGCCCGATTCTGCAAGTATATAGAGCGCTTCAGCGAGGTTTCGGCGCTGGAATCGTCCCATTTTACGCGTCCGGGTTGTGATTCGAGCCGATCTATTTGGGGGTTCGCGCCGGTTGCCCAGGCGAATACCTC
>Ga0302313_10002015_pt1 | contig 14588 bp, 11 predicted proteins | sample III_Palsa_N2_2_FD_200454 | JGI IMG/M metagenome (GOLD analysis project Ga0302313, IMG submission 200454) | Peat permafrost microbial communities from Stordalen Mire near Abisko, Sweden - III_Palsa_N2_2 | ecosystem: Environmental > Terrestrial > Soil > Palsa > Peat permafrost | place: Sweden...
GGTCTTTTCATCTATTAGAAGTCCCTTAACACGGCCGATGTCGCCATCTGTGGCGTGCACGTTATAGTGCATCACCGTGTTGCCACTTCTTAGATGCGGATTGTCGTGGCCATGCCGTTGCGCGCTCGCCGCCTCCGTGTGCCGCGCCGCCAAGGCCTCCGCGTCATACGCGGCCGAACCGTAATTGGGGTTCTCATAAACTAGCGAGCCCGCGTACAGACCACCGCCCCAGAGACTCGTGCCGCCCCAGTAGTACGGATAGTCAAAGTAGCGGAGATAGCCCTCCTCGTGTTGTCGCGAAACGGGCTTGTCAGTATCGATGTTGGGACTGGCCTTGACCTGTGCCTGACTAATCGACACCGGAAATGTTTTGTCAGCCCAGTTGGGTTCGCCGACAGAGATGGGCGAAACCAGAACCTTTCGATGGGCCAGCCAATCCCCGGTTTCCTTCACGTGACCGATAACGCCATCTGTCGCTGCGATCGCGTAATTTTCCATCGACTTCATACTTCTCAACATGGTTCTACTTCCGTTTTCCAATCGATGCCACTACGTTCGACCGCACAGGTGTTGGCGTCTGTCTGGTAGCGCACTGAGGCGTGCCGGCGCAACCAATGGCGTTTTGACATGGCGACGGCCGCCGATGGCGCTGGAAGCCGTCTGCGCTCTACGGCGCTCTCTTGATGGCGTGACGCGAAAAGGTCGAGGACCGGCTCGCTGGCGACCAGCTCACATCCGTGATCCGGCGTTTCCGCCACCAGCACTGGGATTTCGGGCTATCAACTTCGGGTATTGATGATCAGGTAGAGAGTGGCCTGGATGTCTCATCGACCAGTATTTCGTCAACGGAGACGAAAATCGCCGCCACATGAATGTGCCATATCTTGACCCGCCTAGTTCGACGGAACTCGCTCAGACGTTGCTGTCCTCTGGTGCGGATTCCACGGCGCAAAATTCCACCGTTGACTCGCCTCGATGTGATAGTGCCTCATCGCATTAGCACTGCGCACACTACGGCAGGGGTGCAGCAGCACAACTACCAAATTCCTGCTTCTCATCGGCATGGGGTAGCCGCACGTTGGATTGTGCTTCGCGACTTCGCCGCGTTGGAACACGCCGGGGGTGACCGCCGTGGTGCGTTGGTCCTACTTCAGTGGGGAAGCGGGAGCCGGTCGGTGAGCTCGTCGAGTTCTTTCAAGGTGAGCGTTAGCAGATCGCCCGTGGCTCCCCCTGGGCCGATACTGCCCGTCTTGATTGCCATGAATGACTGACGGGCGATCGCGCTGAGCCGCCGGTGGTCGGCGATATAGGCGTTGTTGCAAGGTTTGCGCTCGGGCCTCGGCCGATGCTTTACTGGCCGCCCCGAAGGCGGCGACAGCGTCCGCAATCGCGTTGTCGAGGCAGCGGTTGAGCGTACGAAACTCATCAGTGGAGATAGGGGTCGTCCGTTCCACCGCCAACGCCGTCACGCATTGGCACACATCCCCATAGTCGTGCACTACTTGATCGATTGTAAAACCGCGCCGCAACAACTCAGCGCCATGGAGCGCGGCCGCGCGGCCGATCTCCGTCGGCGCAGGCGTGGCTTCGGGCTCGCCACAGCGAGCGCTAGTGGTTTGCTCGAGCGCAAGGGTCTGTGACAACTGTTCGAGAAATAGCGGCACGCCGTTCTCGATCGATGAGGCGGCCTCGGTGGGCTCAAACCGCTTGGCCACTTTCTCTCTACAACGGGCGATCAACAGCTGACGATTTTCGGTCAAGAACTCGTGGAGCATCATCACAATATGGCCCAGGCCGGTTCGGTGGTCTGTTCGCCACCGCACATCGGTGCAGAGTTCTATTGCGCAAATGCAAAACTGGATTTGCTCTCTTTGGCCACGTACATGGCATCATCCGCGCGTCGGATCAGTTCGGCCGCGTTCGCACCGTCTTTCGGAAACACCGAGATTCCGATACTGCCGCCGACCCTGAGCTTGACGAGCCCCTCCCGCCCGCTCACCTCACAGGGCGCCTGGATCGCCGCCAAGATCTTGGCGGCGATCATCGCAATGTGCTTATGCTCGTGCAGGGGCGTGATCAGGCATATGAACTCATCCCCGCCATGGCGGCTGACGGTGTCCTCGTGACGCGTCGTGTGAGTGAGCTGAAGTGCAACCGACTTGAGCACGGCATCGCCCGCCTGATGCCCGTAGGTATCGTTGATACTTTTGAACTCATTCAGATCCACGAACATCACGGCAAGCATCCACCCATGGCGAGTCGCCTGGGCGATCCCATGATCCAACCGATCATAGAAGAGCACGCGATTCGAGAGCCCTGTCAACTGGTCATACAAGGCGGCCTTTCGCGAGCTTTCTTCCTGTTCGAACGCCGCGGCCAGTTGATGATCGATGAGAGTACGTTCTTTGATTTCGCCCTGCAGCACCTGATTGAGCGCCGTGAGTCTTTCAACGGCCTCCTGCAGGTGCCGGGTCGCGCTCGCATGGTGCTCGAGAATCTGGCTGACACCCGGCAGCGCTTCGCTGTTTACGAACGCGGTCTGCATCTCGGCACTCGCCGAGATTACCGCAGTGGCGGACTGCTGGATGAGGTCCCGTACATGTTCGCTTTGCGACAGCATTTCGGTTAGTGCGGATCGCTTCCTGCTATCCGCGGTCGCGCTCATGAGTCCGCTTACTTCAGGTGTTTCCAAATCCTGGGTGCTGCTCTAGGTGCGCGGTGTGCCGAGTTACAAGACGCGGTCTGAGGTTCGCGGGGTGGCCCTTGGCAGTAGTCGATCACTCTCTGTCTTGACGACCGCGTAGCACTCGCAGCAAAGCTGCTCGAGCTTAGGTCTGTCCAGGACGGTAATGCGTCCCCGGGCATACCGAATGACTCCGAGCTTGACGAGTTTGCCTGCCGCCTCAGTAACGCCTTCACGACGAACGCCGAGCATATTCGCGATGAGTTCTTGGGTCATGACCAACTGATTGGACGCCAAGCGGTCAAGGGAGAGTAACAGCCAACGGCACAGCTGCTGATCCACTGAGTGGTGGCGGTTGCAAACCGCCGTTTGCGCCATTTGCGTGATCAGAGCCTGTGTGTACCGAAGCAGCAACAGTTGCACATCATTGTTGTCATGAAATGCATCCTTGAGCTCCTGTCCTCCGAGGCAGTATGCGAAGCCTGCGCTTTGGACGATCGCTCTGCTTGGAGTCGTTTCACCGCCCATAAACAGAGCTATTCCTATCAAGCCTTCATTCCCGACTACGGAAATCTCTGCCGAATCGCCGTCCGCGAGAACGTACAGCAGCGATACGATGCAGTCGATCGGAAAGTAGACGTGGCGCAACACACGCCCGGATTCGTACAGTACCTTGCCCAGTGGCATCTCCATGAGCTCCAACTTCGGGAAAAGTCGCTGCTGTTCGACGACTGGAAAAGCCGCTAACAGGTGATTTCGCAGCGGATCTTGGACACGATTTGGCATAGCGGGTATCGCAGTTCGGGTTGACTGAACCGCCAGCGGGGCGGTATCGATCATTTGGTGCCCTCGGTACGGTAGCGTACTTCGCATTGCAATGCAGGAGAGGAAACCCAGCGTTAGGGCGGTAAATGACAGCTGACCCTTGAGCCTGGCTGGTAGGGGCATCCGCCTACATCCCACGATGCGCAATCCGTGGTAGAGGTTGAGCTCCAAACTACCGCCCATCGCGCTGGACAAACCCGCGAGAATCCATGGGTGCGTGTGAAGAAACGCGGGCAAAGTCGGAGGCCGCCTGCGCGCAGCTTCCAGCGCGACAGCCTCCGCGGCGAGCGCTTGAGCCGGCTACTGCTGCAACGAGCACCGCGTGGAAACCGCTGGCGTCACGCCCACCGCAGCTCTCGGTGGGCTAGCCAACAGACTACATCACTGGGTATTCCGCACAGTCTCAACTCCCATATCGGCCCGCCGAGGGAGTTCTGCGCGGGGACCACAGCCCTCCGGTAAACCAACCATCCCAAGGAGAGTCCATGACGCCGACAGCCCAAAAGGCCAGTTGCTGCGCACCGGCGACCAATGACACCGTTACGACAAAGGGAGCAGTGGTGTCGAGTGCGACAAACAAAACCCGAGATCCCGTATGTGGCATGGTCGTGGATCCTACCAACGCTAAGGATCGCGCGGAGCACGATGGCCAAACCCTCTATTTCTGTTGCGTTGGTTGTAAGGCGAAGTTTCTCGCGGATCCCGCTCGGTTCCTGAAGGCCGCCGAACAGAGCGTTACTGCCGCGCCGGATGCTCCTACAGCTTCTCCCACCGCCGACACGATTTTCACCTGCCCGATGCATCCGCAGATCAGGAGCAATGCGCCGGGAAGCTGTCCGATCTGCGGGATGGCGCTGGAACCTGCCGGCATTCCTCAAGCCGAAGGCACGAATCCTGAACTCAAGGACATGACCCGGCGCTTTGTGATTGGTGCGGTACTTGCCGCGCCTGTTTTTGTCTTGGAAATGGGCGGCCACCTCGGGTTGCTGAAGGTAAATCGCTTTTTGCCGATGGCGGCGTCGCAGTGGATTCAGTTCGCTCTTGTAACGCCCATCGTACTGTGGTGCGCGTGGCCCTTCTTTCAAAGGGCGTGGGCGTCGGTTCTGCATCGATCGCCCAACATGTTCACGTTAATCGCCTTGGGGGTAGGTGCGTCGTATGGGTACAGCTTGGTCGCGACCTTTGCTCCAGGGCTCTTTCCGCCAGGCCTGCATCAGCAGGGCGGCATGGTTGCGGTCTACTACGAAGCTGCGGCAGTGGTGACAGTCCTGGTGCTGCTGGGTCAGGTGCTTGAACTGCGTGCGAGGGAGAAGACCGGAGGTGCCATTCGGGCATTGCTGAAGTTGGCGCCCAAGACGGCGCGGCGCCTTCGGGCCGACGGCACTGATGAGGAAGTGTCCCTCGATCAAGTTCACGTGGGCGATCGACTGCGGGTGCGACCCGGTGAAGCGGTACCTGTGGATGGGGTCGTGGCGGAAGGCAAGAGCTCTGTCGATGAATCAATGGTCACCGGCGAATCGTTGCCGGTCGAAAAGACGGTCGGCGCAAATGTGATCGGCGGAACAATCAACGGAACTGGGGCTGTGGTAGTGACCGCGAAGAAAGTCGGCACAGACACCATGCTCTCCCGGATCGTGCAAATGGTGTCCGACGCGCAACGCAGCCGCGCGCCGATTCAGCGGGTGGCCGACTCGGTCGCCGCCTGGTTCGTACCGGCTGTGATGATCTGCGCGGTACTCGCCTTTGCGGCCTGGATGATCTGGGCACCAACACCGGCACTGGGTTCAGCGGTGGTTGCCGCCGTGTCCGTGCTCATCATTGCGTGTCCCTGCGCGCTCGGCCTCGCCACCCCGATGTCCATCATGGTCGGCGTGGGGAAAGGTGCCAGTGCCGGAGTGCTCATCAAGAATGCGGAAGCCCTGGAGCGCTTCGAGAAGGTCGATACCCTTGTAGTGGATAAGACCGGGACGCTGACCGAAGGTAAACCGCGTGTTACAGATATTGTGCCAGCAGCAGGCTTTGATGAGGCCACCGTCCTTTCATTCGGCGCGAGCCTGGAAAAATCGAGCGAGCATCCGCTCGCCGCTGCGATTCTGAATGCGGCCACGCAGCGCAAGATATCCCTGCAGGAAGTTTCCGCATTTGCTTCCATCACAGGCAAGGGAGTGACCGGGACCATCGCAGGCAAGCGTGTGCTCGTGGGCAATGCTGCGCTACTCAAGGACTCTGGGGTGGCTGATGCCGATCTTGAGGCGCGCGCCGATGCACTTCGCAAGGACGGCGCCACGGCTCTCTTCGTGGCTGTAGATGAAAAGCCTGCCGGCGTCATCGCGGTCGCGGATCCGATCAAGACGACCACTCTTGCGGCGCTAAACGCTCTGCGCAAAGAAGGCCTGCGAATCGTCATGCTGACGGGCGACAATAGGACCACCGCGCAGGCGGTTGCCGCGAAGCTTGGGATCACCGAAGTCGAAGCCGAAGTTCTGCCAGATAAGAAGAACGCCATTGTGCGGCGCCTCAAAAGCGAAGGCCGAGTGGTGGCGATGGCCGGTGATGGCGTCAATGACGCGCCAGCGCTCGCTGAGGCGGATGTGGGCATCGCGATGGGGACGGGGACTGACGTTGCGATGCAAAGCGCCGGCATCACCCTCGTTAAGGGAGATCTCGCCGGCATCGCACGGGGTCGCGCTTTGAGCCGCGCCACGATGCGCAACATCCGCGAGAATCTCGTGTTGGCATTCGTTTATAACGCGGTCGGTATTCCGGTAGCAGCCGGTGTGCTGTACCCCGCGTTTGGCCTTCTCTTGAGTCCCATCATCGCCGCGGCGGCCATGAGTTTAAGTTCGGTGTCTGTGATAGGCAATGCGCTTCGTCTACGATTCACGCGCTAGGCATGCGCGCGAATCCCCAGCATCCAGGCCTCGGTTTCAAGTTCTCGATTCAGAAAATGGTTCTCCGACCCGGGCGAACTTGTAGCTAGCGTTCTATACAGCGGCCTTGCAAGATGAGGGCCCTTCCGTTCCGCGAACATCCAATACTTCACTATCCGCTGAACTAGTTGCCGGGTGACAAACCCGCTTGCAGAAATGCCGCGCGTTTGCGCTGTGCCAGATCAGACCGACTGGGCGCTATTTGAATGGGTACCGTGTTCCCTCCAGCCAGCCCGTCCTAAGTCGCGATAACCCCTTTTGCGTGACCAAGACCACCTCCGTTTCTCCGATCGCTAGCCGGGGCGGCATGTTGATCATGCACGGTGGCGCCCTAAGCGGGCGGTAAAACCGGTGGAATCGGCTGAGTGACTGGGAGGTTGCTCAATAGCGGTACACCCGTGCTTCCACATCTCCATCCAGCCAAGCGCATGACGAGGCTGGCTTTCTGGGGGTCTCCAGTGGCAGCTCAGGCTGCGGTATGAGCGTCTCGTGGCTATTAGTGCGTTCGCTAGCCACACCCAAGCAGGTGATGGCGCCAACGGGGTTTGGGTGCGGTGCCGAACGGACCTAGCAGTATGGAACAGTTAGCGTGTCTTCGAACCAGCGCGGCGCGACCTGCGTCTTCTTAAGGTACATAGAAAATGCGGCCCTTGATCGCCGGGAACTGGAAGATGCATGGAATGGCACCGCAACTGAGCGATATTGCCGGCGTGGCCGCCCTAGTCGGCAAGACGCACCCTGCCGCCGACATCCTGATCTGCCCGCCCGCGACATTGATTTCGCGTGCAGCGGTGGCTGCGGCGGGGCAGATCGCCATCGGTGGACAGAACTGCGCGAGTGAAATCTCCGGCGCGTTCACGGGCGATCTGAGCGCGGAGATGCTCAAGGATGCAGGCGCAGCCTGGGTCATCCTCGGACACTCAGAACGACGCCAACACCATGGCGAGACTGATTCGATGGTAGCAGCCACAGCGCAAGCCGCGTGGCGCGCTGGGCTTCTGGCGATCATCTGCATAGGGGAGACTGGCGCGCAGCGGCGTGCCGGCAATGCAATGAGCGTCTGCGCCGATCAAATTAGGGGCAGCGTGCCCGAAGGCATGGCCGCAATTGGCAATGCAATTGGGTATGAACCACTGTGGGCCATCGGATCCGGCCATATTCCGGCGCTCGAGGAGATCGCCAAGGCGCATTCTCATATTAGGGAGTGTCTGGTCGCGCGTTTTGGCGCGCAGGGCAGGGGGATTCGGATTCTCTACGGGGGGTCCGTGGATCCGGCGAACGCCCGCGCGGTCCTTGCCGTGCCGGAAGTCGGCGGTGCGCTTGTCGGCGGCGCGAGCCTCAAGCCGGCTGACTTTGAAGCCATTGTCAGGGCTGCGCCGCTCCATGCTTAATCACGGTGAAACGGTGGGAATGGCGCGTGTGAAGCGCGTTGGGATCGCCGCGGACCATGGCGGTTTTCAATTGAAGGCGGAACTGTCCGAGTCGCTGCGTAACGCGGGGTATGAGGTTGAAGACTTCGGCGCCTACCGACTCGAGGCTGCAGATGATTATCCGGATTTCATCATCCCCCTGGCGAGGGCGGTAGCCGCGGCACAGGTACAACGCGCAGTGGCGCTGTGTGGTAGCGGCGTGGGCGCCTCCGTCGCCGCAAATAAAGTTCCTGGTGTGCGGGCCGGGCTGATCCACGATGTGTTCTCCGCCCATCAGGGCGTCGAGGACGATGACATGAATGTTATTTGTCTAGGCGGAAAGGTCATCGGATCCGGGCTTGCCTTGGAACTGATCGAAACCTTTCTACATGCTCACTTTAGCGGAGCCGCACGCCACGAGCGTCGCTTGGCTAAGGTTCACGCGCTTGAAACCGGAAATCCCTGAACCATGAATACCGAGACTCTGACACCCGAACATCTCCGCAAGATCAATGCCTACTGGCGAGCAGCTAATTACGTGTCGGTCGGCCAGATCTATCTTTATGACAACCCTCTGCTTAAGCGACCCTTGCAGCTGTCCGACGTCAAACCCCTCGTCGTCAGTCATTGGGGTACGACTCCGGGCCAGAATTTCATCTATGTGCACCTGAATCGTGCGATCAACAAGTACGATCTGGACATGTTCTACGTGGCCGGTCCCGGCCATGGGGGCCCCGCCATCGTGGGCAATGTGTACCTGGAAGGCACGTGGAGTGAGGTTTATCCCGATGTCACCCAGGACGAGGAGGGGCTCAAGAAGCTGTTCAAGCAATTCTCCTTTCCGGGTGGCATATCCAGCCACGTCGCACCGACAACGCCGGGGTCGATTCACGAAGGCGGGGAATTGGGGTATTCCCTGAGCCACGCATTCGGCGCCGCCTTCGACAATCCCGGCCTGATCGTCGCCTGCGTGATCGGCGACGGGGAGGCGGAAACCGGTCCGCTCGCCACTTCGTGGCAATCCAACAAGTTTTTGGACCCGATCACCGATGGCGCTGTGTTGCCGATCCTGCACCTGAATGGTTACAAGATCAGCAATCCGACCGTCCTTGCGCGCATTGAGAGTGAGGAATTGGAGCAGTTCCTGCGTGGCTGCGGCTGGGCACCGCGGTTCGTGGAAGGCAATGACCCGGACACCATGCACGAATGTATGGCCACGGCAATGGATTCTGCGATCGAAGAGATCCGCCAGATTCAGGCAGTCGCGCGTAACAAGCACGATCCGTCCCGCCCGCGATGGCCGATGATCGTTTTGAGATCTCCGAAAGGGTGGACGGGACCGACGGTGGTCGACGGGTTGCAGATCGAGGGCACATTTCGCGCCCATCAGGTGCCGATGCTCGTGGATCCGGAGCATCCCGAACACGTGCCGCTGCTCGAGAGCTGGATGCGCAGCTATAAACCGGAGGAATTGTTTGACCAAAGTGGCCGCCTGATCCCGGAACTCGCCGAACTGGCTCCGAGGGGCGATCGGCGGATGGGCTCTAACCCGCATACGAATGGCGGCCTGCTCTTGCATGACCTGAAGATGCCGGATTTTCACGATCACGCAGTCCATGTGGCGTCTCCCGGCGCGGTCGAAGGCCAAGATACCCAGGTGTTGGGGACCTTCCTACGCGATGTGTCCAAGCTGAACCAAGGTCAGCGCAATTTTCGTATCTTCGGCCCCGATGAGACACTCTCGAACCTATTGGGCGCGGTGTTCGAGGTGACCCACAGGCAATGGGACGCTCGCCAGTTCGGAAATGACGAGTTCCTTGCGCCCCAAGGGCAGGTACTTGACTCGATGTTGAGCGAACACCAGTGCGAGGGATGGTTAGAGGGCTACCTCCTAACCGGCCGCCACGGGCTGTTCAACAGTTACGAAGCCTTCATTCGCATCATCGACTCGATGTTCAGTCAGCATGCAAAATGGCTCAAGGTGTGTCTGGACCTTCCCTGGCGCCGCGAGATTTCTTCGTTGAATTACTTGCTCGCCTCTCACGTGTGGCAGCAGGATCACAACGGATTTACGCACCAGGATCCCGGATTCCTGGATCACGTCATCAACAAAAAGGCAGACATCGTGCGTGCTTACCTGCCGCCTGATGCGAACTGCCTGCTGTCGGTATTCGATCACTGCCTGCGCAGCCGCAATTACGTCAACGTCGTGGTCGCCGGCAAGCATGCCCTTCCGCAGTGGCTCACCATGGACCAAGCGGTCATTCATTGCACGGAGGGGATCGGCATCTGGCAATGGGCCAGCAACGATCAGGGCGGTGAGCCGGATGTCGTGATGGGCTGTTGTGGAGACACTCCGACACTGGAGATTCTAGCCGCTGTGTCAATTCTGCGCGAGCACTTCCCGGAGTTGCGGATCCGGGTGGTCAACGTGGTGGATTTGATGAAACTTCAGTCCAGCTCGGAGCACCCGCACGGACTGAACGAATTGGATTACGACTCGCTGTTCACGAAAGACAAACACATCATTTTCGGCTTTCACGGATATTCATCGCTTATTCACCGGCTCACCTACCGGCGCACCAATCGCAATCTCCACGTGCGGGGCTATAAGGAGGAAGGCACGATCACCACACCCTTTGATATGCGGGTGCAAAATGACCTCGATAGATTCCACCTGGCGATCGACGTGATTGATCGGCTGCCGCAGCTGGGCAGCCGAGGCGCGTACCTGAAACAGACGCTCAAGGATAAACTCATCGAGCATAAACATTTCATTAGTGAGCATGGCCAAGACATGCCCGAAATTCTCAATTGGAAGTGGGATTCACGCAGCATGGAGCAACGAAAGCTCGGCGGTGCCCCAAGCAGCGCGGCGGCATCCGGCGTGAGGCATCCGAACCCGGCAATCACGCGCAAAGCCAGTTAGCCCAAGCGGCGCAAATGAACAATCGCGCCTTAATTGAGGTCGCCAAGTCCCTTGTCGTAGCTGGCAAGGGCCTGCTAGCCATTGATGAAAGCAATCCAACGTGCGACAAGCGGTTCGCCAAGCTCGGCATTCCCCAGACGATGGCGGCGCGGCGCGAGTACCGGGATCTGATCATCACCACCGCGGGGCTAGCCTCAAGCATCGGCGGAATGATCCTTTATGACGAGACCCTCCGCCAGCGCGCAGATGACGGCAGGACGTTCCTCGAAGTTCTGAACCATTACGGGATCGTTGCCGGCATCAAAGTGGATATCGGGGCGAAGCCATTGGCCGGCTGCTCCGGGGAGAGGGTTACCGAGGGCCTGGATGGACTGCGCGCTAGGCTCGCGACGTATGTTGAGATGGGGGCGCGCTTTGCCAAGTGGCGTGCCGTGATGGCCGTTGGTGAGGGGCTGCCGAGTCGGGGCTGCATTGAGGCCAATGCACACGCCCTCGCGCGCTACGCCGCGCTGTGCCAGGAGGCGGGCCTCGTTCCCATTGTTGAGCCCGAGGTGCTGATGGACGGTGCGCATTCCTTGGACCGATGCCGTGAGGTGACTTCGGAGTGTCTGCACGCCGTCTTCGATCAACTACGCTGTCAACGCGTGTTGCTAGAGGGGATGATTCTCAAACCGAATATGGTGCTTCCGGGGCTGGCCTGTCCTCAGCAGGAATCGGTGGATCAGGTCGCGGCAGCCACGGTCCGCTGTCTGCTCGAGTGCGTGCCTGCAGCGGTCCCTGGGATCGCCTTTTTATCGGGTGGCCAGTCCGGAGAGCTGGCCTCGGCGCGCTTGAACGCCATGCACGTGGGCTCCGGGTCGATCCCCGCGCGACTTCCCTGGACCCTGACGTTCTCCTTTGGTCGCGCCATCCAGGAGCCGGCGCTGCAGATTTGGGGTGGTGACAATACGCACCGCAATGCTGCTCAGGTCGCGCTGCAGCATCGCGCACGTTGCAGTGGGGCGGCGAGTCAAGGGAAATACACGAGTGCAATGGAGCGGACTTGAGCGAGTTGCTCCACCTGTATCTGATTCGACACGGGGAGACGGCGTGGTCGATCACGGGCCAACATACCGGTTCCACAAACATTGCTTTGACGGCGCACGGGGAGGAGGAGGCGCGCAAATTGGCGCCGTTTCTGCGGACCGTGCACTTCTCGCGAGTCCTGAGCAGCCCGTTGGGGCGTGCGCGACAGACCTGTGATCTGACAGGCCTTGGGGTTGCGAAGCAAAATGAGCCGGAGTTAGCGGAATGGGACTACGGCGACTACGAGGGCCGGAGCACCGCGGAAATTCAAGAGGAGAAGCCCGGTTGGAGCGTGTGGCGGGACGGTTGCCCGCACGGTGAATCACCCGCGAACGTATCCGATCGCGCCGACAGGCTGCTGACCCGGCTGCGCGTCCTATCCGGCAACATTGCGCTGTTTTCGCATGGACAATTTGGCGCAGCGCTCGCTGCGCGATGGATCGAATTGGCCGTGATCGAAGCGCAACACCTCGCACTGGGCCCCGCATCGATCAGTATCCTTGCATATGGTCCCGCTCACCCGAGTATTCCCGTCATTGAACTCTGGAATGCTGAACGGATCGCTCCGTGATCCCGAAAGAGGGCGGTGAGGGCGACCCGGCGAGCGACAAGCGGAATCTAACCGTGCTCGCGCTGAACAGCGGTTCCTCATCCTTGAAGTTCGGCCTTTATCGCGTGAACGCTTTGGAATGCAAGCGATTGATCGCGGGGGAGGCGGAGTCGATTGGCGAGAAGCAAGGCGACTTCCATGCGGAGGATGCGCAGGGCGTTTCGCTGCTGTGCGAGCGCACAGCTCTGCCCAGTCAAACAGCCGCGATCATCCGTCTCGCCCGGTTGCTGACGGAGATGAAAATGCCAGCGCCAGAGTGCGTCGGGCACCGCATCGTCCACGGCGGCCCGAAGCTCAGGCAACACTGCCTCATCGATGATTCGGTCATCAATGAGCTCGAGGCGGCCGTTTCGTATGCCCCGCTGCACATGCCGCTCGCTTTGGCGGTCATTCGCTTCTCGCAGTCCCATTTTCCCGGTGTGCCCCAGGTCGCCTGTTTCGATACCAGCTTCCATGCACGCTTGCCGGACATTGCGCGCGTGTTGCCCATTCCACGCGAGCTACGCGCAGAAGGGATTGAACGCTATGGGTTTCACGGCCTGTCGTGTGAATCGATCGTGCATCAGCTTGGGGAGCCTTTGCCGGGCAACTTGCTCATTGCCCATCTTGGCAATGGCGCGAGCATCACCGCCGTGAAGGACGGTCGGTCGATTGACACCAGCATGGGATTGACGCCGACCGGCGGAATCATCATGGGGACGCGCAGCGGCGATCTGGATCCTGGCGTCCTGGTGTATCTGGCTAGACACAAGAACCTCGATGCGAGCCAGCTGGAGGAATTGGTCGACCGGCGCAGCGGTCTGCTGGGCATCTCCGGGCTTTCCGAAGACCTGAGGAACCTGCATAACGCGGCCCACTCCGACCCGAATGCGCGCCTAGCGATCGAGATGTTCTGCTATTCCGCTGCGAAACAGCTCGCGGCCATGAGCGTGGCGCTTGGGGCTATCGATGCGATCGTGTTCACGGCCGGCATAGGACAGAACGATGCACGGGTGCGTGCTCTCATATGCCGCCGTCTTGCCGGACTCGGGGTTCGGCTGGACGACGTGCGCAATAGTGAGTCAAGGAATCCGATCAGCGACGGCGCTTCGCGGTGCCTGGTACGTGTCTTGCCTTCGCAGGAAGACGAGCAGATTGCCCGCCATACCCGGACCTTATCGCTCGGTGCTGTGGTTACCCTGCGTACGCTGACGCACAGAGTTATGGGTGGCGTCCTGTAGGCTCAATATCGCAACCCTGAGGTGCTCCAGCGGCGCAAGTCGATCCCTACCAGATGGCGCGCCCTCAAGGGCCCCAAGTCATCGACACCGTGCCCCCACCAGCTATGTGGGGAGCGGCTGATATGGCCCGGATACCCGATTTTCGCACCCGCCGAGGCTAAATCATCATGATATCCAACTCTCAGTCCACGCCGTCTAAGGCCCTCGACGACAAGGGGCCACGCAAGCCGGCTGCAAAAGCCGCACCGGATGCGAAAGAAGATTTGAAAAGCCTGCCGCTCGCAGAGGTGGAGAAGCGGCTCGCATCCTCCCCGGACGGTCTCACTGGAGCGGAGGCTTCAACACGGCTCAAAAAGGATGGGCCCAATGAGCTGCCGGTGGAGAAGACGAATGCGCTGCTGAAGTTCCTCTCCTACTTCTGGGGTCCGATACCCTGGATGATTGAGGCTGCGGTGATCCTGTCGGGCGTCGTTAAACACTGGCCGGACTTCATTATCATCCTGGTTCTGTTGTGTACAAACGCTGTCGTGGGGTTTTGGGAGGAACGCGCCGCAGGCAATGCCATTGCCGCCCTGAAGGCCAAGCTCGCCACCAAAACCCGGGTGAAACGTGATGGGAAGTGGGTGACCCCGCCTGCGCGGGAGCTGGTGACCGGCGATGTCATCCAGCTGAAGCAGGGTGACATCGTCCCGGCGGACGCCCGCTTACTGGACGGGGATCCGATGTCGGTCGATCAGTCCGCGCTGACGGGCGAAAGTCTCCCTGCCACTCACAAGCCTGGCGAGGCGGTGTTCTCCGGCTCAATTGTTCGCCGCGGGCAGAGCAACGCGATGGTTTATGCCACAGGCGCGAACACGTATTTCGGCAAGACGGCAAAGCTGGTCGAACAGGCGCAGACCGTCAGTCATTTCCAAAAA
>Ga0302313_10002018_pt1 | contig 14571 bp, 6 predicted proteins | sample III_Palsa_N2_2_FD_200454 | JGI IMG/M metagenome (GOLD analysis project Ga0302313, IMG submission 200454) | Peat permafrost microbial communities from Stordalen Mire near Abisko, Sweden - III_Palsa_N2_2 | ecosystem: Environmental > Terrestrial > Soil > Palsa > Peat permafrost | place: Sweden...
TGAGTGTGAAAGAGCCGGAGGTGGAGGCGACGCCTGTGCCGGTTAAGGGGATGGTGGCGGGAGAGTTGGGGTCGGAGCTGGTGAGGGATAGGGTTGCGGATTGGGAGCCGATGGTGGTGGGGGTGAAGGTGACCGTCGCGGTGCATCCTTGATTGGGGGCGAGGGTGGTGGTGGGGCATGGGGATGTGAGGGCGAAGCCCGTGCCGGTGATGGCGGCGGAGATGTTGGTGACTGGGGCTGTTCCGGTGTTGAGAAGAGTCAGGGTTAGGGGGGCGGGCGAGCCGATGGAGATGCTGCCGAAGGCCAGAGCGCCGGGGGTGATCTGGAGTTGAGATTTGGCTCCGGTGCCGGATAAGGAAATGGTTAGTGGGAGTGTGGTGGCATCGGTGGAGAGGCTTAGGGTTCCGGTTCGGGGGCCGGTTGAGGTGGGGGCGAAGGTGATGGTGAGGGTGCAGGTGGCGGCGGCGGCGAGGGTTGAGTTGTTGGCGGGGCATGTGTTGGGGGTGTAGGAGAAGTCGCCGGTGGTAGTGATGTTGTTGAAGGTGAGGGGGCTGGTAGTTGTGTTGGTGATCTGGAGAGGGAGCTGGCCGGTGGTGGAGATGTTGACGGTGCCGAAGTTGAGGGTAGTGGGGTTGAGTGTGAGTGGGGCGTCGGATGCGGTGCCGAGGAGCGTGACGAATTCGAGAGAGGTGGCGGCGTCGGATTGGATTTCGAGGGTTCCGGTGAGGATGGGATTGGTGCTGGTGGGGGCTGGGGTGAGTTGGATGTTGATGGGGCAGGCAGTGCCGGGGTTGAGGGTGGTGCAGGTGGTGGTGGCGGTGAAGCTGGTGGAGGCGAGGGTATTGAGGATGTGGAGGGTGGTGGTTCCAGTGTTGGTGAGGGTGATGGTTTGGGCTGGTGAGGCGGCGCCGATGGTTGTATTGGGGAAGGTGAGGGAGCTTTGCGAGAGCTGGAAGGTGGCGAGGATCGAGGGGTTGGCGGGCGTTTGCGAGAGGATGGGGGCGACGGTTCCGGTGAAGTCTAGGATGGTGGGGCTGTTGGCGGAGTCGGATTCGAGGATGAGGGTTCCGGTGTCGGTGCGCGGGGTGAGGTTGGTGGATGTGGTGGGGAGCTCGTAGATGGGAGCGTACGTGAGGGTGACGGTGCAGGTGGAGTCGGGTGTGAGTGTGGGGAGGCAGGTTGTTGCGGTGAGGAAGGGTGGGTCACTGGTGATGCGGTGGAGGGTGATGGGGGTGGTGCCGGAGTTGGTGAGAGTGAGGGTTTGCTGGGCGGTTTGGCCGGAGGTTAACTGGCCGAAGTTTAGGGGGGTGTAGGGGATGGGGAGGCCGGTTACGGTGAGGGTTCCGGCGCCTTGGCCGTAGCCGAGCAGGTAGGTGAGGGATTGGACGGGGGCGGAGTTGTCGGTGGGTATGCCCTGGGCGAAGACGGTTCCGGTGAGAGGGCCGTTGGTGATGGGGAGGAAAGTTATGGAGAAGGTGCAGGATGCGGATGGGGCGAGGGTAGTGCAGGTGGAGGGTTCTGCGAGGGGGAATTGGCGGGGAAGGTTGAGGGTGATGGCGAGGATTTTGGGGGTGAGGTTGTTGAGTGTGAACTGGCGGGTGTTGCCGGGGGTACTGATGGGGACTGAGCCGAAGTTGACTTGGGTGGGGAGGATCTGGAGGCCGGCGTCTTCGGCGGTGTAGGTTCCGGTTAGGGGGATGGTGTAGGGGGTGGTTTCGGATTGGCCGTTTTGGGTGGTGGTGACGGGGAGAGTTAGGGTATCGGCGATGGGGGATGTGGTGGGGATGAACTGGACGGTAAGGGTGCAGGTGGCAGCGGGGATGAGGGTGGTGCAGTTCGAGTTTGTAGCGAAGTTTGTGGTGGATGTGCTTGGTGTGGATATGGTTATGGTTGCTGTGCCTGTGTTGGTTAGGGTGACGGTTTGGGTGTTGGTGGTAGGGGTGAATATGAGGAAATTGGGGGTGAGGCTTAGGCCGGGATCGGGGTTTCCGAAGCCGGTTAGAGAGGCGATGAGGGTGCCGGCGGAGGTGGTTAGGGTGAGGGTTCCGGTGCGGGCTCCGGTGACGGTGGGGCTGAAGGAGATTTGGAGGTAGCAGGATGCGGTGGTGGGGAGGGTTCCGGTGCAGGAGGGGTTGATGAGGGTGAAGTCGCCGGTGGTGGTGGCGGAGGTGATCGTGACGGGACTGGCAGGGGATAAGAGGTTGGCTAGTGTGAAGGTGATTGGTGCGGAGGTGCTGTGGACGTTGACGGGGCCGAAGTCTTGCGAGATGGGGCTTAGGAGCAGGCCTTGAATGGGTAAGGCGGTTCCTATGAGGGTGAGGAGGTAGGGGTTTCCGTTGGGGACAGTGGTTAGGGTGAGGGTTGCGGATTGGGGGCCGGAGGTTTGCGAGAGGAATTGCACGCCGAGGTAACAGATTGTGCAGGAGGAGGTTGCGGTTGGGGTGAAGCTTGATTGTGGGAGGGTTATGGGTGGGGTTCCGGTGCTGGGGATGAGGGCGACGTTGAAGAGGGGGCTGTTGCTGGCGGCGGTGAGCGTTGGAAGTGATTGCTGGATAAGGAGATAGAGGGTGGTGGGTTCGTTGATGTAGGTTTGGCCGAGGGTGAGGGTGCCGTTGTTGGCGGGGAGGATGGCGGAGGCGATTCCGGTTAGGGAGATAAGTGTGGGGGCGAAGGCGCTGCCGGAGGTGATGGATAGAAGGCCTTCGCGCTCAGCGGGTTGCGAGGGGGCGAAGTTGAGGAAGAGTTGGCAGGAGGTGTTTGCGGAGAGGGTGGTGGGGCAGGTGTTGTTGAGGAGGAAGTCTCCGGTGAGGGATGTTGTGAGAGGAAAAGGGACGGTGCCGGTGTTGGTGAGGGTTACGGTTTGCGCGGTGGTGGAGACGGCTGTGACGGTGACCGGAGTTGCGAAATTTACCGTGACGGTGGAGACGGTGAGGTAGGGGTTGGCGGTGCTGGAGGTTGCGCCGGTGGGAGGGAAGGTTTGTCCGGTGAGGAGGACTGTTTGGTTGTTGTCGAGGGTGAGGGTGGTGGCGTCGTCGGATGGGGCGGTGGGTGAGAGATAGATGAGGGTGAGGCTACAGACGGTGTGGGGTTCGAGGGTGGTGGGGCAGTTGTCGGTGACGGTGAAGGGGGATGTGATGGGGAGGGTTGCGGGGGTGTGAGGAATGGGGGTGGTGGAGTTGTTGGAGAGGTAGAGGTAGCGTGGGAGGTTGAGGGTGGGGGTGTTGGTGAACTGGGTGCCGAAGTCGACTTCGGTGGAGGAGAGATTGACGGCGGCGACCTGGGAGAAGCCGGTTAGCTTGATATCGTGGCTGGCAATCTTCCAGAAGTTGGCGGCGGGGGTGTCGGATGTGGTTGAGGCGGTGAAAGAGAAGGTGAGGGTGCATGTGCTGCTGGCGGGGACGATGTGGGAGGTGCAGGTGGTGGCGGTTTCGGCGAAGGTGTAGGGGGTTGTGGGGCCGTCTAGTGCGGAGGTGAAGGGTTGAGGGGTGGTGGTTAGGTTGGTGAGGGTGAGAGTTTGGGTTGCGGGTGGGCTGGTCGAGGTGACGATGCCGAAGTCGAGCTCGTTGGTGGAGAGAGCGATGGGATTGGGGGTGAGGGTGGTTGTGGGGAGGGTGAGGGTTGCTGTGGTGGCGTTGGTGGATGAGACGGTGAGAGTGCCGGGACCTGTGCCGGTGAGGGCGATCGAGCAGGAGTTCGAGGGTTGGAGGGTCGTGGCGCAGTTGGTGGCGAGGGTGTAGCCGGTGACGGTTAGGGTGAGGCCGGTTGCGGCGGCGGAGCCGAGGTTGCGGAGGGTGATGTTGGGAAGGTCGTTGGTGGAGAGGCTGAGGCTTGGGGCGGAGGTTGTGGTGTTGAGGAGGGATAGGAAGGCGGCGGTGCCGGTGCATTGGGTGCAGACCGTGGGGAGGATGTCGGCGAGGGTGTTGGGGAGGATGGCGTTGGGGGTTTGGACTAGCGGGAAGTCGAAGGGCTGGGGGATGGTGTTGGTTGTGACGGTGAGAGTGCCGGGGAGGGCGACGGTTCCTGTGGGTGAGATGGCGGGGGCGGATACGAGACTGGTTAGGGAGGCGTAGCCGGCGTTGGTGGTGGGAAGGCCGCCGAAGCGGAGGGTTTGGTCGATGGTGTTGTTGGTGGTTAGGTGCAGGAGGAAGCTGTCGCCGGCGGGGTAGTCTGGTGCGATGGGGCCGGGGAAGAGTGGGGTGGTTAGAGAGCCGGAGATCCAGACGGTGCTGTTGGGGCCGGGGGTGGCGAAGGATTGTGTGCCGGGGACGAGGAGGGTGGAAGAGGTGATGGATTGGCCGTTTAGGGGGATGCGGAGGAGGGTTTGGTAGGGTGTGTTGGCTAGTGGGGTGGTGACGGTGGTGAGGGGGAACTGGCCGGGGTTGACGTTTCCGGTGAGTAGTAGGGTTTGGGTGGTTGCGTCGAGTGCGATGGAGGCTAGGCCGTTGCCGGGGATGTAGGTTGCGTAAAGGAACGAGCTTCCGGTGGGTGAGAGAGCGGTGAGGAAGCCGGAGGTAGTGCCGAGGATGTTGGGGACGAGGGCGGAGATGGTGGGTAGGCCGGGGGAGGTTGTGGAGCCGGTGATGTAGGCGTTGCCGGAGGTATCGGCTGCGATGGCGGTGGGAGTGAGGGTGCCGTTGGCTCCGGTGAGGTAGGTGGCGTAGGTAAGGGCGCCGGTGGGGGTGAAGGCTTCGACGAAGCCGCTTTGGGTTGCGTTGGGGGCTGGGGATTGCTGGATGGCAGTGGGGGTTACGGGGAGGGTTGTGCTGGAGGTTGTGCCAGTGATGAAGGCGCCTGCGGCTGTGGCGGCGATGCTGGTGGCCGTGGTTTGAGGGGCGCCCAGGAAGGTTAGGAAGATGAGATTGAGGTTGGTGTCGTACTTGGCGAGGAAGCTGCTGGTGTGGGTGGGGAAAGCTGCGCCTGGTGTGGCGGTTAGGGTGTTGCTTGTGGTGGTTCCGGTGACGTAGATGTTGCCGGAGGGGTCGAGGGATAGCGCGAGGCCGGTGTCTCCGGTGGACCCGGTTTGGGACTGGGTAATGATGCTGGTGGCGGAGGCGTTGGTTTTTAGGAGGCGGATGCCGTCGTGTTGGTTGAGGAGCAGGATGAGGGAGCCGTCGGGGGCGTAGGCAGCGGCGTTGAAGCTGGCGTTGGCGAGGAGGCCCTGGAGGGTGATCTGCTGCGGGGTGTTGAGAGTCTGCGCGCGAGGCGCGAGGGTGAGACAGAGACCGAGGATGAGGGTGAGGGTGGGTAGTCGCTTCATAGAGGTTGGGGCTGCTCCAACGCGCTGCTTGCAGCCGTTTCTCTATCGGAAAGGATGTCTGGGGTTTATGGGTGTACTAAGTTGAAACGAATTGAGGATAAGAGGGGTCGAAGTTCCATTTTGGGACAGGTTGGGGGATTTTTCGTTGTGGTGGGGTGAAGTTTTGGGGTGGGGTGGGCGAGGGCTTTGAACGCAGAGGGCGCGAAGGGAGCTAAGGTTCGCAAAGGTAGGACTGGCAAGTGCAAGTGCGAATACAGGGGTCTCTCCACTGCGCATGACATGAAGCCGTCATGCTTCGGTCGAGATGACAAAGGTTGGGGCGACGTTAGCGAAGAACGGGAGAATACGGAGATTCTTCGCGAAGCTCAGAATGACGGCGTTGGGTGATTTAGGGGTGGAGGAGGTGGGTTAGGTCTTGGGTGGTCATGGATTCTATAAAGGCGGGGTGGGTGGTGTATTGGATGGCGGTCATGCCGGCGGTGCGGGCGGCGAGGATATTTTCTTCGCGGTCGTCGAGGAAGAGGATGGCGGAGGGTGGAACGGCGAGGCCTTCGGCGGCGTGTTGGTAGATGGCGAGGTCGGGCTTTGCGATTCCGAGACGGTGCGAGAAGGTGTGGTGGGCGAAGTTCTGCAGCCAGGGGAAGCGGGCGAGGATGCCTAGCTCCATCTCGTCGCCGAGGTTGGAGAGGATGCCGGTTTTGATGTTGGCGCGCTGGAGGGCGGCGGCCCAGTCGATCATGGGCTGGTTGGGCTGGGTCCAGAGGGCGGTGTCGGCGGCGATGAGTTCGGCTAGCTGGGTAGGGGTGAGGGATTGGTGGAGGTCGCCGGCTACGGCTTGCCAGTAGGTGATGGCGGTGAGAGCGCCTCGGTCGTAGTCATGGCGGTGGTTCCAGTAGGCGGCGTGGAAGGCGGGTTCGTCGGCGTGGAAGACTTGCTTTAGGCGAGCCCAGGAGGTGGGGTCGGGTGGGCCGCTTAGGACCATGCCGTAGTCGAAGAGGACGGCGGTGATGGTGGGGGTTTGTGGGGACATGGTTAGTTGATTGTATGGGGTGCGTAGTATCGGATGTGAGGCCAGGGCTGAAGCCCGTTTGTTGGGAGGTTATGGTCAGTGGCCTGAAGGCCACGGCTAATCCGAAAGGCAACTGCAAATGCAAAAGCAACAGCCAATACAGTGGTCCATTCGCTGCGCTCAGGATGACGAAAGTTGGGGTGATGCGGACTTCGGTAAGGACGAGCAACAGCAAAGGCAACAGCAACCGCAGATTCCCTACGGGAATGACAAACTTAATAAGGTGATATGAGATTTTCGCGACGGACGAATTGGAATTTGGCGGAGAACGACTTTGCGCGGGCGGTGCGCGAGGCTCGTGCGAGTGGGGTTGAGGTGTTGGATTTGACGGTGTCGAACCCTACGGCTTGTGGGTTTGCTTATGACAGTGCGGCTTTGCTGGGGACGCTGAGCGATGCGCGGGCTTTGGTTTATGAGCCGGAGGCGCTGGGAATAGTAAGGGCTCGGGAGGCGGTGGGCGGGTACTATCGCGACCATGGGGCGGAGGTTGGGGTTGAGCGCGTTTGTCTGACGACGAGTACGAGTGAGGCTTATAGCTTTTTGTTTCGGTTGCTTTGCGATCCGGGGGATGAGGTATTGATTGCGCGGCCGAGCTATCCGCTGTTTGAGTTTCTGGCGGAGTTGGATGATGTGAGGCTGGTGGAGTATCCGCTGCTGTATGACGCGGGGTGGCATGTGGATTTTTATGCGCTGGAAGCGGCGGTGACGGCGAAGACGAAGGCTGTGGTGGTAGTGCATCCGAATAACCCGACGGGGAACTTTGCTGCGGAGAAGGAGCGGGCGGCGTTGCAGGAGTTCTGTGCGCGGCGGGGGTTGGCGCTGATTGTGGACGAGGTGTTTCTGGACTATGCGCTGAAGGGTGTGGAGGCTCGGAGTTTTGCGGCGGAGAAGTGTGAGGCGCTGACGTTTGTGTTGAGTGGGTTGAGCAAGGTTTGCGGGCTGCCGCAGATGAAGGTGTCGTGGATTGTGGCTGCGGGGCCGGGCGTGGGTGAGGCGATGGAGCGGCTGGAGGTGATTTCGGATACGTTTTTGTCGGTGAACGCGCCGATGCAGTTTGCGTTGCCGCAATGGTTGGCTGGTCGGGGTGCAATGCAAGCGGAGATTCGGGAGCGGGTTAGGGGGAATTTGGCGGTGCTGGATGCGAGGTTGGTGGGGACGCAGGGGAGCCGGTTGGCGATGGATGCGGGGTGGGCAGCGGTGGTCCGGGTTCCGCGGCGGGGTGGGTTTGTGGAGGCGGCGATGGAGCGCGGAGTGGTGGTGCAGCCGGGGGAGTTTTATGGGCTGGCGGAGGGCCGTATTGTGTTGAGTTTGCTGACTCCGGTGGAAGTGTGGGCGAAGGGTGTGGAGCTGCTACCGGTGGAGTGATTCAGCATTGGTGTTCCCCACTCGTGACGATGAGACCGTCATGAATGGGCCACCCGGAGGTTGTTTTATACAGGGGTAATGGTTGCTATGGGAGAATGTTCGGATGACGACGTCACGACGGGATTTTCTTAAAGTAGCAGCAATGCTTTCGGGTGCAGCAGGGGTTTCGGGGTTCGTTCCAGATTCGGTGAGACGGGCGTTTGCGATTGAGCCGGCGGTGGGCTCGACGTATATGGATGCGGAGCATGTGGTGATCCTGATGCAGGAGAACCGGTCGTTCGATCATGCGCTGGGGACGTTGCAGGGGGTTCGTGGGTTTAATGATCCGCGGGCGATTCGGCTGGCTAATGGGAACTCAGTGTTTGTGCAGACAGATGCGGCGGGGAACAGCTATGCGCCCTGGCGGCTGGACATAAAAGACACGAAGATTACGTGGATGGGATCGGTTCCGCATACGCGGCATAGCCAGGTGGATGCGTGGAACGATGGGCTGCATGACAAGTGGATTGATTCGAAGCGGTCTTACAACAAGGACTATAAGCAGGTGCCGTTGACGATGGGGCACTATACGCGGGATGATCTGCCGTTTTACTACGCACTGGCGGATGCTTTTACGATCTGCGACCAGAGCTATTGCTCGGCCATGACCAGCACGACGCCGAACCGGTGCTTCTTTTATACGGGGACGGTGAGGGACGAGCAGCATACGCAGTCGCGGGTGTTTATGCGTAATGACGAGATCATGATCGGTGGGCAGACGTGGAAGACGTTTCCGGAGCGGCTGCAAGAGGCGGGCGTGAATTGGAAGTACTACCAGAACGATCTGACGCGGACTTCGGGGCTGACGAGTGAGGAGAACTCATGGCTTTCGAACTTTGGGACCAACATTCTGGAATCGTTCGATGCGTATAACGTGATGGCGTATCCGTACGCTCCGGTGGGGATGCAGGCGGAGGTCGAGAGACTGGGGAGGGATATCGCAAAGACGCAGACGGCGCTGGCGAAGGAGAGTGATCCCGCGGTTTTGACGAAGTTGAAGCTGCGGATTGCGAATGATGAGAGAGACCGCGAGACGCTGAAGAAGCAACTGGCGAAGGGGCAGGGGAAAGATCTTTACGCGAAGATGACGCCGGCGGAGCGAGCGCTGCATGATGCGGCGTTTGTGACGAATTTGAATGATCCGAACTATCGGTCGCTGGAGCCGCTGACGTTTGAGGGCGGGACGATGAACGTGCCGAAGGGCGATGTGCTGCATCAGTTCCGCGAGGATGTGAATAGCGGGAAGCTGCCGACGGTGTCGTGGCTGAGCAGCCCGGAGCATTTTTCGGATCATCCGACTTCGCCCTGGTATGGGGCGTGGTATGTGTCCGAGGTGATGGATATTTTGACGAAGAATCCTGAGGTTTGGAAGAAGACGATCTTCATACTGACATACGACGAGAACGATGGGTACTTTGACCATGCGCCTTCGTTTGTGGCGGCTGATCCGAAGCGGCCGGAGACGGGGAAGGCTTCGGCGGGAGTCGATACGGGGCTGGAGTATACGTATGCCGCGGATGAGATTCGGATGGGTGTTTTGCCGGAGGAGGCGCGGACGGGGCCGATTGGGATGGGCTATCGGGTGCCGACGATTGTGGCTTCGCCGTGGAGCCGCGGCGGGTGGGTGAACTCGCAGTTGTTCGATCACACGTCTACGCTGATGTTCCTGGAAGATTTTGTGCAGAAAAAGACGGGGAAGACGATTCGGGAGACAAATATCAGTCCATGGCGGCGGGCGATTTCGGGGAATTTGACTTCATGCTTCCGGGCGCATGATGCGAAGGAAGCTACGCTGAGTTATCTGGATCGCGACAAGTTTGTGATTGGGATTCGGGCGGCGAAGGATAAGGAGGTGCCGTCGAATTATGTGAATCTGAGTGCGGCGCAGATTGCGGATGTGACGAGCAATCCGCAGGGGTCGAAGTTTATGTCGCACCAGGAGCCGGGGGTGAGGCCTTCGTGTGCGCTGCCTTATGAGCTGTATGCGGAGGGTGGGCTGAGTGCTGACCGGACGCGGTTTGAGCTGCATATGACGGCGGGGACTGAGGTGCATGGGGGGCAGTCGATTGGGGCGCCGTTCAATGTTTATGTGAGGAATGTTGGCGGAGCGGGGATGGCTGTGGCGACGTATACGGTGAAGCCGGGGGATACGGTGTCGGAGGCGTTTCCGGTGACGATGTTTGCGGGCGGGAGGTATGAGCTCGATGCGCATGGGCCGAATGGGTTCTACCGGTCGTTTTCGGGCGATGCGCAGGGGAACAGCGTGCAGGTGAAGACTGTTTATGAGAAGAAGGGATCACGGCTGAGCGGGAATGTTGAGGTGGTGGTTCGCAATCCGGGCGATAAGCCTGTGACGATTGCGGTTCGGGACAATGCCTATAAGGCTGAGACGGTGAACAAGACCGTTGCGGCGGGGCAGGAGGCTACTGTGGTGCTGCCGCTGGGCAAGAGCCATGGGTGGTATGACTTTACGGTGCGGTCGGAGGGTGTAGCGGTGCGGAGCGCGGGGCGCGTGGAGACGGGCGCTTCTAGCTTTAGCGATCCGTTTATGGGGATGGCAGTCTAGCGGAGGAAGGGGTTGGTGGCGCGCTCGTGTGCGATGGTGGTGTTGGGGCCGTGGCCGGCGATGACGAGGGTTTCGCCGGGTAAGGGGAGCAGGCGGTCCTGAATGCTGGCGATGAGCTGGCTGGAGTTGCCGCCGGGAAGGTCGGTGCGGCCGACGGAGCCGGCGAAGAGGGTGTCGCCGGCGATGAGGAGGTTTTCGGCGGGGATGTGCAGACAGAGACTGCCTTGCGAGTGGCCGGGGGTGTGCAGGACGGTGGCGTCGATGCCGGGGATGGTGAGGATTTCGTTGTCGGCGGGGGAGTGGTCCGGGGGATGGACGGTGGGGACTTCGAGGTCGAACCAGGCGGCCTGGGTGGCCATTAGGTCGACGAGCGGGATGTCGTGCTTGCTGTAGAGGATTGGCGCGCCGGTGATCTGCTTGAGGGTGCGGGCGCTGGCGATGTGGTCGATGTGGGCGTGGGTTACGAAGATCTGACGGACGGTGAGCTGGTGCTTGTTGAGGAGAGCGAGGATGCGGGGGATGTCGTAGCCGGGATCGACGACGATGGCCTGGCGGGAGGTTTCGTCGCCGAGGATGGTGCAGTTGCATTGGAGGAGGCCGACGGGGAAGGTTTCGCGGATCATGTTGGCGGCCTCCGTGTGTAGCGAACAAAGCAAAAGCGCAGGCTGAGGGCCTGCGCTTTTGAGTTTAGAAGAGACTTACTTCTTCGCCGGCGTCGACTGGCTTGAAGGGGTGTCAGAGAGCACCGAACGATTGGTCCTGTTGGTGTGCGACATGACGATGGTGAGGCTGATGGAGGTGACCATGAAGAGGATGGCCGACCAGGTAGTGAGCTTGGAGAGAAGGTTGGTGGCACCACGGGGACCAAAGGCGGTCTGCGAACCCTGGCCACCAAAGGCGCCAGCGAGATCGGAGGATTTGCCCTGCTGAAGGAGGACGACGCCGATGAGGAAGAGGCAGACGATAACGTGCAGGATCAAGAGAAGAATGAGCATGGAGCTGTCTTGGACGCCTTAAAGAGCCGCAGAACGGCTGGAATATATTAGATGGGTGCGGAGAAGGAATGCGATTCCTGTTGCACGTCAATCTAATAGTCAGTGTACCACTGGCGGGTGATGCGAGCCGCAGGAGCCGCGAACCATCAATTTCACCGGGAGAAGGATCTTTGCCGGGGAAGAGACGACTCCGTCGTGGGTCTTCTGGATACCTTCGAGCAGAAGAGCCATGGAACGCCGGGTGAGCTCGACCGGAGACTGGGCGACGGTGGTGAGCGGCGGGCTGACGATGGCGGCGAGATCGAATTCGTCAAAGCCGATGAGGGCCATGTCTTCCGGTATGCGAATTTTTCTTTCCGAGAGACATTGGAGGACAAAGCTGGAGGTGCGGTGGTTGAGCAAAAAGATCGCGGTGGGTGGTATTTTGCCCGAGAGTGCGCCGGCGAGCCAGTGACGCACGGCGTCGACGGATGAAAGGTTCGTGGCAAGTTGTGGCTTGAGGCCGGAGACGATCATCTGGTGCTTATAGCCTTCGACGCGCTCATGAACGGTGTAGGTGTCTTCGTCATAGCCGACGCAGGCGATGCGACGGTGGCCGTGCTCGATGAGATGGCGAGTGGCTTCCTCGGCCCCGGCGCGGTTTTCTACCAGGACGCAATCGGTGTCGGCGCCGGGAAGTGGACGGTCAAAGGCGACGATGGCGAGGCCGGTGCTCTGTAGCTGGCGGAGGCGCTCGTCGCCGGGTTTGGTGGAGGTGACGATGAGGAGGCCGGAGACTTTGCGGCTGGCCATAAGCTCGGCTTCCTTAAACTCGAGGTCGGCGTCGCGCTCGGAGGAGACGACGAGGGTCATGTAACCGTGCTGGCGGGCTATCTGCTGGACGGTGTGCGCGCAGGTGGCGAAGAAGGTGTCGGAGAGGTCTGGGACGATGAGACCGATGAGTTTGGCGCGCTGGCCCTTGAGGAGGCGTGCGGCCTCATTCTGGCGGTAGCCGAGTTGGGCGATGGCGGCTTCTACTTTTTTGCGAGTGGAGGGGCGGACGGCGGGATGGTTGTTGATGACCCGGGAGACGGTCATGAGTCCTACGCGAGCGAGCTTGGCAACTTCTCTGATTGTGGGGGTGCTCGGCGTGCTCTTCGGCATGGCAACCAGCATAACCGAAGGGCGGTTGAGGGCGACAAAAAGCGGTCGACGGGTGTGCCATTTTGTGCATCTAAGCTACGTCGGACGGGTTTACTGATCAATCGGATAATTCTCGTCCCGGAGACGATTCTCGGAGGTGGGGTTCTCTGTTCGGGCCTTGCTAAAGGAGAGGCAATCGCTTACCCTAGCTTGAACAACAGCTCAGAGTGCATGGGGCTTAAGATCGAGTGGTTGAAGGACTTAGCGCGTAATTTCAGGGCTATGTCAACAAGCCAGGGCCAAGTCTGGGATGTTCTGCTCGCGTTCACGAACTATATTTGGACCGGATGACGGAGTTGCCTGGGATGTCGTTTCGATCGAACCTATTGTAGGGCTTTCCTCTTATTACCGGTCCCATCCATAAGACTTAGACCGATTCCTTGAATTCGATGAGGAATCCATAGCAAATTGAGAGTCGGCAGTGTCGAAATCTCGATAAGTAGATTACTGAAGAGTTAAGTAAATGGGTAAGCAAGCGATTCGTGGTGGCCGCAGCGGATTTTCCAGGTTGCGCAGGGGTGGGTTTGGCGGCTGGTTATTGACGGCAGTGGTCGTGGCGCTATTGTGCGGATCGCTGCGGGCAGAGCCTGGCTACCAGGGCCAGTCAGCAGCAGGGGGTGGAAACGCCTCATCCGGCAATGCGAGCAGCGACGGACAAGCAACTTCCAACGGAGCCAACAGCTCAGGCCAGGCACCTGCCGATAGTGGAAATCAGGCACCGGGCGGCAACACTCAATCACCGTCGAACAACACCCAGGCGCCCTCTAATAGCGCTCAGGCGCCTTCCGACGGCAATCAGGCTCCTGCGGATAGCAGCACGCAGTCGACTACAACCGAGAGCAACGGCTCCCGCGCTGCGACGACCCAAGGCCGTTCGACACAGTCAGCCGCGACGAACACCAATGCACGTACTGCTGCGAAGACTACCCCACCTGTGATCGAAGCGGATCATGACGGTCCACAGCAGGTACGGCAACCGATTCCTTATCCGGGCTTGCCGTCCCTGCAAGACCTCTACACGCAAATACCTTCTTCGGGTGGGACGCTGCGACGATTTGGCAGCGAGGCGTTTCTTTTAGGAACAGGGAATGCGAATGAACTGCCGTCTGATCTTCCAGTGGGTCCTGATTATGTTCTCGGGCCGGGAGATAACGTCGTCGTAAACATGTGGGGCGGACACTCAGAGAACATGAATGTCACGATCGACCGTCAAGGCCAGATTGCTTTGCCGGAGGCGGGGACCATCACGGTTGACGGACTTACGATTGCGCAGGCGCAAGCTGCGATTCAGAAGTCGCTGGGCACGCAGTTTCAGGATGAGCATGTCGAAATTTCGCTGGGACGCCTGCGGACGGTACGTGTGTACGTTGTGGGCGACGTGCAACGTCCAGGCGCCTACGATGTGAGTTCGCTATCCACACCACTGAGCGTGCTGTATGCGGCTGGTGGACCGACGAGCCGAGGTTCGTTGCGAATTCTCAAGCAGTACCGTGGCACAAAGCTGATAGCACAGGTCGACCTCTATGACTTTCTGTTGAAGGGGGTTCGCGCAACTGTCGAGCGCTTGCTTCCGGGCGACACGATCATGGTGCCGGCAGCCGGGCCGGAGGTGACGGTAGAGGGGATGGTGCATCATCCCGCTATCTATGAACTTAACGGCGAAAAGACACTGAACCAGGTGTTGGATCTTGCTGGGGGCGTGCTGTCTACCGCTAGTTTGAAGCAGATCAACGTGGCGCGAGTTGAGGCGCATGAGCGCCGTACTATGCTGAGCCTAGACCTGCCAGACAGTGCAGAAGGGGTAAAGAGCGCGCTTGCAGGGTTTAATGTGCAAGGCGGCGATGATGTCGTAATTTCCCAGATACTGCCTTATAACCAACAGGCCGTCTATCTTGAGGGGCATGTGTTTCGACCTGGGAGATATCCGTATCACGATGGGATGACGATTACGGATCTGTTGCGTTCTTATCAGGATGTACTGCCTGAGCCGGCGGACCATGCGGAGATTATTCGTTTGCAGGCACCGGACTATCGGCCCGAGACGATCGGTTTCAATCTGCCCGATGTGCTGCTCGGAAACAATCCGATCAAGTTGCAG
>Ga0302313_10002021_pt1 | contig 14548 bp, 9 predicted proteins | sample III_Palsa_N2_2_FD_200454 | JGI IMG/M metagenome (GOLD analysis project Ga0302313, IMG submission 200454) | Peat permafrost microbial communities from Stordalen Mire near Abisko, Sweden - III_Palsa_N2_2 | ecosystem: Environmental > Terrestrial > Soil > Palsa > Peat permafrost | place: Sweden...
GCGGCCAGATACCCATCTGGGTGGCGATGTCGATCTGCTGCGCCATGCCGACGGGGCCCATCATCTGATTGACGGCTACGTGGCGGGTGAAGAGGCCCTTGATGACGCGGAGGATCAACATGGAGCCTTCGCGATTGTCCTTGATGGACTGCGAAACGGCTGCGCCGATGGGGAGATGCTCGATGTCTGCCGGTGGCGGGCGGTAGGTGAAGCCGAGGCGGTATTGATCGCCGGCTCCAGGGGTCGCCATCTTTTCCGGCGTGGCAGTGAGGGTGAGAGGCTGGCCGTTGCGGAGAACGCCGAGGGTGTCGGCGGCGCCTTTGTTGTCTTTGAGGAAGAAGAGCAGGGCAGGGACGGAGTGGAGCTGAAGACCGTTGATGGCGAGGAGCTGGTCGCCGGCCTGGAGTCCGGCGCGTTCGGCCGGGGAACCTCCGGTCACGGAGAGCACGTTGATGGGGCCGGGATCCATGCGGGGGATGAGGCCGACGTTGGCTACGTCATCGACGCCGAACTCGGTGTTGGGTGGAACGGTGATGGTGAGGGTGCCGGTGCGTGTTTCGCCGTCGTGATTGAAGGCGATAGGGATCGGGCGGTTGAGGTTGAGGGCGGACTCCTCGAGAATCTGTTCCCAGTTGGGGTTGTAGATACGGTTGTAGCGAGTGATGGTGTCGCCCGGGGAAATTCCTACGCTGGCCGCGGTGGTGCCTTGGGGGACGTAGTCTACGACGGCGGGGCCGGTGAGGTACTGGTCGACTTCGTGGTGATAGTGGGCTACGAGAAAGAGCAGGACGAAGGCGACGAGGAAGTTGGAAAGGGGGCCGGCGACGGCAATGAGGACACGCTGCCAGCGGGGCTTGGATGTGAGGTCGTCGGGGGAGCCGGTAGCGGGAAGCGCAGCGTGGCCGAGGGCGAGCTCGCCTCTGACGGGTAAGGGAGCGCCGTCACCGCCGAGTTCGCCGGCCATTTTGACGTAGCCGCCGACGGGGAGGATGGAGATGCGGTAGTCGGTATCGCCGTAATGGAAGCCGACGAGGCGAGGTCCGAAGCCGATGGAGAAGGTTTCGACGCGGACGCCGCAGAGTTTGGCAACGATAAAGTGGCCGAGCTCATGAATGAGGACGAGAAAGCCGAGGACGATTGCGAATTCAATGACGACGAGGAGAATATGCATGCGGACTACGCGGGAACCTTAGAGAAGAGCATCGGCAGAATGAGACAAACAACGTTCCTTAGCTCAGGATGAAAAAACTTGAAAATTCGCGACGAGCTCGGAGGCTTGTTCGCGGGCAAGGAGGTCGGCTGCGAGGACCTCGGGGATGGACGCAGGAGAACCGTTGGTGGTTAGCGCCAGCACCCTTTCTATTGTACGTGGAATGCCGTTGAAGGAGAGTTGACCGTTGAGGAAGGCTGCGACGGCAACTTCGTCGGCGGCGTTGAGGGCAATGCAATGATTCTGCGAGGCTGCGGCGGCTTCGTAGGCGAGACGGAGGCAGGGGAAACGGGCGAGGTCGGGGGTCTGGAAGTCGAGCTCTGTGAGGGAGGCCATGTCGAAGGTGAGGTCGCTGGCGACGCGGTCGGGCCAGGAGAGGGCGTAGAGGATGGGAAGGCGCATGTCGGTGACGGAGATCTGGGCGAGGATGCTGCCGTCGATGTACTCGACCAGGGAGTGGATGGTGGATTGAGGGTGGACGGTGACCTTGACGCGCGAGGGGGGAAGGTTGAAGAGGCGGCAGGCTTCGATGATTTCGAGGCCCTTGTTGAGCATGGTGGCGGAGTCAACGGTGATGCGCTGGCCCATGACCCAGGTGGGGTGTTTGAGGGCCTGGGCGGGGGTAATGCGGTCGAAGTCGGCTAGCGGGGTGTTGCGGAAGGGGCCGCCGGATGCGGTTAGCCAGATTTGTTTGACTTCGGAGGCGGCGCCGGCGCGAAGGCATTGGTGGATAGCGTTGTGCTCGGAGTCGATGGGAAGGAGGTCTACGTTGTGCTCGTGGGCGGCGGCCAGGATGAGGTCGCCAGCCGCTACGAGACATTCCTTGTTGGCGAGGCCTATGGTCTTGCCGGAGAGGACGGCCGCGTAGGTGGCTTCGAGGCCGGCTACGCCCACGATGGCCGCGACTACGAAGTCTACCGCTGGGAGGGTGGCGACGCGCACTGTGCCGGCCGTGCCGTGGACGACTTCGATGCCGGTGATGCCGTTTTGTTTGAGGCGGGCGGAGAGTTTGTCGGCGAGTAGCTCGGTGGCGACGGAGACGACTTCCGGGTGCCAGCGCTGGCACTGCTCGAAGACGGCGTCGAGGTTGGAGCCGGCGGCGAACGCGATGGGGTGGAAGCGGTCGGGGTGGGACTCGCAGATGCTTAGGGTGCTCTGGCCGATGGAGCCGGTCGAGCCGAGGACGGCGATCTTCTTCACACTGCTTATTTTACTTGGCCCGGAGGGAAATTATCTGGGTCAAGGATTGCCTGGCTTACATCGGCGGCTAAAGCCGATGGATAGGAGCGGGTTTATGGCACGGCTGAAGCCGTGCCCCTTCGAGTTCGCGATGGGCAGAATTCGCGGTGAGCCTATGGACCGAGGTTGTGGTGACCCTGCGGGCATATGAAAGATGCCACCCTTGGACTGAACAGTCGAGGGTGGCTTTGGAGGGTCGAATGGTTGGAGTGAGTTAAGCGGCGGCTGATTCCGGTTCGAACTGCTCTTCTTCGGTGGAACCGGGGAGGGCGTTGGTGGAGGTTTCGCCGTGCGAGATGGTTGTGGCGACTTTGTCGAAGTAGGCGGTGCCGACGAAGCGCTGGTGGCGGACGGCGCCGTAGCCCTGGTCGGCGAGGGCGAACTCGCGCTGCTGGAGGTTGGAGTAGGCGAGCATGCCGTCGTGCTTGTAGGCCTCGGCTAACTCGAACATGGAGAGGTTGAGGGCGTGGAAGCCGGCGAGGGTGACGAACTGGAACTTGTAGCCCATGGCGGCGAGGTTTTTCTGGAAGGCGTGGATCTCGGGCTCGGAAAGCTTCGCGCGCCAGTTGAAGGAGGGGGAGCAGTTGTAGGCTAGGAGCTTGCCGGGGAACTGCTTGTGGATGGCAGTGGCAAACTTTTCGGCTTCAGCAACGTTGGGCTCGGAGGTCTCGCACCAGATGATGTCGGCGTAAGGGGCATAGGCGAGGCCGCGGGCGATGGCGCAGTCGATGCCACCGTTGATGCGACAGAAGCCTTCGATGGTGCGCTCGCCGGTGACGAACTCGGCATCGATGGGATCGCAGTCGCTGGTGAGGAGTTGGGCGCCGTTGGCGTCGGTACGGGCTACGAGGAGCGTGGGAACGCCGAGGACGTCGGCGGCGAGGCGTGCGGCAATCAACTTCTGCACGGCTTCGCGGGTGGGCACGAGGACCTTGCCGCCCATGTGGCCGCACTTCTTGGCCGAGGAGAGCTGGTCTTCGAAGTGGACGCCGGCGGCTCCAGCTTCGATCATGGACTTCATGAGCTCGAAGGCGTTGAGGGTGCCCCCGAAGCCGGCTTCTGCGTCGGCGACGATTGGGAGCATCCAGTTTTTGGTGTCGCCGGCTTTATTCCCCGAATGTTCGGTTGTTTCACTATGGTGGATCTGATCCGCGCGGAGGAGGGCGTTGTTAATCGCCTTGACGACCTGGGGGACGCTGTTGACGGGGTAAAGGCTTTGGTCGGGGTACATCTGGCCGCCGGTGTTGGCGTCGGCTGCGACCTGCCAGCCGGAGAGGTAGATGGCCTTGAGGCCGGCTTGCGCCATCTGGACGGCATGGTTGCCGGTGAGGGCGCCGAGGGCGGCAATGTGGCCGGGTTGGTGGAGCTCGTTCCAAAGGCGCTCTGCTCCGGAACGGGCGAGGGAGTACTCGATGTGCACCGAGCCGCGGAGAGTGTAGACGTCTTCTGCGGTGTAGCCACGCTTGATGCCGGCCCAGCGCGAGGAGGACCGCCAGTCGTTTTCTATCTGCTGAATTTGCTGTTGTTTGGTCATTTTCTACTCCTTGGTTCAGATGGGGTGGTTGCCTTATTTCGGAGTAGAGTGGATTGCGGGCGCCGTGGCAAGGTGGGGTAGTACGAATCGTGCTAGTGAACGAAGTGTGCCAGAACACAGACGAAGCCGATGGGCGCGCTGGAGACTGGTGAGGTCGTGGAGGCTGGGATGAAAGCGAAGAGCGTGAGAGACAGGCGAGAGCATAGTCAGAAGCAGATTCCCAGAGGGAATGACAGAAAGAAAGACAAGAGCAAAGGTAGAAGCAGACCCCCAGAGGGAACGACAGAAAGAAAAACAACAGCCGTTGAGGCGGATCGCGATTGGCTGATGACGATGATGGATTGCCTGCGGCGGCGAAGCATTGCCGAGGGGATCAAGTTGTTGAAGCGCGCGGAGCCTGCATGGATGGCGCTCGCGGTAAGTGACCGGCATGGGGCAGAGGTTTTGTTGATGCTGGCGCAGTGGGTGGATGTGGGGTACAGCGATCCGCAGCTTCTGCGCGAGCGGCTCGATGGGCTGACGGGCGAGCAGCGCGAACAGATGGGCGTGGCGGCGTATGTGCGGGTGCGGATGACAGAGGCGTTCTATGCGCTCTCGACCGATGATGCGGATGGAGCGATCCGGATATTGGGTGGGCTGCTGCAGATGGAGGATGTATTTCAGGATGCGGAGTTGAAGGTGCTAGCGAATTTGTGGAAGGGCCGCGCGCATCGCAAGAAAGCTGACTATGACATGGCGCGAGAGCACCTGCTGGCGGCGCTCGAGATTGCACATGCGATGTCGGGGTCGGAGGCGCTGGTGGCGATCATTAAAATTCAGCAGGCGTGGATTGTGTTTCAGTATGGCGATAGTGTAGGCGCGCTGCAGATGTTGGACGAGGCCGAGAAGGGACTGGAGAAGACGGACCACTGGATTGCGCTGGGGAATATCGAGAGCGCGCGGGGCAGGATTGTGCGGCGGCATGGCGACTATGCGCGGGCAGTGACGCACTTTGAGCGCGCGGTGGCGCTGTATGAGATCAGCCATCCGAACCATACGAACTTAGCGCGCGCCGTGACGAATTTGAGTTTTGTGAAGCGGCTGCTGGCGGCACAGTTGAAGAAGCATATTGATGTAACGGCAGCGCGGAAGACAGGTAAGGGCGATGGGGGAAAGTTGGGACAGTCGAGGCTGCGGGAGTTTCATCGGCAGTATCAAGAGCTCTATCGGAGCGCGATTTTGGAACTGGAGCGGGCGAAGGAGATTTGCACGCTGCATGGGGAGCACAGCGGATTGGGGTCGGCGCTGTTGAATGCGGGTTATCTGCATCTGGATGTCGGCGATTTGGGAATGTCGGCGAAGGAGGCGGCGCAGGCGCTGGAGATTGCGGAGGCACATCACAATGTGCTGCTGCGGGCGAGGGCTTGCACGCTGATGGGGATGATTGAGAATGCGCGGGTGGAGGAGCTGCTGGGATCGGCTGAGGAGATTCCGGTGTATGCGCGGCTGGCGAAGCAGCATTGCATGGAGGCGGTTGCGCTGGCTCAGTCGATGGAGAACAAACGCGTGCTGTTGAATGCGTACGTGGCGCTTGGAGAGACGGCGGCGAATAATTTCTTTCACGATTATGAGTTGGCGCAGCGATGCGTGGATTCGGCGTCCGGGCTGCTGGATCCGGAGGATGCGGACTATGCGGTGGATGAGCTCAATACGCTGAAGGCTCGGTTGCTGAAAGTGGTGGGGATTGAGGACACGTTGCGTGCGTGGTCGCAGGGGATTATTACGGGCAAGAGTTTTCAGGAGGTGACCGAGCAGTTTGCGCAGCTCGTCATTCCGCGGGTGTGGATGCGGGAGGAGTGCAAGATTTCGCGGGTGGCGAAGAAGCTGGCGATGTCGCCGCAGAAGGTGAGGCGGCTGGTGAAGCGGTCGTCGATGGCGGGGGCACCGGCTGCGGGATTGGGGAAGGCCGGGGTCTGAACGGACTGTCACAGCGTAACTCTAAGGGTTAAGCGAGAATGAGGGCATCGAGCGAGAGACGAATTGAGAGACCCTGGATGAATAGCAAGGACACGGCACATCTGATTGAAGCGCTGTCCAGTAACTGGCAGGCGGAGATGCGGGGATATCACACGTACCAGGCGCTGAGCGAGCAGGAGAGCGACCCGCAGCGGCGGCGGACGCTGCGCAACCTGGCGCTGGCTGAGAAGCACCACGCGGATCTGTGGGCGACGCGGCTGACGGTGCTCGGCGTGGCGATTCCGAAGTACGATGGGCCGGAGACGGGTGAGGCGGGATCACTGGCGACGAGGGTGGGCGGACAAGACCTGGCGTTGCGAAGATTGGAGCTGGATGAGAGCCGCGATATTGCGCGCTATGGCAAACAGATTCGCGAGCTGGGCGATGAGGAGAGCATCGCGATTCTGAAAGAGGTGATCTCGGATGAGGCCGACCACTACTTAACTTTGGGTGGGTTGATTCGGCATCATCTGCCGGCGACAGCGATGGAGCCGGAGACGGCGCAGCACGCGCTGGATGAGCTGGTGGCCGAGCGCGAGAAGGGACAGCCGAGAGCGGCGAGCTGGATCGGGGATGCGATCTACGGAGTGAATGACGGGTTGGGGGCGATCTTCGGGATTGTGTCGGGTGTGTCGGGTGCGACGCTGGGGAATAGCAAGTTTGTGCTGATTGCGGGGCTGGCGGGAATGTTTGCGAGTGCGCTTTCGATGGGGTCGGGCGCGTACCTGGCGGCGAAGAGCGAACGCGAGATCTATGAGGCGGAGTTTGCGCGTGAGCGGGATGCGGTGGAGAACAATGAGGTTGAGGCGCGGGAGTTGCTGTCGCTGACGTACCAGGTGCGCGGGCTGTCGGCTGAAGATGCGGACCATTTTGTGGGTCACATTGCGGAGAAGAAAGAGCAGTTGGTCGACGCGCTGGCGAGGGAGCGGCTGCATGTGAGCGAGGAGGGGTTGAGCAAGCCGTGGGTGTCGGCTACGACGGCTGCGTTATCGACTGCGTTAGGTGCATTGATCCCGGTAATACCTTTCTTTTTTCTGGCGGGGGTCCCGGCGATCGTTGTGGCGGCAATTGTTTCGTTGCTGGCACACTTTGTGGTGGGGGCGGCGAAGTCGCTGATTACGATTCGGTCGTGGTGGAGTAGCGGGTTGGAGATGACAATGGTGGGGCTGCTGGAGGGCGTGGTGACGTACGTGATCGGGATTGGGATTGGGCGATTTGCCTGAGATCGAGGTGAGTTAAACAGCGCGGGGAGCCATGGCGGCTCCCTGCATTGCTTTCGGAGGAAAGGGTTAGCCGACTATCTCGGCTTTGGGTTCTGCAGGCTCGGTGGGAAGGGATTCGGTCGGGGGCACCTTGTTGCCGGAGAACAGGCCGTAGCGTTTGAGCATGAGGAGCCAGAGACCTACGCCGCCGAGGAAGAGCACGAGGAAGACCGGCAGAACGGCCCACTGGGTTTTGACGGCGAACTGGTGGGGGTGGAAGTAGGGTTCGAGGTAGGCGTCGCGCAGGATGTCGCGCATGAGGATCATGGTGATCATGACCACGGCGAGGAGCCCGGAGACACCGTAGGCGGCGACGCGGATGTTTTGCTTGCGGATGGCGCCCGACATGAGGAAGATGGCGGCGACGGTGCCGAGGATGCCGACGAGAAAGAGAGCGGAGGCGAGCGGGCTGTCGCCCATGAAGATCATGCGGAAGTTCCGCGGAATGCTAAAGAGGAACCAGCTGCCGATGATGAACTGGGCCATGGTGGCGTACATGAAGGCCTTGCCGCCGTATTGGAAGAGGTAGTTGGCGTACTCGCGATCACTTTTCCAGCGAGCGAGGGCGAGGAGAACTAACAGGATGCCGCCGACGGCGATGGCTGAGGTCACGAAGTGCAGGTAGCGGGGAATGAGGGTGGGGTCTGAGATGTTGTTGCTCCAGCCGGTGGGGGAAGCGAAGTACTTGGCCGCCCAGTGACTCGGGGTCTGCATCAGGGTGACGTTGGTGGATTGGATGAAGGCGATGATCAGGACCAGAGCGAGCGAGACGAGAAGGACGATGCCAGCCGGACCAGGGCGGCGCTGGCCGTTGTAGGTGACGTAATAGAAGCCGTAGTAGGCGACGACCAGAAGGACAAGGAGGAGGAACCAGGGCCAGGCGATGAGGATGGTCGAGGTATAGAAGTACTGGCCGTAGATCGCCTGCACGAAGAGCAGCGGCGCGATGCCGATGGTGATGGTGGCGGCGAGGAAGACGGGAATCTTCTTGGCCAGGTCGAGAAAAATGCGATTGCGGAACTCCTTGCCCTTGGAGGTAAAGCGCGCAACGACGGCGAGGAAGGCGCCGCCGAGCATGAAGTTCATGGCGATGATGTGCAGGGTGAAGGTGATCAGCAGTAACGTCTTGAAGAGCCAGTAGGGGGCTGGGAGAGGATTGGGGTCGATGGTGGGAACCATGCTTGGGTCGATCATGTTATTTGCCTCCTTCGGATGAGGGGCTGAGTTGGGCGTGTTGAGCGGGTGGGCGCTGGGTGTTGATGTATTGAACGAGGCCGGTGCGCTGGGCGTCGTTCAGCTTGAGGTCGGGCATGAGGGGGAAGATGGTTGTGAGGTCCTTGAGGGAGTCGGCCGCGGCGGTTGGATCGGTGACGATGCCGGTGAAGAACTGGTCGTTGGGATGATCCTGGTGGCACATGGAGCAGTTGTTCTGATAGATAACTTTTCCATCAACTGCTGCGGCCTTCGGCGTAATGGTCTGGAGAGTGTCGAGGTAGGCGGCTAGCGCGTCACGTTCGGGGTCCGTTCCAGCGAACGGCGGCATGACGCCGTTGTGCATGAGGGAGAGGCCGGTGAGCATGGCGCGGGTGGTGGCGGGACTCCACTGGCGCCGTTCGAGAAGCTGATGGATCCCTCGATAGCTGTTGGCCGTGTGGCAGGCCTGGCATTCGACGCGGAAGATTTCGTGGCCGACGGCGATCTTGTTATCGGGGGTGATGGTGCGCTGATCGATCCATGCGGCGGAGTGGAGGACGCCGACGGTGTCGAGGTTGTCGACGGTGAAGCCGCCATCGCCAGGCATGGTATTGGCGTAGAGGGAGTTGTCGTAAAGATAGTTTTCGATGACGAAGGGCTTGCGGACGTCTTCGCGGACAAACTCGAACGAGTCCATGGCGCCGAGAGCGACGAGGCCTATCACGAGAGCGAAGGCCAGGTGCATGCGGCGTGGCGTGAAGAGGGCCAGCAGCATGAGGATGATGGTGACAGCCAGGAGCGACCAGGCAAGGAAGGCGTAGTGGGTGGCGGTGGGCATGGGACCTCGGGCGCTGAGGAAGAGCGCGGCGGGGATCTCACGGATGTACCAGTAGCCGAAGGGTATCAGGGCGAGCAGGGAAGGGATGGTCCACAGGGCGCCCCAGCGGACGATGCGGGCTTTAAGGTCCTTGTCCTTCTGCACGCTCGCGGTGATGAGGGCGTAGATGCCGGCGAGAGCGAGACAGATGGCGCTGCGGAAGAAGAGGGAGGGGAAGTAGGTGGGATTGAAAAAGCCGATCCAGAACTTATGGACGTCCAGCCAGCTTCCCGGGGTGAGCATGAAGGTGATGATGCCGTTGATGACGACGAGGCTGGCAAAGGCGGCCCAGAAATAAATCCAGCCATACCACTGGTGGAGCTTGGGGTTCAGCTTGTCCCAGCCGGCGAGATAGAGGAGGGCTGCGGTAATCTCGACGAAGAAGAAGACCCACTCGATGGCCCAGCCCCAGACGAAGATGTGGATGAGGTTGCTGGTGGCGGTGGGGGAGATGAGTCCGATTGTGAACCAGATGCCGACGCCGCTGACTGCTCCATAGACGACGGTGAGCAGGACGAAGAACTTGGTGTGGGACTTGAGCCAGTTGAGCAGGGCGTGGTCATGGTTCTTAAGTGCCTTGCGCTCGGTGAGGACAAGGAAGAGGCCACCGCCGACGGCGAAGTGGGAGACGAACACGTGGAGTCCGGCTACGAGCGCTATGAGCAAGCCTGCGCCAAACGATACGTCCCAGATGGGGTAGTTCATGATGCTTCCTCTCGCCTGCACGCGCGCCGCTGTGAAAGGGGTGCGTGGGGAAGGCTCTGTGAACAAGCTGAATTGTACGAGTCTTCAGCCGTGTGGATGTGGTGCGTGGGAGAGAGTGGGAGATGCAGAAACAAGTGGGAGGCCGCTGGAAGACAGAGGAGTGCTTGAGGAGTGATGTCTTGGATCGGCACACTTGAACCGGGGTACATGAGTCCTCCCTTCGCCGCCGTGCTGGAAGTAACCCTATAAGCGTCAGCTGCGGCGCTGCTGTGATGGCCGTCACGATGGAACAGCAAGCCGCCGGATGAGGATGAGTACAGCCTGTCAGAATCCATGGCAGCGCCAGTGAAAGACGGAAGCTTCGAGCTGAGGGGGCGGACGGTCTGCTGGAAGGACGGGGAGTCTGCGTTATGCTGTCGGAAAAGATTCTTACGCCGTTGCTTCGGTTTGTAACGCGGAATGCGTTTCGGCTTGAGGGAAACGGCAAGGTCGAGCTGCCGGGGCCGAAGCCAGATCGACAGTACATGCTCTATATCCATATCCCGTTTTGCGACATTTTATGTCCCTATTGTTCTTTCAACCGATTCGCTTACAAAGAATCGGCCGCGAGAGCTTACTTTGTGAACTTGCGCGAAGAGATGCGGATGACGGCGGCGTTGGGGTATACGTTCCGGTCTTTGTATTTTGGTGGAGGGACGCCGACCATTCTGCTGGATGAACTGATCACGACCATCGACCTGGCCAAGGAATTATTTGGGATTAGTGATATCTCTTGTGAAACCAATCCTAACCAGCTGGAGCCCGAACTGGCGGAGAGACTAGCTGGAAGGGTGCAGCGGATGTCCGTAGGGGTGCAGAGTTTTGATAAGGAGTTACTGCACAAGGTTAGTCGTTTGGAGCGCTTTGGAGACGGCGAGCAGATCTTAAAAAGAATTGATAGCGTGGCGGGAATGTTTGAATCCCTCAACGTCGATATTATCTTCAATTTTCCCGGCCAGACGAGAGAAGTGTTACTCAGAGACATCGAATTGGCGAAGGGGTCGGGCGCGAACCAGATCACGTTTTATCCGCTGATGAGTCCATCGTCGGTGGTAAAAACGCTGAAGCAAACCGTCGGTGCGGTTACGTACGATTGTGAGTATGAGGATTACCAGTTAATTCTGGAAACGATGGCTTCGGAGTTTGAACAAACGACCGGGTGGGCGTTTTCTCGCAAGAATGGCGGGATGATTGATGAGTACATCGTAGACACGGAGGAGTACGTAGGGCTTGGTTCAGGGGCGTTCAGTTACCTGGATGGAACCATTTACGTGAACACCTTTTCGTTAAAGAGGTATGCGGAGGCAATTCAAGAGGGGCGCAGGCCGGTGATGGGCTCCAAGTCTTACAGTTATCACAACCAGATGCGGTACCACTTCCTGATGGATCTATTTGGGTCAGGGCTGAATCGAAGCCTATTTCGAAGCCGGTTTGGCTTGCCTGTTGAGTTAGGGCTGCCGATGGAGTTGGCTTACTTTGCGTTGAATGGCGCCTTGGATTTTTCAGATTCTGCGGTGATTAAACTGACGACCGCGGGGAAGTATCTTTTTGTTGTCATGATGCGTGAGTTTTTCATTGGGATCAATGAATTTCGCGATCAGGCTCGCCATTCCTTGACGCTCGAAGATGGGACGGAAGGAAGTGGCTGCTCGGCGGGCACGAGTCTTCAAAACATTACTCTGGCACCACGCAGGTTGGTGTCGTAGGGCTGGGCTCAGCGAATTCCATGGACGCCACATGGCGTCCATGGAAGATGAATGCCCGCAAACCACAAGGCCCGGACTACAATCTCACAAAGCAAGAGATCGTGGAGCGTCTTATGCCAGGTGTTGATACGAAGCTGAGTGCATCCGATCAAGAGCCGCGGCGAGCGGAGTTGGGGCTGGTCGACGGGCTTGACCTGCATGCTCAATATTATGTGGACCGAACGGGTGGGGATTTCTTTGATGCGGTGCGAGTGGGCTCGCGGGTTGTGTTTCTGCTGAGCGATATTGCGGGCAGGCGAAAAGAGGCCGGCCCCATTGCGGCACGCACGCAGGAGGTCTTTCGAGCAAAGGCTGTTGAGCTCTTCGGCGCGGGCGATGTGAATTTGATGGAAGGTACCGAGCTACTGGTGCAGGCGATCAACCAGGTGATCACAGGCCCCGCGAAGGAGATCCGATTCGCTCCAACGGTGGTGGGTTGCTACGATGTGCAGCTTGGGGTGCTTGCCTATGTGAATGCCGGCGGGCAGACGGCGGCGATTCGTGATTCCGAAGGGACGCGCCTCCTAGCTGATGTGGCAATGCCGTTGGGTCTGTTTACGCATTTGATTTATGACGCTTCGATGCAGGCATTTGAGCCGGGAGCGATGCTGGTGATCGTCACGAAAGGGGTGACCCAAAGCAGGAGCGGCAAGATTCCGTTCGGTGCGGAAAGGATAATTGAAGTGCTCCGGAACTCGAAGCAGGAATCGGCGAAAGAAGTGTGCCGCGAGATGTTGGAGGCTGCGCATCGATTTGAAAAGGGCCGATGGTACTGGCTGGCATTTTGGCGCAAGAAGGTGAGTGAAGACATGACTGCACTAGCAATGGTTCGGAGCCGCCAAGTGGATTAGGCGGCGAGCGAACTACGAGCCGCTCGATGATTGCACTTGAGGTCAACCGATGATGGTCAGTTTATGTGTGGGAGTGGACGCCGGTTTCTTGGGTGCATGATCGCTGCGCCGATTCGTATCGCTGCGTATGGGGAGGGGAGACTGCCTCGGATCCTCGATGGCTTCCATGACAGCGCGGCTTTGCGTCTCAGCGATCAGCAGTTCTGGGAGATCGAGTCGCTCGATGTGAGCGGCTCGACGAAGTTCGGCGTGCTGGTTGAGTCGTCAAGCGCCACGATGCACCATATCGTATTGCGGGACCTTCTCGTGCATAACGTTCGAGGCCAGCTAAAACATAAAGAGTCGGGTCTCGTCATCGTCCACTCTGCTGGGCCACACGGCGGCTTCGAAGACGTTCTGGTGGATGGAGTGCAGGCATTTGATACGACGCAGTGGTCTGGAATTTTTATCTCCGATGCTGGGCACGTCCGGGTGGCTAACTCCGTTGCGCACGATGTTGAGGGTGACGGCATTGTAGTATTTAGCTCGCATGACGCGACGATTGCTCACTCCCTTGCCTGGCATACAGGCATGCAGCACCAGGAAACGATTGGAACTCCCAATGCGATCTGGACATGGCGTTGCACAGACTGCATCGTGGAAGATAACGAGGCTTTTCTAGCCGATAGTCCGGGCGTCGACGGCGGCGCGTTTGACATTGATTTCTGGAATACGCGCAACACGGTGCGACGCAATTATGGACACGATACCGACGGGTACTGCGTGTCAGTCTTTGGGGCGTTCGGTCCGACAAAGGCTAGCGTGGTGGAGGACAATCTTTGTCGCGCCAACGGATTGGCGCCTCGCCTGGCGCAACGCCAGGGCGCGATCCTGTTGATGACGTGGCAGGGTGGCTCCATCGATGGACTGGTAGTCAAGAATAATCGCGTCGAGTGGAACCCTCCCGGGGATACACCTGCCGTCCGGGGTGGGGCAGATCTTCAATCGACGAGGGTTGTGCTTTCTGGAAATCAGGTTCGTTCCACCGGCATCAGCTTTGTCGATCCAGAACTCAAGTACGCAGGCGATCACAACATCTATTCGACTATGGCCACTGAAGACTCTGAGCTGGCCGCGGCGAAGACGCGGCTTCTGAAACTTCCGGAATCGAATTCGACGATGCAAGTCTGGGATGGCGGGCCGGTTCACCGAGTCGGCGGCACCTGGGTACTCACCGCCACTGCTTCCAGCGATGCGGGGGCGCGCGATAGCGTGCGAGCGACTCTCGTTCAGTTGATGAGCGCGGCTCTGCAATTCGAACACGCGGGTTTGCGAGTGACGCTTGCTGGAGATGCCGACGTGTTGGCATTGGCGACCGATTGGCAGCTTCCGGAGGCTGGCGTCGTGCTACAGACTCAAGCGCCTAGCGCACAGCCGTCGCTCAAGATTATTTCGCCAGCCGGCGAGGTTGTTGGGGATTGGAAGACCCCCGGTTGCGTGGAGTTGGGGGCGGCGCTCAACGAGTATCTTGGCGCACCGAACTTTGCGTTTCTGCCTTTCGAAGACGTGCGTGCCACCGACTGACGATTCATTGCTTGCGCAGTTCAAAGTTGTGAGATTTCGGGACGGCTTGCTTTTGGATGGTCACGGCGAGCTCATCTTCAGCCGCTTGCAGACGCTCTTCGGCGGGCGTTGGGTCAGGTTGTTTACTTGTTTCCGCAGTGAGGATGAATCGCGCTTCGTCGAGGGTTGCTCGGCGGTTCTCTTCCCAATCGATGCCGCGTACCTGATCGAGCATCAGCGTTTTCAGTAAAGCGAGGTTCACCCCCTGGTCCAGCGTTTCGGCGGACACAGTTGCAATTAGCTTTTGGTCGATCCAGAGGTCGTAGTTTCCTGCCGGGAGTCCGCGGACGCGCAA
>Ga0302313_10002022_pt1 | contig 14542 bp, 7 predicted proteins | sample III_Palsa_N2_2_FD_200454 | JGI IMG/M metagenome (GOLD analysis project Ga0302313, IMG submission 200454) | Peat permafrost microbial communities from Stordalen Mire near Abisko, Sweden - III_Palsa_N2_2 | ecosystem: Environmental > Terrestrial > Soil > Palsa > Peat permafrost | place: Sweden...
TTACAAAATCTTCCTGGTTGCCGCTCGTAGGAATCGACCCCGTCGATGCCGGTGAGGCCAGCACGCGCATTTCCGCCACCAGCGCCGCCGAAGTCACCTGTGCCATCATCATCCCCGACTCAATTCCCGGTTGCGACGCAAGAAATGCCGGCAGTCCCTCATTCAAGCTCGGATTCATCAGCCGCTCGGTCCGCCGCTCCGAAATTCCCGCAAGCTGGCACACCGCGATCGCCAGGTAATCCAACGCCAACGCCAGTGGAGCTCCATGAAAGTTGCCGCCCGACACAATCGCGTCCTCGAACACCAGTGGATTATCCGTCGCACTGTTCAGCTCAATCTCGAACACTCCGCGCGCAAACTGCAGCGTATCCCAAGCTGCACCATGCACCTGCGGAATACACCGCAGGCAATACGCATCCTGAATCCTGCTGCCTTCACCATGTGTCCGCGGAATCTCACTCCCCTCGAGCAACTGCAGCAGATGCTGTGCACTCAACATCTGGCCCGCGTGCGCCCGCGCTTCATGCAACCGCGCATCGAACGCTGCAGCGGTCCCACGCAATGCCTCGATACTCAGAGCAGACGTAGTTTGCGCAGCAAAGAAAAGTCCCTCCAACTCATTGAGTTGCAGACATCCAATCGATAGCATCGCCTGCGTCCCATTCAGCAGCGAAATGCCCTCCTTCCCCTCCAGCTTCAGCGGCTCCAATCCCGCACGCTCCATGCAGATCGCCGTGTCCACCACCTCACCCTGATACTCCGCTTGCCCCTCGCCAATCAGCACCAGCGCCATATGCGCCAGCGGCGCCAGGTCGCCACTAGCGCCCACGCTACCACGCGACGGCACCACCGGCGTAATCCCGCAATTTAACAAATCACAGATGCGTTCCGCCACCACCGCACGTATTCCCGACAAGCCTTTCGCCAGCACATTCGCGCGGATCAACATCATGCCCCGCACCACCTTCACCTGCAGCGGCGCGCCAATCCCGCAGCAGTGCGACCGGATGAGGTTCACCTGCATCACCTCAATTTCGTGATCCTCCAGACGGATATTCGCAAGCAATCCAACGCCCGTGTTCAACGCATAGACTGGCTTCGTACCGCGCATCGCGCTCTCAACGCGGTCCCGCGACCGCTGCATGCGCTCCAAAGCATCAACACCAATTCCAACTCGCTCGCGGCCTTCAGCAACCGCAACAACATTGTCGATCGTAAGCGACGCACCATCCAAAGTAATCATGCTGTAATCCTAGGCAGTCGCCCAGGCGAAGGGAACCGACCTGCTACGGTAATATGGCGGGTACACCGTTGATTCAATGGTCGATGTCAATAATCCAGCCACAATCAACGGCTGAGCGCCCGTCAACCACTCGTCGCGTTCACCGGATCGAACGAACCCAAGGAGCGCCGCATGCTTCTCCACAATGGAATTGACCAGATTGACCGCAAAATTCTGCGAGAACTTACCACCGACGCGCGCCTCTCCGTAGCGGAGCTCGGTCGACGCATCGGACTCTCCCCCTCCGCCACCGCCGAGCGCCTCCGGCGCCTCGAAAGCCTTGAGTTCATTCGCGGCTACCGCGCCGACATCAACATGCAGGCCCTCGGCTTTACCATCACGGCCTTCGTGCGCCTCACCTGCGAGGGCACGCGCTACAAACCCTTCCTCAAGTTCCTTCCCACGCTCGACGCGGTCCAGGAGTGCCATCACCTCACCGGCAACGACGCCTTCCTCCTCAAACTCGTTCTCGCCTCCATGACAGAACTCGAAGACCTCATCGAAAAGCTCTTACCCTATGGCAGTCCGACCACCAGCATGGTTCTCTCTACGCCACTCGAGAGAAAACGCCCTCTTCGCTTCTGAGCAACGCATCATCGGCCAGCTTCTCCGAATCCCCAGCCAGCACAAACTCGATCTGCTCAAGTCCCCAATCCAAATCTTCGCGGAGAATCACCAGCGGCGGCGCAATCCGGATCACCGTCTCATGCGTCTCCTTGCACAGCACCCCGCGATCGCGCAACGCCTCACAGATCGGCCGCGCCGGCACATTCAACTCAATCGCAAGCCACAATCCTCGTCCTCGAATCTCGCGCACCGTCTCGCTGCGCATTCTCTGCAGCCTCGCCAGCGCATACGCGCCAAGCTCCGCTGACCGCTCCGCAAGCTTCTCATCCACGATCACCCGCAGCGCAGCACGCGCGACTGCGCACGCCAAAGGGTTTCCACCAAATGTACTGCCATGATCTCCTGGCCGAAAAACTCCCAGCACCTCTCGCGAACTCATCACAACCGACACCGGATAAAACCCACCCGAGAGCGCCTTGCCGGCAATCACAACGTCGGGTGTAATCCCGTCATGCATATAGGCGAATAGCTTTCCGGTACGTCCAAGCCCGGACTGAATCTCATCGGCAATCAGCAGCACATTGTTCGCCTTGCAAATCTCGGCCACCGCCCTCAAATATCCATCAGGCGGAACAATCACTCCCGCCTCTCCCTGAATCGGCTCGACCAGAAACGCCACCGTCTCCGGCGTAATCGCGCGCCGAAGCGCCTTTACATCGCCGAACGGAACATGCCGAAATCCCGCCGGAAATGGTCCGAAACCCGCGCGATACTGTTCATCAGTAGAGAAGCCAACAATCGAAATCGTGCGCCCATGAAAGTTGTTCGAGCAGACGATAATCTCCGTCCGATTCGCCTCGACTCCCTTGACCGCCTCACCCCACTTCCTCGCCGCCTTCAGCGCCGTCTCCACAGCCTCTGCTCCCGAGTTCATCGGCAACGCCATCTCGAATCCCGTCAACTCATGCAAGTCTCTCAGCAGTAAGGGCAGCTGATCATTTCGAAATGCGCGCGAAGTCAGGGTCACCTTCTGCGCCTGCTCGACCATCGCCGCAAGGATTTCCGGATGGCAATGTCCCTGGTTCACCGCGGAGTAAGCTGCCAGGAAATCCAAGTAACGCCGCCCATTCACATCGGTCACCCACGCTCCCTGCGCGCGATCAATCACCACGTCCAACGGATGATAGTTGTGCGCACCATACTCCTCTTCCATCGCAATCAGCTTCGTCTCCACACCGCCTCCTTGCACGGCCGCATCACGAGCCTCACTCTTAGCGTGGATCTCTGGAGTCAGCTTCATGACTAAACACTTTGCCGCACCTCCAGCTTTCAAAAACTCATCCAGCCGCACCTGGATCACCTCAAACCCGCGCTCTCGAAGCTCTTGCTTCAGGTCCGCACTGATACAGTTCAGCACGATCGTCTTACCCAGATTCACTGCATTGCAGGCGAACGCCAAAGCGTCTTCTTCACCAACCGCGATCCGTTTCTCAGCCGTATACACCGCTTCAATCTTCTTCAACGACTCTTCATCGAATGCCGGCGGATAGTAGAGAAGTGAACCATCCTCAAGCGGAGCAAAGCACGTATCCAGGTGGTAGAAGCGTGGATCCATCAGCCGAAGGCTAACCACCTCGACATCCCACAACCTCCGCAGTGCAACATGACTCGCTTCCAGCGTTCGCGTTCCGTGACCGGCCCACAGGATCGACCCGTCCGCCGAGAACAGCGCATCTCCCTCGCCCTCAAACGGCGTCTCACGCGGCAGGTCGACCACCGCGTATCCAGCCTTGTGGAACCACTCACGAAAGTGCGGCTCCTCACCTTGGCGTTCCGGATGATAGAAACTGCTGATGGCCACCACCCCATCACGCGCCAATCCGGCATTCGCTGTGAAGACCATATCCGGAGATCCTGCGATCGGCTCGACCAAATGTATATCCGTCAATCCCGAAAGAACTTCATAGAGATCTTCCCACTGCTGCAACGCACGGCGCCGCGAAGAATTTCCTAAATTGTCTTTCATCCAGGGATTAATGACGTAACTCACTTCATACAATTTTGGGACACACATTAAAAGTGCCGGTCTACCAAAAGTATGAGTGCCAGATAAGATAGGCTTCGATGTTACACGCGCATTGGCGTTGATATTGTTGGACGTCTGCATAGCTTGGAGCATCGCAGGCTAACTATGAGTCGTCAACAGGAATGATTATTCATAACTCGCTGCATAGATATGCGCGTAATTTACGCGCATATCTTCGTCGAAAAGCAGCGTAATTGCTGAACAAAATAATAGTCGCAGCCCTCTCTCTGGCCACAAATATTCCGCTTAGGCTAAGCCGTAATGTCAAAGCTCACACCTTGTGCCAGCGGCAAATCCGTTCCGTAATTAATGGTGTTGGTCGCGCGCCGCATGTACTGTTTCCATGCGTCCGATCCCGATTCGCGGCCGCCGCCCGTCTCCTTTTCTCCGCCAAACGCCCCACCGATCTCGGCGCCCGACGTGCCAATGTTCACGTTCGCAATCCCGCAATCGGACCCAGCTGATGACACAAATCGCTCTGCCTCGCGCACATTCAAGGTAAAAATCGAAGACGACAGGCCTTGAGGCACATCATTCTGCATCCGAATCGCCTCTTCGAGTTCGCCATACTTCAGGACATACAGAATCGGCGCGAACGTCTCGCGTTTCACCACATCTGATTGCTGCGCGACCTCCACCAACGCAGGCCGAACATACAAAGCTTCCTCCGTTCCCTCGACGCTAACTGGATCGCCCCCAGTAATCCTTGCCCCGCCGGTTCTCGCTTCGTCGAGAGCAGCGCGCATCCCCGTGAATGACCGCTTGTCGATCAACGGCCCTACCAGCGTTCCTTCCGCCCGCGGATCGCCCACCACTACGGACAGATATACCTGCTTCAATCGCGCAACCAGGTCGTCGTAGATCGTCTCTTGCACAATCAGTCGCCGTAGCGACGTACAGCGCTGGCCCGCCGTCCCCATCGCAGAAAATGCGATCGCGCGCAAGGCAAGATCAAGGTCCGCGCTCGGGCACACAATCGCCGCATTGTTCCCCCCCAGCTCCAGAATTGCCCGAGCAAATCGCTTCGCCAATTTCGGCGCGACCGCTCGCCCCATGGCAGTCGACCCTGTTGCAGACACCAGCGGTATCCTCGCATCGTCCACCAGCATCTCGCCAATCTTCACGTCTCCGACCAGCAGCGCCGAGAGCCCCTTCGGTACATTGCCAACCTTCGCCGCTGCTCGCTCAAACAACGCATGCGTCGCCAGGGCCGTCAGCGGCGTCTTCTCCGAAGGCTTCCACACCACCGCATTGCCACACACCAATGCCAGCGCCGCATTCCACGACCACACCGCAGCCGGAAAATTAAATGCCGAGATCACACCCACCACGCCTAGCGGATGCCAGGTCTCCATCATTCGATGGTTCGCGCGCTCCGACGCGATCGTCAATCCCGCAAGCTGTCGCGATAGCCCCGCAGCGAAGCCGCAGATATCGATCATCTCCTGCACCTCGCCAAACCCCTCCGACAAAAGCTTTCCCGTCTCGATCGTTACCAGCCGTCCAAGCGTTTCGATCTCCGCGCGCAGCTCCTCACCAAGGACCCGCACCAACTCGCCACGGCGCGGAGCCGGAATATTGCGCCATTCCAAAAACGCTTTGTGCGCTGCTGCAATCGCCTCAGTCGCTGCCTCCTCCGTCGTTGTCGCTACGTGCGCAATCACCTGCCCCGTGATCGGCGTCCGCACGATCAGCTCGCCCTGGGAATACCTGCTCTCAGGCACACCCAGTCGCGACAGCAACTCATGAACCTCCTGCTCCAACGCAACCGTATCCGTCGTCATGCAAATCTCCCTTGATCTCTCAAGCACCAGCGCTTCGCTACTGCATCACCTGAACGATGCACTCTTCCAACAGGTCGAGCGCAACGTCCGTCTCCTGCTGATTAACCACCAATGGCGGGCAGAGGCGAACCGTATTCGACCCACATCCCAGCAGCAGCAAACCCTTCTCAAATGCCAGGTCGACGATCTTATCGCGAAGTTCGCCGGCCATCGCGCGTGTCTTCTTGTTCTCGACGATCTCCACGCCGATCATCAGGCCGCGCCCGCGCACCTCGCCAACAATCTCATGCTTCTCAACCCACGTCCCCAGGCGCTCGAGCGCTGCGGCGCCAACCGTCGCTGCATTGGCCATCGCCTCGCGCTCAATAATTTCAATCGTCGCCAGCGCCGCCGCAAGGCATAGCGGATTTCCGCCAAACGTACTCGCGTGCGACCCCGGCACCCAATCCATCACCTCGGCCTTCGACAAGCACACGCCCAGCGGCATGCCCGACGCAATGCCCTTCGCCATGCAGACAATATCCGGCTGCACCCCCGAGTGTTCAATCGCCCACCACTTACCGGTACGCCCGGCGCCTGACTGAATCTCGTCCACCACCATCAGAATTCCATGCCGATCGCAGATTCTCCGAATCTCCTGCAGGAAAATATCGGGCGCCACGACATATCCGCCCTCACCTTGAATGGGCTCGACAAAAATCGCCGCAACTTCTTCCGGCGCGAGCAGGGTCTTGAATAGCTTCTCCTCGATATACCGAGCGCACCCCAGCGCAAACGCTTCCTGCTCCTGCGGTCCGCCGCTACAGCCGCGATACGCATACGGATAGCGCACATGTGTAATTCCAGGCACAAACGGCGCAAACCGCCGCTTCTGTTGCACCTTCGACGCAGTCAGCGACAGCGCCCCCATCGTGCGTCCATGGAAACTCCCCAGAAAGCTGATAATGTTCTGCCGCCCCGTGTGATAGCGCGCCAGCTTCATCGCGCACTCCACCGCCTCCGCGCCAGAGTTGCCGTAGTAAATCCGATGCGGCCCAGGCATCGGCGCAATCGCCGAAAGCTTCGCTGCGACCTTCGGCATCAAGTCATAATAGAAATCCGTTCCCGACATGTGAATCAACTGAGCCGCCTGATCCTGGATCGCCTTCACCACTTCCGGATGGCAATGCCCCGTCGACGTCACCGCAATGCCCGCCGTGAAATCCAGAAACTCGTTCCCGTCCGGATCTTCGATACGACAGCCATACCCGCGCTTCACCACCAGCGGATATCCGCGCGTATAGCTAGGGGAAAGGTAGAGGTCGTCTTCCGCGACAATCTTCTTCGCCCACTCGCCCGGAATCGCCGTAACGAACTTCGGTCCGAAACGCGCATGCGTTTCGGGGCTTGCCACGCGTACAAACTCCTGCGTTTGTGTGCTCATCGAATCTCTCCTTTGTGTTGCAGCGGATAGAAGGCCACGCCTTCATGCGGCATGAACACATCGCTCAGCTCGAAGAACTCGAGCGAACGTACGACAACATTGCGCTACAGGAAAGGAAAGCTAATCGCCAGAGAAAAGATTGGGTCGCAGGCTGCTCGGCAACGCACGCGAGGGCACGGCCACACTCTCGTGCGTCTTCGCATTCCCCCACAGCGCTCGTAGGTCCATCGTCGAATTGCGTCGCGTCGACATAGTGCACCCGGTTCGTTAGCGAGATTATAGCCCGGCCGCGCAAACCCCGGCCACCCGCGACCTTAGGGCCTCCCGACAACCTCTACAGCCTCACCCTTCGCGAACCCAACCTCCGCGCCCGTGTGCGTCAGCTTCTGCGCCGCATCCTCCCAGCGTAAATGGCTCACCTCGTACTGTCCCCTCTCATATGCGTACGTCCCATCGTCGCGATACAAATCAAACGCTCCATCCGCTCCCGGATACACCCGCACCTTTGCAACCTTCTGCACCTCGTTCGTACTCTCCACCGCCGTTCCCAGCGGCAGAATCGATCCCGCCCGCACAAAAAGTGGAATCTGATCAATCGGCGCATTCACCAAGATCTTCTGACCGCCATGCACCCGCTCGTTCGTCCAGAAGTTGTACCAGTCCGTCCCCGCAGGCAAATAAACTTCTCGCGATGTCATCCCCTGGTCAGTCACAGGAGCCACCAGCAGCGCTGGCCCAAACATATATTCATCGCCAATATCCGCAACCCTGGGATCGTCACCAAAGTCCATAAACAGCCCCCGCATAAACGGCGCGCCGGTCTCGTGCGCGTGCCATCCCAGTGAATAAATGTAGGGCATCAATTCATAACGAAGCCTTAGGAATTTTTCCAGAATCGGCTCAGCCTGCTTGCCGTAGCTCCACACCTCGTTCTCCGGCCGCGTTCCATGCGTGCGGAAATTCGGCTGAAACGCTCCATACTCAAACCACCGCACATACAGTTCCGGATAATCGTCATACCCGCCGACGACCGCGCGCGCGTCACTCGGATCAATCAGCACCGGCCGCTCCGGCTTATGAAAACGCGGCAGGTCCTGCCAACCTCCAATATCCGTACTCCAGTACGGCATGCCCGACGCCACAAAATTAATCCCCGTCGGCACCTGCCGCTTCAACACATCCCACGTCGGGCTAATATCCGACGACCAGAAAATCGCCCCATTATGCTGCGCCCCCGGATACGCATCGCGCGCCAGAATCAGCGCCCGCTCCTTCATGTCCCTGCGCATCCCGTTGTAAAACGCAGCAGTATGAAACAGCGGATACACGTTGAAATACTGCGTCCCCGGTCCAATATGAAAGTAGCTCCCGTTCGGGGACAAGTCCGGCTCCGTCTCATCCGCCCAGAATGCGTCGAATCCTTTGTCCACATAGTTTTCTTTCACCACGCTCCAATACCATTTCGCCGCCTCAGGATTCGTCGTATCAATGTCCGACCCCGCATGGTCATACGGCTCACCGTTTGTCGGCGTCCCATCCGCGAGCTGTTCGAACCACCCATTCTTTAGTAGCAACGGGTAATACCGGCTCCCCTCCACAAACCTCGGCCACACGCTGATCATCACGTGATAGTTCATAGCGTGCAGCTCTTTCAGCATCCCCACCGGGTCCGGCCACTTCTCCGGATCCATATCCATCTGCCCCATCTTCGTGTACGTGAACCAATCAATCACCAGGTCATCAATCGGCAGATGCCGCTGACGATATCCCTTCGCCACACCCATCAACTCCGCCTGGCTCGAGTACCGCTGCTTGCACTGAATAAATCCATACGCTGACTTCGGCAGCATTGGCGCATCACCCGTCAGCGTCCGAAACCCCTCATAGATCTCGTCATACGTCTTCCCCGCGATCACAAAAAACGAAACCCGCTGCCCCACGTCGCTCGTCCATTTCGTCGCATTCGCAATCGCAAACGCCACCGTCGTCCGCGATGGGTTATCCCACAAAATCCCGTACCCCTTATTCGTCACCACAAACGGCACGCACACACTCTGCCCACCCGGAGCGTTATAGTCATGCGCACACCGCACCACTCGCCCCCGCCGATCGAAGTACCCCTCTTGATTTTGTCCCAGCCCATAATAGTGCTCATCCTTCGGCGCCACAAACGTAGCGCCTACCTGAAAATACGGATCATCCGTCGGCCGCCGCTCATTCAAAATATTGTGATTCCCATCCTTATAATTCGGTACCGACATCTCCCATCCCCGCATATCCAGCAGCGTCGCGCCCTCCGGCGTCTTAATCGACAACCCCACATACGGCGTATACCCATTGAAAAACTTCGCCGTGTCCGGCAGCTTCCCCGTATAAGGCTTCGGCTGCGGCGCAACGCTCACCACCATCCGCGCCGACTTCAGTACATCCCCCGACTCCCCACTCTCCGCCGTCCATCCATCGCTCTGCGGCCGCGCCGTAATCCCATACCCCGCCGCCGCCAGCGCCCGAGCCTTATCCAAACTCATCGTCACCCGCACAATATTCGGCGCATACGCCTCCACCACTACCGTCGCCGCGCCCCTCTGCAGACTCAACTGCTGCGCCCCACAACTCAACACACCGATACTCACCACACAAATCAAAGAACCAATTCGACGAACTCCCATATCCATCCCTCACAAACCAACGCGTTCTTGTACTCGTGCTCCGCCTTCGTTCTTGCTTTTCTGGCTGTCATTCCGCAGCGTAGCGAAGGAATCTGCTCCTAGCTCATCCCTGAATCCTGCCCTTACTCTCTACATCACCTGCACCATCGCCCTCACCGGCAAATCATCCGAACTCCCTCCCACCTTCACCTCCACGCGATCCTTCTCCACCACAAACGCCTTCTTCCCCTCATCCCAATACGCCAGCGACTTCGCCGACAAGGGCAGCGTCACCGTCTTGATCTCACCGGCCTTCAACGACACCCGCGCAAACCCCTTCAACTCCTCCAACGGCCGCGCCACCGTCGACCCCTCATGCGACACATACATCTGAACCACCTCATCGCCAGCGCGGCTGCCCGTGTTCCTAACCTCAACACTAACTGTCGCGGTCTCTCCAGCCTTTAGCGTCGGCGCGTTCACCCTCAAGCGGGAATACGCAAAGCTCGTATAGCTCAACCCATACCCAAACGCATACAGCGGCTTCTGCTTCGCATACAGATATGTCCGCCCATCGCGCAGGTTGTAGTCCATCATCGCCGGCAGGTCCGCCTCATCGCGCACCCACGTCTGCGTCAGCCTTCCCGCCGGATCATAGTCGCCAAACAAAACATCGGCCAACCCATCGCCCTGCTCCTCGCTGTTATGCGTGATCTCCAAAATCGCCGGCACGTGCTCCTCGGTCCACGTAGTCGTATACGGAAAGCTAGCCTGCAGCACCACGACCGTCTTCGCATTTCCGGCCACCGCCGCTTTCGCAATCTCTTCCTGCGCCAGCGCCAAGCTCTTCCGATCGACAGCCTCCTTGCCGTCACTCGCCACCGGACACTTCTCCCATCCCGCCCCACACGTCGGATGATTTCCAATCATCACCACCACCGCATCCACACGTTTCGCCAGCGCCGTCACCGCAGCCAGATCATCACCCTTGTCATACGTCACCGTCACGCCCGCACCAACCCGCGCACGAATCCCCTCAACCGGCGTCACCGCAAACGGCGGCGTCCCGCTATACCAATCCAGCAGCACCTCATTCGCATACGGCCCCACCACCGCAATCGACTTCAACGCCTTTGCATCCAGCGGCAACAACTTCGCACCACTCCCCGCCGCCCCATTCTTCAGCAGCACAATCGACTCGTCCGTCACCTTCCGCGCCAGCGCCTTGGCCTCGGGCGTCCACCATGGATCTTTCGCCAGCACCTTCCCCGCGCCGTCATCAAACCCAATCCGCGCCTGCGGAACCATCCCCCTCGGATCCAGCATCCCCAGCTTGATCATCACGCGAAACACCCCACGCAAATTCCGATCCAGATCAGCCTCCGTGATCAGCCCCTGCTTCAACGCCTCGTCCATCGCCGGCTTGTAGTCGTCCAGGTACTGATTGATCCCCGCATGCACCGTCGCGGCCACCGCCTCCGGCAGCGTCTTGTACGCCTTGTGGTCCTTCACCAGAGCAGCCAGCGCACCGCCATCCGTGCAGATAATCCCATCCTCTCCCCAATCCTTCATCACCACGTCCCGCAGCACGGGATTCTCAATCATCGGCGTCCCGTTCCACGAGTTATAAGCCGTCATGAACGCATTCGAGTGCCCATCCTCAATCGCCATCCGAAACGGCACGGAGTAATACTCCCGAAACAACCGCTCATCAAAATCTGACGAACTCGACGTCCGCAGATTCTCATTACTGTTCGCCAGAAAATGCTTCAGTAGCGACGCCGTAGTCCAGTACGTCCCATCCCCCTGCAGCCCGCGCGTATACGCGGTCGCCAGCGTCCCCACCAAATACGGATCTTCCCCATACGACTCCTCACTCCGCCCCCACCGTGGGTCTCGGCTCAAATCCGCATTCGGAGCCCGCACCACCAACCCGCCCCGGTGATACTTCCCAAACGCATACCGCGCCTCATACGCCTCCTGCGCCGCCGCCTTCTCGAGCAGCGCCGGATCCCACGTCTGCCCCAACCCTCGCGACTGCGGAAACATCGTCGTCGAAATCACCGTGAGGTACCCACGCCCCGCATGTCCTTCCCAATGCCCCGGCCCCCCGAGCGCCAGTCCATGCAACCCTTCCACATGCCCTGTCCCCACCACACCCAGCCGCGGCACCGTCGGATCCGTGCTGAAGGCATCCACCTTTTCTTCGAGCGTCATCCGCTTCAGCAGGTCCGTAATCCGAGCATCCACCGGCGCACTGCTATCCGCATACACCGCCGTCTCAGGAAGCGCGCCCGGTTTCTGTTGCGCGACAGCGAAACTCCCAACACTCAACAACGCCAGAGCGAAACCAATTTTCCTCATACGAACCCCGCACAAATTCTCAGCTGCACTACTCCGCTGTCAACGACACCTCAGCCTTCAACGGCAGCTCCGCCGAAGACCCGCCCACCTCAATCCCATACGCTCCCGCCAGCCGCTCCCAGCCGTTCTTCTCGGTGGAGAACACCTTCAGATACAGCGGCGCTATCGGCACCGTCACCGTCTTGCTCGCACCCGCATCCACCCACACGCGCGTAAATCCGACCAGCTTTCGGAACGGCTCGTCGGCGCTCTTCGGCAGCGTTACATACACTTCGGCAACCTCATCGCCTGCACGCGCGCCCGTGTTCCTAACCTCAAAGCTCACACTCTCCCCACCCGGCGCCACCGTCAAGCCCGAGTACGCAAAGCTCGTATAACTCAACCCAAATCCAAACGGAAACAACGGCGTCTCGTCCTTCACCTGGAACCACTTGTACCCAACCTTCATGCCCTCCACGTTGTAGTCCACCGTGAAATTCTTGGACTGCATTCCGTGAAAGCCGCCGCCATTCATCCCGTTATTCTCAGTCGTCGCCGTCAGTCCCGTCACCGTCGGATGGGGCAGCTGCTTTTCATCCGCAGCAAACGTGACCGGTAATTTACCCGAGGCATTCACGCGCCCAAATAGCACATTCGCGATCGCCTCGCCACCGCCGATCCCCGGAAACCAAGCCTCCACAATCCCCTTCACGCGCCCGTGCCAAGGCATCGACACCGGCCCGCCCGTCTCCAAGACCACCACAGTATTTTGATTCGCCTTCGCCACGGCCTCCACCAGCGCATCCTGATTATCCGGCAAGCTCAGCGTCGGCCGGTCCATGCCCTCGCTCATCCACTGCGTCACAAACACGATCACCACCTGAGCCTTCGCCGCAGCCTTCGCCGCCTCCGCCACATCGGTGCCAGCATCGAAGCTCACCTTCGCACCAGTCCCCGCCTGTTCCGTCACAAACTGTAATGGCGACGACGGAAAGTACACCGGCACGCCCCACTGCGATCCGCCCGGCCGCCCTCCCGGCGCATCCACCTGCGCCGACCCTCCGCCCGACAGCACGCCTTCATCCGCATGCCCGCCAATGATCACGATCGTCTTCCCCTCGCCCGCCGACAGCGGCAAAATACCGCCTTCATTCTTCAGCAGCACCAGGCTCTCTTCCTCAATCTTCCGCGCATCGTCACGCCCCTTAAACGGATCGACTACCCTGCGCACCGGAGGATTGTCCACCACGCCGGTCGCAAACATGCTCCGCACAATCCGGTGCACCATGTCGTCGAGCCTAGCCGTCGGCACTTGCCCATCCTGCACTGCCTTCTTCAGCGGAGCCCCAAAGTATCCATCGCCCGGCTGCTCTTGATCCAGTCCCGCCAGCGCCGCCTTCACGGTGCTATGCGTCGCCTCCCAGTCCGAAAGCACGAACCCCTTGAACCCCCACTCCTTCTTCAGCACATCCGTCAGCACGTACTGGTTCTCGCACGCAAAGTCCCCATTCACGCGGTTATAGCTGCACATCACGCCTGCCGGCTTCGCCATGCCAATCGCAATCTGGAACGCCAGCAAATCCGTCTCCTGCATCGCCCTCTTATCGAGCACCGCATTCAACGTATTCCGCCCCGTCTCCTGATCGTTCAGCACGTAGTGCTTGATGTCGCCCATAATCTGGTTCGACTGCACACCCATCGCCAGCTCGCCGACCATCGTTCCCGCCAGCACGGGGTCTTCGCTCGCATACTCAAAGTTCCGCCCATTGCGCGGCTCGCGAATCAAATCCATGCCCCCGCCAATCGACATGTTGTACCCCTGGTCGCGCAGCTCTCTCCCAATCACCGCGCCATACAAAAACCCCATCTTCGGGTCCCAGCTCGACGCCATCCCAATCACGCTCGGCAGCAGCGTCGCATACCGGCTACTCACCGCCGCCATCCGCACGCCCACCGCGGAGTCCGCCTCATTAATATCCGGCAGCCCCAGCCGCGGAATCCCCGGCACAAATCCCGCGCCGCCATTGTCCGCCACCGGCACAAACGCGCCCGCACGCAGCGGCCCCCACCCAATCCCGTGCACCAGCTGGATCTTCTCATCCAGCGTCATCTCTTTGATCATCAGATCCGCGCGCTTATCCGGATCCAGCCCCGCATTCATCCACGGGCCCTTGACCGTCGTCGCCGCCGTCTGCGCCACGCCAACTTTCGCCGCGCCTGCGCTCATCAACACAAACCCCGCCAGAATACAGCTCTTCCCCGCAATCGATCCGATCCTCATCTGTTCTCCTCTCCCAAAGCTGTGATCAGGCGGCCGACCCCGTCTCTGGGCCGAATCCATTCCTACACGTATAGGTTTCCATCTTGCAAGTCTTTATTAAAACGGTTTAGTGTTGTGCGAATCGCTTC
>Ga0302313_10002024_pt1 | contig 14527 bp, 15 predicted proteins | sample III_Palsa_N2_2_FD_200454 | JGI IMG/M metagenome (GOLD analysis project Ga0302313, IMG submission 200454) | Peat permafrost microbial communities from Stordalen Mire near Abisko, Sweden - III_Palsa_N2_2 | ecosystem: Environmental > Terrestrial > Soil > Palsa > Peat permafrost | place: Sweden...
CAGCCGGTGGTGCCGATGACCATCTTCGCGCCGATAGCCAGACACGCGCGCATGTTTTGGATAACCGCCTCAGGATTGGTGAAGTCGATGATGACATCAAAACCCGCGACAAACGGCGCGGTAAGCGCGGCTGCGTTCTTGTTCTCCGTGGCATCGAGTACGTTGACGCTGTGGCCGCGTTCTGCCGCGACTTCTGCTACGAGTTTGCCGGTCTTGCCGGCTCCAAGAACGAGAATGCGCATAAGGGGTAACTCCTAGACGTTCGCTGAAACGTTACGCGCTTCGACGTCGAAAATATTCGCATCCGGCGCGCTGAAGAACTTCTTGTGCAGCGACCGGATAGCCTCTTCCACATCTTCTTCATTAATCATGAAGCTCATATTGATCTCGCTGGCGCCCTGCGAGATCATCCGCACGTTGACGTGCGAGATCGCCGAGAACACCTGTCCCGAGATGCCCGACTGGCCTCGAATATCTTCGCCCACCAGGCAGATCAGCGCCTTGTTGCCTTCCATCTTGACGTCGGCAATCTTGCTCAACTCAGCCGAGATAGCGGGCAGAGCTTCACGCGAGTCCACCGTGACAGAGACCGAAATCTCCGAGGTGGAAACCATATCGATAGCGCAGTGATACTTATCGAAGACGTCGAAGACCATCTTGAGGAAGCCATGCGCCAGCAGCATGCGGCTCGCGACAATGTCGATGATGGTGAGCTTCTTCTTGGCCGCGATGGACTTGAACGGGCTAGCGCACGGCGGCGGCGCAGCGGTGATCTTCGTGCCTTCATTCTCGGCGTTGCGACTGTTCAGCACCCACACCGGAATGTTCTTCTGCACGGCCGGCAGGATGGTCGCTGGATGCAGCACCTTCGCCCCGAAGTAGGCAAGCTCGGCGGCCTCTTCAAAGCTGATCGTCTTCACACGCAGCGCATCGGGGCAGATGCGCGGGTCGGTAGTCATGATGCCGTTGACGTCGGTCCAGATCTCGATCGCCCCTGCATGCAGCGCACCACCAACGAGCGCGCCGGTGTAGTCCGAACCGCCACGGCCTAGCGTTGTCGTAATGCCGTCGCACGAGCCGATAAAGCCGCCCATCACAGGCACCTTGCCGGTATCCACCAACGGAAGAAGTTGCGAAACGGCAGCATTCTCAATAGCGCGCTCGTTCGGCGCAGCCTTGCCGTAGTGGTTGTCGGTAAGAATAACGTTGCGAGCATCAACATGCGCGCCATTCAGACCCTGTTCGGCAAAAGCAGCAGCAACCATCTGCGAAGAAAGCCGCTCGCCAAAGCTCACTACATGGTCCGACGTGCGCGGTGTAAGCTCGCCGACGGCGGAGATACCGCGCAGCAGGTCATCGAGCGTGTCGAAGTCGTGGTGAATGTTGAGTTGCAGCGAGGTAAGCCTGTCGCCCTTGACCAACTCTGCCGCCGTGTCCAGATGCCGCGTGCGCAGCCCGTCGGAAAGCTTCAGAGCCTCTTCCCGCGCGTTGCGCCCCGCAGCCGCAGCGGCAGCCAGCAACGTGTCGGTAACCTTCGACATCGCGGAGACAACCACAATAGGCTTCAACCCCTTGCGCACACGACCCGCAACAATCGCAGCAGTGCGCAACATGGCGGTCGAGTCCTCCACCGAGGTTCCACCGAACTTCATCACAACAATATCCTGACGCGGTGTGCTCATGCCGTCACCAGGCTTTCAGCGGTTGAGTTCACAGCAGGGAACTTGCGGAAGTCGAACTTACCCAGCACCGCCAGAATCTCAGCGTTCAGAATCGCAGCACCAGCAGCCCCGCGAATCGTGTTGTGCGAGAGCAGCGTGAACTTCCAGTCGAACAACGAACACGGGCGCAACCGGCCAACCGTCGTCGCCATGCCATTGCCGCGCATCAGGTCAAGCCGCGGCTGCGGCCGCGTATCGCCGGCGTCGTACTCCACCGGGCTGATCGGCGCCGAGGGCAGGTGTAGTCCATCGAGCCCCTTGCCATGCAGCGGCTGGAACTCCTCCCACGCGGCCAGAATCTCCTCACGCGAGGCAGGCTTGCGCAGCTTCACGCTCACGCACTCGGTATGCCCTTCAAGCACCGGCACGCGGTTGCACATCGCCGAAACCGTCGCATCGAGCGGCTGGAAGCCACGGCCATCACTGCCGCCGAGCAGCTTCTGCACCTCTTCCTGCAGCTTCTCTTCTTCGTTCTTGATGTAGGGGATGACGTTGCCGAGGATGTCCAACGAAGCGACGCCCGGATAGCCCGCACCGGAGACCGCCTGCATTGTCGAAACAAACAGCTTCTCGATGCCGAAGCGCTGGGCCAGTGGTGCCAGCGGAAGCACCAACCCAATCGCACAGCAGTTGGGGTTGGTCACCAGGAAGCCGCCCGATCGCTTGCGCGTCGGCTGCGACTCGATCACCTCAAGATGCTCGACGTTCACCTCAGGCACCACCAGCGGCACATCCGCCGCCATGCGGAAGGCCGAAGAGTTCGAGATCACCGCGCAACCCGCCGCAGCAAACAGCGGCTCAAGCTCTTTGGCGATCGGCGCGTCCACCGACGAAAAGATAATCCGCGGCAGGTCCGCACCGGCGGCCTCGGGCGTATTGGGCTGCAACACCAAGCTGGCAATGTGCGCGGGCAGCGGTGTATCGAGCCGCCAGGCACAGGCCTCGGCATAGGTCTTACCGGCGCTGCGGTCAGAGGCCGCCAGCCAGGTAATGTTGAACCACGGGTGGTTTGCGAGAAGCTGAATAAACCGTTGGCCGACCGCTCCGGTCGCGCCGAGAATACCTACGTTACGCCGTTCCATCCATATAGTTTAGCAAGTTCGCGGGTCAGCGAGATAGCGAGCCAGCAGAGACGAATCCCTCCGCTGACTCGCCAAACCGGTGCTAGACCTCGACAACCCGCCGACGGCGGTAAACAGTATGGCCGCCCCCGCTCCAGGCAACGATCAGCGCAATCACATGCAGCAGGAACCAGATCGTGATGCCCTGGTCCTGGTAGATCCAGAACAGGATCAAAATGCGCGGAATCAGCAGTGCCACGATAACCTGCAGCAGGCCCACCGTGGCCGGAATATACGGCGGCATGCCATGCTGCAGCCAGGCGATCAGCATGCAGATGCGCGGCAGAAACAGAGAAAGTACAAGAAACCACAGCGGAATCGCGTGGACCGGGAACGTGAGCGAGAAGTTCATTGAGCAGCCTTTCAACGACAGAAAGTTCGAGTCCGTCTTGATGAGATGCAGGGAACTACTTGGCCGTAAACGTAAAATCCGATTTTATGGAACTTTTTGCCGGCACCGTAACCTGCACATCCTGCTCGCCGAGCTTTTCATGCACAGCGGCCAGGGTGTAGGTCCCAGGCGGCAGACCCGTAATCGTAAAACTGCCGTCCGCGCCCGTTACGGCAAAATAAGGCGTCGGCGCCACGTTGATAAAGGCGTTCATCCAGGGGTGGTTGTTGCAGCGCACGGGCAGCATCACCTCTGGCGTCTCAAAGCGGTGGGTCTGTGGCTGCCCCATCGGCGCCTGCGAGATATCCACCCCGCCCGCACCATCGGCGTTCGGCACGGTATGGATGTTGTGCATCGTCGAGTCCGAGTTCCTGAACTCCACCGACCCACCCTGCTGCACCGCGATCACATGCGGCGTATAGTGGCAGCCCTTCTGGTCCATCACCACCGGCGTCGCGCTAGCTGTCTCCATCGAAGGCGTGATCCCTGCCTTGATGTAGAGGTAAACATTCGCCAGCTTGCCGTCCTTCACCACATACTGCTCGGTCATATTGTCGCCGGCCAGCGCACAAGCTGGGTCCATTGACATATCGATATTCAACCGTGCCGGCGCCGTCCCCTTGAAGTGCACCGTCCCACGAATGCTTCCTGCATTGGCGAGATCGACAGGCGGAGCGACGGGCGCCGTAACCACGGTCCCCGGCCCAACGCCTTTGTCGATAACCTCAGCCTTCTGTGTCGCATTGTCCGCCTTGCAGCCGGTAAAGGCGAGCGTGGCAGCAAAAAGTAGAAGCGCAATCGGGCGTTGAACAGTCACAAGATCCCCTTGGTCCCTTTGGATGCGCGCCGCCAAAGCCACGCGCGGGAGAAACTATAGCGCAGCGATAACCGCTTCGCCAAATGCCTTCGTCCCCACGGACCCGCCAACATCGCGCGTCAGGAACTTGCCTTCAGCATAGACCTTTTCCAGCGCCTTCTGGACCATCGCCGCCGTCTCATCTTCGTTGATGTGGTGCAGCATCAGCACAGCCGACTGCAGCACCGCCGTAGGGTTGGCCTTATCCTGTCCGGCAATGTCCGGAGCCGACCCATGCACAGCCTCAAAGATGGCGCACTCCGCACCAATGTTCGCTCCCGGAACCAGCCCCAGCCCGCCAATCAAGCCGGAACAAAGATCCGAAAGAATATCGCCGTAGAGATTCTCAGTCAGAATCACGTCGTACTGGTACGGATGCATCACAAGCTGCATGCAGGCGTTATCAACGATGTGCTCGGCATACGCAACCTCGGGATAGTCCTCCGAGACCTGCTTGCAGCACTTGATGAAGAGTCCATCGGACAGCTTCATGATGTTCGCCTTGTGGATGGCGTGAATCTTCTTGCGGCCATGCTTCTTCGCATAGTCGAACGCCGACTTCGCAATGCGCGTGGAGCCCTTGCGCGTGATGATCTTCATCGACTGCGCGATGTCCGGGTTGATCATCACCTCAAGCCCGGCATACAAATCCTCCGTATTCTCGCGGAAGATCACAAGATCAATACCTGGATAGTTCGTCTTCAACCCCGGCAGCGACTTCACCGGCCGGAAGTTCGAATACAGATCGAACTTCTTCCGCAGCGTCACATTGATCGACGAAAACCCACCGCCAATGGGCGTAGTCACCGGCCCCTTCAGCGCGACGCGGTTCTGCTCGATGGAGTCGTACAGCGCCTTGGGAATGTACTCGCCGGTCTTCTCGAAGGCGTCGGCGCCGGCGTTATAGGTGTGCCAGTCATAACTGCAACCGGTCTGCTTGCCGGCTGCTTCCAGAATGTTGACGGTAGCCGCGGTTACTTCCGGACCAATACCGTCGCCGGGGATAAGAGTGATCTTGTGGGTACGTGTCGAGTCGGACAAAAATTTTCCTTTGAGGTGTGACTGAAGTTGACTCTTCTATTTTAGCGCGGACGTTTGGCTTTAATATCCTTGCCGCCTAGAAGGTCTTCCAGTTCCTGCTTGAACTCGCGTACGTCCTTGAAGTCGCGATACACGCTGGCGAAGCGAATGTAAGCAACCGTATCGATGTCCTTCAGCCGAGCCATAATGAGCTCACCGATCGAAGCTGTCGACCGCTCGCGCTCCGGCGAATCGATCACGTAAGCCTCAGTCTGGTCCACAATCTCCTGCATCTGCGTCACCGAAACCTTGCGCTTCTGGCACGAGTGCAACAGCCCGGCGAGCACCTTCTGGCGGTCGAACTTCTCGCGTCGCCCGTCCTTCTTTACGACCATGTATGGAATCTCGTCGAGACGTTCGTAGGTAGTGAATCGCTTGTTGCAGCGTTCACACTCGCGGCGGCGCCGTATGGAATCGGCATCCTTGCTCTCGCGGCTATCGATAACTTTGTCCTGGGTGAAGTTGCAAAACGGGCATTTCATGTGAGTCGAATTTTACCAGTGTTGACGGGCATTTACGCGGCCGCGCCACCTTCCACAGCATTGCTCTCCTTCACTGCATCGCGCAGCGAGGTCCCCTCAACCTTCGCCGCGATCAACCCGGCCGGAATAATCACCAGCATCGTCACCACCAGCATCACCGTCGAGCACGCCGTCGCCGTCTCCAGCGGCACGTTGAAAAACGCATGCAGCGCCGTTGCAATGATGGCAATCTGCGTAAACCACCCCAGGATTGGAAGCTGCAGCAAGCTGCCGCCCATACTGGTCGCCATGATCAGCATGATCGCCGTAAAGCTGATGTGCGCCAGCGTCGGGTCCGCCGTAAACGCCCGCGCAGAGAGCAGATAACACAACGCAATCCCACCCCACATCAGCAGCGAAACAGCCAACGCTTCAAAGAACTCTCGCAGCGACGAAACCGTCCTCAAACCCTCGCGAAAGTCCAGAATCCGCTCCGACGCCGTCGCCGCAAAGTCCTTCGAGAGCGGCGACAGCATCGCCCGAATCACCCGCGCGACAACCTCGCCCGCCAGCCGCAGCGACACCGCAAAGATCGCAATCGCAGCCGTAGCCGCCAGTGACAGCTCGCCCGCATGAACATACGCCGCATGGTGCGGAAGATCCCGCGGCGCAAACGCCAGCGTCGTAGAAAACAGAATCGCCGCCGCCCCCAGGTCGAACGCCCGCTCAATCGAGTACACCGCAAGCTGCGAAGCCACCGGCAACTTCAGCTTGCGCGCAATCAAATAAGGCCGCGAAAGATCCGCAATCCTGCCGATCAGCGCCACCGCCGTAAAGCCAATAAGCTGCGAGGCAAGCAGTTGTGTTGAAGAAACCCGCCTCACCGGCGAAAGCAGAATCGCCCACCGCACCGCCCGCAACCAGAACGCAAAGTAGATAACCGCCACGCCACCGAACACATACCCCAGCGACACCGACCGAAGCTGCTGCCCGAGCGTATGCCAATCAAAGCTAACGCGGTTGTGCAACCAGAACAGCAGCGCCGCCGCAACCACAGCCACAACGATCCACAGCAGATACCGCTTCGATCGCGGCCGATCCGTCATCGCGAAGCGACGTTGGTCGCTGTTCGTGCGGCCATGCGGCGATTGAACTCAGCGACCACCCGGTTCACATACAGCTGCGTCTCACGGTACGGCGGAACCCCGTGATACCGCGCCACCGCCGCCGGCCCAGCATTATAAGCCGCCAGCGCCAACCGCACATCGTCCTTATAAAGCTTCAGCAGGGAATCGAGATACGCCGTCCCACCGGCAATATTCTGGTCCGCGCGATTGACATCCTGCACCCCCAGCTCATGCGCTGTCCCCGGCATCAACTGCATGAGCCCCCGAGCCCCCACTCGCGAAACCGCATTCACCCGAAAATTGCTCTCCGCCTTCACCACGCTCGCCAGCAGTTCCATATCAATATTGTGGTCCGTGCCCGCCTTCGCCAGCATCGCATTCATCTCCGCCACGGTAGGCATAGCATTCGGTGCAACACTGGCCTTCACCGGCTCGGCGACCACAGGCGGAGGATCAGGCAGAGCCTCAATTGCCGCAATCTGCGCCGCCGGAATCTCCTGGTAGTTCGTATCCCCCGGGCTCGTATAAAGCCGCACCCGCTCCCCAACAACCTCATGGTGCGCGCAATCCACCGAAAACCCATTGGTCAGCGTCACATGCTCCAGCGCATACGCAGCCGGACTCAGCGCGGTCAGGGCAACACCGGCCAGCAGAAGGCGAAATCGGCTTGGAACTGAGGGAAACACTCCTTATCAGACTACCATCGCGGCACTTTCGGTAGCCGCCAAAACCTCTTCGATCGCCACCGCCACCCCGTCCTCGTCATTCGAGAGCCCCACCGTCCACCCCCGCACCCTCGCCAACTCCTTCACATCCTCCGGCGCATTCGACATCACCACCGCCCGCCCAGCCTCTTCCAGCATCGGCACATCGTTCCAGTTATCCCCGATCGCCAGCACCTCCGCCATCGAAATCCCCCGCGCCTCCGCCAGATACGCCAGCGCCGAAGCCTTCGAGCACCCAGCCGGCAGCATATCCAGAATGCACAAATCCCGCTCCGGATACTCCGTCCGATGCAGCGTCACCTCCGCATCCAACGCCTCCTCCGCCCCCACCGGAGTCACCCGCGGATGCTCCGCCATCCTCGCCTCCGCCTCGCGCATCCGGCCAATCGTCCCGCACAGCATCATCTGGATCGGCGCATCCCCGTTCAGCGCATCTTCCAGCGGCCTAACCTGCGCAATATACGGCGCATTCACCTGCATCCACCGCGAAATACTAGCATGCAGCTCCTCCAGATCCTCCACCACCAGCGCCCCACGCTGGTCCTCGCCATCACTGCCGACATTGTCAAACGTCATCACCAGCGTCTTCCGAAACTCCGCCACATGCCCGCAAAGCCACCGCGCCGTCTCAACCGGCATGTGGCTGCGATGCACCAGCTCCGACCCAATCGTCCGTATCACCGTGCCGTTCGAGCTCACCAGCGCATTGCTATCCCGCAGCTTCAGCTCCCGTAGAATGTGCATCGCATAGCAGTGCCGCCGCCCGGTAGCGACAACAATCTCCACCCCCGCAGCCTCCGCCGCATGCAGCGCCGCCGCATTGCGCGCACTCACCCGCCCATCAGTGCCGAGCAGCGTTCCATCCATGTCGATAGCAATGAGGCGTGTGCTAATTGTGTTGAGCCTCCATGCTTAGAATGGCGTAGACATCCTGAGCTCCGTGAAGAACTCGAATGACACGGATAGAGGATTCTGACACGCGATAAAAGATGAGGTAGTTCTGGAAGCGGCGAATAACAATGCGTCGCATGCCCTTTAACTCGAAACGAAGATCCACGATGGACCCTCCAATTTCGGGATGTTTCTGCAATAGCGGGCAGGTTTCCTCGAACGAAACAAGGAAACGCCTTACAACTGACATGCCCAAAGATTCCTGTTGGAGATATGCGGCAATTTCGCGGACGTCGTATCGCGCAGCATCACTAAGACGAACTGATCTCACGAGGCCTTTCGGAAAAGCGCGGCGTGTTGCTCGACTTCGTCATAGAGGCGCTTCCATTCCCCGGGTGTCATCTCGGTTCCCTCGCCCTTGATGCCTTCCATCAAAAGCTCTTCCAACTCTTCCTTCGTAGAGAAGCTGGCGGGCGGATTCGGTTTAGCCTGAAGCATAGTCGGCCTCCTTCCAAGATTGTAGATCAAACATGGCTCCCTCTCACCCGCAATCCCGGTTCACCGTCCCATACCAGGGCCCACCGCACCGCAGATACCAGGTAGCCACAAACAACACCACCAAACCCGCCATCCCCCAGAAAAATAGCTTTACCGGTAGCGCAGAGAGCAACGGCACATTCTTATCCGGATTCGACCTCACCGGCCACGTAAACAACAACCCACTGGCAAAGCAAACACACCCCGCGATCGCCACCCGTGCCAGCGCAAAATACAGCCGCTCCTCCCACCGGCTTCCCGGCACAAAGAACGCCCCAATCGCCACCCAGTAAAGCGACAGCATACTGAGCAGAAACGCGACCGCCTTGCCGAGTTCAAGGAACATCCCCAGCTCCTCTTCGCCCCAATCTTACCCCTCGCCGCTACACCATTCCCGGATCGGCAACCGGAGCCGAGCTCTGCGTCGTCAGCAGAATCGCCGCGCCCACAATCATTGCGCCGCCCAGGTACGCCAGCGGTCCCAGCGCCTCATGCAGCACAATCACCCCCAGCAGCGACCCCATCAGCGGCTCCATATTCAGCAGTATCCCCGCCTGCGACGCCGGCACCTTCGTCATGCCCCAGTTCCACAGCAGCGTCGTCGTCGCCGTACACAAAATCCCACTTGCCGCCAGCGCCGCCCACGCCTTCAGCGACACCCCATGCACCGGCGGCACACCATACGTCAACGGCACCACCACCGCCAGCATCAGCGTCCCTGCAACCAGTCCATACGCTGTCACCACAATCGCGCTATGCCGCCGCAGCAGTCTCTGGTTCATCAGAATCCATCCCAGCGCAATCACCAGGGACAACACCACCAGCAGGTCGCCCCGCAGCGAAGGATCGCCGCCCGCCGCATGCCCATGCTTCGCCGTCGCAATCAACGCCGCGCCACACGTCGACACCACCAGCGCCACCCAGCCCCAGGGCCGCAGCCGCTCCTTCGCAAAGACTGTCGCCCCCAAAGCCAGAATCACGGGCATCGTCCCCACCATCAGCGACGCATGAGAAACCGTAGTCAGCGAAAGCCCCGTAAACTGCACCAAAAACTGTAGCGGAATCCCAAGAGTCGTTGCGATCAGCAGCGTCCGCCACTCCGCCCCACTGAACTTAGCCCGATGCGTAAACAGCAGCGGCAGCATCCCAATCGACGCAAAGATGAACCGGTAGAACACCATCGAACCGACGCCCATCTCCGCCAGCGCAATCTTCCCAAAGAAGAACCCACACCCCCAGAAAACGCTCGCCAAAGCGCAAGCCAGAAAGCCAATCAGTCGTCCATTTTTATTTGTAGGCACACTTCACTCTCGCACACAGGCATAAGAAGCGAGAGGCGAGATACGAGAGGCGAAATACGCCACCCGCATCTCGCCTCTCGTATCTCGCCTCTCCGATCTACCAGACCCGGCAGCTATCCGCCGGCACCATCGCCGAACCCTTCTTGCAACCAAACGCCGCTCCAAACCCGGGCTGGTTCACCACCGCGCCATTCGCACGGAAGTGGTCCGGCGAGTGCGGATCGGTCAGCACCTGGTTCCTCACCTGCTCAGGCCGCGCATTCTCGCACCAGTTCTGCGCATACGAGATGTAGAACCGCTGCGGGCCCGTATATCCATCGATCTTCTGATTGATGTCGATGCCGTCCTTCTTCGCCCGGTCCAGGTACGCCATGTAGGCCAGCACCGCGCCGCCGTTGTCGGCGGTATTCTCGCCCAGCGTCAGCTTGCCGTTCACCTTCACGGCATCCTTGCCTTCGCCAACAGCGGTGAAGTTGCCATACTCGTTCACCAGGCAACCGGTGCGCGCCTCGAACTTCTTCAGGTCCTCAGGCGTCCACCAGTCGGTCATGTTGCCCAGTCCATCGAACTGCCGTCCCTGGTCGTCGAAACCATGCGTCAGCTCGTGCCCAATCACCGCGCCGATGTGGCCATAGTTCACCGCAATGTCGGCCTTCGGATCATAGAACGCCGGCTGCAGAATCCCGGCAGGGAAGTTGATGTTGTTCATGCTCGGGTCGTAGTAAGCATTCACCGTCGGAGGAGACATGCCCCACTCCATCTTGTCCACCGGCTTGCCGATCTTGTTCAGCTCGCGGTCATTCTCGAACTCCGTCGCGTGCTTCGCATTATCCAGCGCCTCGGTCGGAGAGATCATCAGCGTGCTGTAGTCGCGCCAGTGCTCCGGATAACCGATCTTGTCAGCCACCAGGTGCAGCTTCTCCTTCGCCTTCACCCGCGTCTCCGGGCTCATCCAGTCCAGCGTGTCGATATCGTGGTCCATCGCCGCCTCGATGTCGTGCACCATCTCCAGCGTCTTGGCCTTGCTGTCGCCGCCAAAGTATTGCTGCACATAAACCTGTCCCAGCGCCTCGCCCATGCCGCTATCCACTGCCGCCGAGCAGCGCTTCCAGCGCGCCCGCTGCTCCGGCTGGCCCTCCAGCACCGTGCCGTAGAAGTGGAAGTTCTCCTGGTCGAAGCTCTTCGGCAGGTTATGCGCAACCGACGTCACCAGTTGGTAGCGCAGGTAAGCCCGCAGCGTCTCAATGTCGGTCGCCTTGATCGCCGCCACCATCGGCGGAAAGAACGCCGGGTTTGCATTAATCAGGTTGTCGAAGTGCGGCGCATGAATCGCCTCCAGGAACGGCCCAAACGGCACGCCGCCCAGGCTCGCCTCAAACACCGCCAGCGTCTGCGGATGGTAGACCTTCGTCGGGTCGCGGCGGTCGGTGTTCGTCATCGAAGCCTCAGCCAGCTTGGTCTCAAACACCAGGATGTTCTTCGCATCCGTAGCGGCCTTCTCCGGGCTCTCGCCCAGCAGCACCAGCATCTTGGCTACGTGCGCCACATAGGCGTCGCGAATCTCCTTGTCCTTGTCCCCGGTTCGCGTGTAGTAATCGCGCTCAGGCAGCCCCAGCCCGCCCTGGTCCACCACGGCGAGTTGCTTGCTGGAGTCCTTGTAGTCCTGCTCCTCGCCAAAGCTGAAGAACGCATTCACGCCCATCCGCTGCAGTGTGCCCGCCAGCGAAACCATCCCAGGCTTGTTCGCATGGTCAATCTCTGCCAGCAGCTTCTGGATCGGCTCCAGCCCCTTCTTTTCGATCAGGTCAGTGTTCAGGCAGGCGGCATAGTAGTCGCCGATCTTCTGCTCGTTCACCGTCCGCGAAGGCGAAGGCACGGCATACTTTGTCAGAATGCCGTTCAGCTCCTGCGTATTCACGTTGTAGAGCACATAAAACTGGTCCACCCCGCTCTGGTCGCTGGGGATCGGATGGTTCGCCGCAAAATTTCCGCAGGCGTACTGGTAAAAGTCGTTGCACGGATCAGCCGCGGTGTTGATGCTGGAAGTATCGAACGCCGGCCCCGGCACATAGTGCGTCTGCGGCGCCGCGTCAGGAGCAGAAACTGTAGCAACTGCCAGCTTTTGCGCGCCGGCCACGGAAACGGCCAGCAAAGCGCAGGCGGAGAGCGTTACGCGTAACATCAGGCTCGCAGGGCGAGCGGCCAGACTACAGGCGCGGTCATTGATCATTGAAATTGTCCTCAAACAAAGTAAATTCCGAAACATTGGACCCAGGTGGCCCACTTAGCTCGTCTGTGCAAGAGTAAATATATACGCGGGGTCGTGGATGCCGGTTCCAAAGTCAATACGACAAAATGCAACGGCACAATCTGGGTGCCCCAGGTCCCTCGCACTTGGTGACCTGGGTGTTCGCACCGCCACATCCTCCAACGGAGACCCCAAATCCGGGGTACCGAGTTCCGCTCGACCGCTTTCCTCAAACCCACCCCAAAATCTGTCATCTAGACCGAAGCGCAGCGAAGTGGTGAGACCCCTGTATTGGCTCTCCTCCGCACCACCCAAAACTTGTCATCCTGAGCGGAGCGCAGCGCAGTCGAAGAACCTGCCACACCTCCAACCCTGGCACACCGCTCGAACCTTTCAACCAATAACCTCGCTTCGGCCGTTGCTTTTAGGTAGCCCAAGGCCGCAATCCTGCGTCCCTTACAAGGTTCGCCCTCCCGCATCCCGCCTCAAATCCGCCGTCCGGAAGACCCTCTCGGTCGTCCTCACCCTCACGTGCCTCTCCCTCCCCACCCACGCCGCCAAACCCAAACAACCAACCCCCGAAACCCGCATCTCCCTCGAAACCCTCGGCTTCCCCGGCGCCTCCACCTCAGTCCTCAACCAGGGAACCTCCGTCCTCACCGTCAACTTCGTAGACAGCGACCACCTCCTCGTCACCTATGGCATGCGCGGCCTGCTCCCGCGCCTCGCCGGCGACCCCGTCGACGATCAGGACCGCATGGTCGCCGCCCTCCTCATCGAACTGCCCTCCGGCAAAGTCCTCGCCCGCACCGAATGGCGTCTCCACGACTACGGCCAATACCTCTGGCCTCTCGGCGAAGGCCGCTTCCTCGTCCGCATTCAGGAGTCCCTCTCTACCTTTGCCCCGCTCGCCAACCTCGCCTCCGGCCGCTCCTTCGCACGCACCGCCTTCCCATCACGTCCCGGTATCCTCCAGGCGGTGCTCCTCTCGTCGGACCACCAACTACTCACCATCGAAACCGGCAAGCCTCAACCCCATACCGACCCCGCCGCCGCACTCAAGGCGCAGGCCGCCGCTGCCGTCTACGCCGCGCGCCCCCACTTCACGACCAACGCCAGCGAACCCCCGCCGCCACCCCCGATCGTCTCCACACTCCACGAAGACACAGTGCAGACCACCCCGGTACACATCGACTTTTACCGCATCGCCGGCGCTGGCACGGTCGAATCCCCCATAAGCGCCCAGCAGGTCGGCGCGCTGCTCTCGCCCTCACTTCTCAACCTGCCCATCGATACCGACGGCTATCTTCGCCCCCTCGGACAATCCCACGGCGCTTGGCAGATCGCCTTCCACCCCTTCAGCAGCAAAGAGGTCCCACTCGCCCAGCTCGACACCAGTTGCAGCCCCCGCGTGCAGCGCGTCAGTCCCGGCCAGCTGGTCTCCCTCAACTGCCGCGGCATCTCCGGCGGCGTCACCTTGGTCGCATACGACTTCGCCCAGCACGATATATGGGAAGACCCCTTGCCGCCGGCAATCCAGCCGCCCACCTTCTCCCTCGCCCCCGCAGCCGGCCGCTTCGCCATCACGCGTATCAGTGTCATCGACGGCCAAACCTCACCCCAGGGCGTCCCCGACACCACCACCACCGAAGAGTTTCGCGTCTATCAGACCCAGACCGGCGATCTCCTCCTCAAGCTCAACTGCAACCCCGTCTTCCGCACTCAGGAAAACTCCGATCTCTCCCCTGACGGCATGCGCGCCGCCGTAGTTCGCAGCGGCAACATCGAGATCTACCACCTCCCCGAACTCACCAAACTCGACCGTGAAGACCTCGCCGAGGTGCAAAAGCTTGCCCCACCCCCCAACCCCGGCCCCATCGACCTGAACAGGATCTTCGGCTCACAGCAGAAAGCCACCGACACAGCTTCGATCGCCGCTCAACCCACCGTTGTCACCTCAGGCGACACCCCGGCGGCCCGCCCCCGACCCACCCTTCTCAACCCCGGCGAGAAGCCCGAGTTCCAGGACAAGAACAGCCCCACTCACTAAAAGCCCAAACCTGTCTTA
>Ga0302313_10002029_pt1 | contig 14501 bp, 18 predicted proteins | sample III_Palsa_N2_2_FD_200454 | JGI IMG/M metagenome (GOLD analysis project Ga0302313, IMG submission 200454) | Peat permafrost microbial communities from Stordalen Mire near Abisko, Sweden - III_Palsa_N2_2 | ecosystem: Environmental > Terrestrial > Soil > Palsa > Peat permafrost | place: Sweden...
ATATAAGAAGGTCGTTCTATGGACACAGAGCATGCTTGGCGCGGCACATCGGATTTATGAGCGAGCTGGTTTTCGACTGGTGAAGGAAGAGCCTCACCATAGTTTCGGCAAGGATCTGATCGGACAGGAGTGGGAGTTGGAACTGACATGAAAGATCTGCGGTCCACGCAGAGGTGTGATTGCATATACTCTTTCATTCTTGATAGTTTCCAGCTTGTCGCACGAGCGGAGATGTTCGGTTTTCTGGAAGAGGGATGGGGTCAATGAGGTGTCGCAATCGAAAGTACAGCGCAGATGGACGCGCTTTGTTGCTTTGTGCGGCCTTTTTGCTGCTGTGCGTGCGCGGAACCATGCTGACGGCACAGGAGAGCCCAGCGCCGGCAAGTCCGGCCGTCGCGCTGCCAGAGTCTCCCGGCGCTGTGATCACTGGAGGCACCGTAAGCGGCGTGATTACGGATACGGATGGAGCTTCCATTCCGAGGGCGCATATTGTGCTCGAAGATGTGGTGACGAAAGTCAGCCGGAGCGTTGTTACCGATGACGACGGGAGTTACTCGTTTGCGGCGGTAGCACCAGGCAAATATGTTGTGCGGATTGCGGCGCGCGGATTTTCTTCGTGGAAGGTGGAAGACGTTGAGGTGCATGCGGGCGCAGCGGTAACGCTCAAGACGGTGGAGCTGGGAGTAGAAGCTCTTACTTCGGCGGTGGATGCGATCACGATAGAGGATCTGGCCGAACAGCAGATTACCGCGGAGGAACATCAGCGGATTTTGGGGATTCTGCCGAACTTTTTTGTAAGCTATGTGCCGCATGCGGCGCCGCTGACGAAGAAGCAGAAGTTCAAGCTGGCATTGGTGGTGAGCCGCGATCCGCTAACATTTTTTACCACCGGTGTGACTGCGGGAATTGAGCAGGCCGATAACGATTTTGCCAGCTACGGGCAGGAGTTCAGCGGCTATGCTAAGCGCTATGCTTCTACGTATGCGGACCGCGTGGATGCGACGTTCCTGGGTGCGTCGGTGTTTCCGTCGCTATTTCATCAGGATCCGCGGTACTTCTACATGGGACACGGGCGCGTGGTGAAGCGAGCACTGTATGCGATTTCGACTACCGTGATTTGCAAGGGCGATAACGGAAAGTGGCAGCCCAATTATTCGAACGTGTTGGGGAACCTTGGCGCAGCGGGGGTTTCGGCGCTGTACTACCCGAAGGATGATCAGCATAGTGCGCAGGTGACGATTGCCAATACGTTCCTTGGTATTGCGGAAGGCGCGATTGGCACGCTGTTCCAGGAGTTCCTGCTGAAGCATGTGACGCATGGTGTGCCGAAACAGCCTTAGCCGGCCGTTGTTCTGGTAGGCTGGAGGCGCTTGCTGGAAGACTTTTTTGATGAGGTGCGGTATGCGTCTACGTTCGTTGATGGTGGCTTTGGTATTGGGTGCTTGCTCGCTGGTAGCGAGGGCGCAAATGGCAGATGGGCCGCACGCAGCGGTTGGAGCAATGGCTACGCCGGCACAGTCGCTGGACGTAATGCTGACGCTGTTCGAGAAAGAAATCGTGCCTGCGGCGAAGGCGATGCCGGCTGACAAGTATGATTTTGCGCCGAGTGCGGCGATTTTTGCGCCTAATGGGCCGGAGAAGTTCGATACGGTGCGGACGTTCGGGCAGCAGGTGGCGCATGTAGCGCAGGCGAATTATTACTTCTACTCAACGCTGAGTGGGCTGAAGCCGGACATGGACATCAGCAAGATGGACAAGATGGTGAAGAAGGATGATGCGGTGATGGCGCTCGAGATGTCGCTGGCATTTGCGCATCGCGCGATTGCGACGATTACCGGGGAAAATGCCTTTGTCACGATCAAGGGTGCGGACGGGATGAATACGCGGGTAACGCTGGCTGCGTTCGGCGTGGCGCATGGATACGATCACTATGGACAGATGGCGGAGTATCTGCGGATGAATGGGATTGTGCCGCCGGCAAGCGCGAAGTAGCAGGGAGCAGGCAGTAGGGAATAGGGAGTAGAAATGCGAAAGGCCAGCGCGGCGCGTTGGCCTTTCGTGCTTGGCGAGTGTGGATCTCTAGGCGCTGGGCTTGGGTGGGTAGGGCTTTGTCTGCGAGGTGCGCTGCTCCATCGGGACATAGGGCGCTGGCCAGGCTGGGCCGGTGTAGTCGGCACGTGGGCGGATGAGGCGGTTGTCGTCGTGCTGCTCAATGACGTGGGCGCACCAGCCGGAGATGCGACTGATGGCGAAGATCGGCGTGAAGAGGTCGATGTCGATGCCGAGCGTGGTGTAGGTGCTGGCTGAGTAGAAATCGACGTTGGCGTTGAGCTTCTTTTCATCCTTGACGAAGAGCTCGATAGCGCGGGACATCTCATACCACTTCGGATTCGCATCCTTGCCGAGGTCTTCGCTCATCTTGCGGAGGTGCGTGGCTCGTGGGTCTTCCGTGGTGTAGACGCGATGCCCGAAGCCGGAGATTTTTTCCTTGTTGGCGAGCATCTTGCGAACGTGCTCGACCGGGTCTTCGCCGGTTTTTTCAACGTCGTAGAGCAGGTGCATCACGGCTTCGTTGGCTCCGCCGTGCAGCGGCCCTTTGAGCGCGCCGATGGCGCCGGTGATGGCCGAATGCATGTCGGATAGTGTGGCGGCGATGACGCGCGCGGCGAAGGTGCTGGCGTTGAGCTCGTGATCGGCGTGGAGGATCAGCGCGACGTCGAGAGCCCTGGTGGCGGTTTCGCTGGGCTTCTCGCCGTTGAGCATCCAGAGGAAGTTGGCAGCGTGCGAGAGCGAGGTATCGGGCGCGACGATCTCCTTACCCTTGCGGATGCGATCGAAGATGGCGACGATCATGGCGATCTGCGCGGTGAGGCGGAAGCTCTTGCGGATGTTGGCGGTGTGAAAGACGGATTTCTCGTCGGGGTCGTAGATGGAGAGCAGCGAAACGGTGGTGCGAAGGACTTCCATCGGACTGGCGGTTTTGGGCACGCTGGCGAGGAAGTCGATAACGTCGGACGGAAGCTGGCGAGCGGCGGCGAGCTGGTGTGTGAAGTCGTTGAGCTCGGCTGCGGTGGGCAGTGCGCCATTCCAGAGGAGATAGGTGATCTCTTCGAAGGTGGACTTGTCGGCAAGCTCGTGGATGTCGATGCCACGGTAGGAGAGGATGCCCTTGGCTCCGTCGATGAAGCAGATGGAAGACTCGTTGGCGACGACGTCTTGAAGGCCTTTAGGTGCAGCAGTAGTGGACATGAACGCTCTCCGGCTGAAAATCAACAGCGATACAGATTATCGAACTTGGCGGAATCGGTTGTCACGAGCGGGTGCGCGAATATCGATGAGGCTGTGCGAAGGGCTAGAAACGGTCCGGGGCAAAGGGAGCGAGGTCCACGGAAGGAGATCTGCCTTCGAGCAGATCAGTGAGGACTGCGGCGGTGGCGGGGGCGAGCAGGATTCCATTGCGAAAATGGCCGGTGGCAAAGAAATGCGAACTGCCCGGATGATGGGGGCCGATGAGCGGGAGATGATCCATCGTTCCGGGCCGAAGGCCTGCCCAGGCTTCGAGCTGAGGTGCGGCAGTCTCGTCAGCGAGTGCGGGCAGAAATTGCGCGGCGTGGGCACGGAGCTGCGCGAGATCGGCGAGGGTGGTGGAGGTGTCGAAGCCGGCGTCTTCGACGGTTGCGCCGATGAGCGCGGAACCGGCTTGCGCGCCCCAGGTGCGGGGGACGATGTAGACGTGTTCGCTGCGGTGGACTTCGGTAAGTGGAAGTTCGGCGGGGAGTTGGACGCGGAGCATCTGTCCTTTGACCGGGCGTGTGTAGGGCGCGTGCCAGGCGCCACGCGTCTGGACGAGTTGAGCAGGTTCGAAGTTGCCGCTGTCGGTTTCGACGCGAAGATGGCCTCCGTTGGCTTCGGTAATGACGCGGGCCTCGGTGTGCTCGCGAAGATCGATACTGGTGGCGCGGACAGCCGCGAGAAGTGCTGCGGCAAGCTGGCGAGGGTCGAGGGAGAATTCGGCGAGGCGATACGAGCTGCCGTCGTCGGCGTATTGCACGGTGCTTGTGGTCTGGAAGGGTACGGACATTCGGGAGAGATGCTCGATGCGACTGAGGTATTGGCTGTAAAGCGCGGCGCTCAATCCGGAGAGATCCCGTAGCTCGGGCGGATTGTGGGGGTCTTCGGCGGCGAGCATTCCCGCCGCGGCGGTCGACGCGTGGGCAAGCGCAGTATCCCGTTCAAGGATCGTGACTTGTGCGCCACGGCTGTGAAGTTCGAGCGCGAGTGACAAACCGACGATGCCGGCTCCGGCTATAAGGATGTCCGATTTTTCCTGCAATATTGCCCTTATCAACAATCTTATTCCATGAAGAACTGCATCCTAATTCCTGTTCGGCTGCGTCATTCGTTGTAACGTAATTTTACGTGCGCGGTAGCGGACATCAAGGAGCGTGTTTATGAGCGAAATCGATCGCGAGTATGTAGTGGAACAGAAGGCGCCGGGCTGGTTGGCTGGTGTAGCCATTGCCGGTGTTGTGCTTTCCCTGGGAGCGCTTGGATGGGCTTTTGGATTGCAGAACCATTTGGCTACGGATGAAGCCAATCTGGCGGCGGCAAACCAGCAGAACACAGCGTTGTCGCAGAAGCTCGACGAAACCAATGAGCGGATGCGGGCGCAGGCGCAGACACTGGGCCAGAGCGTTGGATTGACGCAGAAACAGTTGGAAGAAAAGTCGAATGTATTGATCGCGGAACAGCGCGCAACGGCTGCACAGACATCAAGACTGGCGAAGGAACAGGCCGCGACCGCACAACAGGTTGGCGCGGTGCAGAGCGATGTTTCGAGCGTGAAGACCGATGTAACCGGCGTGAAGACGGATGTAGCGTCGACGCAGGCTGATCTCGCTGACACCAAGGGTCAGTTGACCCGGGTGATGGGCGATGCGGGCGTGATGAGTGGCTTGATTGCTACCAATCATGACCAGTTGGAAGAGTTGAAGCACAAGGGCGATCGTAACTACTACGAGTTCACACTGCAGAAGGGCGCGCCGCCGCAGAATGTCGGCACGATCAAAGTGGGCTTGAAGAAGGTCGATCCGAAGAAGTCCAAGTTCACGCTGGCTGTGAGCTCGGATGACAAGAACATCGAGAAGAAGGACAAGAACCTGGATGAACCGATCCAGTTCTACTCGGGCAAGACCCCGGCCTTGTTCGAGATCGTTGTCAACAATATCAGCAAGAACCAGGTTACGGGCTATCTCAGCACACCGAAGAATGCTCCGGCACCGATCATGGCTAACAGCGGCCAGTAAGGCGTTTGTTTCCGTACAACGGGCCGCGCGGCTATGCTGCGCGGCCTTTTTGCGTTTACGGGATGGGGACGGTTTGAGGAGTTTGGTGGATGTAGTTGAAGGTGAGTGTGGTGGATTTGCGTTCTTTCCAGGTCTGGTCGGTGAGGCCGGGGAAGTGCAGCAGCACGGTGCCCTGCACGGTGGACTTGGCAGGGATGCCCTCGCTGAGCGAGAGCGGCATGGTCATGAGGGGAGTGAGCGCGGGGAAGATTTCTTCGAGGCGCGCGAGGTCTGTGGCGCTGGGGGCGCGGGCTTCGAGAACGGTGTCCTGCGGAGTGGTGTAGGTTGCGGTGATGTTATCGAGGTAGATGGGAATGGGGAGATTGTTCTTGATGTTTACCGTGGCGACGACGTAGAGGTCGTTCTCGCTCTCCCCTAGACTACCAACGAGGTTGAAGCTTCCGCGTTGGGCAGCTGTGGTGGTGTGCGCGGCGTAAAGCTGAACCTTGGGGACACTAAGCTCTGCGGTCTTGCGGGGAGTGAAGTAGAAGACGGCAGCGGCGACCGCGGCCAGGATTATGATCGCGATGAGGATGCTTTTGAGGGGACTGCTTTGCTGCGGGGGGCCAAGGTTTAGGTCGGACATGGTGGGTTCAGGATAGCGTGTTGCCGGGGTGAGGAGAACGGTCGCGCATTTGCGCGATATCCACCCTTTCGCAAAAGCGCGAAAAGTTGGGCCACCCAGAGTGTGGGAGTTAGGGTTTTGGGCGGAGGGATGTAAGGAAGTCGTCTATCAGTTGGGTGTTGATGAGGTCTTGCGGGGTGAGCCAGGCGCGACGGAGCTGGACGATGCCGTGGTCGATCTGGTCGAGCTCGTTGGTAGAGTGGGCATCGGTATTGACGATGAGCTTGCAGCCGAGTTCTTTGGCCTGACGGAGGTGGAGATCAGAGAGATCGGAGCGTGCGGGCGCAGCGTTGTGCTCGACCGCGACACCAAGGCGTGCGGCTGCGGGTAGAAGCTGCGCGAGGTCGATCTTGTAGGGCTCGCGTTTCAGGACTTTGCGGCCGGTAGGATGGCCGAGAATCTGCACATAGGGATTGTGAGTCGCTCGGAGGACGCGAGCGGTCATTTCTTCCTGCGTCTGGTTGAAGCCCGAGTGGACGCTGGCGATGACGACGTCGAGCTGGGCCAGTGTGTCGTCTTCCAGGTCGAGCGCGCCGTCGATGAGGATGTCGACTTCAATGCCGGCGAGGATGCGGAATGGCGTGGTGGGTTCCGGATTGACGGGTTCGCCGGCTTTCTCGCGAGCTTTGTAGCGCGCCCATTGCGGGCCTTTTTTAGCGTAAAACTCTTCAGCCAGTTCGTCGGAGACGGCGCGGATACGCGCAGCATGGGCCAGCGTGCGCTTGTCGTCCATGCCGTTGGTCATGGCGAGGTTTTTGGAGTGGTCGGTGATGGCAATGTATTCGAGGCCGCGTTCGATGGCGGCTTCGGCCATTTCGCGGATGGAGTTGCTGCCGTCCGACTCCGTGGTGTGCATGTGCAGGTCGCCGCGGAGATCGCTGCGAACGATGAGGTGCGGCAAAGTGTGCTTGGCCGCAGCTTCCAACTCGCCGCAGTTCTCGCGAAGTTCGGGTGCGATGTAATCGAGATCGAGTGCGTTGTAGATGTCGGCTTCGGTTTCAGCAGCGATGATCTTGTTGTCTTCCAGACGCAGGAGTGCGTATTCACTAAGGGTGAGACCACGCTTGATGGCTCGCTGACGAAGCGCGACGTTGTGATGCTTGCTGCCGGTGAAGTATTGCAGGGCCGCACCGTAGCTGGCACGGGGAAGCAGGCGGACATCCACCTGCAGGCCGTTGCGGAGGTTGAAACTGACCTTGTTCTGACCGCGGGCGATGAGCTTGTCGATGAGCGGCAGTGTGGCTACGTGTTCGACTGCGGCGGCGACTACGTCGGGTTCGCAGGCGGGACCGGTGACGAGGAGGTCGAGGTCGCCGACGGACTCGCGACCGCGGCGGAGCGAGCCGGCGGCCGTGATGGTGTCGATGCCGTGAAACTGGCGAATGAGCTCGGAGATGCGCTCGGCGTGCTCGCGGGCGACGTCGATGCGAAAGCGCGAGGAGTTGCGGCGGTGGTCTTCGATGCCTTTGAGAAGCTTGTCCGTGAACTTCTGGCCCATGCGCGGCAGCGTGAGAAGATCTCCGCGTTTGGCTGCCTCTTCGAGCGCGTCGATGTCGGCGATTTGCAGCGCAGAGAAAAGCATCGCCACGGTCTTGGGACCCATGCCGGGCAGGCGCAGGAGCTCAAGCATGGTGGGCTTGTATTTGGTGAGCAACTCTTCGCGCAACGCCATGGTGCCGGTGGCGACGAGATCACGGATGTTCGCGGCCATGCCTTTGCCGATGCCGGGGATGGCGAGCAGGGCCTTGGGGTCGGCGTCAGGCGTGGCGAGAGTGGCCAACTGGGTGGTTTGCTGCTCGACGGCCTCGGCGGCGCGGCGGTAGCTGCGGATGCGGAACGGGTCGGCGGCGTCGATTTCCAGCAGCGCGGCGGTTTCGTCGAGAAGACGGGCTAAGGTGATGTTGTCCATAGAAGCGAAAGGCCCAAGGGCCGCATCGATTGTAGGTGCGAACCCCGGAGCCTTTCAGCATGGCAGAAAATCTGGTGGAAAGTATTGCGAGATTGCTCGGCTGGAAATGTTAGATGGATTTTGTCCGTATCACCTGATCTGCCTGTGGCCCTTTGGTGCCCTGGATGACGTCAAATTCTACCTCGTCGCCTTCCTTGAGGCTCTTATAGCCGTCAAGCTGAATGGAACTGTAATGGACGAAGACATCCGGGCCACCCTCATGCCCGAGAAATCCATAACCCTTCGCATTGTTGAACCATTTCACTGTGCCTTTGTACTGTGCCATCGTCGGGCCCTTTTCTTGCTCTCATATTCGTCTCCCGATACACGGAAGAAACGGTATTTATTTAAACGCGAAACGCGCGAAAATGGATGCCTGCGAAAAGAGTTTGAACAGTGTAAACAATGGCAAACAATCACCTTTGTTCGATAGAAAACATAGTGTGCTGAGAATAAGAGGCAAAACTACCTGAGAGCTTTCTATGGCGAAGAAAGCCTTGGTGTGCGGTGACTATCGACGTGGCTACTTTGCTTTGTTACGCACGGAGTCGTAGTACAAAACGCCGATGAGTGTCTTGCCGTCGAGAATCTTTCCTGTGTGGATGAGGTTGAGGACTTCGGACAGCGGAGTCATACAAAGTTCGATGCGTTCGTCGTCTTCCGGGGTGGCTTCGCCGAGGGTGAGATCTTCGGCAAGCAGGATGTTCATGGCTTCTGTGAGGAAGCCGGGGCTGGCGAAGTATTTGACGTGCTTTGACCACTTTTTGGCGCGGTAGCCGGTTTCTTCGATGAGCTCGCGTTTGGCGGCGGGGATAAGCTTTTCGCCGGGCTCGATGCGCCCGGCAGGGAGTTCGAGCAGGAACTGGCCGGCAGCGTGACGATATTGACGAATGAGCAGGATGCCGGGGTCCGCGGGGTTGGATTTGGTGTCGACGGCGAGAATGACCACCGAGCCGTTGTGGCGGATGACGTCGCGTGTGGCGTGGACGCCGCCGGGTTCGACAACTTCGTCGCGGGTGACGAAGAAGACCTTGCCTTTGTATACGGTTTTGGAAGAAACCGTGTGGCCTTTGCCGGTAAGCTTGGCGGACTTCGTAGATTTTGCTGCGGTGGGACGCTTCGTGGCCATACGGACAGGGTAAACGAAGGCGGGTGCGGGGCCTGTCACCGAATTTTCACTGCATCGGAGGAAGATATTGCGCATCAAAACAACGGACCAATGAAATTCGCCGGGATGCCTGTGGGATGAGAGACTGAAACTGCATGAACACCGAGTGCTACCCCATATCGACCATGCCCGGAACGACCGCATTGTTTCGCGACTATGCGGATAGGGGTGCGTCGTCGCATATTGCCGCGATTCGGCGGTGGTATCCGAATGACCCGTTTTCGATGGAGTGGGCGAAGAGTTCGCCAACGCTAAGCGAGACGCATCGGGAGCGGTTAGCGGATGCATTACTGCGGCAGGCGGATGGGTTTGGCGCCACCGGCGCTGTGCTGGCTAATATTGAGCGGCTGAGAAACGGTGCGGCTGCCGTGGTGACGGGACAGCAAGTGGCGCTGTTCGGCGGGCCGTTGTTGACGCTTTTGAAGGCGGCTACGGCGATTCGCAAGGCGAAGGATGCCACGGCGGCGAGTGGTCGCGAGCATGTGCCGGTGTTCTGGCTGGCCAGTGAGGATCACGATCTGGCTGAGGTCGATCAGGTTTCGCTGCTATCGAAGACTGCGGTGGAAAAGCTGACGCTGGGATTAAAGGCGGATCGTCCGCTTCCTGTGGGCGGGCTGCGCGTCGATGGTGGAAATGAGGATGGGCAGCTGCGGGTGGAGGCGGTGCTGGACCAGGCAAGCGAGTTGCTGGGGTGGGCTCCGGTGTGTGACTTGTTGCGTGAGTGTTATGCCCCAAATGCGACTCTTGCAAGTGCGTTTGGGCGGCTGCTGACGAAGATTTTTGAGGCACAGGGACTGATCGTGATGGACGCGGCTTCCAGCGACTTCCATGCACTGGGTGCGAGCTCGCTGCGGGCGGCTATTGAGCAGGCAGATGAGTTTGAAGCGGAATTGCTGGCGCGGTCTGAAGAGCTTGTGGGCGGTGGATATCACGCGCAGGTGCTGGTGACACCGGGGCATTCCTTGCTGTTCCTGATCGATGAAGAGACAGGTGCGCGGCTGCCGTTGAAACGCACGCAGGATGGGGAGTGGAAGGCTGGGGCGCGAGTCTTTGCGAAGGACGAATTGCTGGCAATACTGGAGGCGACGCCGGAGCGGTTGAGCCCGAATGTGCTGCTGCGGCCGGTGTTTCAGGATTGCATTCTGCCAACAGCGGCGTATGTCGGCGGCCCGGCGGAGATTGCCTACTTTGCGCAGTCGGCAGTGGTGTACGAAAAGATTCTGGGACGAGTGACGCCGGTTCTGCCACGGCTTTCCGCAACACTGATTGAGCCGGCAATTGCGACGACGATGGCATCGCATGAGGTCGGGTTAACGCAGGTGTTTGAGGCGAAAACAATTGAGACGTTGGCGCTGAAGCTTGGAGCGCGGGCGATACCGATCGAGGGCAAGCGGAAGATCGCGGCTGTCGGCAATGCGATGGATACGGAGCTGAACGCGCTCACAGAGTACATGACGGCGCTGAGTCCGGACCTGGGGCGAGCCGCGGTTGTGAGTGCGAGCAAGATGCTGTATCAGATGAACCGGCTGCGGCGGATGGCGGCGGAGTTTGAGCTGCAGAAGGAAACGTCACTGAAGAAGCATGCGACGACGATCATGCTGAACCTGCTGCCGGATGAGCATTTGCAGGAACGGCTGCTGGCTGGAGTGTGGTTTGTGGCTCGGTATGGTGAGGGACTGGCTGAGCTGCTGGTGGAGCATGCTTCGCAGGAGTGTCCGGGGCATCGGGTTATTTACTTGTAGCGTGATTCAAACCAATGCCGAACCTCACGGGTGTTAAGAAACCACAAGAGGTATATTGCGATGACCGTTTTGCCTGCGTTGACCGCGATCACGAATGGCAAGAGTTTTGTCCCGGGATGTTCATGCACGAGATACAGTAGCCGGAACGGCCACATTAGCTGAACCAGACAATAGAGAAGAATCAATTGGCGTGCCCAATTAAATCCGTACCAAAAATTACCAAGAATAAGAAAAACGGTCGTTGTGCCTAGGAGCGCCCCGGTAAGAAGCTGACCACAGTCAGCAGATCTGTAATTGAGAAGAGAATAGGTGGCTATTGTGGCGAAACTGAGCAAAATCGTGATTGCCGTGATGCCTTGAGGTCGCTCCATATGAGCGAAAGTGTACTTGAACATTTCTTTACCGTGCTGGCGTTGTGAGCGATACTTGCAGCCATGCTGACTTTTCTGTTTGGGCTTCCGATACTACTGATCATCCTGATCTGCGTGGTCGCGTTCGTCATTCACTTTCTGCCGACATTCATCGCGGCCAACAAGCATGTGAAGAATTTCTGGTGGATTTTTCTGATCAACCTCTTCTTTGGCTGGACGCTGATCGGGTGGGTGATTGCACTGGTCTGGGCGATGCAGGATCGACCAGGGTACGTGAGCTAGAAAACGTCTTCGGGCTCATGAGCGAACCACTCGCGCGGGGTGGGCATCATCATGTAGAAGATGACGATGAAGGCCGTGGCGGCGCGGAAGAGGATAACGGCCATGCGGATCTGCGAGGTTCCTACGCGATCCACGAGCCGCTGCAGGGGGAGAAAGCAGACGAGGCAAAGCAGAAGGACGACCCAGCGCGCCCAGGGATAGCCGTGGAAGTAATACCAGAGCACCAAGCCGAAGCTGCCAAGAATCAGCAGGGCGAGCAGGGCCATGAGGATGGTATGGAAGGTGAGTGCCGTGAGGCCGCTGTCGGGACTCCAATGGTTGGCGATGGGGCCGGCAAGCATGATAGGGAGCGTGGCGATGAGCGAGATGCTGAGAAGGATAGTAGTGACGAGCATGCCGATAGGGCGACGCATAGTGACGCAAGTCTAGCGCAGTCATAGAATGACTGGCGAGGGACTTTGCGATGGGATTGAGCGATCAGCCGTTTGAAGTGATGTGTCCGGACTGTGGCGGGATGTTGAAGGTCGATCCGGTGACGCGATCGGTGATCTCGCATACAGCGGCGCCGAGGAAGAAGACGTTTGAGGATTTTGGACAGGCAGCGAAGGCGCTGAAGGAATCAGATGCGCGGCGGGAGTCGATTTTTGCGCAGAGCGTGCAGGCGGAAAAGAACAAGGACGACCTGATGGCGAAGCGGTTTGCCGAGGCTGTGAAGAAGGCCAAGGAGTCGCCCCTGAGCGGAAAACCGCTCAGGGATTTCGATCTCGATTAGTTCAGGCTTTGGCTGTTTTGCGTCGACCCGGCGTTTTGCGTTTGGCTGACTTTGATGGTGGTTTTGTTTTGACAGCAGCAGGTTTTGTCTTTGCCTTCGGCTTGGTCTCTGCAGGTGTAGCAGCACCTGGTGTGGTTGTGACACTGCGTAAACCCTGATTCAGAGAATCGATGCAGGTTCGAATCTGCGCCATCAACTCCGTCACCGGCGGAGACGTCAACCTTGCTGTTGCGAGCGCAAGGATTTCGTCGGCTTCGGCTTTCCGGCCTTCGAGGATGGCGTTGGCGGCTGCCGTGGTTACCGCCATGCGCACGATGTGGGCGTGCTGCTGCTCGGCTACGGCGTTCTGAAGGGTTAGAGTCATGGCGCCAACAGCCGCTTGATACGCTGCAAACTGAAAGCCCTTCTGTCCTGCGTCTTCAAGCAGCTTGCGGGCGGATGCCATGGCTGCTTCCATGGCATCCGCCGCCTGCTGTGCTGCGGCTGCGGCGTCCGCCTCAGTGGGTGAGCCGTTGGTGGGTTCGGTATCGGGCATAAGCTTCCTCTATACCTTCACGTCTTCGGTTGAGCTGATGAGTGCGATTACGCTCTGAGTTGTCGCGGCTTGCGACAGGATGTTCGTTTGCTGCTGGTTGGATACGGCGTTCTGTGCGGCGATGCCGAGTGCCTGCGCGGTGGCTTGGTAGAGCGAGCCCAACGCCATCGCAGGCGCGTCGCCGAGGACCTTTACATTTGCCTGGGTTACGGAATCGGTGATCTGGTCATTGACTGCTGTCGGAAATGCCATGTGTTTCTCCTTGTCTACTCTTGGGTTGTGTCAGTCAGCCCGGCGCTGCTCTGGCTGTCGATGACGGCTTGTTGTGCTGCTGCAGCGGCCATGTGGTGGTCGGGCGGGTTGGTGGAAGCCAGCGGGTTGGCGCCAGCAGCGGCAACCGGCTTTTTGCCGGGGGCTTTGGATGGTTTGCGAGGGCTTGTTGATTTGGCGCTCATGAATCCTCCATTAGATCGTTCGATCTGGTTGAAGAAAATCAGAGGCCCTTTACCGGTGCGTGATTGCCGCCGAGGACACTCACGCATGACGCCGTCACAGCCTGTGCCAGGATGTTGGCTTGTTGCTGGGCGGCTGTAGCGTTTTGTGCGGCCAGCGACAGGGCCAGTGCGGTGGACTGGTAGACAAGAGCTATGGCAACGGAGGGTGCATCTCCCAGTACCGTGACGTTGGATTGGCTGATCGCGTCAGTGATTTGACTATTTACAGCTGTAGGGTATGCCATACGTTCCTCTTTTTACTGCTCGGTTCGATGGATCGTGAAGGTGTCGTTTTCCTGGCTGCGGAAGACGCAAGTTTCCGTGCGCTCCGATAGAGCGGCAGTCATTGCTCAAGTTATTTGCACGGGCCCGCTCGACTTTGGGATAAGGAGGGGAAGCTATTCGTTCATCGATCTCGTTCAAAATCGGAGTCGGTGTGTGAAACAGAACAGTAGACACTCAAAGGGGCGCTGTCAACAGCTCATCGCCATGTTTAATCCTGTTGTCACAGGTTTGGGCGAGGAACGCTCTTCGAGTTGAGTCTTTTCGTCCCAGAGGGCGATAAACTATTAGGGATGCCTCCAATATTGAATGCGCAGGGCGTGAGCAAGCGCTTTGGCGCGACGCCCCTGTTTGAAAATCTTTCGTTTACTGTTTCCGATGGCGACCGCATCGGGCTGATCGGGCCTAATGGCGCGGGTAAGTCGACGCTGCTTGCTGTGCTTTCGGGTGAGGTTGAGCCAGACACAGGCGATCTTTCGGTACGCAAGCGCGCCAATGTCGCCTACGTGAAGCAGGTGTCAGAGTTTGTGAAGGGTGCGACGATTCGTGGCGTGCTCGAAGAGGCGTTGGAGCGTGGGCGCGTGCCGGAAGGTGAGCGTGAGCAGCGGCTGCGCGAGACGCTGGGACGCACTGGATTTGAGGATGTGACGGCCGAGGCGGCAAGCCTGAGCGGTGGATGGAAGAAGCGGCTGGCGATTGCCGAGGCTTCGGTGTTGAAACCGGATGTGATGCTGCTCGATGAGCCGACGAATCATCTTGATCTTGAGGGCATCGAGTGGCTTGAGGGTTTGCTGCGAACAGCGAGCTTTGCCTGCGTGGTCGTCACGCATGATCGCTACTTTATTGAGAATGTGGCGAGCGAAGTGGTGGAACTTAGCCGCGTGTATGCCGAAGGAATGCTGCGGGTGCGAGGGACGTACTCGAAGTTTCTTGAGGG
>Ga0302313_10002030_pt1 | contig 14501 bp, 9 predicted proteins | sample III_Palsa_N2_2_FD_200454 | JGI IMG/M metagenome (GOLD analysis project Ga0302313, IMG submission 200454) | Peat permafrost microbial communities from Stordalen Mire near Abisko, Sweden - III_Palsa_N2_2 | ecosystem: Environmental > Terrestrial > Soil > Palsa > Peat permafrost | place: Sweden...
GCGGTGCACGATCGCAAGCACAGCCTGAATTCGCGCACCGGCTCGGTCTATATCGTCAAGCCGAAGATGCACGGCCCGGCTGAAGTCGCGTTTGCAAGCGAACTGTTTGCGCGCGTCGAAGATCTGCTCGGCCTCGAGCGCAACACGATAAAGATGGGCATCATGGACGAGGAACGCCGCACCAGCGTGAACCTCGCCGCGTGTATCGCCGAAGCGTCGGCGCGCGTTGCGTTCATCAACACCGGCTTTCTCGACCGTACCGGCGACGAGATGCATACCGCCATGCAAGCTGGCCCGATGCTGCGCAAGGGCGACATGAAGTCGACCGCGTGGATCACGGCATACGAGCGCAGCAATGTGCTGGAAGGTCTCGCCGCGGGCCTGCGTGGCCGCGCGCAGATCGGCAAGGGCATGTGGGCGATGCCGGATCTGATGCATGCGATGCTCGAGCAGAAGATCGCGCATCCGAAGGCCGGCGCGAATACCGCATGGGTGCCCTCGCCGACCGCAGCCACGCTGCACGCGCTGCACTATCACCAGGTGGACGTGCAGGCCGTGCAAAAGGAGCTGGAGAAGATCGATGTGGCGAGCGTGCGTAGCGAGCTGCTGGATGGCCTGCTGACGATTCCGGTGGTCGAAGCCGCGAAGTGGAACGCCGACGAGATCCGCCAGGAAGTCGAGAACAACGCGCAAGGCATTCTCGGCTATGTCGTGCGCTGGGTCGATCAGGGCGTCGGTTGCTCGAAGGTGCCGGACATCCACAACGTCGGCTTGATGGAAGACCGCGCAACGCTGCGCATTTCCAGTCAGCACATTGCGAACTGGCTATACCACGGCGTAGTGACGCGTGAGCTCGTTGAAGAGACGTTCAAGCGCATGGCCAAGGTAGTCGACGAACAGAACGCCGGGGACCCGCACTACAAGCCGATGGCGCCCAGCTTCGACACGATCGCCTTCAAGGCAGCTCAGGCGCTCGTGTTTGAAGGACTCGAACAACCGAGCGGCTACACGGAACCGTTGCTGCACAAGTTCCGGCTTGAGGTGAAGAAGGTCTGAGAATCGGCGTCGGCAGGTTTATAGCCGGACGCTGACGAAAACAAACGGGCGCCACGCATTGTGTGGCGCCCGTTTTTCATTGGTGTGCAGGTATTCAGCGTCGATCAGTTCTGCCAGGATTTCGGCGAGCCCACCGACGACGTCGCGCGCCCGCTCCTCGACGCTGCTTTCAGGCCGCCGCAGCTGTGAGGTGGAGCGGCAAATAAGCCTGCAGATACTCTTCGAACTCGGCGCGCACTTCCGGATGGCGTAACGCGAACTCGACCGTCGCCTTCAGGTAACCGAGCTTGCTGCCGCAATCGAAACGCGTGCCGAAGTAACGGTACGCCAGCACCTGCTCTTCCGTGAGCAGCGACTGCACCGCGTCGGTCAACTGCAACTCGCCACCGGCACCCGGCTTGAGCGCGCGGATATGCTTGAAGATGGTCGGCATCAGCACATAGCGGCCCACCACGCCAAGATTCGACGGTGCCTTGTCCGGTGCCGGCTTTTCGACAATGCCGGACAACTTGATCACGTCCTCTTCCCACTCACGGCCGTCAACCACGCCATACGAGCGGCTGTCCTCGCGCGCGATGGTTTCCACGCCGATCACTGAGCTGTGATAGTGGTTGAACACGTCGACGAGCTGCTTCATCACTGGTTGCGTGCTGTGCAGCAGGTCGTCGGCGAGAATCACCGCGAACGGGCTGTCGCCCACCAGTTTCTCCGCGCACAGCACGGCGTGGCCGAGGCCGAGGGCCGTAGCCTGGCGCACATAGAAGCAATCGACATTAGCCGGCTTGATGCCGCGCACCAGTTCCAGCAGTTGGTCCTTGCCGCGCGCTTCGAGCTCTGCCTCGATCTCGTACGACTTGTCGAAATGGTCTTCAATGGCGCGCTTGCTGCGGCCCGTTACGAAGATCATCTCGGTGATGCCGGCCGCTATCGCCTCTTCCACTGCATATTGGATCAGTGGCTTGTCGACGATGGGCAGCATCTCCTTGGGGCTTGCCTTGGTGGCCGGCAGGAACCGTGTCCCGAGACCTGCCACGGGAAACACGGCTTTGGTAACTTTCAGCATGGTATGCATTCCCACATAGGTTGATGAAAGTGTGCGGTTCGCCGGATGGGCGCCGAATAGAACTGATCGAAAGTGTTGTTAAAATCTAATTCACGTTTCGTCGAAATTAAAGTAAATAGTGTGAAAAAATAATCTATAAGCTTTTATCGCGCTGAGTGATTAACTTTGCACGTCAATGCAGGAAACAATTACGCCGAAACAGACCGAGTGCCGTAATTTTTACGGGCCGGTGACTGCCCCGGCCCAAGCGTCAGGCGGCGCCTTCCTCGTTTTCGTCCATCGGCGGCAAATTGCCGGGTTTCATCCGGAAGCGGCCGATCGGTTCATTGCGCAGCGCCTCACGGTATGCCGAAGCGGCGACAAGGATCAAAAGCACGGCAATGCCGGCGAGCAGATGCAGGTTCATGACTCCACCTCTGGTCAGATGAATCAGAGCACCAAACTATCACGACAAAATCGGCAAATAATTCTGTCAACCGCTGATTTGCACGCGAATTACAAATCGAAACACATTTAATTCTTCCATCACCAGATATGCCATTTTTTATTCATTTTTTTACCCCGACGGTGTTCTAGGATGTGCATGCGGCGGCTGGTGCGCATAGGGCGTCCTATTGGGCGGCCGATTCGCGCACGGTTCTCGTTCGTATGAGCCGTTGGTCGGTTTAGCCGGTTTAGCCTCTTCTCTCGCCTGATAAAGGACCGCGCATGAGCGATTCAGCCTTCGATGCCAGTGGTGCATCCCTGCAGGCTTCCCTCCCCGCTTCCGCGTCCATCCCGGCTCGCCCGCTGCGCGACGCGCGCGTGGACAGCGCCGGCAAGGAACACGTCATCGATGCCATGCGCGGCTTTGCCGCGTTGCTGGTCGCCTATTTTCATTGCCGCCAGGTGGCCTGGGTCGGCATGGAAAGCTTTCACCGGACTGTCGGCCATGCGCTGGGTTTCAGTTCCATCGCCGCGTATCTGACCTTTCCAATCGCCTGGGGCTCGGCAGGCGTGCCGATTTTCTTCGTCATCAGCGGGTATTGCATCCATCGCGGCGGCGCGTTGCGGCTCGCGCAAAACCCGGTCTACCGGCTCGACACGGTCAATTTCTGGGCGCGCCGCTTTGCGCGGATCTACCCGGTGCTGCTGGCTGCGTTGCTGCTGACGTTCGCGCTTGACTGGTTCAGCTTCCAGTTGCCGCCCGTCAACCACAAGTTGCGCGAGATCGGCTTGCAGGCGTTTCTGGTCAACCTGTTTTCGCTGCAAGGCGTAGCGGGCAAGACGTATGGTTCGAACGGCGCGCTCTGGACACTCTCGCTCGAGGTGCAGTTCTACGTCATCTATCCGCTGCTGTTCGCGCTGCGGCGCCGGATCGGCATGACGCCGGTGCTGGCGCTGGTCGCACTGGTCAATATCGTGTCGGCACTGGTGCTCGAGCGGCACGACCTCCAGTTCTTCACGTCGTACTGGTTCTCATGGACACTCGGCGCCTGGATTGCCGACGCGCGGGCCCAGACAGGTGCCGCCGTGTCGCTCGACAAGCGGCCTGTCTCGAACTGGCTCTACGCCGTCGCGACGGGGTTCGTGGTGCTTGGCTGCGTCGCGTTCCACTTTGGCCAGTACGGTGCGTTCCAGTTCTGGGCGCTCGGTTTCGCTTTCTACCTGTACAAGGCGCTGGATCGGCAACGCGCAGTGGATACGCCCACTGCGCGCGTGCTGTCGAGATTCGGCGACTTCAGTTTCTCGCTCTACCTGATCCATTTGCCGATTTTCGTGCTGCTGTCGTCGCTGCTTTATCGCTCGGCGCTGCAGCTGTCGATCTGGCCGTCGTTCGGCTTCATGCTGGTGGCCGTGCCGGTTGCCTACGTGTTCTATCGTCTGGTCGAGCTGCCTGCGATGAAGTGGTCCGCGAGCCTCAAACCGAAGAACAGGGGCGGTGTGGTTGTGCGGGCGGCGTGAAATCCGCAGCGGCCGCCGCCGCGTGAGTAACGCGCCGCAGGCTGCCCGCTGACCTTGCCCGCCGTAGCCGCGCGATAGAACGGGCACGACAAAACAGAGGGCGAATACAAAAGGGCCGCAGCGTTGTCACTGCGGCCCTTCTGCTTCGTCGATCTTCGCAAGGTCGTAGGCTCCCTCTCAGGCTCAACTTCCCTTCTTGCCCCCTGCCACGTCCTTCAGAATCCGTTCGACGCCATTCACATAGGCTTTGGTACCGAATCGCCCCAACGCCGTCTGGTAGCCATTCGTGACGAGCCGTTCGCGCAGACCGTTATTGCTCCGCAACTCGGCAAGCACATCGGCTAGCGCGTTGGCATCGCCGGGCGTGCACAGCACACCATTCACGCCATCCTCGACGATTTCCAGCACGCCGCCGGCCCGTGCCGCCACAACGGGACGCTGTGCCAGCATCCCTTCCACGATCACGCGGCCGAACGGCTCCGGCGTGATCGACGTATGCGCGATGGCATCGACCGCACACATGCAGGCAGCGATATCGTGCTGAAAGCCCAGAAAGTGCACTCGCGCGCCCAGTCCATGCTCTGCGACGAATGCACGCAACTCCGCCTCATAAGCGTCTTCGCCAAACAGCGGCGCTCCTACCAGTACCGCATGCATATGCGGATTGAGGACCATCGCTTCGAGCAGCACATGCTGGCCTTTCCAGCGTGCAAGCCGACTGAACGAGCCAACGAGGAAAGCGTCCTGTGGCAACTTCAAACGAGCCCGCAGCGCCGCAACCGGCACGCCGCGCAGTGCGTCGAACGGCACCGCTGAAATGCCGTTGAAGACCACATCGATGCGCTTTTCATCGAAGCGGGTCAACTCGGCAAACGCACGCGCGGACGCCGCCGAATTAGCGATCACGTGCGCCAGACCCAGCTTCGCGCACCACTTGATGATGCGCAGCTGCTTGCCGCCGAAATGCTCAGGACTCACGATATCGCGCAGATGCCACACCACCGGGCGACGCGCAATACGTCCGGCGAGCGCGCCGATCACCATGGCGCGCTGCGTGTTCGCATAGATCACATCGGCATGCCGCGCGCGGGCAACAGTAGCCTTCACCAGCCCAGCCACGCCTTTGATCGCGCGTCCGAGCGGCGGCGTGCTGCCCTGCTTGCGCACCTCGCGTAATGCACCGGAATTCAGCACCCGCACATTCACGCCGGCCGTATCGAGCGCCGTGCGAAACGGACCATCGTCAAACAGTACGACTTCGATACGTGAGCGCAATGCCTTGACGATCTCGAGCAGCGACAACTCTGCACCTCCGAGCACGCCGCTCTGATCGATCGCCAGTATCCGTGGCGTATTCCCTGCAGCGATTTCAGCAGTGGGTGGCGCAACATACGGCTCATACACCGGCATCGTCGCACCGTGCAGGGCCGGGACAGCAGCCCGCACATGCGCGAAGAAGCGCTCGCGGAAATGCGCGGCTGAGAAACGCTCCGCATTGGCGCGGCAATCGATAGCGGAAAAGCGGCTTGCGTGCGCGTCAAAATCCTCGACCGCCGCGATGATCGATTCGGCGCGCTGATCTTCGAAGAACATGCCGGTGGGTCGCGTGTTCGACAGATCGCGCACCGTCTCAAGCGCCCCGCCCTTGCCGTACGCGATCACCGGCGTGCCGCAGGCCTGCGCTTCGACCACCGAAATGCCGAAGTCTTCCTCAGCGGCGAACACGAACGCCTTGGCCCGCTGCATCTTTTCCTGCAGCACCTTGAACGGCTGGTAGCCCATGATCTCGACATTAGGCCCCGCCTTCGCGCGAACCTTCTGCATGTCGGGCCCGTCGCCGATCACGACGAGACGCCGTTCCGGCATCCGCGCAAACGCTTCGACGATCAGATCGATCTTCTTGTACGGCACCATCCGCGATGCGGTCAGATAGAAATCTTCCTTCTGCTCGTGCAGTACGAAAGCCTCGACGTCCACCGGCGGGAAGATCACAGCCGCGTCACGCTGATAAACCTTCTTGATGCGCCGCGCGATGAATTGCGAGTTGGCGACGAAGGTGTCCACCGAATTCGACGTGCGGATATCCCAGTTGCGGATGTAGTGAAGAATCAGCCGAGCCAGCGCGGATTTGGGCCCATTGGTCAGCTTCGATTGCTCCAGATACTGATGCTGCAGATCCCACGCATAGCGGATCGGCGAATGCACATAGCTGATGTGCACCTGGTCAGGGCCAGTCAGCACGCCCTTGGCGACCGCGTGGCTGCTGGAGATCACCACGTCATAAGCCGACACATCAAGCTGCTCGATCGCGATCGGCATCAACGGTAAATACGCACGGTACTTGGTGCGCGCCTTCGGCAACTTCTGGATGAACGAGGTCGTCACCTGCTTGCCGCGCAGGAAACTGCGGTCTTCGAGAAAGTCGACCACGCTGAACAGATCGGCGTCCGGGAAGCACGCCACGATCTGTTCGAGCACGCGCTCGGCACCCGCGTAGGTGACGAGCCAGTCGTGCACGATCGCCACCCGGACGTGGCTGTCCGCGCGCGGCACGCGCCGTGGTGGCGCATGCACTGCGGGCGGCGTCGCGAGTTCGGCCAGCGCGCTGCGCTGGGTGGGCCGTAATACGGCTTCCTCAAGGACATCCTGGTTCATGCGCTTTTCCTCGGATTCAGTCGCAACAGCAGCGAACGCGCAAGATCGCGCAAGGCAGGCGTCGAGGTGATGGACCACGCCACATTGACGGCCGCCACTACGGTGCCGGCGACGATCGCCAGCGAGAGACTAGGCACGGCACCCGCAAGCCACAGGCTTGCCAGCAAAAACGCGAGATGGGGGAGCATGTCGAGCACGATCGGCCGCGCACGAACCGCCGACAGCCACAGCAGCACGCCGTAGTCGAACAGCGCACGGCCACCGACGGCCACCGCCGCTCCGGTCAGGCCGAAGTACTTGATGCCGAACCACAGGCCGGCGGCATAGACCGGCAATTCGAGCAGGCCGACGCGCGCCGCCACCGACGGATTAACCTGCGACTGAATCATGATGCGGCTCACATTGGCCTGCCCGATCAGCCACACTGTGACAATCAGGATGCGGCCCACAGGGGCGGCGATCGTGGCGATCTCATTGCCGACCCAGATATGCAGGAACGGTCCGAGCACGAACATCGCGCCCAGCGCAATCGGCGTAAAGGCGCCATTGAGAAACTCGAGCGACTGCTGCACGATCAGGTCCGCGTGATCGCGGGCGACGGCAGACAGACGCGGAAACAACGTGCGCCCCAAAGCGGTGGGCACGATATTCAGGCGCGTCACCAGGTTCTGCGGCACCGTGTAGAACGTCACGAAGCGAGCGCCGAGACTGGTGCCGAGAAAAACCTTGTCGAGCGAATCGGCCACCATAAAGGCGACGCTCGTTATCAGCATCCAGCCGCCGAAGTTGAACAGCCCCTTGGCCACGCCAAGTTGCGGCGGCAGGATGCGCCGCAGATTGAGCACCTTCAGTGCAGAGCGTCCGAGCAGCAGCGCGGCGAAGAGGCGCGCCACCACCGCGGCAGCCAGTACGTTCTGCAGGCTCGGGCCCATCCACCACGCCACCCCTAAAGGCAGAAGCTGAAACGCGAAGGTGCCGAGCGTCTGGTTGGTGTTGTAGACGCCAAAGCGTTCGGCGCCGTTGATGGCGCCGCCAAACACCCACGAGACGTTAGCAATCGGAATTGCAACCGCGAGCCACGGCAGCGCCATGTAGACCTCGTGCTGCAATGCCGGTGATACTTTGCTGAAATAGGCGGTGTAAAGAAATGCGCCGAAATAAATAATCAGGCCGCCGATAATGCCCGTCACCAGATTGAGCCAGGTCGCACTCCAGAACACGCGCGCGCACTCGTCCGAGTCTTTCGAAGCGAGCGCCTTCGAGATATGGTTTTGCGCCGCCATGCTCATGCCGAGATCGAGAATCGAGAAATAGCCGATCAAGGTCCACACGAGCGCAATCACGCCATAACGCTCGACGCCCAGCAGCCGGATATATGACGGCACTGTCACGAGCGAAACGAAGGTCGGCAGCACCAGTCCGAAAAAATTGATGCCTACGTTCTTGAGAATGCCTTTGTCCATCGGATGCCTTTTGATTCAGCGATGCAGCGTGCACCGCGATGCACGCGCCATAGAAAAGCCGCGCGATGCAAGCCCATGAAGTCTGCTTCGAGTAAAGCACGTAAAAAACGCATGCTGTTCTCTATAAATCGACAGAAAAATAATTCGCCGCACGATGCATGTCATGCGTCGAAATGTGCGGCGTCGGAAAATAAATCAATCCGACATCAAGACGGCTTCCAGCGGTACATCATCACTTTGCCGCGCGCGTCCTCTTCCACGAACACGAGGTATTCGCCGTTGCTGCGTCGATAGGCCGTCACGCCGTTCGGCACGTCGACCCAGCCCGACGCCTTGCCCACCTCGGGCCCCGGCCGGATCACGCCGACTTCCTTGCCGCTGTCCTTGTCGAACACGTGCACGGCACCCACCGGCTCGACCGCGAAAACGTATTGCCCTTCCACCGTGAGGCCGATGATCGTTACGACCGGCTTGGCGTGCGTTTCCCATGGCAGCGTGATCGAGTAACGCAGGACTGGCTTGCCGCTCGACCAGTTGTCGTAGCGCACCAGCACGCGCCCCACCTCTTTCCAGAAGGACCGATCGACGGGCATGTCGGCCGTATAGCCGGTCACATAGAGCGAGTCGGTCTGCGGCACGTAAACCGCCCGGCGCAGCTCGGTGAAAGGCTGCGGTACCGGATAGGTGGTCATATCCGAATAGGAGTAGACCGGATTGCCCTTTGCATCGAGGCCGCCGAAATGCAGCCGGTCGATGCCCTTGACTACGCTCGTGCGCCAGATGTCGCCGTTGCTGTCGACCCACCAGCCCCAGCCGCCGGCGAGCCGCGTGCCGCTCGTATTCGGCGTGAACTCGTCACTGGTGAATTTGCCGTCGCCCTTCACGTCGCGCCACATCCACTCGCCGCCGGGCGGCGCGTTCGGCACGCCCGCAACGCCCCGGTCGCGGCCCGCAATGAGGCCCGAAGGGATCGCCGTCTCGCCGTCATGCGCAGCATCGAAGCGATAGATCTTCAGATGGTCCGCATACATGTCGGTCAGATAGAGAAACGTATGCCCCTTCAGTTGCCGGGCGATCGGCAAACCCGGCCACATGTCGGTGTGAAAGACCGGATCGTCGGGATATTTGAAGCGGTTCGACAGGAAACCTACGTATTTCCAGTCCTGTCCCGCGGGCTTCGACAGGTCGAGTTGAAAGCGCTTGTTGCCGGTGTAGACGCTGTCCGGGCGCGCCGGGTCCATCCACGCGCCATCGACGAATAGCAGCCCTTGCACCTGCCAAAGTTGCTTGCCATCGGGGGCGTAACTTTCGAGCGTGGCGCCGAGGCCCGCGCCGAGCGGCGCGAAATGCGGTCCCATGCCGTTGGTCGAGACATAAACGTTGCCACTCGCATCGACACCGACGCCGGTCAGTCCGTTGAAGCGCTGTGGCCCGGGCTGCCCTGCCACACCCGCGAAGATGCCGCCGCGTTCGCCGAGCGTGCCCGACGCCACGTAGCGCCCACCTTCCTTGCTGAAGAACAGCACCTGCTGACGCGGACCGTTGTCGGCGACGAGCACGCGCCCGTGCGCATCGAGCGCGACGTCGACCGGCACCGAATCGGCCGGCAGCGGCAGCGTGTCGGCGAGAAGCTGGCCGCTCGCCGAGTAGTGCGCCACGTGGGGCGTAGCGTCGGTGAGCGCGCCGCTTATCACCCACAACGTGCCGTCAGCGGCCAGCGCGATGTGCCCCGGCTCATGCACGGTCCACTCCGCTTTGCGTTGCATCGATTCGGCATCGTAGACTTCGACCCGGTTTTGCGTGGTGTTCGACACGTACAACGTCGTGTCGTTGGCCGCGAGACCCTGGATGTCAGCTTTGGTGCCCGCGGGCACTTCGTTCACGACAAGGAAGCCTGCCGCCATTTGTGCATGCGGGTCGGTTGCGGCGTTGGGAAGCGCGGCCGTGGGCTGAAACAGCGCGCTCAGCTTCGGATCTTCGATCTTGCGCCGCGAAACGCCGAACCACTGCTTGCCCTTTTGCGGCCAGATGCCCTGCCCGACCAGATGACCTCTCTCGTTGCCCAGCGCAACGGCCATGAAAACATAGTGCTGGTTCAGCGCAATCGCGTTGCCGCCGCCCGCACCCCAGCCATGCGTGCCGCCGGCGAAGCCAAGCATCTTGCCGTTCTGATAGGTACTCGCCTCGGCGCCGCTCTCGTCCCATGGGGCGTTGGTGTAGACCTTGCCGTCCGGCGACACGGCGATCGCCGTGATATTGATCTGTGTCCACGAGCCGTCGCCAAAACCGAAGGTATTGCCGATCCATGAGGTCTTCGCGTTCAGCGCCGTTTCGGCCGAGGCAGCGCAAGCTGCAAAAGAAAGCCAGACAACCAGCAGTTTCGCGAAGCTGAGACGAGCCAAGGTGTTCCTCCAGTCAAGGGTTACCGGGCCACATTACCCGGTAACAGCGCTGTGAAGAAATTCGAAAATAATTCAAAAATATTCACCGGAATCCAGTAAATAAAGGCAAATAAAGATTTGAATCTTTGAAGGCACCATCATGAATTCGAAATCTGCCGGTTCTTTTCATTCCCGTTTTTTCATCAATTTCTTTTCCTTAGAATGAATCCCACTTCCGTGGCCTTCGCCGTTCGCACCTGAATCAGGCCGGCAACGCAATGCCCATGCCGCGAACGAGTTCGCCTGACGCCCACCCGATGCTCACCATGGACGGTCCATGACAGTTAGCGCCCTGGCTGCCCCGCCTTATCCTTCTCACTCGCGCCGCATCCTGCAGCTCGACGGCCTGCGCGCGATCGCCGTGCTGGCGGTGTTCGCGCAACACGCGCTGAAGGCGCCGCTATGGATGGGCGTCGATCTGTTTTTCGTCTTGAGCGGCTTTCTGATCACCGGGATTCTGCTCGATCGCAAAGAGCGTCAGCAGTCGTATTTCGGCTATTTCTATGCACGCCGCGCGCGCCGCATCCTGCCGCCGTATCTGCTGCTGATGGTGGTGTCGTCATTGCTGTTCGGCGTCGGCTGGGCGAAGCACTGGGAGTGGTACGCCTTCTTCGCCACCAACATCGGCGATGCGCTCGGCCAGAGCGGCCATGACAGCCTGAACGTGCTGTGGTCACTCGCCGTCGAAGAGCAGTTCTACATTGTCTGGCCCTTCGTGATCCTGTTGCTGCCCGAGCGCGCCCTTGCGTGGGTCGCCGCCGCGTTGATCGTCGCCGTGCCCGTGCTGCGTGCCGTGGCGACGCCGTGGTTCGATTCGTTCTGGCCGATCTATTACCTCACACCGTTTCGCATGGATCTGCTGGCCGCGGGCGCGCTGCTCGCCGTGGCCGTGAGGCGCAATCCCAACGCATTGCAACCGTTCCGGCCGCTCGCGATGCTCGGGTTTTTCGCTGCGCTGGCCGTGCTGGCGTGGCTGCATATTCACTATCCGCGCTTTCGCGCCGAAAACACGCCACTCTCGAATGCGGCGCTCTACAGCGTTTCGTTGGTTCTGTGCACATCGGTCGTTGTCATCGCCTTGCAAAGCCAGGGCATCGTCAAGCGCCTCTTGTGCAATCCGGTGCTGGTCTACATCGGCACGATCAGCTACACGATCTATCTGATTCACCTGAGTATCCTGTACACGCTGTGGCCATTGCATATGAGCCGTTATGTCACCGCCGCGCTTGCGCTGGCTATCACGCTCACCTATGCCAGCGTGACGTGGTTCGCTTTCGAGCGGCGTCTGATCCATGGGTCGGCCTCTCGTGCGCAGCGCGCCGGTGCGTCGTTGGGCAGCGCGTCGCAAGCGCCGCAGTCGCGCGCATGAAGTTCCTGGGCAAACTTCGCGGCGCCGCGGGCGCCCTGCTGATGGCTACGGCATGCGGGCGCGCCAGTGCGGACGGGCCGCCGATGCAGCGCCCGAACGAGCCGCCTCGTGCCGTGACGTCTGCACAGGTCGTGATCGAAGCCTACGGCGATTCGACCACGCTCGGCATCTCCTGTAGCGAGGGCCATTGCTTCCCTCGCCCACAGAACGCGGTGGCTTATCTGCAGGACGCCTTGCATACCAGCTTCGGCGAACGTGTGAGTGTCGTCAATCTCGGCGTGGGCGGCACGATGGCCTACCAGTTGCGCGACGGCAAGGACCGCGCCCACAGCATGCCGTGGGCGCAACGGCTTGCGGCGTCCGACGCGCAGATCGTGACGATCAACTACGGCATCAACGAGGTGATGCATAACCAGACGCCCGAGCAGTTCTACGACGCAGAAACCGCGCTGGTGAAAACCGCGCTCGCGCTCGGCAAGCAGCCGGTGTTGCAGACGTCGAACCCGATGCCCGATGGCCACCTCAATGCCCGCCTCGGCGCGATGGTGGCGATGACCCGGCGGGTCGCCGCCGAGCAGCACGTGCCGCTTGTCGATCAGTACGCGTACATCGAGGCGTTGCCGGGCTGGCAAACCATGATGTCCGACGGCGCGCATCCGAAGCCTGAGTTGTACCGGCTGAAGGCCGAACAGGACTTTCGCGTAGTCGATCCGCTGGTGCAGCGGTTACTTGCCGGCTCGTCGTAGCAGATAGCGCTATCACCTGATCTTCCGACTTTTTTAACTGCTTCCAAGGCGACCCATGAGCAACCAACGCAAAGCGATTATCACCGGCGTGTCCGGTCAGGACGGCGCGTATCTGACGAAACTGCTGCTCGACAAGGGCTATCAGGTCACGGGCACGTATCGGCGGACCAGTTCCGTCAATTTCTGGCGGATGAATGAGCTGGGCGTTTCGGAGCATCCTAACCTGCGGCTCGTCGAGCATGACCTGACTGACCTTGGGTCGACGCTGCGGCTGCTCGAAGGCGCACAGGCCGATGAGCTTTATAACCTTGCTGCGCAGAGCTTTGTGGGCGTGTCGTTTGACCAGCCGGTTACTACGGCCGAGGTGACGGGTATCGGGGCGCTGAATCTGCTTGAGGGGCTTCGCATTCTGAGCCCGAAGACGCGCTACTACCAGGCTTCAACCTCTGAAATGTTCGGCAAGGTGCAGGCTGTGCCGCAGCGCGAAGACACGCCGTTTTATCCCCGCAGTCCTTATGGCGTCGCCAAGCTGTTCGCTCACTGGATGACGATCAATTATCGCGAGTCGTATGGAATCTTTGCGAGTAGCGGGATTCTGTTCAATCACGAGTCGCCGTTGCGTGGGCGTGAGTTCGTGACCCGGAAGATCACCGATACGGTGGCCAAGATCAAGCTTGGCAAGCAGGATTCGCTCGAGCTCGGCAATCTCGATGCCAAGCGGGATTGGGGGTTTGCGCTCGAATACGTCGAGGGGATGTGGCGCATGCTGCAGGTCGATGAGCCTGATACCTTTGTGCTTGCTACCAATCGGACCGAGACTGTACGGGACTTCGTGAGAATGGCGTTTGCGGCGGCCGGGTATCAGATCGAATGGTCTGGGAAGGAACAGAGGGAAGTCGGCATTGATGTCGCTACCGGCAAGACCCTCATTCGCGTGAACCCCAAATTTTATCGGCCTGCCGAAGTGGATCTTCTCATCGGGTGTGCGGATAAGGCCAAAGCCAAGCTTGGGTGGGAGCCGCAGACTGAGCTAGAGCAGCTCTGCAAGATGATGGTGGCGGCCGATCTTACGCGCAACGAGGCGCATGAGACGTTTTAGTGTTTTTGTTTTTCGCTCGCGCGGCGGTGTTTGAGGAGGCGCCGCGCGGGCTTTTGTTAAGCTTCAATCGTTCATTCGATGCTGACATGAAAGACGGTCGCGTGGACGTCCTTCAAAAAGGCCCGGTGCCCCAGGCCTCCCTTAGGTACAGGCCGATACGCTCCAGAAGCCAGCAGCCCAACCACCGTGCCGGCTCGACTGACCCTCGCCGTGGCAGCGCTGTAGAGATTGGCGCGGCGTAGCAGTCGTTCTCCAAGCTTGCGGTAGTAATCCGTTGCAACAGCGGCCCGTTGCCGAATCTGAGCAGGCGCTTCCTGCAACACCTGGCGCAATTTGTCCGCTCGCGCCAAGGCCGACGTCCCCATCCTGCGATAGTGCGTCTGCCCAGCGGCCTTGGCCATGGCGACTTTCTCCCCCATGTCCCTATCAGGGGAAATGCCGCAACTATTGGCATCGTGTTGACGATAAAGCGCGAGCTGGTCCTCCAACGCCACCATTTTTCCCAGCGACGTCGCGACAAACCAGGCCCATGTATCGTGCGACATCGGAAATCCTGGGTCGACGGGATGCTCGGGCCGATCGTGCCAGTCGACATACTCGTAGATCGATCGCCGAACGACCGTCGACATGCCGAAAAGCACGTACCAGGGATTCGTGGTCAACGG
>Ga0302313_10002031_pt1 | contig 14500 bp, 13 predicted proteins | sample III_Palsa_N2_2_FD_200454 | JGI IMG/M metagenome (GOLD analysis project Ga0302313, IMG submission 200454) | Peat permafrost microbial communities from Stordalen Mire near Abisko, Sweden - III_Palsa_N2_2 | ecosystem: Environmental > Terrestrial > Soil > Palsa > Peat permafrost | place: Sweden...
GCGGAGTAGCACATGGTCTGGCGATCCTTGGGGAGGGCCTGAACGATGCGCTTGATGGCGGGAAGGAAGCCCATGTCGAGCATGCGATCGACTTCGTCGAGGACGAGCATGTCGACGTCCTTGAGGGAGACGGCGCGGCGGCGGAGGTAGTCTTCGAGGCGACCGGGAGTGGCGACGACGAGGCGTGGGCCACGGCCGATCTGGTCAAGCTGCGAGTGCTCGGAGAGACCACCGCAGACGAGCACGGCGTCGTTCTTCAGGTTCGGGCAGATCTTGTGGTATGCCTCGAGGACCTGCATGGCCAGCTCGCGGGTGGGGAGCAGGATGAGAGCGAGGATGGGGGTCTTGGCGCCACGGACGGAGGGCTTCGAGATCTCTTCGAGGCGGTCGATCATGGGGATCAAGAAGCTGAGGGTCTTGCCGGTGCCGGTGGAGGCGGTGGCGAGGATGTCGTCGCCTTCGAGTGCGGGCGGGATGGCCTTGGCCTGGACGGGCGTGGGGATCACGAACTTGGCGGCAGCGAGACGGTCCTTGAGCGACTGCGAGATGTTGAAGTCGGCGAAGGTGATGGTGGTTGCGTCGTCGTTGGCGGTGATGGTGCGGGGGGTCTCAACGGGTTCCGGGTTGAGGATGGATTCAAGCGTAAGAGTAGACAAGATATTCCTTTAGATGTGTTGGAAGCGCAGTGGCTTCCGTGGTGAAATGGCGGACAAATGCAGAGACGCAGGTGTGCGCAAGCGCACGAGTAGCGTCATGGATTCCGATTTCAGCATTGCTCTGGATTAGATCAACATCGAAGCACTGCTGCTGCACGGCGAGGCGTATCCCAATGGACGGCCTGCTAGCCAGAGCAACCAACGCGCCTGTGTTGCATGGATCAGGAAAGCGGTGGAGGGTGTGAGGCGTTCGCGGTCTCTGGCCAGACTCGAATCCATTTGGAGTCATCTGCCCGCGGCGCCCTGCGCAGTTTCCTACGCAGATACAGAATAACATGAAATGCGGGTTTTGAGGTTTAGGGAGTGGCTTGGGGGATACTGGATGCGGATTGTGGAATGGGATGGGGGTTTTTGTGGTCGAGGTTTTGCTGGCGACCTATAACGGGGAGAGGTTTCTGCGGGAACAGGTGGAGTCGATCCTGTCGCAGGAGTGGCCGGAGGTGCGGATTCTGGCGCGGGACGATGGGTCCAGCGATGGGACGGCGAGTTTGTTGGCAGAGTACGTTGCGAGGTTTCCGGAACGCTTTCGGATGTTGGGTGGTGCGCCCGTGGGTGGTGCAAAGGGGAATTTTCTGGAGCTGATGGGGCAGGCGAGCGCGGAGTATGTGTGCTTTGCCGACCAGGATGATGTGTGGCTGCCTGGTAAGGTGCGGCGAGGCATGGAGGCGATGCGGGCGCTCGAAGCGCGGCATGGGCTGGGGATGCCGCTGATGACATTCAGCGATCTGCGAGTGGTGGATGAGGCGTTGAAGACGGTTAGTGAATCGATGTGGGCGTATGCGGAGATTGAGCCGAAGAGTGCGCTGCGACTGGAACGGCTGTTAGGGCAGAGCGTGGTGACGGGATGCACAATGACGATCAACCGGCCGCTGCTGGAGTTGGCGCGGCGTATGCCGGAAGAGGCGACGATGCATGACCGATGGATCGCGCTGCTGGCTGCGGCGATGGGTAAGACTGCGATGGTGCGCGAGGCGATGGTGCTGTACCGGCAGCACGGAGGCAATGTGGTTGGGGCGGTTGCGCCGGATGGGTCAGTGAGCGGGCTGGCGGCGCGGGCGCAGGATGACGGGCGGCGAGCGGAACGGCGGCGGTGTGAGGCGATGGCCGAGGCGCTGCTACGGGTGCATGGGGACGAGATACCGGCGGGACAGGCGGCTTTGCTGGAGGCTTATCTGCGGAGCGGACGGAGCGCGAGTGGGGTTAAACGAGTGGGGATCACGCTGCGCGAAGGATTCTTTAGACCGGGGGTGGGGAAGACGATGGCGTTGCTGTGGGACCTGGCGCGGTCGTCGAGCGATGCGGGCGTTGCGGATCGGGGTTAGAGCGAGGCTTAGAGGTGGGCCAGAAGGCAGAGGTGGATGGGGGGAGCTATGTCGACGGCGAGTACGTGGAATCCGGCGGCGGTGAGGAGCTCGCGACTGTTGGTTTCGTCGAAGACATGATGGTGGAGGCAGCGGTTGTTGATGTTGTCATGGCAGCGCTGCTCGAATTGTTCGGGGGTTCCGGCGCCGGGGTCGCGGGTGAGGTCGTGGTTGGCGAGGATTTCGGGGAGATGGGAGAGATCGTCTTCGCCGATGTTGCGATCGTAGTCTTCGAGCATGGCGGCGACCGGGGTGGGGGTGCGGCGGTGATCGAAGGTGGAACGAAAGTAGGGCAGGACGAGGACAAGCGTGCCTCCCGGACGAAGCGCTCGCTTCCATTCATAGAGTGCTTTCAGGGGATTGGCGAAGTGTTCGAGATTGTGAGAGGAGAGCAGGAAGTCGTAGCTGGCGTCCGCTATGGGAGTGAGGGCGGAGCCTTCGCAGAAGAAAGACTTGCCGGGAGGTTTGGCGGGGTCGAAGAGGAAGTCTTTTCCGTGGTTGGCCCAGACGGTGTTGGACGAGAAGTCGCAGTTGTCGATGGAGCCGGCGAGGGGATAGAGGGGAACGGTGTTTTTAGGACGAAATACAACGCTGGGGCCGCCGATCTCGATGCCTGCCTTGCCGGTGATGCAGGGGCGATATAGCTCGAAGCTGGGGATGGGCCAATGGAGGGTATCGCGAAACCCACGGTAACGGCCTAGCACACGACGATAGATCGACGGCATGGATGCATGATACTGCACGGAATTGGCATAGAGCGAGGCGCCGGCCGAGGCAGGAGACGAATTGGCAGCGTTATAAGATGAGGCTGTGGCTGAGAGTTTTTTGACTGGATCGAGGAAACCCGCGGAGCAGGCTGAAGACGTCCCCAAGCCATCGGTGGAAGCGGGCGGCGAAGTTGCTGTGGAGGGTGCAGTGCGGGGACCGGCGTCGAGTTTCAGGCGCAACTCTACGATGAACATAGGCCGGTTGCTGATCTCGACGGCGGCTGGATTTGTTCTGCCTTCTTATCTGATCCACCGGCTGCCGGTGACGACCTACAGCGCGTGGGTGCTGATTCTACAGATGAGTGCGTATATCAACTACCTGGATTTTGGAATTCAATCGGGTATCTCGAAGTATGTTGCCGAGTACGACGTGAAAGACGACGCCGCGGGATTGAATCTGCGGGCGAGCGCGGGGCTGGCACTGCTGCTGATCGTGAGCAGCATTGGTGTGGTTTTGACGCTGATGCTGGCGTGGCAGGCACCGAATTTATTCCACGAGATGCCGACGGACTTGTACCGCGATGTGCGGCTGGGGTTGATCTTTGTCGGAGTATCGACGTCATTCAGCCTGCTGTGCTCGATCTTCGCGTCGATCTTTACGGGCCTGCAGCGATTTGCTGTGCCGACCGTGCTGTCTACGTTGAATCGATTGTTGTTTGTGGCTGTTGTGCTGATCGCGGTGGCGCTGCACAGTGGCCTGGCGATGATGGGAGCCGGGGTAGCGGCAGTGAATGTGGCCACCGGCGTGATGCAATTCTTGGCGTGGCGCCGATATGCGAGGCGGGTGCGATTGAGCCTGCGTGGCCTGGATTACGGCGTGTTGTGGAAGATGGTGACGTTTTGCTCGGCGATTGCAGTGCTTACGGTGGCGATGCTGTGCATCAGCGGGCTGGATGTGACGCTGGTGGGACGGTATGACTTCCGGCAGACGGCGTTTTATTCGATTGCGAGCACGCCGACGAACTTCATCATCGGCGTTATGGGGGCCGCGCTGGCACCGCTGTTGCCGTCGGCTTCGGCGCTGAGCGTGGTGCGGAGTCCGCGACAGATGGGGGATCTGCTGGCCAAGGCTACGCGCTATGCGTCGACGCTGCTGGTGGTTTCGGGAGTTGTGTTGCTGGTGGGCGGATATTGGTTGTTGCGGATATGGGTGGGAGCAGGGTATGCCGTACAGATTGTGGGCTATCTGCGGATACTTTTGGTGGCCAATGTGTTGCGCAATATGTGTGCGCCGTATGCGAACATGCTGGTCGCCACCGACAGCCAGAGGATAGCGATCGTGGGAGCGACGGCAGAGGCTGTGGTGAATCTTGGTTGCAGCATCTATCTGGCGCGGCACATTGGGGCCATGGGGGTGGCTTACGGAACGCTGTTGGGATCGTTTGTGGGCGTGGGGATGCACTTTGGGTTGAGCATGCACTACACCTACGCCAAGCTGGCGATTTCGCGGGTGCGACTGTTCTTAAGCGGCATGGGAAGGCCGCTGATGGTAGCGGTTCCAACCATATTGCTGACGCCGCTATGGTGGCGAGACGGAGCGGCTGCCTTTAGCGTTCCGATGTGGCTGGCCTGGGCGGTGAGCACTTTACTGCTGCTGTGGTTTGTGGCAATCGATGCAGAGGAACGCGATGGGCTGGTGAGGTTTGCGGCGCGACGGTTGCGGAGTCTTCCGGCGCAGGGGTGAGGGTGGCAGCTTCACAAGACGGCTTCTATGGCCGGCGTTGAAAGACAGCCGTAATTCCTGAGCCATTCTGATGCTTCTTCGCTTTCCAGGTAGAAAGATGAAAGGCGATTCGGGCGACGAGGCCCCGCAGGTACTTGACTCGAATGAGGGCAGCGGACCGATGCCGCCAGGCGTCTATGCTGAGCTCAAGGCTGAGCTGATCGGTTGTGGTGATCTCCTGAAGGGCGAGGCCGTTTTGTGCGCAGGCAGCGATGAGGCTATCGGCAGGATAGAAGTAGATGTGACGAGGAGCATCCAGATGGCGCCAGGCGCCCTTGAGGATGGAGAATTCGTAGCTCTCGATGTTAGGAATGGCGATGAGAAGGATGCCACCGGGGGCGAGGCGGCGGGCGGCGCTCTGCAGGATGAGCCAGGGGTCGCGAAGATGCTCGAGAGAGTGCCAAAGGACAATGACGTCGAAGGAATCTGTCATGCGATCCATGACGGCCAGAGGGTCGGCGGACTGGATCGCGTTGATGCCGACGGTTGTGTTCAGGAAGTCGACGCAGGTCTGGTCGATCTCTATGGCCGTGACGTTAAAGCCGGCGTCTTTGGCATTGCAGGCGAATATGCCGATCCATGGACCGATCTCGAGGAGCTTGCCGGAGGATTTTTGGCGGAGGATTGGATCGAGCCGGTATTTTTCTTTGGCGGCTATCTCACGCAACTCAGAGAGATTGCGTGGGATGGGCTGGTAGCCACCGCGATAGAAGGGGGCGAGATCTTCTGGAATGGGGTCCATGAAAACCAGACGGCAGCGGCTGCACTGGAAGTAATCGAAGCTTAGATCCGTTGTGTGGCGGTTGAAGTCGCGGGAGGTAACGAGATGGCTGGAACTGCCTGCACAATAAGGGCATGGCGGAGCCAAAGTGTTAGAAGCCATGGGCAGCGACGCCAGAGTTGATGTTTGCAATGGTACCCAGAAGACCTGTGACTTTCCGGCAACTGCTTGAAGCTCCTGCCATCGCACCGCGGTCTGGGACACGCAATAGGGAGGGGTAAATAAGCAAGCCGTGACTACGCGTATCATACACAAACTGAGTGTGGCGCATGAACGCCGGACGGCAGGCGCGCACGTACGAATCGTTGCTGGAAGCAGTGGGTCCTGGCGGATTGGCCAAGATAGCGGGTAGAGGAGAGCATGGCGCGTTTGAAGCCGATCCTGGCGATTGTGGTGCTATACAAGATGCACTTTTCCGCCAGCCCAAGCTATGGCACGCTGAACGCTGCGTTGCGCGAACGAGCGGAGTTGGCATCGAAGATCGACCTGCTTGTGGTGGACAATTCGCCGGAGGCGCAGGCGACTCCTGCGGACTTTTGCGGGCGGTATGTGCACGATGGCACGAATTCGGGACTGGCCAGCCGGTACAACTATGCGCTGCGTGAGGCGGTTGCGGGCGGCGCAACGTGGCTGCTGCTGCTTGACCAGGACACGACGTTGACGGATGGATATCTTGATGAGCTGGCAGAGCTTTCGACGCGGTTGGCCGGCGAAGAGACGATTGCGATTGTGGCGCCGAAGTTGATTGACGTGAACACGCTGCAGTCGCCGCATCTGCCGCGCTACCGGCGATCGGAGTATGCGCTGGACCTGCAGAGCTACGGGGTGTTGGGAGGGCTGGTGCGGGCGTATAACTCCGGCGCCATGCTGCGAGTGAGCGCGCTACAGGCAATCGGTGGGTTTCCTGAGGCGTATTGGCTGGATTATCTGGACCACGCCACAATGCACCAGCTACAGGTGCGCGGCGGACAGGTGTACCTGACGCAGGCGCGGTTGCAGCATGAAATGTCGATTCATCGGGCTGACAAGCATGAGGACCCGGCGCATGCGGAGCGACATCGCAACCAGTTGAGGGCGGAGATACGGTTTTATCGGGAGTTCGGATCGGTGCAGGAACGGCTGTGGCATCGGGCGAGTCTTGCAAAGCAGGCGCTGCGGTCGGCGCGCGACGGATTTCCGGCAGAGGCGATGCGGTTGATGCGCGCAGCAGTTGCTGTGGGGATGGTCAAGGAATAAGAGACATGATGTTGCTGAAGTTGGTACGTGTGCGGAAATGATTCTGGCGCGACGGGCTTTCGCGCTAAGTTTGCTTCACCCAGCCGCGGCTCGCTGCGCGAAGCACGCTCTCTTCACAACGTTGTGAGACGGTAAGCTGGATACCAACCTCATCCAAGACAGAGTCTACTAGCCATGCTGTTCCCAACCGTTGAATACGCGATCTTCTTTCTGGTTGTGCTGGCGGTTGCGTGGGCGCTGGAGTCGCGGCCGTTTTGGCATAAGCTGTTTTTGCTTGCGGCGAGCTATCTGTTTTATGGCTTGTGGAGCTGGCGGTATGTGCCGCTGCTGTTTCTACTGTCACTGTTTGCGGCGGTTGTGGCGAAGGGGATTCAGCAGTCGGAGGATGAGGCGCGGCGGAAGCAGTTGCTGATTGTGGGCGTGGCGGTTTGCCTGCTGGTGCTGGTTTATTACAAGTACACGAGCTTCCTGGTGCTGACGGCGCTGGGACTTTGGGGATTGGTGGGACGGACGCCGGTGTGGAATCTGCCTGCGCCGTTTCTGCCGCTGGGGATCTCGTTCTTTGTGTTTCATGCGATCTCGCTGATGGGCGATGTGTACCGGCGGAAGCTGCGTGTGAAGCTGTACCTGATGGATGCGTTGTTGTATGTGGCGTTCTTTCCGCAGTTGATTGCGGGGCCGATTCTGCGGGCTTCGCACTTTATTCCGCAGTTGATGCGGCCGGTGCGGAGGGGGTTGAGCGATGTGCAGAGGATTCGGGTGAACCGGGCATTTCTGCTGATTCTGGCGGGGCTGTTCAAGAAGGTGATTTTGTCGAACACGCTTTCGACGCGGCTGGTTGAGCCGGTGTTTGCGGCGCCGGGGAGCTTTCATCGCGGCGATGTGCTGCTGGCGATCTATGGCTATGCGGCTCAGATCTACTGCGATTTTTCGGGGTATACGGATATTGCGATCGGATGCGCGATGTTGTTGGGGTATCACTTTCCGAAGAATTTTGACGCGCCGTATACGGCGACCGATCCGCAGGACTTCTGGCAGAGGTGGCATATCTCGCTTTCAAGCTGGCTGCGGGATTATCTGTATATTCCGCTGGGCGGGTCGCGGGTGGGTAGTGCGCGGATGTATGCGAATTTGATGATCACGATGCTGCTGGGCGGGCTGTGGCATGGAGCTTCGTGGACGTTTGTGATGTGGGGTGGGTTGCAGGGGTTTTATCTGATTGTGCATCGGGTTTGGAGCTTGATGAATGGGGTGCAGCGGTTGCGTGCGGCGAGGTGGTGGACGTGGGTGTCGCGAGTGCTGATGTTTCATGCGGTTTGCGTGGGTTGGGTTTTCTTTCGGTCGGCGACGTTCAGCGAGGCAGGAGAGATCTTTCGGCGGCTGGGTAGCGGCGGCGCGATAACGCTGGCGACGATGCCGGTGGTGGTGGTGTTGGTGCTGGGGATATTCGGGCAGTATGCGCCGAGGGTTTGGCGTCGTGGCGTGGAGGCGACGATGTCGCGGATGCCGATTGGCTTTAGTGGTGCTGTGTTGGCGTTGGGAGTTTTCGTGATCGAGATGCTGGGGCCGACGGGTGTGGCGCCGTTTATTTATTTTCAGTTCTGAATAGGGATTAGAAGGACGGACGATGAGAGCGTATCGCAGGACTTCGACGGTGCAGCAGATGGGCGTGAGCCTCGTCGTGTTTGTGGGGTTGATGGTGCTGCTTGATTCTGGTGGCTTGTATGACTGGGCGTCGCGGCTGGAGCTAGGGCCGGAGCGTCGGGTGGCATTGCCGGTGGCTACGTGGGTACATCGGGCGCTGGCTCCGCTGGGGATTGAAAAGGAACGGCGGCGCGGGTTGGTAGAGCTGGCGCGGGTTGGATGGAGCGATGATCCTGAGGCGCTTGCGGCTGCGCATCCGGTTGTTGTGCGTAAGCCGGTTGCGGTTGCGAATGCAACGACGACAGCGGTGGTGCATGTGCCTGTTGTGCCTGTGCCTCGACCGGTGCGGCCGGCTCGACCGCTGGTGATGGAGGGTGCGCCGCCGATGTGGAGTGTGCTGCCGAGGATTCCGGCGGTGAAGAGCGATGAGACGCGGACGGTGGCGCTGGCGGGGGATTCGATGATGGCGGTGGGGCTTTCGCCGGCGATGCTGCAGCAGGCTTCGCAGTATAAGGATCTGGTGTTTGTGAAGTTGTTCAAGTCAGGTACGGGGCTCGCGCGGCCGGAGGTTTTTAACTGGCAGCATGAATATCCGGCGATGCTGAAGGATGAGAAGCCGGATTTTATTGTGGTGGCTATCGGCGCCAATGATGGGCAGGGGTTTGTTGAGGGTGGCGTGACGTATCCCTTTGGCACGGCGGAGTGGCAACGCATCTATGCGGCGCGTGCGGATGCTTATTTGCAGATGCTGGAAGCAGATGGGGCGACTGTGGTGTGGCTAGGCTTGCCGCCGATGAAGGATGGAACGTTCGATGACAGGATTGCGCTGATCAACCGGATCGATTACAGCGTGGTTAGCGCGTCACCGCATGCGATTTGGTACAGCACTGCGGGATTAGTGGGCGATGGCAGTGGACGCTTTCGTGATTTCGGTGAAGTCGCAGGGCATACAGCGCGGCTGCGGCAGGACGATGGGATACACCTCTCGGTCGATGGCGCGACGCTGATTACGGCGAAGCTATTGCCGTGGCTGGCGGCGCAGGCAGAGCCTGAGGTTGCTGAGGTCAGCAAAAAGTAGTTGTGATGCTATGCAGAAAACCCCTGCTCACCGTTGAGGGGAAGCAGGGGCTTTCAGGAATATCTTTGAATCTAGCGGTGGTCGTGAGTGTAGCTTCCGTGCTGAGCTTCGGTGTGGTAGTGACCACCCGGATCGCTATAACGGCTACCGTGAAAGCTCTGGAAGTGGTCGGGGTGCTCCTGATAAGGACCGTGTTGGGGATATCCGCCGTGGTAGCCGTAACGGGGATCATAGGAGTGGTTTACATGACCGTAGAAGCCAGGACCACCGTGATAATAGGGGCCTGCGCCGACGAATCCGCCGCCAACGAACCACTCTGGTCCGTAGTAGCCGTAGGGTGCGCAACGGTAGGGGCTATAGCCGTAATAACCGTAGGGACACGAAGGGCCAACTCCAATGCCGATGGAGACCTGGGCCTGAGATTTGGTTGGAGCTGCGCTAAAGCAACAGAACAACGCAGCGACGAGAAGGACGTACTTGATTCCGCGCATGAGATACCTCACGTGGTGTGAGTGCGTGGGCGGAGGGTTAGTTGTACTGGTATGTCGTTTATGCGACGAATTGAAGGTCGTTATGCGATGCGTCTGCGTTAGATCAAGTGAAGACTTCTGCTCGGCTGGCTAAGAAGCACGCTTGCGAGGTTTGTTGAAGCCGCGCTTTTTGGGTGGGACGGGCTTCTTCAACTGGGCGGCTTCGGGGAGGGTTTTCTTGCGTTCCACCTTCTTGCCGGCGGCGGCGCGACCGAGAGCCTGGACCTCGCCGGTTGTGAGCTCGCGGAATGCACCCGGTGGGACGTCGAGGACCAGCGCGCCATAGCCGATGCGGCGGATTTTTTCTACGTGGTGGCCGATCTCTTCGAACATCTTGCGTAGCTGGCGGTTGCGGCCCTCGGTGAGGCTGACCTCGAACCATGGGTTCTCACCGCGGCGGACCTGCTCGATCTTTGCGGGCTGGGTGAGGACGCGGTCGCGGCGGCCGCTGCGTACCTCGTTGAGGCGACCACGGTCGATCATGATGCCGCGGCGGAGTTGGTCGATGGCTTGGTCGGTAGGCGCGCCGGAGACTTTGACGAGGTAGGTTTTTTCTACGCCGGCTGCGGCCTTAGAGAGTCGGTTGGCAAGCTCGCCGTCGTTGGTCATTAGCAAAAGGCCTTCGGAGAGGTAGTCAAGGCGGCCGACGGGGTACAGGCGGGGGAGCTTCATGTGCTCGCCGACGGTCTTCTTCTGGGCGTCCTGGCCGAGGAGCTGCATGACGGTGGGGCGGTGCTCGGGGTCGTCGGTGGTGGTGACGTAACCGCGAGGCTTGTTGACCATAAAGTAGCGCTGGGGCTCGGGGCCGTGGAGGAGCTTGCCATCCACGCGGATGTGATCCTTGGTGGCGTCGGCACGGGTGCCGAGCTCGGTGACGACCTTGCCGTTTACGATGACGCGGCCTTCGAGGATGATGGCTTCGGCGGCGCGGCGGCTGGCGATGCCGGCCTGGGCGAGGATCTTCTGAAGACGGTCGCCTTTGGGGGCTTCGGGGTTTGGGGTGGGGGACATGGGGGCTGCTTTCTGACTGCGGAGGTGCTCGTCGCGGTCCTGGGCGCGTTGTTGGCGCTCTTACAGTGTAGCTGGCCCTTGTTTTTCGTTAGTCTTCGTCTGTGCTGTCGCCGTCCGCCTGGGGTTCGTGCTGGTCGGCCATGGGTTCTACTTCGTGAGGATCGGCGTGTTCGTGGTTGTGGCCTTCGGGGCGAGTGGAGTCGTCGGAGAGGATCTCTTCAGGGGTTTCGTGGAGGATTTTGCTGGGTTCCGGAACTGAGTTGAGCTCGTCGAGGCTGGTGGATGTACCAGCGGCTTCGTCTTCCTCGGATGTGTTGTGGGGTGACATCGGGATCTCCTCCTGGACTGGTTCGGCGTCTGCTAATTCGCCGGCCATCTTCTCAAACTCTTCGATGCTGGGAAGCTCGGAGATGTCTTTTAGGCCGAATCTAAGGAGAAAATCGCGAGTTGTCTTGTAAAGGATAGGGCGGCCGATGACTTGTTTTCGGCCTGCTGTGGTGATTAATTTTCTGGCCAGGAGGGAGCCGAGGACGCCGCCGGAGTCTACGCCGCGGATTTCGGAGATCTCGGGGGCGGTTACGGGTTGCTTGTAGGCGACTACTGCTAGGGTCTCAAGTGCTTGTAAAGAAAGCTTTAAAGGGGGTTTTAGGGATTTGACGAAGCCGCGGACTGCGTCGTGATACTCGGGTTTTGTGGCTAAACGGTAGCCTCCGGCTACTTCGCGGATCTCAAGTCCTCTGGAATCAGCGGCATAGTCGGCGATGAGCTGTTCGAGGAGGGAGCGGAAGTAGTCGCGGAGCTTGCGCTCGCGCTCGCGAATTTGCTTCTTTTCGTCGGTTGACGGGACGGTGTCGGGGGCATTTTCCACGGTGGAATCTGCGATTTCGACGGTGGAATTTTCAGTCTCGGGAGCCGGGACGGTTTCGGGCTCTGTTTCTGGGGATTCTTCGTCCAGGGCGAACTGCTGCTGCTGGTCGGCGATGGCGTCTAGTTCGGCCTGGCCTTCTTCGCCGAGGAGGCCGGTGAGTTGGGCGAGCGTTACCGGTTCTTCGGACGCGTAGATGACTGCTTCGATCTTGGCTTTGAGACTCATGGTTGCAGGGTTGAGTGTATCGCGAGGAAGGGGTTAGGGAGGGGAGAGATGCGCGTGGAAAAGGGCGGCTAAATGCAGGTTGGGTTTTTGGGAGTTTGGGTCTCCGTGGGAACGGCGGTGGAAATCGGGAGGCGGAGCTGCTGGAGGGGTGTTACCGCTCGTGCATGGAGCTGGCGAGGGAGCATGGGGTGAAGACGATTGCGTTTCCGGCGGTGTCTACGGGGGTGTATGGGTATCCGAAAGGGCCGTCTACAGAGATTGCGGTGAGGGTTTGTAAGGAGATGGCGGAGGGATGTGGGGTGGAGCGGGTGGAGTTTTGCAGCTTTGATGAGGGGACGGCGGTGGGGTATGAGGCTTTGGTGTAGAGAGTTTTTGCGGCGGGGTGACGGAGCGCGTTTCCCGGTACTAACCCGGACGTTTTGGATTGTCAAACCTCTTCGCACTGAGGGCTTTGAGTCGCGCAGCCTCTTCGTCGCGATTCTTAGGGGGCGAATTCGTCTCAAGGGAGTTCAGGAGGTTTGCGGAGACGCCGGCGATTTTATTAATCGCGGAGAAGAACGCTTCTTCGTTCGCCTTGGACGGCTTATTGAAGCCGCTGATCTTTCGAACGAACTGCAGCGATGCAGCTTGAATTTCATCTGGCGTTACGGGTGGATCGAAGTTGAATAGCATCTTGATGTTTCGACACATCTTGCCGTGGCCCTCCATACGACTCTCGGATCAGAGTAATGCCGATAGGTATGCGACTCAAGGGGGCAGCATTACCGGGAGCACGCGGGTCCCGGACCGTCAGAACACTCTCTGTGTATTCGCCACGCGATAAGCACGGGCCACAAGTCCGGCTACCCGGTCGCCAGTGCGATCCGTCGATGGATTTATGGGAACGTAGACGGAGTTGCCTTCCCGCCTGCACAAGACGTTGCTTGCTACCATGACACGCATCATCCAAATGGCAGGTCGAAGATTCAGACAGTCCACACCTAACCAGCCGTGGTGCTCGCGCCCATTCGCCTGAAGTCGGGTTTGAGAGTGAATTTTCATTGCGACCGTGTCGCGCAGTTTTTCAAAGGTGGCGGTTCTTGTGTTTCGAGTTGAAAATGGCGGCTGTATCAGTGGCGACTCAGACTCCATGATCTTAAAGAGATCCGCGATGGCGCGATGCTGAGCGACGGAGGTGTGTCCCAGCCAATAGTGACAAGTCTTCGCGATGGACGTCACGACGTTCTTTATCTCTTTTTCCAGACGGAAGGCGGGGCCCGCTGGAAGATGGAGAACCATGCCGTCGACATGAGCGGAGACATTTTCCATGTTGATGGCCCGGGCCAGCCATCCCGCCATATTGGTGCTCGGACAGTCCACGTGTATCCAGCCAGAGATGAGCGAAGGCTCAGCAGCAAGTCCTGTGACCATCTCCACGCCGCGGCAAAGCTCGTCCACGACTTGTTTGTAAGGTCGCGGGTGCAGATCGATCTCTGCTTTCGTAGCGGGTTCCAGCAAGGTGCCTCGATGAGGCGGTCCACCCGCCATCGCTAAATCGCAGAACGATCCCCAGATTTCATTCCACGCAACGCGACCATCTTTTCCGTACTTCAAGCCTGCGGAGCCCATGGACACGGGCTGCACCTCTTCATAGGAGTCCTGATACGCCTCCGGAAGAAGAGTCTTCAGCCTGGCTTCGAGAATATCGTGATCGGCAGTGGTGTCCGGCGTTAGAGCCATTCTTCCTCCTGCTATCAGGTTAGCGCGCATTCGTTGCTTTCCGCGTGCGTGGCTATTACCGACTCTGGAGGTTATGAACACACTTGATACAGTCCGACGCCAGTGACCTGCTCATAGAAAGTCGCTAATGAGAAGAGACTCTGGTGCGAGAACAATAGCAACGACAAAATGTAGGGTGGGATTTTGGGGTGCCACCGATCTCCAAATGCGAGAGATCGGCCCCCGGCATTTTATGTCGGGCTTTCAGCCCTCGGTTGGTGGGACCCTTTACCCAAGGCGTTGCCCTGGGCTGGGATATGGCCGCGCCTTTGGCGCTAAGCGTGAAGACATGGCGGTGATAGCGACAAGGGAGAGCGGTCGAGCGTTGCTCGATACCCCACCCTTTCACAAAGTGCGTGAAAGGGCAGGGCACCCGGATTGTGCCGGAACGGGCGAAGAGCGGAAGAGGTGGGGGTTAGGTGGCGATTTTGTTGAAGAGGAAGAAGAGGCAGCCGGAGAGTAGGGCGGCGGCTGGGAGGGTGAAGACCCAGGCTAGGGCGATATCGCGGACGGTGGACATCTGCAGGCCGCTCTTGTTGGCGGCCATGGTGCCGGCGATTCCGGAGCTTAAGACGTGAGTGGTACTGACGGGGAGGCCGTAGCCGTCGGCGAGGCCGATGGTGATCATGGCGGTGATTTCGGCGGCGGCGCCCTGGGCGTAGGTGAGGTGGGTTTTGCCGATCTTTTCGCCGACGGTGATGACGATGCGCTTCCAGCCGATCATGGTGCCGAGGCCGAGAGCGAGGGCGACGGCTACTTTAACCCAGGTTGGGATGAACTTGGTGGACTTATCGAGGAAGCC
>Ga0302313_10002034_pt1 | contig 14476 bp, 14 predicted proteins | sample III_Palsa_N2_2_FD_200454 | JGI IMG/M metagenome (GOLD analysis project Ga0302313, IMG submission 200454) | Peat permafrost microbial communities from Stordalen Mire near Abisko, Sweden - III_Palsa_N2_2 | ecosystem: Environmental > Terrestrial > Soil > Palsa > Peat permafrost | place: Sweden...
TGGCCTCCTTGAATTTCTCTTGCGCGCCAGGGTCATCCGGATTGCGGTCCGGGTGATATTTCATCGCCAGCCGGCGGAAGGATTTCTTCAGCTCGACTTCGGTGACGCTGCGCTCGACGCTCAGCACTTCGTAGTAATCACGCTTGCTCATTCATGCATCCACACTGCTTGTCGCTTGCCTGTAGAGATCGAGCGATGTCGCTCCAGATCCCCGCGTCATCAACGCCTTGCCCCTTCAACACGAAGCCCGTGACGGGATGATCCCGGCACGGGCTGTTGATCTCGACCGTGCCGCATCTTTTGTCGCGATGCGCGGCTGTCGATTATTTCTTATTTCTTCTCATCTTTCACTTCGGTGAACTCGGCGTCGACCACGTCGTCCGGCTGGGCCGAACCGCCCGGTGCCGACTGCGAACCGGCGTCAGCGTTGCCGCTGCTCTGGGCCGCGGCCTGCAGTGCCTGCGCCGCCTGCTCCAGCTTCTCGACCTTGGACTCGATCGCAGCCTTGTCTTCACCGTCCTTGACCTTTTCCAGATCGGACAGCGCGCCTTCAATAGTGCTGAGCTGATCGGCCGGGATCTTGCCGCCGTGCTCTTTCAGCGCGCTGCGGGTCGAGTGCACCAGCTGGTCAGCCTTGTTGCGGGTGGCGACCAGTTCGTGGAACCGCTTGTCCTCTTCCTTGTTCGCCTCGGCGTCGGCCACCATGCGCTGGATCTCGTCCTCGGACAGGCCGGAGCCCGCTTTGATTTCGATCTTCTGTTCCTTGCCGGTTTTCTTGTCCTTGGCCGACACGTGCAGAATGCCGTTGGCGTCGATATCGAAGGTCACCTCGATCTGCGGCTGGCCGCGCGGCGCCGCGTCGATACCGGACAGGTCGAACTTGCCCAGCGACTTGTTGGCGCTGGCGCGCTCGCGCTCGCCCTGCAGCACATGTACGGTGACCGCGGTCTGGTTGTCGTCAGCGGTGGAGAACGTCTGCCCGGCCTTGGTCGGCACGGTGGTGTTTTTCTCGATCAGCTTGGTCATCACGCCGCCCATCGTCTCGATACCGAGCGACAGCGGAGTCACGTCCAGCAGCAGCACGTCCTTCACCGTACCGCCGAGCACGCCGCCCTGAATCGCGGCGCCGACAGCGACAGCCTCGTCCGGATTGACGTCCTTGCGCGGGTCTTTGCCGAAGAACTCCTTCACCGACTCCTGCACTTTTGGCATGCGGGTCTGACCACCGACGAGGATGACCTCGTTGATGTCGGACACGCGCAGGCCGGCGTCATTCAACGCGGTGCGGCAGGGTTCGATGGTGCGCTTGACCAGCTCCTCGACCAGCGATTCGAGCTTGGCGCGGGTCAGCTTGATATTGAGATGCTTCGGACCGGACGCATCGGCCGTCACGTACGGTAGGTTGACGTCGGTCTGATGATTGGACGACAGCTCGATCTTGGCGCGTTCGGCGGCATCCTTCAGGCGCTGCAGCGCGAGTGGATCTTTGCGCAGGTCGATGCCCTGCTCCTTGTTGAACTCGTCAACCAGGTAATCGATGACCCGCATGTCGAAATCTTCGCCACCGAGGAAAGTATCGCCATTGGTGGCCAGCACTTCGAACTGCTTCTCGCCATCGACCTCGGCGATCTCGATGATCGACACGTCGAACGTGCCGCCACCAAGGTCATACACGGCGATCTTGCGGTCGCCGCCTTTCTTGTCCATGCCGTAGGCCAGCGCGGCCGCAGTCGGCTCGTTGATGATGCGCTTGACGTCGAGACCCGCGATCTTGCCGGCGTCCTTGGTCGCCTGGCGCTGGCTGTCGTTGAAGTAGGCGGGCACGGTAATCACGGCTTCAGTGACGGACTCGCCCAGATAATCCTCGGCGGTCTTTTTCATCTTCATCAGCACTTTCGCAGCGATCTCCTGCGGCGCCATCTTCTTGCCGTCGGAGGTCTGCACCCACGCGTCGCCATTGTCATGCGCCACGATGCCGTACGGCACGATATGCAGATCTTTCTGGACTTCCGCGTCAGTGAACTTGCGGCCGATAAGGCGCTTCACTGCATAAAAGGTGTTCTTCGGGTTGGTCACGCTCTGACGCTTGGCCGAGGCGCCCACCAGCACTTCGCCGTCCTTGTTGAAGGCGACGATGGATGGCGTGGTGCGATCGCCTTCCGAGTTTTCGATGACCTTGGCCGTGCCGCCTTCCATGACGGAGACGCACGAGTTGGTGGTGCCCAAGTCGATACCAATGATCTTGCCCATGTCTACTACTCCGATATTTTTACTAGCGGCCCCCGCGGCCGCGACTGTTTATCAGGTGGGGGTGTGGCATCGCGATTCAATGCCGGCAACGCCCCGGTTACGATTTCGTTGAAATAGCGGGCGCCTCATTCAGCCAGGCGCCAGCCAGAAAAGCCCTAGTCCTTCGCCACGGCGACCAGCGCCGGACGCAGCAGACGATCGTTCAATACGTAGCCCTTCTGCAGCACGCTGACCACCGTGCCTGCCGCCTTGCCCGGCGCCTCGACCATGCTCACGGCGTGGTGGCGCTCCGGATCGAGCGGCTGGCCGAGCGGATCGATCTGCGTCATGCCATTGTTCTCGCCGACCTTCCGCAAAGCCTTCAAGGTGAGGCTGATGCCTTCACGCATCGAGGCCAGATCGCCGCCTTCCACCGCCAGACCGCCCTCTAGGCCGTCGTACACCGGCAGCAGCTCGTTGAGCAGCTTCTCATTGGCGAAGCGGCGCGCCTGCTCCAGATCGCGATGCATGCGGCGACGCTGATTTTCCAGCTCGGCCCGCTCCCGCAGCACGGTTTCTCGCAGCTCTGCGTGGCTGGCCTCGAGCGCAGTCAGCTGGCTCTGCAGGGCTTCCAGCTCGGCATTTTCCGGAGCGGGTTCGCGACTGTCATCGTGCGCATCGTTGGGCGCGTGCGGATCGTTGTTATGCATTGAAACACTCCAAGACTTTTCCATGGCCGGCAGCTTGCGGGTTGCCGACCGTCAACAATTCACGGGAAACCCCTGCTCCCGCAGCGGTTATAAGGTCGTCGCCGCCCGATTCAAGGCGTCGCTCAGCAATGTAGCCGTCGCCTGGACGACCGGGATCACCCGCTCGTAAGCCATGCGGGTCGGACCGATCACCCCCACGGCACCCAGCACGCGCCCCTGCGCACCGTAACTGGCCGTCACAACGCTGCAGCCATCCAGCGCAGTGAAGCCTGATTCCTCGCCGATGAAAAGCCGCACGCCCGGTGCACGGGCGCAGACTTCCATCAGCTGCAGCAGCTCGTTTTTCTGCTGGAATGCATCGAACAGTTCGCGCAGGCGCTGAAGGTTCGACAGCTCGGCATACGCCATCAGGTTGGTCTGGCCGCTGACCAACACATCATTGGTGCCGCCCGCCTGCGGCGCGAACGAAGCGGTGGCCAGCTCCATGGTGCTGGACAAGAGCCGGTTCAGCTCGCTGCCGGCCTCGCGCAGCTCGGCCAGCAGGTGGGAGCGAATATCGTCCACGCGAAAGCCGACAAATTGCGCGTTGAGATAATTGGCCGCCTCTTCCAGCTCGCGACTGTCCAGCGGCTTGGCCAGCTGCACGATGCGGTTCTGCACCTGATTGTCGGAAAACACCAGAATGACTAGTACTCGCGCATCCGGCAGCGGCACGAAATCGATGTGTCGCAGCGGAAAATCGGCCTGCCGCGGCACGGTTACCACGCCGGCGAAATGGGTCATTGCCGATAGCAGCGTCGATGCATTACCCAAAAGATCGAGCGTCGTCGTCGGTCCCGGCGGCAGCTCACGCTGCAAGCGCGCCAGCTGTTCCTGCGGCAGCGGCTGCAGCTCGATCAGGCTGTCGACGAACAGCCGCAGTCCACGCGGCGTGGGCACGCGACCGGCCGACGTATGCGGCGACGAGACCAGCCCGGCATCTTCGAGATCGGCCATGATATTGCGGATCGTCGCCGGACTTACGTCCAGGCCCGAAGAGCGCGACAGCGTGCGCGAGCCGACCGGTTCGCCATCGACCAGGTACTGGGCAATGAGCGTACGCAAAAGGCGTCGCGTGCGGGCGTCGAGATCGGGGCCGTGCGGATTGATCATGGGCTGTTGCAGTCCTTGAGACTGCACAGAAATAAGGTCTGCGCGCACGGCTTGCAAGTACAAAGCTTATTTCGCACCGGCAGCGTGCCGCTACAATCCACCGACCTCATCATTGTTTCCCCCATGCTCACTTCGCTTTACGTTCGTCATTTTGCAGTGGTCGAAGGCGCCGAGATCGCCTTCGGCCCCGGTCTGACCGTGGTCAGCGGCGAAACTGGCGCGGGCAAATCGCTGCTCGTCGATGCGCTGATGCTGCTGGCTGGCGCCCGCGCCGACAGCGGCATGGTACGCGCTGGCAGCGATCGCGCCGATCTCACCGCCGAGTTTGATCTGGCCGATCTGCCCGAGGCGCGTGGGTGGCTGCAACGTGAAGAGCTTGATGAAGACGGCCAATGCCAGCTGCGGCGGGTAATCCGAGCGGAGGGCAGCTCAAAGGCGTGGATCAACGGCCGTCCGGCCAATGCGCGGCAGCTTGGCGAGCTGGCGTCGCTGCTGGTGGAAATCCACGGCCAGCACGAACACCAGGCGCTGCTGTCGCGCTCACATCAACTGGCCTTACTGGACGCCTACGCCGGCCACGATGCGCTGCTGGCCGCGGTGCGCGACGGCGCGCTGCAGTGGCGCGATCTGGGTGCGCGCGTGCGCAAACTCAGCGGCGGGGACGATCGCGACCAGCGCATCGCGCTGCTGAGTCATGAGCTCGGCGAGCTGGAAAAATGGGCGCTTGCGCCGGCTGAGCTCGCCGAACTGGAGTCCAGCCACAAGCGGCTGGCCAACGCCGGACGTCTGGCTGAAGGCGCATCGGGCGTGGTCGAGTTGCTTGACGGTGACGGCGAGTTCGCGCTGCGGCGCGCGCTCGGCCGCGCACACGCCGAGCTCGGCAAACTCACCGCGATCGACGACCGGCTGGCATCGCTGCTGGAGCTGCTCGACAACGCTGAAATCCAGCTGGGCGAGGCGGTCGACGGTTTGGGCCGGTACGCGCAGGATATCGACCTCGACCCCGAGCGTTTCGACGAGGTCGACACCCATCTGGCGCGCTTGCACGAATTGTCACGACGCCATCGGCTACCCGTGGCCGAGCTATACGAAAAGCTCGACGCCTTGCGCACCGAGCTTGCAGAGCTCGAAGGCGCGGGCGAAGCGCTGGAAAAGCTCGCCGCGCAGCGCGAGTGCCTGCAGAAGGATTACGACGCCGCGGCGGCTGAGCTCAGCAAGGCACGCGCCGCCGCGGCCGCCAAACTCGCCACCGAGGTCAGCGCATTGATGAGCGAGCTCGGCATGGCCGGCGGCGTGCTGCGCATCGAACTGGAACGTGTCGAGGCCGATGAACCCGACCCTCAAGGCAAGGAACGTTGCGAACTGCTGGTCAGCGCCAACCCCGGCCAGCCGCCGCGCCCGCTGCGCAAGGTGGCTTCCGGCGGTGAGCTGGCGCGCATCAGCCTGGCCATCGAAGTCGCGACGCTAGGCAAGGACACGGTGGGCAGCATGGTCTTCGACGAGGTCGATTCCGGCATCGGTGGCGCCGTCGCCGAAGTAGTCGGCCAGAAGCTCCGTGCGCTGGGCTCTCAGCGGCAGGTGCTGTGCGTCACCCACCTGCCGCAGGTCGCTGCGCAAGGCCATGCGCATCTCAGGGTCAGCAAGCAGACCGACGGTGACGCGACCCGCACGCACATCGACACACTCGATGCGGCCGGCCGCCGCGATGAGCTGGCGCGTATGCTGGGCGGCGTGGAGATCACCCGCGAGACGCGCGCGCACGCCAAGCAGATGCTGGAACGCGCGCAGAGCAGCTGACGCTCTTCTTGCCGCGACCGCTGGCGGTCCCAGCGCAAGTCGGTCCATTCGAACCTCAGGTATTGACCGGCAGAAGCCCGCGATCGGTGGCCATGCGGTAAAGGTCGAGCTCCGAACCCGCACCCAGTTTCCCCATCAGGCTGGCGCGGTGGATGTAAACGGTTTTCTGGCCAATGCCAAGCTCCGCTGCCACCTGTTTCGGCGTCAGACCCCCGGCTAGCAGCAGAAACACTTCACGCTCGCGGGCGGTCAGCCGGCTGATCGGATCAAGCCCGGCGTTCGAGCGTCCGGCGCGACGCTCTTGAAGATCGGAGCTCAGAAAGATGTCGCCGTTCATTACCGCGCGCAGCCCGGCGACCAGCTCCTCCGGCGCGACACCTTTGGTGACGTAGCCACTGGCGCCGCGACGAAGCGCTTCGGAAACGTAGGGATCGCCGTCGTGCATGCTCAGGACAACGATGCGCGTGTCGCTCGATACGCTGAGCAAATGTTCGATCAGCGGCAGGCCGCTACCGTCCGGTAGCGAGAGATCCAGCGCCACCAGATCAGGGCGCCAGTGGCTAACCGCCTCCACCGCGTCGTCGGCATTGCGACACTCGGCCACCACGTCCAGATCGGCCTCTAGCTCGATCAGCCGCTTGAATCCCTCTCTAACGATAGCGTGGTCATCGACCAGAACAATGGTATGCATTGCATTACTTTACACAGTGCATGGCAACTTAGGCAGATGCCGTCGCATTGGTCGCCAATGACAGGCTTGTGCGCCGAGCGCCGGACGCCGCATGTACCATCCGCGCATGCGTCTGAAATCACTCCACCTGCCGGATTCCGGCCCATTGCTGGCGATCGGCTATGTGGCGCTATGGCTGCTGCTGTGGCTGACCGTGCAGCCGTACTGGATGCTGCCGTACGGTCTGCGGTTCGGCGCGCTGCTCCTTACGCCGTTGCGCCACTGGGGCTGGTTGTTGGGCGCTGAGCTTGCGGTCAGCGCCGGCATCGCCATGGCGAACGGCATGCCGCTGGGTTGGAACGGATTTCTTATCACCGAATTGCCGGAGCCGCTGGTGATGGCGCTGGCGCTATGGCTGCTACGTCGTTTCAACCTGCACGCCAGTTTGAACAGCCCGCAGGAGGTGACCCGGCTGCTGCTATCGGTCGTGTTCGTGGTGGCGGCAACCACCGCCGTCGACGCGGCCCTGCTCGACCTGATCCATGAACCGGGCTCGCCCGAGCTGATCATCAGCATCCTCGGCGAGGAACTGCTCAGTCACTACCTGGGCATTCTGCTGATCGTGCCACTGATGATTCTGCTGCTACGCACGCGCTTCGATCATCGCTCGCTAGCCAGCCTGGCGATGGACGGGCTGCTGGTGATGGTTCCCTCGATGATGATCCTGCTGGTGCTCTCCGAACAGGCCGCGCCACAGCCACAGTTTGCCCGCGTGCTGTCGTTGGCGCCGGTGCTGTTTTTCGCCTTCCGCCACGGCTGGCGCGGCGCCAGCATGGCAATGATCATTTCGAGTTTCGGCATGAATCTGGTCGAACAGCATCTCGGGCATGCGCCGTCCACCGCCGCGGCTTATCTTTTTCTGGCGGTAGCCGGTACCGGTGCGATCATGCTCGGTTCGGCGACCGACGCCCTGCGCCGCAGCAGCGCGAGGGTGGCAGAGCAGAACGTCTATCTGGGCGCAGTGAACCGACGACTCGATCAGTTGGCGCAGCAGCTGCGCAGCGCCGCACGCGGCAATCTGCAAGCCGATGAAAATCAGCGCCGCTATCTTGCGGCCGAGTTGCATGATGAGCTGGGACAGAACATCACCGCCATCCAGACGCACGTGAAGCTGGCGCAGAGCCGCCTCCGTGAGGCCGGCATGCAGGACATCAGCGCCTCGATAAATACCATCCTGGGGCACATGCGCCGCGCGCTGCATCGGCTATTGGATGATCTGCGCCCCGCCGTACTGGACGAATTCGGGCTGATTCGAGCGCTGGACGAGGGTCCGATTCGCGATTTGTTGCAGGCGGCCAATATTGCGTATTTCACCGAACTCCACGGCGACCCGCGGCTGCTGGACGACGACACGCGAACGGCAATTTACCGGCTGACCCAGGAAAGCGCCACGAATACCGTCAAACACGCGCAGGCCAGCGAATTCCGGGTCCGTCTGCGTATCGGCGAACGCCAGGGCATGGTGCTTGCCCTGCTCGATCTGCGCGACAACGGCACCGGCCTGCCCAACCGCATACCCCGCGGCGGACGCGGCCTGCAGGGTATGCGCGACAGGGTCACTTCGCTCGGCGGCCAGTTTCGGTTGCGCGCCGACCATGCCGGCGTGCACCTGCGCATTTTGTTGCGTAGCAACAGTGGCTTGCCCGATCTTGCCCGGCTGGACTAGGAATTTTTCTTATACCTGGAACGTAAAGACTTCGTTACGATCAGGTCATCGATGTGGGGGAGCCACCATTGCAAGATGGTGGATCAGGGTCACCGTGGGGACGGTGGTCCTGAAAAACGGCAGGATGCTGTTTCGCCGCTATTCGGCGACGAGCCTCGGCAAATGGCAGCAATGCTTCAGCCGGTCGTGAGTCAGGATAGTGGAGCAGCCGTGGGTGGACAGGAGTCCTCTTCACGGCTTTTTTATGGGCGCTATTTGCTGTGCACCCTGGGCAACGGTCAGCCTTTGCGGGGGCGGTTTTTCGGGCGCACGTATATCACCAGGCTGTGATCTTCGATGACGTAACCGTGCTTATCGGCGATCTCTCGCTGCAGCCGTTCGATCTCCTCGCTGACGAACTCGATCACCGTTCCGCTGTCTACGTCGATCATGTGGTCGTGATGTTTGCCGCGATCCAGTTCGTAGACAGCCTGACCACCCTCGAAGTTGTGCTTGACGATGATGCCGGCCGCTTCGAACTGGGTCAGCACTCGGTAAACGGTGGCAAGGCCGATGTCTTCCTGGTGCGCGAGCAGCTTCTTGTATACGTCTTCGGCGGTGAGGTGCTGTACGCCCTCCTCGTCGAATATTTGCAGAATTCGCATCCGCGGGTGGGTGACCTTGAGCCCGACCCGACGCAATTCTCTGGTTTCCTGTTCCATAACCCACCCTTCGCACGCGGCGCTGCCAAGCCGGTAGTGTATCATCCGACACCTTTACGATCTGGACGCAAGACGCATGCAAAAGCTGATCACCCTGCTGGTTTTCGCCGTGCTGGCGCTATCGATGGCCGGCTGCCACCTCGTCTATACCCCGGACGTGCAGCAAGGCAATCTGCTCGATAAGGACATGGTCGGTCAGCTCAAACCCGGCATGACCAAGCGTCAGGTTCTGGTACTGATGGGCACGCCCTCGGTCAGCACGCCGTTCGACGCCAGTCGCTGGGACTATGTCTCCACCCAGCAGCATCGTGGCGGCCCGATCAAGCTGCGCACTTTCACACTGACCTTTAATAACGACACGCTGGTGAGAACCCAGGGCGATTTCTTCGCGCAGGATGCCCAGCAGCTAGTGAATGACAGCAAGAAGTATCACGCCAGCTATCCGGTCAACGAAACCAAGGGCGACAAGAACACCTCTGCCGACGACAAGAAAGACGACGGTACTTTCGGCTCGGGCACGGATAGCGGTAACGGCACGGCGCCCTCGCCCACAACGAGCGGCGGCAGCGACGGCCACTGACCGCCAGATCAGCGCGTCCGGATCAACCGGCACGCTTGCGGCGTGCTTCCATCGGATCGAGCAAAAGCGGCCGATAGATTTCTATACGGTCGCCGTGCTCAATCACCTTACCGGCTGAAACACGCCTGGAAAAAATTCCCAGCCGCTCGGGATGGATAGCACCGGCGGGGATGGCTTCGGCGATACCGGACGCTTCGATCGCTTCAAGCACGGTGCTACCTTCAGCCACGTCAACGCATCGCACGGTCGGGGTATCCGTGCCGGCATAAGCCACTTGTACCGAGATCACTCGCTCAGCCATACACCCGCTCCGCTTCGCGGCAAAAATCGTCAACCATCCTGTTCGCCAAGCCCTGAAATCCCAGTTTGATTGCGCTACCGCCAAGCCGGCCCGCGTAATCGAAATCCAGCGCGAAGCTGATCTTGCAGCCTACGTCGCCGAGGGCAATGAACTCCCAAAGTCCGTCGAGGCTGCGGAATGGACCATCCACCAGGCTCATATGCAGGCGCGCCGGTGGATTGATGGCATTGCGCGTGGTAAAGCTCTGGTGGAATCCGGCAAACTTGAGATCGAGCCTTGCCACCAGCACATCATTGTCACGCTCGAGAACTTGGGCACCCGCACACCAAGCGAAGCGCTTTGGGTATGCTTCGACGTCATTGACCAGGTCGAACATCTGCGCCGGGGAGTAATTCACCAGGGCGCTGCGGCGAATTTCGATCATGGCAGCCTCTTCATATCACGCAAGATTCGACCCGATATGCGGTCGATCCGGCATCAGGGCAACTAGGCTTGAGTTTAACGGACATGGCTAAAGCGAAGGACAAGGACAACAAGGGCGGCGGTACCATCGCGCTCAACAAACGCTCGCGTTTCGAATACCACATCGACCAGCGCTACGAGGCGGGCATCGCCCTGCAAGGCTGGGAGCTGAAAGCGCTGCGAGCGGGCCGGATCAATTTTGGCGAGAGCTACGCCGTTGCAAAGAACGCCGAAGTCTTTCTTGTCGGCGCATCGATTCCACCGCTGATCAGTGCTTCGACCCACGTGATCGCCGAAGACCGGCGCACGCGTAAGCTGTTGCTTCATCGAAAGGAAATCGATCAACTGGTCGGCGCCGTCGAGCGCAAGGGCTACACGCTGGTTCCCACCGCCATGTATTGGAAGGGCAATAAGGTCAAGGTCGAAATCGGTCTGGCCCGCGGCAAGCAGGAACACGACAAACGCGACACCGAAAAACAGCGCGACTGGCAGATCGAAAAGCAGCGCACCATGCGCTCGCATAATCGCGACGCCTGATCGAAAGTTATTTGGGCCGATGCCCGCAAGTCGGCCGGGTTACCCCTATTTTGAACGCACCCGGCGATAAGTCGCCGGCGGTAGCCCCGACCATTTTGAGAACGACTTGCTGAAGGTCGTGCGATCGGCGAAGCCCAGCTTCAGCGCAATCGTGTCGATGTCCAACTCATGATCGGCCAGCATGTTTTTGGCCGCGTGAAACCGGGCCTGTGCCTGGATGACGGCGAACGAGCTGCCGCTTTTTTTGAGCCTACGCTGCAGCGTGCGCGTTTCGATGCTCAGCCGCGTCGACGCTTGCGCAATCGTCATCGCCGGCGCATTCCGCAGTAAATGGGAAAGCGCATTTTCGAGACCGCCGGCTTCTTGCATCTGTTTCAGCCGCTGCTCCAGCAGCAGGTGCATCTTGGCGTGCAGCGACGGCGAACTGCCGGGAATCGGGTGATCGAGCAACGCCAGAGGGTGGCTGGCACCGTCAAAGCCGGCGCCGAAGCGGGGAAGCACCCCGAACTGCTTTTCATAAGTCGCCAGGTCCGTCATAGGTTCATGCCGGAAAGCGACGTCAGGACACGCGCGTTGTCCCAGCAGTTGATTCAGCACTCGGTTCAGCACGACAAGCACGGTCTCGGTCAAGCCCGGCGAACTGGCAAGAGCGCCTGAAGCGTCGTGAAGCTCGAAGTAGATGGTGAAGCGTTCCGAGGCAATCTCGTATCTCGCCGTCATGCTGGGGTGGACGAAATGCGGGAGAAAATCCAGCAGCCAAAGCGCCTCGCGCAGCGAGCTGCAGGTGGCCAGAAACGTCTGTACCTCAGGCGTGTGCTCGAAGGCGTAATGCTCCCCGAGGGCAAACTGGAAATAGGCGCGGGTGGATCGCTGTACGCCGAGATCCATCATGGTGGTTATCAGGTGCACGTCGCCCGGATCGCCTTCGTCCTGCACATCCGACGCGCGGATGCCGACGTCCGACAGCACCGACTCGATATCGAAGCCGCAAAGCGATGCGACCCTCGCCAGCAGAGAAACATCACGAAAGGAAATCGAACGAGCGCTGTGACCGCCGTTCTCAAGAGTGCTGCCGGTGTTTGCCGTCATGCGCCGCCCCGCCCTCACCTAAGTCTCCTGACCTCGACTCTAGCGCGACTGTCGCTAAAAGACACATTTTGGCGTCTGGCGGCATAGTTCTATCAGGGACGTCCGTCTAAGCTAAACGCGGAAAACAGCAGAGGAGAACCGGATGAGCGCGCAAGTCAGCTATAGCGAAACGATCGTGCCTCGCGAGAATCTGGATTTCGGCCTGGATGAAAGTATCCCCAAATATTGGTATCGCGGCGACGCCTATAAATCGCGCTACGTGGACGCCGTGCAGCTGAGCTTCCCCGACGGCGAGCGCTATTTTATAACCTGCGTACGAGCGTTCCGAGACCAGATTACGGACCCAGAGTTGCAAGTAGCGGTGCGCGACTTCACCCGCCAGGAAGGTCAGCACGGCATGGCGCATACGCGCTACAACAAGTTACTGGAGGCGCAAGGCTTGCCGATCGAGAGCTTGCTGGATCAGATCAAAGCCTTGATCGCGCGGCGCATGCGCATCTACTCGCCGCAATTCAATCTGGCCCTGACAGCGGCAGCCGAGCATTTCACAGCGATGCTAGCGGAGGCGTTTTTCGCCAAGGTCTCGACCACCGAGGGAATGCATCCGCGCATGCGCGCCATGCTAGCCTGGCATGCCATCGAAGAGATGGAGCATAAATCGGTCGCCTTCGATGTTATGCGCAACGTCGCCAAGGTCGGCTACTGGAAACGCGTCGCCGCGATGGTGGTGTTTACGAAGGACATCCTGGGCATCTCGTATTCGATAACCAACCGTATGCTCGAGGCCGACGGCTACACCGGGCCGCAGCGTCTGTGGCTGCATATAAAAAACATTCCGTGGATCCATGGCCCCAGAAAAGGCGTCTTCGGATCGTTGACGCCCAAGCTGGTGGCCTATTTCAAGCCCGGCTTTCACCCGAACGATCAGCCAGTGATTCACAATTATCGCAGCTGGGTGGACACTTACGAGCGTACCGGCAGCCCAGCCCTGGCCTGCGAGGCACTGCTCGCCGCTGCCTATCGTTGAAGGCTTTGCGCCGTGCACCGGCGGAGCCTTCAGCTGGCCCGAAGGCTGGAAAATTTCTACGAAGCACGCTCCCTTTTGCAGACCGATCCACATCGTCAAGACCGAAACAAAAAAAGGCCCTTAAGCGCGTCAAGCACTTAAAGGCCGTTGTGGTGGCGTCTATTGAATTGGACGCCGGAAGCCTTGCGCTGCAATGGCCTCAAGATACGTCGATTCCGAGTTGCCCCCAAAGTTGCCCCAGAAGCTCCCGGATGTCATCGCATTTCGTCGCACTCTGCGATCATCCGCAGGCGTACCCCGCCTTTTTTGGGGCTCGCAAAACTCAACCGGCATTGCTTCGGGCTTGTTCTCAATGAGCCGTCGTCAATACTCAGCCATGTAACCGTGCACTCCTCGCCACAAGTGGATAGGGGCGCAAGTTGCTGGCTGAGACGAGGGTCAAAGCGGCTTGATTCAATCCGGCGTGAAGTCCATGAGGGTATTGCCCTCAGGGCGGTTCTACTCATGAAAGACGCCCGTGACAGGTGCGTCGTAATCCATTTGCACCTGAATGTGGCAGCTTTATGCTGTAGAGCACGCCATGGTCAGCCCAGCCGGGAGGGTCTGCACTCGCTCACCCGGTTCAAGGGTAATCAATTGCCGCACCTCTTCGTTCTGGCCATAGAAGGGCGGCATTTGCGGAAGCATCTTCACTTCCATCTACTGAAACTTCTGATCATTACAGGTTTTCGGGATGTGATCTTGCGCCATGCATAGCGCAGGCATCAGTGCGCCAAGGAGCAATAGATTCTTCATTGCGACTTCCCCTAGACGTGATTCAAACCATAAGGAAAATCTTATATCTACAGACGGGAAAACCGAAGTCTGCGTTGACACTCCAGATTTGGGATCGCGCGTCGATCGCACACGTCGTGGTCCAGGTCAGCCTTGCCGCAACCTTGGTGTTCTCCAGCCAAAGCCATTCGCGCACGCGCGCGCGTTTGGGTCTCATAACTCTCTAGCGGGCAGATTGCATCGCGCAACCGTAGGTCACCGACCATACGGTTTATTTCCTCATTCCCAGGGTCATAAGACATAGCACCTCGATCCGTGAGATATGCAATGGCCATTTCTGACCTGTGCACCGCAGCAGCCATCTGGCAAACCCTTGTCTGTCGGCAGGATTTGCCCGCTTGACGGGCAATGGCCTAAAGCTGAACACTCGGTGCATATGCCCCGATGTGGGGTCTAATAAGCGTTAGCTAAATCTCTCAAGGCCTTATGCAAGCCAAAATCATCCTCACTGCGCTTTTAGTAGGCATGCTCAGCATTGTTCTCGCAGGCTGTGTCACCACTCCAAAAGCAACGAGCTATGCATCTGCAATAAGGGTAGATCGCTACTCTGAGATGCCGCTCTCTGAATACCAGTCGCGCGTAATGGATGAGGCAACTAAACTCTCTTACGCAGCCCGCATGTTCAGATATCTCTACGGTAGGTGGCCAGCGAACATCGAGG
>Ga0302313_10002035_pt1 | contig 14475 bp, 20 predicted proteins | sample III_Palsa_N2_2_FD_200454 | JGI IMG/M metagenome (GOLD analysis project Ga0302313, IMG submission 200454) | Peat permafrost microbial communities from Stordalen Mire near Abisko, Sweden - III_Palsa_N2_2 | ecosystem: Environmental > Terrestrial > Soil > Palsa > Peat permafrost | place: Sweden...
CGGGCGCACGTGCGTGGCCGCGCGCGCAGCGGCCTCGCGCGGCGCGGCGATGAGCAGCTCCACCTGCGCCCGGATCAGCAGCGCGGTGCGCTGGTTCTCCTCCTCGATGTCGCGCAGCGTCTGCGGAATCGCGACGGCACTCCACAGCACGATCACCATCAGCAGCGGCACGCACGCGAGCAGCACGTACTGTCGCGTGAGGATGCGCTTGAGGGATTGGCGCGGCGACTTCATGGCGTGCGATGCATCACGCGGGCAGCATCGCGAAGCGGCCGTCGCGCACGACGCTCAGGCGGAAGCGGCTCGTGCTGTCGCCGAAGCGGTCGAACACGATCGGTTGTTGCAATCCGGGCCATTGGCCGGGGACGCGCAGCGCGTCGCGCAACGACTGGTAGTCCGTCTTGTGCTGCAGGCCCGTGGCGCCGACCATCACCGCCTGGTAGGAAAAGACGGCCGCCTGGCTGGGATCGTTGCCGAAACGCGCGATGTATCGCTGGCGGAAATCGAGGTAGGCCGGTGCCTGGCTGTCCACGTCCAGAGCCTGCAGCACGAGCGCTCCTTCCACCGCGCGGCCACCAAGCTGCAACAGCTTGAGGTTGGCCGCCCACGCCGCGACTTCGAGCTGCAACCTGGGATCGAGGCGATGCAACTGCTGCGCGACGAGGGCCGCGTCCGGGGCGCTGCACACGAGCAGCACGACCTGTGGGTGCGTGGACAGCAGTGCCGCACTCATCTTCGCGTAGTCGGGGTTCTGGACGCCCGAATCGTGCGTCACGCCGCCCACCGAACCGCCAAGGGCTTCGAACCGGCTCGTGAACGTGCGCGCGAAGGCCTCGCTGTAGCCGAGGTTGCGCCCGTCCACCATGATCGCCGCGGTGCGCAGGCCATGCGCGATCGCGATCTGCGCCAGTTGCTCGGCACCCTGCCCCGCCGATGGAACGATGCGGAAGAAGTAGTCGTCGATGCCGCGCAGCTCGTCGGTATTGGCGCTGGGACTGATCAGCACCAGATGGCGCTGTGTCGCCTCCGCCGCCAGCGCCTTCGCTTCGACGCTGATCATTGGGCCCACGGCGAAGGCGTCGCCTTCGTCGACCGCCGCATCGATGGCGTCGCCGGCCTGCGGGCCGGGATGCGCGTTGTCGTGCAGCCGCAGTTCGTAGCGCTGACCGGCGCGCGCGTTGAGCGTCTCGACGGCCAGCTGCGCGCCGTCATGGCCGTCGATGGCCAGCTCCGAGACGCGCTCCGAGAGATCGCCGATGAAGCCCACCTTGATCGCCGGCGCCGGCTGGCAGCCGCATAGCGCGGCCAAGCCGATGGCGGCCAAGCGTCGGATCGGCTTCAATCGCGATGGGGGCATTTGCGTCGGGGGTACCGGCTGGCATGGAACAGGCGTTCCGTTACCCAGCATATCCGCCCGCGGGAGCCGCTGGCAAGCCGCCGGACGTGCGCGAGCGGCGCGCCGTGACCCAATGCGCAGCGCCCAGACACGAAAGCGCGCAAGCGCGGCGTCGAGGCGGTTCGCGCGAGCCGCGCAGCCTAGTCGGCGATCACCTTGGTACCGGCGAGCCAGCACCACGCGCCGGGTTTCAGGTCGGCGGGCAGCTCGAGCTTGCCGAAGCGGCTGCGATGCAGCGCCTCCACGCGATTGCTGACCGCGGCCATCATGCGCTTGACCTGGTGGTATTTGCCTTCGGCCAGCGTCAGGCGGATGCCGTGCAGGCCCTCGGCCGCGCCGTCCCACGGCTCGGCGGCGAGCGCGCGCACCGGCTCGGGGTCGTCCTGCAGCACGACGCCCGCGAGCAGGCGCGCGATCTGGTCGGGCGTCACCGGATGCTTGCACGACGCGTCGTAGACCTTGGGCACGTGGTGCTTCGGCGATGTCCAGCGATGCAGCAACTGGCCGTCGTCGGTGAACAGCAGCAGTCCGGTGGTGTCCTCGTCGAGGCGGCCCACGCTTTGCGCGTCGCGGCGCAGCAGCGGCGCCGGCAGCAGGCTGTAGACGCTCGGGTGATGCTTGGGCTTCTTCGAGCATTCGTAGCCGGCCGGCTTGTTCAGCGCGATCAGGGCCTTTGCGTGGTACGGCCAGTCCTTGCCCTCGACGTTGAGCACCAGGCCTTCGGGATCGAGATCCTCGAACGGGTCGTCATGCACGACACCGTCGATGACGACGAAGCCGCCGGCGACCAGGCCCTCGCACGCACGGCGCGCGCCGAAGCCTTGCGAGAAAACGATCTGCGCGAGCTTCATCGTCGGATCAGAGCCCGGCGGCCGCGAGGCTGTTGGCGAAGCGCGGCGCGTCCTGGAAGCCGACGACGCGCGCCGATGCCAGCTCGTGACCCTGCGCATCGAACAGGACGATGCCGGGCGGCCCGAACAGGTGGAAGCGCTTGAGCAGCGCGCGGTCGTCGTCGTTGTTGGCCGTGACGTCGGCGCGCAGCAGCAGCGCCTTGTCGAGCTTCGCGTGCACCGCGGGATCGACGAAGGTCCGGGCCTCCATCTCCTTGCACGAGACGCACCAATCGGCGTAGAAGTCGAGCATCACCGGGCGGCCCGCGGTCTGCAGGCGCTGGTCGAGATCGGCGACGCTGGTGACGCGATCGAAGCGGGGGCCGGCGTCGGCCGAGGCCGCGACGGCATCGCCCGCGCCCACGCGCGCGAGACGCGCGAGCGGCTGCGCGGGGTCGCGCCCGCCGCTGGCGATGCCGACGAACTGCAGCACGCCCAACAGCGCGAGCACGAGGCCGACACCCTTCACCGCGCGCGCAACGCCCACGTGCGCGCCCGCGGCGACCGGCTCGAACGCGCCCAGCGTGGCGCCGCCGACGATCAGCAGCACGCCCCAGCAGACCATTGCCACGAGCGCCGGCAGCACCGGTTGCACCGTGTAGATCGCCACGGCGATCAGCAGCAGCCCGAACACGTGCTTGACCTGCTCCATCCACGCACCAGCCCGCGGCAACAGCGCACCGGCCGACGCGCCCACCAGCAGCAACGGCACGCTCATGCCCATCGCGAGCGTAAAGAGCGCGAGTCCGCCCAGGACGGCGTCGCCAGTCTGGCTGATGTGCAGCAAGGCTGCGGCGAGCGGCGCGGCGACGCACGGACTCACGACCAGCGCCGAGATGCCGCCCATCGCGAACACGCCGGCGAACTGGCCGCCGCGCATGCGGTCGCCCTTGCTGGACAGGCCGTCCCGCAGCGCCGACGGCAGCTGCAGCTCGTAGAGCCCGAACATCGACAGCGACAGCAGCACCAGCAGCGCCGCGAACGACGCCAGCACCCACGGCTTCTGCAGCCAGGCGGCCAGGCCCTCGCCGAGCAGACCCGCGGCCACGCCGAGCGCGGTGTACAGCAGCGCCATGCCCAGCGCATAGGCCAGCGCCAGCGTGAAGCCGCGCCAACGGGTGACGCTCTCGCCCTGGCCGACGATGATGGACGACAGGATCGGCACCATCGGCAGCACGCAAGGCGTCAGCGACAGCAGCAGGCCGGCCACGAAGAACAGCGGCACGATCAATGCGAGGCGGCCGCCGCGCAGCGCGGAGGCCAGGCGGCTGTCGTCGTCGTCCTGCGTCGGCGCAGGCGCGGTCGTCGCTGCGGACACGGCAGAGGCCGCGGGCGTCGTCGTCGCAGGCCGATCGACCTGCGGCGCCGACGCGCCATAGCTGCCCAGCACCACGCTGCGCAGCGGATCCGGCAGCGTCCCACTCGCCACGCTCATGCCACCTTGTGCCGGCACGGACACCGGTGGCACGACGCCCGCAGGCGGCGCTGAGGGACCGGCGTCCGCCACGATCCTCGCGGAGTCGGCGTCGGCGCCGAACGCCTTCAGCGTGACGGCCACGGTGCGCGGCTGCGGCGGGTAGCACAGGCCCTTGTCGGCACAGCCCTGGTGCGTCGCGTTCAGCGTGAACGCCTTGGAGGCCAACGCGATCGGCAGCACCACGACGACGCCGTCGTGGTACGTCTCGACGTTCTGCTCCAGCGCGGTGTCGTAGTGCTTCTTGCCGGGCGGGATCTGCGGCTCGCCGAGCTTGGCGTCGGGCGACGTGAACTTGAACCGCTCGCGGTACAGGTAATACCCGGGTGCGACCTTGTAGCTCAGCTCGAGACGCTTCGCGTCGAGCACGCGCACCGAGAGCTGGAACGCCTGGTCGGGGTCGAGGAAGTCGTCGGCGGCATGCGCCGGCATGAGCGGCAACAACGTCAACAGGAGGACGAACGACGCCAGCGCTGCGCGGATCGAGGACAGTTTGATCATGTGCATGAGAGCCGCCAATGCCGCTCCCGTTCCCGGAAAGAGACGCTATTGTCGCGGTTACCCGGCGCTCTTGCCGAGCGCGGAACGTTCCGTTTCGCCATGAAAAAAGCCGGCAGTAGCCGGCCTTTGTCTGGGTGTCGACGGCGCAGCGAAGGCGCCGAGGATCAGCCTTCCGACGTGTCGGTGACGGCTTCCTCGTCGTGCGAACGCTCGACGAGTTCGACGAAGGCCATCGGCGCGTTGTCGCCGTTGCGGAAGCCCATCTTCAGGATGCGGGTGTAGCCGCCCGGACGCGCCTTGAACAGCGGGCCCAGGACGTCGAACAGCTTCGTGACGATTTCGCGATCGCGCGTGCGGTCGAAGGCGAGGCGGCGGTTGGCCAGCGTCGGCTCCTTGGACAGCGTGATCAGCGGCTCGACGATGCGGCGCAGTTCCTTGGCCTTCGGGAGCGTGGTCTTGATGGCTTCGTGGCGCAGCAGCGAGACGGCCATGTTGCGGAACATGGCTTGGCGGTGCGACGAGGTGCGGTTGAGCTTGCGGAGGCCGTGACGATGGCGCATGGTGATTTCCTTTGATGTCTTTATTGAACCCCGGCCGGATCAGGTACCGGGGGTTTGCACACGGCGCCCGTCTTGCGACGGGCCCGGCAGCGGGAATTGTCTAGACGCGCGGATTAACGCTTGTCCAGACCTTGCGGAGGCCAGTTCTCGAGGCGCGCGCCCAGCGTGAGGCCGCGCGAAGCCAGAACTTCCTTAATTTCGTTGAGCGACTTGCGACCCAGGTTCGGAGTCTTCAGCAGCTCGGTTTCGGTACGCTGGATCAGGTCGCCGATGTAGTAGATGTTCTCGGCCTTCAGGCAGTTCGCCGAGCGAACCGTGAGTTCGAGTTCATCGACCGGACGCAGCAGGATCGGGTCGAACTGGGCGGTGCGCGGGGCCGGCTGGTCGAACGCGGCGATGTCGCTGCCTTCGAGCTGCGCGAACACGGCGAGCTGTTCCACCAGGATCTTGGCCGACGAACGAATCGCTTCCTCGGGCGAGATGGCGCCGTTGGTCTCGATCTCCATCACGAGCTTGTCCAGGTCGGTACGCTGCTCGACGCGGGCGTTCTCGACGGCGTAGCTGACGCGGCGAACCGGCGCGAACGAGGCGTCGAGGACGATGCGGCCGATGGCCTTGGTCGTCTCGTCGCCGAAGCGGCGCATGTTGCCCGGAACGTAGCCACGGCCCTTCTCGACCTTGATCTGCATGTCCAGCTTGCCGCCCTGGGCCAGGTGGGCCACGATGTGCTCGGGGTTGACGATCTCGACGTCATGCGGCGTCTGGATGTCGCCGGCCGTGACCGGGCCCTCGCCTTCCTTGCGCAGCACCAGCGTGACTTCGTCACGGTTGTGCAGGCGGAACACGACGCCCTTCAGGTTCAGCATCACGTGGACGACGTCTTCCTGCACGCCGTCGACCGTCGAGTACTCGTGCAGGACGCCTGCGATCGTGACTTCGGTCGGTGCGTAACCCACCATCGACGACAGCAGCACACGGCGCAGCGCGTTACCCAGGGTGTGCCCGTAGCCGCGTTCGAACGGCTCGAGGGTGACCTTGGCGCGATGACCGCCGAGCGGCTCAACGTTGATGGCTTTGGGCTTCAGCAGATTGGTTTGCATGTATTTCCAGTTCCTCTCAATACCCTCGGCTCGTTACACCGATAAGGCTGATGGACCACGCCGGGAGCCTGTGCGTCCGCGGAGCAAGGCCCGGCGCCTCGCAACGAGACGGTGACCGCATCGCCCGCACGACGGCGAGCAAGGCGGTCACGAATTTGGATCAGCGCGAATACAGTTCGACGATCATCGATTCGTTGATCTCGGCGCCGAATTCGTCGCGGTCGGGCGTCTTCTTGAAGATGCCTTCGAGCTTGGTCGCGTCGACCGACACCCACGCGGGCAGGCCGATCGATTCCGCCAGCTTCATCGCGTCGACGATGCGCAGCTGCTTCTTGGACTTCTCGCGCACGGCGACGACGTCACCGACCTTGACCAGGTACGACGGGATGTTGACCGACTCGCCGTTCACCGTGATCGACTTGTGCGAGACCATCTGGCGCGCTTCGGCGCGGGTCGAGCCGAAGCCCATGCGGTAGACGACGTTGTCCAGGCGCGATTCCAGCAGCGTCAGCAGGTTGGCGCCGGTGTTGCCCTTGCGGCGCTCGGCTTCGGCGAAGTACTTGCGGAACTGCTTTTCCAGCACGCCGTACATGCGCTTGACCTTCTGCTTTTCGCGCAGTTGCAGACCGTAGTCCGACGTGCGCGAACCCGAGGTGCGGCCGTGCTGGCCGGGCTTCGAGTCGAACTTGACCTTGTCACCGATCGGGCGGCGAGCGCTCTTCAGGAACAGGTCGGTGCCTTCACGGCGGGAGAGTTTGCCCTTGGGGCCGAGGTAACGTGCCACGTTGTTTTCCTTGAGGAATGGTTTTCTGACGCCCGCGTCAAACGGCCGTTGGCCGCCTGGTGCGATGCGCGAGTCTGGCGAATGTTGTTATGGCGCTCAGACGGTGGTCTTGGGTCGAACTTGTCCGGAATCGCCTGGCGGCAAAGCCTAGCGCACTAGACATGCAAGCCGGCAACGGTCACACGACCATTGCCGGCTGCAGGAAAACCCGGGATTCTAGCAGCACTGAAAACGCCTGAGCGCTCAGTACTGTTATTCGAACTCGGCCAGAAGAATCCGGCCGGCGCTTCGAATCAGATACGGCGACGCTTCTGGGGGCGGCAGCCGTTGTGCGGGACCGGCGTCACGTCGGAGATCGACGTGATGCGGATGCCCAGCGAGGCAAGAGCGCGAACCGACGATTCACGACCCGGGCCGGGGCCCTTGATCTTGACGTCGAGGTTCTTGATGCCTTGTTCCTGAGCAGCACGACCGGCCATTTCGGCAGCGACCTGGGCAGCGAAAGGAGTCGACTTGCGCGAACCCTTGAAGCCCTGACCACCGGACGAAGCCCACGACAGCGCGCCGCCTTGGCGGTCAGTGATCGTGATGATCGTGTTGTTGAACGATGCGTGCACGTGCGCGACGCCGTCGGCCACGTTCTTGCGGACCTTCTTGCGAACGCGTTGGGCAGCGGTATTCGGTGCTTTTGCCATGATTTTCCTTGATTCCGTCGGGCGAGCTCAGCGGCTCACTTCTTCAGCGCCTGAGCACCCTTTTTCGGACCCTTGCGGGTGCGAGCGTTGGTGCGCGTGCGCTGGCCGCGAACCGGCAGGCCGCGACGATGACGCATGCCACGATAGCAGCCCAGATCCATCAGACGCTTGATGTTGATGGACATCTCGCGGCGCAGATCGCCTTCGATGGTCATCTTCGCGATTTCGTCGCGGATCTTTTCCAGGTCGCTGTCGTTCAGGTCCTTGACCTTCTTCGACCACGCGATGCCTGCACGATCACAGATCTGCTGAGCGGTGGTACGGCCAATGCCGTAGATCGCCGTCAGACCGATTTCGGTGTGCTTGTGCGGCGGGATGTTGATGCCTGCAATACGTGCCATTTGCGTGTCCTTGTGATGCTTCTATGGTCCGCAGACTCAACCCTGGCGCTGCTTATGGCGCGGGTCGGTACAAATCACGCGGACGACGCCCTTACGGCGGATCACCTTGCAATTGCGACACATTTTCTTGACAGATGCCGAGACTTTCATGGTCTGCTCCTTGACTCTCTTCAAACACTCGCTTCGCTCGTCGACCGAGGCGAGCGCGAAACCCAATTTCGTCGACGACCAGACCAGATGGTCATGGCAGTCGTGAAATTCAACCTTAACCCTTGAACTTCGCCTTGGTCAGCAACGATTCGTATTGCTGGCTCATCACGTAGCTCTGGACTTGCGCCCAGAAATCCATCGTGACGACGACGATGATCAGCAGCGACGTTCCACCGAAATAGAACGGCACGTTGTACTTCAACACCAGGAACTCGGGCAGCAGGCACACCAGCGTGATGTAGATGGCGCCTGCCAGCGTGAGCCTGGCCAGAATCTTGTCGATATGCTTCGCGGTCTGCTGGCCCGGACGGATGCCCGGGATGAACGCACCGCTCTTCTTCAGGTTGTCAGCAGTCTCGTGGCTGTTGAACACCAACCCGGTGTAGAAGAAGCAGAAGAACACGATCATCGCGGCGTACAGCATCACGTAGATCGGCTGGCCCGGCGACAGCGCCGAGGAGATGTTCTTCAGCCAGCGCATGCTGTCACCCGTGGCCAGCGTGTTCACCAGCGTGGCGGGCAGCAGGATGATCGACGACGCGAAGATCGGCGGGATCACGCCGGCCATGTTCAGCTTCAGCGGCAGGTGCGACGATTGACCGCCGTAGACCTTGTTGCCGACCTGACGCTTCGCGTAGTTGACCAGGATCTTGCGCTGGCCGCGCTCGACGAACACCACCGCGAAGGTCACCGCCGCGACGATCGCGAGGATGAACAGCGCAACGATGGGGTTCATCGCGTTCGTGCTGACCAGTTCGAGCAGACCGGCGATGGCGCGCGGCAGACCCGCTGCAATGCCACCGAAGATCAGGATCGAGATGCCGTTGCCCAGGCCGCGTTCCGTGATCTGCTCGCCGAGCCACATCAGGAACATGGTGCCAGCCACCAGGCTGACCACTGCACCGACCATGAAGCCGTAGCCCGGATCGAGCACCAGGCCCGGGGACTTCGCCAGCCACACGGCGATGCCATACGACTGGAACAGCGACAGCACCAGAGTGCCGTAGCGCGTGTACTGGGTGATCTTGCGACGACCCGACTCGCCTTCCTTCTTCAACGCTTCCAGACTGGGCACGACATAGCCCATGATCTGCATGATGATGGAGGAAGAAATATAGGGCGTGATACCGAGCGCGAACACCGAGGCACGCGACAGGGAGCCACCCGAGAACATGTTGAACATGCCCAGGATGCCGCCCTGTTGACCCTTGAGCATCTGCGCGAGCGCATCCGGATTGACACCCGGGACGGGCACATGCCCGCCGATGCGATAGACCACCAGCGCCAGGATCAGGAACATCACCCGGCGACTGAGGTCGCCGAATTTGCCTGACTTGGCGAGTTGATTCTGGGAAGTTGCCACGTGTGTGAAGCGTTCGGTAGTTTCGCGTTCAGGCGCCGACGGAGCCGCCAGCGGCTTCGATGGCTGCCTTGGCACCGACCGTCGCCGCCACGCCCTTGAGCGTGACCTTGCGGGTCAGTTCGCCGGACTTGATGACCTTGACGTGCTTGATCAGCTCGCCGATGAAGCCAGCTTGCTTCAGCGATTGCAGATCGATCTCGTCGATGGACATGGCCTGCAGTTCCGACAGCGTGACTTCGCCGTTGTACTTCAGCTGCGCCGACTTGAAGCCGCGCTTCGGAAGACGACGTTGCAGCGGCATCTGGCCGCCTTCGAAGCCGACCTTGTGGTAGCCGCCCGCACGGGACTTCTGACCGTTGTGGCCGCGACCTGCCGTCTTGCCGAGGCCCGAGCCGATGCCGCGACCGACGCGGCGGCGGTTCTTCTTCGAGCCTTCGGACGGCTTGATGGTGTTGAGTTGCATCTTATTGACCCCTTGTCGTCGGCGCTTAAAGCACCAGGACGAGATAGGCAACCTTGTTGATCATGCCGCGCACCGCAGGGGTGTCTTCCAGCACGGACTCGCTGTTCAAGCCACGCAGGCCCAGACCGCGCACGGTGGCGCGATGCTGATGCTTGGTGCCGATGACGCTGCGCACCAGCTTGACCTTGAGCGTCTTCTTTTCAGACATAGCAATATCTCCTGCTGCGCTTAACCGAAGATTTCTTCGATCGACTTGCCGCGCTTCGCGGCGATGTTGCCGGGAGTCGTCGCGCTCGTCAGTGCGTCGAGCGTGGCGCGCACCATGTTGTACGGGTTGCTCGAGCCGAGGCTCTTGGCGACGATGTCGGTGACACCCATCACTTCGAAGACCGCGCGCATCGGGCCGCCGGCGATGATGCCGGTACCGGCCGGAGCCGGTGCCATCAGCACCTTGGCCGCGCCGTGTTCGCCGCGAACATTGTGGTGGATCGAGCCGTTCTTCAGGCTGACCTTGACCATGTTGCGACGAGCGGCTTCCATGGCCTTCTGGACAGCGACCGGCACTTCACGCGCCTTGCCCTTGCCCATGCCGATGCGACCGTCGCCATCGCCCACCACCGTCAGTGCAGCGAAGCCGAGGATACGACCGCCCTTCACGACCTTGGTGACGCGATTGACCGCGATCATCTTTTCCTTGAGACCGTCGTCACGACCTTCGTCCTGAACGCGAGGTTGGAACTTTGCCATTTCAGATTCCTTCGTTGACGGTCAGAACTGGAGGCCGGCTTCGCGAGCCGCTTCCGCCAGTGCCTTGACTCGACCGTGGTAGGCAAAGCCAGCACGGTCGAACGCCACCTTTTCGATGCCGGCAGCCTTCGCCTTTTCGGCGATGCGCTTGCCGACGGCAGCTGCTGCCGCGGTGTTGCCACCGTTCTTCAGCTGGTCGCGAACTTCCTTTTCGGCCGTCGAGGCGCTGGCAACGACGCTGGCGCCGTCGACAGAGATCACGCTGGCGTAGATGTGCATGTTCGAACGGAAGACCGTCAGGCGTGCGACATCTTGCTTGGCGATACGGGCCCGCGTTTGACGCGAGCGGCGCAGCCGTTGTTCTTTCTTGTTCAGCATGGTGTCGCTCCTTACTTCTTCTTCGTCTCTTTCAACACTACGCGCTCATCTGCGTAGCGGATGCCCTTGCCCTTGTAGGGTTCGGGAGGACGGATGGCACGCACTTCGGCGGCGATCTGGCCCACTGCCTGGCGATCGGCACCCTTGATCAGGATTTCCGTCTGCGTCGGGCAGGTGACCGTGATGCCAGCCGGCATGTCCTTGACAACCGGATGCGAAAACCCGATCTGCAGGTTCAGCTTGGCACCGGCGGCCTGGGCACGGAAGCCCACGCCAACCAGCGTCAGCTTCTTTTCGAAGCCCTTGCTGACACCATTGACCATGTTGTTCACCAGAGCGCGCATCGTGCCGCTCATGGCGTTGGCTTCCATGCCGTCATTCGCCGGAGCGAACGACAGGACAGCGCCTTCCTTGCGGACTTCGACAAGCGCATTGGCCTGGCGAACGAGGGTGCCGTTGGCGCCCTTGACGGTGATCTGATCCGTCGTGATCGACACGTCCACGCCTTGCGGGACGGTGATCGGCATTTTTCCTACGCGGGACATTGCTCGAATCTCCTTAGGCGACGTAGCAAAGGACTTCGCCACCGACACCGGTAGCGCGCGCCTTGCGGTCGGTCATCACGCCCTTCGGGGTGGTGACGATCGCCACGCCGAGGCCGTTCATGACGGTCGGGATCGCATCACGGCCGCGATAGATGCGCAGGCCGGGACGGCTCACGCGCTCGATGCGCTCGATGACGGGACGACCTGCGTAGTACTTCAGCGAAATCTCGAGTTCCGACTTGACGCCTTCGGTCTTGACGGCGAAGGCATCGATATAGCCCTCATCCTTCAGGACTTGGGCGATAGCCACCTTGAGCTTCGACGAAGGCATGCTGACAACCGGCTTCTCAACGCTTTGCGCGTTGCGGATGCGGGTCAGCATGTCGGCGATAGGATCACTCATGCTCATGCTGTTTTCTCCTGATTCGCCTGATTACCAGCTGGCCTTGATCACGCCCGGAATATCGCCCTTGAAGGCGAGTTCACGGATCTTCGAGCGTGCCAGACCAAACTTGCGGAACGTGCCGCGCGGGCGGCCGGTGATGCCGCAACGATTGCGCAGACGCACCGGCGCGGAATTGCGCGGCAGCTTCTGCAGTTCGAGACGCGCGATGTAGCGTTCTTCGTCGCTACGCTTGGCGTCGTTGATGATCGAGGCCAGCTCGGTACGCTTCTTGGCGTACTTGGCGACCGTCGCTTCGCGCTTGAGTTGGCGCTGGATGATGGAAGTCTTTGCCATGGGGCGCCTCAGTTCTTGAACGGGAACTTGAACGCCGCGAGCAGTGCCTTGCACTCTTCGTCGTTCTTCGCCGTGGTGGTGATCGAGATGTTCATCCCGCGGATCGCGTCGATCTTGTCGTACTCGATTTCCGGGAAGATGATCTGCTCTTTCACGCCGATGTTGTAGTTGCCACGACCGTCGAACGAACGACCCGAGATGCCTCGGAAGTCACGGACGCGCGGCAGCGCGATGGTGACGAAGCGGTCGAGGAATTCGAACATCTGGACGCCACGCAGCGTGACCATGCAGCCGATGGGCACGCCGTCACGGATCTTGAAGCCGGCGATGGCCTTCTTCGACTTCGTGACGACCGGCTTCTGACCGGCGATCTTGGTCAGGTCGCTGACAGCGTGGTCCATGACCTTCTTGTCGGCAACAGCTTCGCTGACACCCATGTTCAGGGTGATCTTGGTCAGACGCGGCACTTCCATCACGGACGTGTAACCGAACTTCTCGGTCAGGTCCGGGACGATCTTTTCGCGGTAATAGGTTTGGAGACGAGCCATGTCGGACCTCTTATGCCTTGACTTCTTCGCCGCTGGACTTGAAGACGCGAACCTTCTTGCCATCAGCCAGAATCTTGAAGCCCACGCGATCGGCCTTGCCGGTCGCCGGGTTGAATAGCGCGAGATTGGACTGCTGGATCGGCATCGTCTTGTCGACGACACCGCCAGTGGTGCCCTTCAGCGGGTTCGGCTTCACGTGCTTCTTGACCACGTTGATGCCTTCGACGATGACCTTCTGCTCGTCGATGCGCTCGGCAACGGTGCCGCGCTTGCCCTTGTCGCGACCGGTGGTCACGATGACCTGGTCACCCTTGCGGATCTTGTTCATGGCGTTTCCTTGTACTGCGGAGGCGCTTACAGCACTTCCGGTGCCAGCGACACGATCTTCATGAAGCGCTCGGTGCGCAGTTCGCGCGTCACGGGCCCGAAGATGCGGGTGCCGATCGGCTCCAGCTTGGCGTTGAGCAACACGGCGGCGTTGCCGTCGAACTTGATCAGCGATCCGTCCTGGCGGCGAACACCCTTGGCGGTACGCACGACGACGGCGTTGTAGATCTCGCCCTTCTTCACGCGGCCACGCGGTGCGGCTTCCTTGATGCTGACCTTGATCACGTCACCAATGCCGGCATAACGGCGCTTGGAGCCGCCGAGCACCTTGATGCACTGGACGGACTTCGCACCGGTGTTGTCCGCGACGTCGAGTCGCGACTGCATTTGAATCATGGATTATCCCCAACTTGCTCCCGCAGACGGCAACACCCGAGAGCGGTCAGTATTGGGCCCGTCAGAACGCCCTGTCGACTGCTGGCTGGGCCAGCGGCTTTCAGGAGCACCCCGGTTGGGCTGAAATTCCTCGGAGGCAAGCAGCGCTGCTTTCTGGTCACTCCAGATGTCGCCAGTGTTGACTGACGGCGGCGAACGTTGCTCACGCCTCTTCGGCGAAGTCGATCATTATGCATCACTTCTGGAGGGCGTGTCAAACGGTGTCGTGAAAGAGATTCGGGGCGCCTTCTCCGGCTCGTCCATTGCGCGACCCGATCGAAGGCGTCGCGACGCCACCACATACCCCCATGGGGAGGTGGTGCAGCGACAGCCGCGTGGCCAACATCGGCGTCGACCGAACCATGAGGGCGCCCGCCATCTGGCCGACCACCGAATGCACCCCATGCAACGAGCCGCCCCTCCCGCACCCCGACCGCGCCCCCGCTGCTCGCCTGCGCGACGATCGTCCCGCTTCTCAACGTATCCAGGGAATCGCAAAAATGCCCCGCCGCATCCTCGCTTCACTCGTGTCCTTGCTGCTTGTCGGCAGCGCGTACGCCGACCCGACCACGCCCTCCTATGCCGTGATTTCGCTGGTCGGCGACAAGATCGACATCGTCACCTACCGCCCCCAGGTCGGCAGCCAGCTGGACAGCAACGCGCACGTGCCGCTGACCCTGAGCGCCGACGAGTTCGATACCGTGGCCTTGCGCACCGTGAACCGCGTGCTGAAGGCCGACGCACCCGGCGCGCCGGTGGCCCTGCTGGCCGCTTCGACCGCCGATGCCTTCGAGGATCAGGGCCGGATGTTCAGCGGCAGCCATGTGACACTGCCTGCCGAGATCGATGCGGCGATTCATCGGGAAGGTGCGACCACCCTGGTGCTGATCACCAAGCATCGCAGCGAGGCGCGGCTGCA
>Ga0302313_10002039_pt1 | contig 14451 bp, 13 predicted proteins | sample III_Palsa_N2_2_FD_200454 | JGI IMG/M metagenome (GOLD analysis project Ga0302313, IMG submission 200454) | Peat permafrost microbial communities from Stordalen Mire near Abisko, Sweden - III_Palsa_N2_2 | ecosystem: Environmental > Terrestrial > Soil > Palsa > Peat permafrost | place: Sweden...
ACTGTGAACAGCAAGCAGCACTTTGTGCACCAGGAGGGTGGGGCGGTGTTCAAGGTTGCGGTCCGGAAGATGTCGGAGCTAAGCGAGGCGCTGCTGAATCGTAACGGATTGACGGCAGATGATATTGATCTCTTCATCCCGCATCAGGCCAACAAGCGGATTATTCTCTCGACGGCTGAGAAGCTGGGAATGCCGGAGGAGAAGATCGTCATCAATATCGGCGAGTATGGCAATACGACAGCGGCTACGATTCCGCTGGCGATGAACACGGCGCTGGAAGAGGGTCGGCTGAAAAAGGGTGGGCTTATTTTGCTGGCGAGCTTCGGTGGCGGATATACGATCGGGACTACGCTGCTGCGCTGGGAGTTCTAGCCCAGTCCTAACATTCTGACGATGGCCATCGCGTTCGTTGTGCGGTTCATGCCGTCTTTGAGCAGGTAATCGAAGCCCAGGGGGTCGTCCTCGTCGGCGCTGGCCATGTGGACGTTTCGGCCGTGGAGTTCGGGGATGTCGGCGAGCGAGGCGAGGGTGAGATCGTGGGTCGAGATGGCGCCGACGCCGCCGGCCTGGACCAGGGAGCGCAAAACGGACTCGGCGGCGGCCTTGCGGTCGAGCGAGTTGGTTCCGCTTAGGACTTCGTCGATCAGGAAGAGCATCTGGCCGGGGTTCTCGCGGGCCAGGGCGACCAGCGAGCGGAGTCGTTCTACCTCGGCGAGAAACTTCGACTTGCCCTCTGCGAGCGAGTCGCTGATGGTGATGGAAGCGCCTATCTTCAGCGCGCAAAGACGCATAGAGCTGGCCGTTACCGGAGCGCCTAACTGGGCCAGCACGGCATTCGCGCCTATGGACCGCATGAGGGTGGATTTGCCGGCCATGTTTGATCCGGAGATCAGCAGGAACTGCACGGTGCCGCCGAGAGTCACATCGTTTGCGACGGCTTTTTCGCGCGGGAGAAGCGGATGAACCATGCCCTCGGCGGTGAATAACGCCGTCTCGCCAGCGGCTTCCACAACCTCCGGAAAGACATTCTCCTCGTGCTCGGCGGCGTAGGTTCCGACGGACAGCAGCACCTCAAACTCCGCCCAGGCGGCGAGCCAGCGGCGCATTGGCTCAGCATACTGGCGCTTCCATGCATCGAGCGTCATGGCTGCGTGTGTGCCTGCGCAGAAGAGCAGCCCCAGCGCGTAATACCACTCCTTGGTGCGTTGCTCCACGACGATCAAGGGCCGTTGCAACTGAGCCAAGGCGCGGTCTTCGCCTTCGACTTCGCGCTGTAGCTCGACCAGCCGCGCCGACTGGAACTTCGATTCGCGCAGGATACGAATGCCTTCGCGCAGAATGTCCGTCTCGCTGGCCAGCCGCCTTGCCGCGTCGATCTCTACCTGTACCTTGGCTCGAAACGGAAAACAAACGGCAGCCTGCACGGCGAGGAGCGCCAACACGTTCCGCAGCAGGAGCGGCATATCGATATGAAACGAAAGGCCTGCGGCCAGCGCGGCGATCCATGACACCGTCAGCACCGGCAACACGATGCGAGGCCAGCGCGGGAAGTTACTGCGCTCGGCGTCCAGCCAGGTCTCAAAGCTCTCGGCGGGCAGGTCTTCAAAGCCCCATCGCCCCAGCAGCCCTACCTGCTCACGCAACTCCAGCAGCGGGGCCAGTTCCTTCACCGCCTGCTGCCGTGCGTTGGCGACGGCGGCATCCGCTGGGCGAAGCAGCATCTGAGCGAGAGCCCTTTGGCCGAGAGCGGTCCGCGTCGTCGCGAGCATGCCAAAGAGCGAATCCGGGCCGAGCACGTTCAGGTCGCGGTCATAGAGGTGATCGGGCTCGGCGAAGGCGTCGCCGGTGAAGCCGGTTTGCGTCTGCTCGCCACTCACGCGGCCCAGCGCGCGTTCATAGAACTCGCTACGCCGAGAGGCCACGCCGGACCGGCGGCGAGCACCCGACATCAGCACCAGTACCACGACGGCGGCCACCACGACCGCACCCACTGGCCACAAGCTCGCGTTCGAGTGGACGACACCCCACATGAGCCACAGCACCACACCCATCAGAACCAGCAGGGTGGTCGCATAGCGTCCGCGCCAGAACTCCCAGCGCACATAGTCCTCCGCGGCCACGCTCTTCCGCTGCTCATACTCCCCTGCAAGCTCATCCGACATGCCCCCAGCATATCCGTTTGCCCTTGCTCGCTGACGCGCGTACCCTAAGCCCCATGCGTTCGCTCCTGCTCCTTACCCTGCTTGCCGCCCCTCTTGTTGCTCAAGACGTTCATGTTAAAGTCGACCCCAACGGTGGAGGCAGCATTGCCAGCACCAACAACTTCACCACTATCCAGCAGGCATTAGATCACGCTCCAGAGGCCCCAAACGGCCGCATCTATATCTCCATTGTTCCCGGCACGTATCACGAGCGCATCAATGTGACGCGGCTACGGCCACGGGTGACGCTGCTCGGACTGGGCAAGCGGCCTGAAGATGTCGTTGTGACTGCCGCGCAGTTTGCGAAGCAAGCCGGCGGCACCTACTTTACTGAGACCGCTCAGATTAATGCCGACGACTTTGAGGCCGACAACATAACCTTTGAGAACACCGCCGGACCGGTCGGCCAGGCGGTCGCCGTCGTCGTTCGCTCGGACCGCGCCATCTTCAAGCACTGCCGCTTTCTCGGCGATCAGGACACCCTGTTTGCCGACTTCGGCCGCCAGTTCTATTTGGACAGCTACATCGCCGGCGGCACGGACTTTATCTTCGGTAACGCCACCGCTGTCTTCGAGCGCGATGAGATACACGAGATCCGCAACGGCTTTCTGACCGCGCAGTCGCGCACAACGCCCACACAAACGACCGGCTATGTCATCGACCACTCGCTTGTGACCAGCGACGCCGGCACCGGGCCGGACGGCAAGCCCGTTACCTTTCACCTTGGCAGGCCGTGGCGCGTTTACTCCCGCGTTGTGGTGATGAACAGCGACCTGCCCGCAAACCTCGCACCGGCAGGCTGGTCTGCGTGGGGCAAAGAGGACACGACGCCGCTGGCTTTCTATGCGCAGTACAACAACGGCGGCCCGGGCGCGCGGACGGACCAGTTTGTGCCGTGGTCGCATAATCTTACCGCCGCGGAGGCCGCCGCTTTTGAGCCACGGACCTTTCTTCGCGGCGCGGACAACTGGGACCCGATAGCCGAGGCCGCAAAGCTGCCCTAACCGATACGCTTCGCAGAGAAGGTTGCTGCCATGCAAATTCAAACGAAGTTCGCCCGCATCATGCTTCTCTTCGCGGCTTGCCTCAGAGTCGCAGCCGCGCAGCAGACACAGTACCCCGCGCCGGTCCACCTTACGGCTGCGGAAGACCACCAACGGCTGCTCGACCTGCTCCACATCCAGTCGCTGCGTCCGGGCGTCTCCGGCAGTGAGACCTCGCCCGACGCCGCCAACTACGACGAAGCCAAGGCGAATCCCTTCACGAAGCTGCCTGACCCGTTTGCACTGAACAATGGCCGCAAGGTCACCACGGCTGCTATGTGGAACAAACAGCGGCGGCCGGAACTGCTCGCGCTCTTCTCCGATAACGTCTTCGGTCGCGTTCCCGCGAATGTTCCCACGGTACAGTGGCGCGTCTCCTCTGAAGAGCACGAGACGATCAACGACATCGCCGTTTTGACACGGCACCTCATCGGGCACGCCGATAACTCCGCCTATCCTCTCCTCGACGTCAACATCGAAGTCACTCTCACCACACCTGCCAACGCATCCGGTCCCGTCCCAGTGGTGCTTGAGTTTACCTTCGAAAGCTATCCGCGCAACCCGTCGGCAAAACCCGCCCCCGCACCACCGCCGCCCACGCATCCCACGTGGAAGGAGCAAGTGCTTGCGCGCGGCTGGGGCTATGCGCTGCTCTATCCCACGACGGTGCAGGCCGATAACGGCGCCGGACTTACTGCGGGCATTATCGGGTTAACCAACCACGGCCAACCACGCGGCGTGGATGATTGGGGAGCCCTGCGTGCCTGGGCCTGGGGCAGCAGCCGCGTGATGGACTATCTGCAGACCGACGCCACCGTCGATGCCCATCGCGTCGCGATCGAGGGCCACTCGCGCTTTGGCAAGGCTACCCTCGTCGCGATGGCCTACGAGCCGCGCTTCGCGGTCGCCTATGTCAGTTCGTCCGGGGCTGGTGGAGCGGCGCTAGCTCGCCGCCACTTTGGCGAGCAGCTTGAAAATGTTGCGTCCCCCGGCGAGTACCACTGGATGGGCGCAAATTATCTGCGCTATGCCGGGCCACTGACACCGGAAGACATGCCCGTCGATACGCATGAGCTAATCGCCCTGTGCGCGCCGCGGCCAGTCTTTATCGGGGGCGGCGTGACCCACGGCGATGGATGGGCAGACACTCGCGGCGCCTTTCTCGCCGAAGTCGCTGCCGGGCCGGTCTACCGGCTGCTCGGTGCGCGCGATCTGGGAACGGCTACTTTCCCACCCGTCGATACGGCCCTCATCAGCGGCGAACTAGGGTTTCGACAGCAAAACGGCGGCCATACCCCGCTGCCTAACTTCCCTACTTTCCTGGAGTTCGCCGCGCGATATCTTTCGCCGGTTACGAAGCCCCGAACGAAGTAACCGGATGCCGTAGCCGCCATTCAGATAAAATCGTCCGATGAAATCTGTGGCCCTGCTCGCACTCGCCCTTCTTGCCGCCCCTCTTGCTCAAGCACAAGACACCCACGGCGTAGCCCTCAGCAGCATCGACCACTCCGTTAAGCCGGGCGACAACTTCTTCCTCTACGCCAATGGCATGTGGATCAAGAACACCGAGCTGCCCGCTGACCGTGCGAGCATCGGCTCCTTCAGCATCATTGCCGACCGCACCGATAAGCAGGTCGCCGGCATCATCGCGGACGCCGCCAAGGCCAACGCCGCGGAAGGCACCGACACCCGCCGCATCGCCGACCTCTACGCCTCCTTCATGGACACGGCCACGATCGATACGCGCGGCCTCGCACCGATCAAGCCGGAGCTCGACCGCATTGCGGCGATCAAGACGCAGCATGACCTGGCGCGCGTTCTCGGCCTTACGCTGCGCGCCGATGTGGATGCGCTGAACTCCACCAACTACCACACCGCCAACCTCTTCGGCCTCTGGGTGGCGCCGGGCTTCAACGATCCAGACCACTACGCGCCGTACCTGCTGCAGGGCGGCGATGTGCTGCCCAGCCGCGACTACTATCTCTCCGAGACGCCACACATGAAGGACGTGTTGGCGAAGTACACCACGCACGTCGCAACGATGTTCAAGCTCGCGGGCTTCGACCATCCCGAGGAGCGCGCGGCGCATGTTCTGGAACTAGAAAAGGCCATCGCCGCGCAGCAGATATCGCTGGCTGACGACGAAGACATCCACCGCGCCAACAACCTCTGGACCGCTGCTGACTTCGCCGCCAAGGCCCCAGGGCTCGATTGGGCGGAGTACTTCCGCGCCGCCGGTCTTGGCGCGCAGAAGACCTTCTACGTGTGGCAGCCTACGGCGTTCAAGGGTGAGTCTGCGTTGGTAGTCTCCACGCCGCTCGATGCCTGGAAGGACTACCTCACCTATCACGCGCTCGAAGCCCATGGCGGCGTTTTACCCAAGCCGCTTGCGGACGAAGACTTCGCGTTCTTCGGCACCACACTCTCCGGCACGCAGCAGCAGAGGCCGCGGGACAGGCGCGCTATCGGCCTGGTGAACGCGGTGCTCGGCGATGCGGTCGGCAAGCTCTACGTGCGGCAGTACTTCTCGCCCGAGGCCAAGGCTCAGGCGCAGGCTATGGTCTCGAACCTTCTCGCTGCCTTCCATCAGCGGCTGGAAAACATTACCTGGATGGCCCCGGCCACCAAGGCTGAGGCTCTGCGAAAGCTCGGCACGCTGCGGGTCTCCGTGGGGTATCCAGACAACTGGCGGAGCTACGACGGGCTCGTGATCCATGCCGACGACGTGTATGGCAACGTGGAGCGTGCCGGACTCTTTGAACTTCACTACTCTCTCTCGCGCATCGGCAAGCCGGTGGACCGCGGCGAGTGGTGCATGGTTCCGCAGGAGGTCAACGCGGTCAATCTCCCACTGGACAACGGCCTGAACTTTCCCGCTGCGATCCTGCAGGCTCCGTTCTTCGACCCCAAGGCACCCGCGGCCTCCAACTACGGCGCGATTGGCGCCATCATGGGCCACGAGATCTCGCACACCTTCGACAGCGAAGGCGCCGCGTTCGACTCACAGGGCCGCGTACGCGACTGGTGGACGCCCGAGGACCTCGCGCACTTCAACGCCGCTACCGCCGCCCTGGCAGCACAGTATGAGGCTTACGAGCCCTTCCCCGGCGTCCACGTAAACGGCCGTCAGACGCTCGGCGAAGACATTGCCGACCTGGGCGGGATCGCGGCGGCATACGACGCCTTCCATGCGTCGCTGCACGGCCAGCCAGCTCCCGAGGTCAATGGACTCACCGGTGACCAGCAGTTCTTCCTGGCCTTTGGGCAGGCGTGGCAGTCCAAAGCGCGCGAGGCTGCCGAACGGCGCCAGATCGCCACCGATCCCCATGCGCCCGCGCAGTTCCGCGCTGACACCGTCCGCAACAGCGATGCCTGGTATCCCGCCTTCGATGTGAAACCAGGGGAAGCTCTTTACCTTGCGCCGGAGAAACGCGTTCGCATCTGGTAGTAATCCGGGCGATGGAACAAAACACTATTTCTCACGCTTCGATCAAGATTCAATCTGACAAAGCGCCTGACACTTTTGGGTTACATCTTTCGTTACTTTGTTGCGTTTATAGTCAATCTGCCGAAACAGATTGATCTTGTAACTCTTGCTTTTCTCCCGCGCTCGCCTCCAGCCCAACTGGTTGCGAGAGATGGAATCCTGCTATGGTTTCACCGCTTGTGCACCTCATCTACGTGAGTACGGCTACGCGTCACTTTGGACTCGAAGAGTTGAACGCCATGCTCGACCAGTCCCGCGCCAACAATCAGCGCCTCGATATCACCGGTGTTCTCCTCTACAAAGGCGGATGCTTCTATCAGGAGCTCGAAGGCCCGAATGACGCTGTCGAAGCTATCTATCAGAAGATTGCACAGGATCCCCGACACACCGGCGTCACCAGGATCATCCACGAAGCCATTCCCAAGCGTCTCTTTTCCGACTGGACGATGGGCTTCTCCGATCTCTCGCCGAACGACCTCTCCCATATCGTCGTCTCCAACGGTCAAAACCGCCAATCCAGCCTCGCCAACCTTCCAGAGAGCCGCACCCGCAAGCTACTGCTCGCCTTCTGCAACGGTCGCTGGCCAGCGGACAGCGCTGCGGAGATCGCCAAATCCATAACCTGAGCCGGACGCCGAATCAGCGTTATCACTTTTATGCGGAATAATTCGAAACCCTAAGGACACTCGAGATCATCAACTCCTTCACCTTCGCCTTTCAGCCCATCGTCGACGTCGTCAGGCAGGAGATTATCTCCTACGAGGCCCTCGTGCGCGGGCCTAACGGCGAACCCGCGCCGCAGCTCTTTGCCGCCGTGCCGCGCGAACTGCTGCACGACTTCGACCAGCAATGCCGCATCCGCGCGATCGCGCTAGCCCAAACGCTCGCCGTGCCCTGCTCGCTGAACCTGAACATCATCCCCACTGACCTTCACACCGCCGAAGAGGCCATTCTTACCACCATCACCGCCGCCGGCGAAGGGTGCTTCCCGCTTGATCGCATCGTGCTCGAGATCTCCGAAACCGTCGTCATCGCCGATCTCGAACGCTTCAATGAGCTCATCCTGCTCTACCGCAGCATGGGATTCAAGCTCGCTATCGACGACTTCGGCTCCGGCAACTCCGGCCTCAACCTGCTCGCCGACTTCCAGCCCGATCAAATCAAGCTCGACAAAGGCCTCATCCGCGGCATCGAGCACAGCGGCCCGCGGCAGTCTATCGTCCGCGCCATCTTCTCGGTCTGCCGCGATCTCGGCATCGACCTCATCGCCGAAGGCGTCGAAACCGTCGAGGAGTACCACCGCCTCCAGGAGCTTGGCATCACGCTCTACCAGGGCTATCTCTTCGCCCGCCCCGGCTTCCAACACCTGCCGTCGGTCCACTTTCCCGACGCGCCGTAACCCGCTCCGAGGCCTCGCTCGTCTCTTTCTGCAAGAATGTGTGTCAGGGAGAAGCATGAGCCTCATCATCGCCGCCATCCGTTCCGGTACCGACCCCATCGCCCCGCTACCGCCGGCGACCTTCCACCGCACCCTGGAAGACCCCATCTACTGCCCCAAGTGCGAGGCCAGCTACAACCTCGTCGTCGACTACGACCAGGCCATCGGACGGCACTTCGACAACGAATCCCGGCGTCATCTGGCGATGCTGCGCAAAGCCGTCATGATGGGCCATACCACCGACCACCGCGTCACCCACTTCGAGACCAATGGGGTCATCGTTCTGAGTCACACGCCGCCCAGGCCCGAGCCCCCTATTACCGCGCTCAAACCGCTCACCAAGCTCATCAATTAGCTTCAAACACCCTCGTACCCCTTGCGCGTGCGCTTTGCTCCTTAGTAGGTGTCAAACCTGCTAAAATAGACCTCTGTGAGCCTGTCTACCACCCTCGACGGCGCAGCTCCCGAGACCATCTCCTCAGAACCCCACCGCCCTACGGTCGGCTTCGTCTCGCTTGGCTGCCCCAAAAACCTCGTTGACTCTGAGGTCATGATGGGTCTGCTCCATCGTGGCGGCGCCCAGTTGACCCCGAATGCCGAGGACGCCGAGATTCTCGTCGTCAATACTTGCAGCTTCATCGACTCCGCCAAGCAGGAGTCCGTCGACACCATCCTTGAGATGGTGCAGCACAAGATCGGCAACGGCGGCAAAGCGCAGCGGCTCATCGTGGCCGGCTGCCTCGTCGAGCGCTACCGTGACGAAATCATGAAGAACATCCCGGAGGTCGATGCCGTCGTCGGCACCGGCGAACTGGAAGCCATCCTCGAGGCCGCCGGCCTGAACCGCCCCGCGCCTGAGGCAAGCAACTCGCCGTTCGCGATTCTCACCACGGCCCAAATCGACCGCCACGCAAGCGCCGTCAATCAGCACTCGCGCCCCGACTCTGACTCCCCACAAATTCTTCACGAAACCACGCGAAGCGTCTCGCCCGACGCGCAGTCGCGCCCCGAGGGGGACGCCCGCGAGGCCGCCGGCCGCTTCTCGCGCGAGTCCTGGGACGGCGCCACCGCCGCGCTGCCCAGCTACCTCTACTCCGACGAGACGCCTCGCATCCTCACCACGCCGCGCGCCTCGGCCTACATCAAGATCGCCGAAGGCTGCGACCACCCGTGCAGCTTCTGCATCATCCCGCAGCTACGCGGCAAGTTCCGCAGCCGTCCGCTGGCCAGCATCGTCGCGGAGGCTAAGTCGCTCATCGCGCAGGGCGTCCGCGAGATCACCCTCATCGGACAGGACACCACCTGCTACGGCGAGGATCTCCCGAAGGATGCCCTCACCGGGAAGAGGCCCGAGCTAGCCGACCTCCTTGACGCACTCGCACCGCTCGAAGGCCTGAAATGGCTCCGCTTCCTCTACGCCTACCCGAACAAGATCACCACGCGCCTGCTGGAGTCGATTGCGAAGCACGACACGGTCGCCAAGTACCTCGACGTACCGCTACAACACGCCAGCGCGAACGTCCTGCGCCGCATGAAGCGCGGAGGCTCAGCCGACCGCTTCCTCCAGATCATCGAGAAGGCCCGCAAGATCGTCCCGAACCTCGTTCTGCGCACCAGCTTCATCGTCGGCTTCCCCGGCGAGACCGACGCCGACTTCGAAGAGCTCCTCGCCTTCATCCAGGCCGCGCAGATCGACTGGCTTGGCGTCTTCAGCTATTCGGACGAAGAGGGCGCCGGCGCCTTCGACCTCGATCAAAAGGTCCCCAAGCGCACCATCGAATCCCGCCGCCGCCGCCTCATGCGCCTACAGCAGAAGATCAGCACCAAAGCCCGCAAGCGGTGGATCGGCCGCGAACTCGACATCCTCGTCGAAGGCGAGAGCGAAGAGACGGAACTCCTCTGGCAGGGCCGCTCGCTCGACCAGGCACCAGAGATCGACGGCAAGGTGCTCATCAACGACTTCGGCCCCCACGAGATCCTGGTTCCCGGCACCTTCTACCGCGCCGAGATCACGGAATCCCACGACTACGACGTTGTCGCCCGTATTATTGAGTAACAATGCTCAAGAAACTTTTATCTAAAATAATTGCGTTGATTATCTCTGGTTTCGTAATGAGTGCACTGATGCATCAGGACTATTTGATGTGGCATCAGCGCGGTCGTGATTTATATCTTGCAAGCAAAGTCACTTTCTTCGATAAACACATCGCCACCATACAGCCGTGGCCAATTACAGTCATCGAGTTTATTATCGTCGCGGGTATTTGTGTTGTCTTTTACGAGATCACTCAACTGCTTATCTATAAGGCATTCCTGTTCTCCTCAAAACCTGACCAAGACACACGCAGTTAACAGTTACACCTTTAAGTGACACCATGACCAAAACCGTCCCCTGCCCCATCTGCAAAAAGCCCGTCCTCACCACCGACCCCAACGTCCCCTTCTGCTCCGACCGTTGCCGCACCATCGACCTCGGCAAGTGGGCCTCGGGCGACTACAAGATTAGCTCCCCGATCCTCGACCCCGACCTGCTCGAAGACCTTGAGCACGCCCATCAGCAACAACACCCCACCGACGAATCCAAGTGGAAAAATTAGCCTCGCCTTTATTCACTGCCCACCAAAGCAAAAGGGCCCCGATTGGGGCCCTTCGCAATTTTCCAATCAGCTACAGCTTAGGAAGCCGCGCCATGCTGCAGGGCAGCGTTGTAGCCAGCCTCAAAGTTGGACAGGTAAGCATCACGCTCCGGTCCCTTTTTCACCTTGGGGTGCTGGTACAGGTAGCTCGACTTCGCGTCCAGCTTCCGCTTTGCGGTTGCGTCCAGCTTTGCCGCTTCGATACCGTCGCGGTAGCCGGCCTGCGCCTGCTCCGTACCGGCCGGAGGCGTGTTCCAATCCTGCGTGGAACTGTTCTGGGTCTGGGTGTTCTGGGCCAGCGACAACATAGGTACGCTGGTCATCATCGCCACTGCGATCAGTGGTGTTGCAATGCGCATTAACTTCTTCATAATTCCCTCTTTATTACATTTGGGCTAAAATTTCGCCCTACTCTTGCTGGTCAAAGTGCACCACCAAAACAGACGTACACTACGCCGATTTGGATGCAATTTGCAAGCTACTTTGTGCGATAAATGCCCATTAATATTTGACTTCGCAGATACCCCCACGCTCACCCTCCCACCCCGGTAAAATTCATCCATGCAAGTAGTTGAAAAGAAGACAAAATGGGCCTGGTCGCTGGCGACTTTTTTCGGCGCCGGATACCTGAAGCCCGGCCCCGGAACCTATGGCTCCATCGCCGCCCTGCTCCTCTGGTACGTTGCCGCGCACGCCTTTAGCCTCACCCCAGCAACTCTGGCGATCGCCACTACCGTAGCCGCCGCCGTAGCCACCGTAATCGGCATCCCCGCCTCCACCGTCGTGGCCCGCGAATCCAGCCGTAAAGATCCCGGTTTTGTCGTCATCGACGAGGTCGCCGGCCAGCTCATCGCCCTCATTCTTATGCCCGCCGACCCCGCCCATGCCGCGCTCGCGCTCGTCCTCTTCCGCCTCTTCGATATCTTCAAACCCTGGCCTATCCGCAAGCTCGAAGCCCTCCCCGAAGGCACCGGCATCATGCTCGACGACGTCGCCGCGGGTCTCTTCGCGCTCCTCGTCGGCCTCGCTCTCACGCATCTCTTCCCTCACCTGCGCTAGGCTGTACACATGGCTCTGTTGCACCCCACCCGGCCCGACGCTCCACACCTCGATTCGCTCACCCCCGGCGCGGCCATCCCCGGCGGCACTCTGGAGCTGCGCGGCACCCGCCTCCTGCAGCATCGCGAAGACGCTCACCTGCCCCACGCCACCTTCGGCGAGACCGAAGCCTCGCTCGACCTCTCCCGCGAGACTCGCGCCGTCGTCCGCGTCCCCAATGGCGCCATCTCCAGCGATCTCGTCCTCCACCGCGACGGCCTCACCTCGAACATCCTCCACGCCAATGTAGGTGTCCCCATGGCCGAGGAGCTGCACCTGGTCTCCAACCCCGCCGTCGACGCCGACAACAATCTCTTCGCCATGGTCTCCGGCCCGCGGGGCGAACGCGTCCCGGTCAGCATCTTCCGCATCGACCGCGACCTGCAGGTCCGCCCCTTCGTCCGCGACATCCTCAACGTCTCCGCGCTTGCCTTCGATCCCGAAGGCTACCTCTACGCCAGCTCCCGTGCCGAGGGCGCCATCTACCGCATCTCGCCGCAGGGTGCCGTCTCCACCTTCGCCGAAGGCATGGGCATCGCCACCGGCATCGCCTTCGACAAGCAAGGCTATCTCTTCGTTGGTGACCGCTCCGGCACCATCTTCAAGATCGGCCCCTCGGGCTCCAAAGCCTCCGGCGAGGTCTTCGTCTTCGCGACGCTCGAGCCCTCCGTCGCTGCCTACCACCTCGCCTTCCGCGACGACGGTACCTTGCTCGTCACCGCTCCCACCACCAGCAGCAACCAAAGCATCTACGCCATCGACCCCGATGGCAACACCACGATCTTCTATCGCGGTCTCGGTCGCCCGCAGGGCATGGCGCTCGACATCGACAATAACCTCTACATCGCCGCCTCGCTGCACGGCCACCGCGGCATCATCCGCATCGACGAAGACCAACACGCCGAACTCATCGTCAGCGGCAACGACCTAGTCGGCCTATGCTTCCTCGAAGACGGCTGCGCTGCACTCGCCAGCAACTCCACAATCTTCCACATCGACCTCGGCATCCAAGGAAGGGCGCTCGCATGAACGCGTTGAGGTCGAACGAAATTGATCGCTGAAATCATCGCCGTAGGCTCCGAGATGCTCACCCCGCATCGCCAGGACACGAACTCTCTCTACCTCACGCAGGGCCTCAACGACCTCGGCGTATCCGTCGCCTTCAAGAGCATCGTCGGCGACAACCGCCAGCACCTCACCGATGCCATCCGCATCGCCCTTTCCCGCACCGACATCGTTCTGCTCTCCGGCGGTCTCGGTCCCACGGAAGACGACCTCACCCGCGAGTGCACCGCCGACGCCCTCGGCCTCGAGCTCCACACCAACCCTTCCACCTTGCTGACACTGCAAGCGCGGTTTACAGCCCGCCGCATGGCCATGCCCCCGAACAACGCCAAGCAGGCCCAGCTCCTCGACGGCGCTACGCTGCTCCCCAATCCCAACGGCAGCGCCCCCGGCCAATATCTCGACACCACCGTCGACGCACACCGCAAGATCGTCATCCTGCTTCCCGGTCCCCCAAAAGAACTCAAGCCTCTCTTCGACGAAGCAGCCAAGCCTCGCCTCGCAGCCTCGCTGCCGCCGCGCTTCCTCGCCAAGCGCCAGCTCCGCATGGCCCTCATCCCAGAGAGCACCGTAGACGCCCGCACCGCACCCATCTACCAAAAATTCCCCGACGTCGAAACCACCATCCTCGCCGGCCACGGCGAAATCCAACTCCACTTCCTCGCCGCCAAACCCACGCTCAAAGAAGCCCAACAGCGCGTCGACGAGGTCACCGAACTCGTCGAGCACGAGATGGGCGACGACATCTTCTCCTCGCACGGCGAATCCCTCGAAGAAGTCGTGCTCCTCATGCTCGGCCTCCATAACCAGACGCTCGCCGTTGCCGAAAGCTGCACCGGCGGTCTGCTCGCTGAGCGACTCACCACCATCCCTAACAGTTCGCGTACCTTCCTCGGCGGCGCCGTCGTCTACACACCCATCGCCAAGACCGCACTCGCCCACGTCCCCGCAGAGCTCATCGAGCAGAACGGCTCCGTCTCAGAGCCCGTAGCCCGCGCACTGGCCGAAGGCATACGCAAAGCCACCGGCGCCACACTCGGCGTCAGCATCACCGGCATCGCCGGCCCCGCGCTGATGTCGGGAGCAGACATAGGCAAGCCTATCGGCCTCGTCTACATCGGTCTCGCAGACGGCGAAGACACACAGGTCAAACAGCTACAGATTCCCGGCGACCGCGACCGCATTCGCCTCTGGTCCACGCAACACGCGCTGGAGCTCCTCCGCCACCGCCTCCAGTAATCCACAGCAATCGCCTCGCACTGATCGCGCAAGCAGCTTTACACCGCCGTCACAAGAATCCACGGCACGGCTTGGTACACTCACCCAATAGATGAACCACCCCGCCCTCATTCTCGCGATCGCCTATCTTCTCGGCTCGATCCCCTTCGGCTACATCCTCGTCCGCCTCTTCCTGCATCAGGACATCCGCGCCACCGGCTCCGGCAACATCGGCGCCACCAACGTCGCCCGCTCCGGCGCCAAG